>Ga0207662_10001501_pt1 | contig 11339 bp, 7 predicted proteins | sample KBSS33LmetaG_FD_184338 | JGI IMG/M metagenome (GOLD analysis project Ga0207662, IMG submission 184338) | Switchgrass rhizosphere microbial communities from Kellogg Biological Station, Michigan, USA - KBS S3-3L metaG (SPAdes) (version 2) | ecosystem: Host-associated > Plants > Roots > Rhizosphere... | reverse complement strand
AAGTCATTCGCATCCATGGGCGTGAGACTCCACGGGGCAAGCCCGTGGCATCTCAAACGGATCGTCGTGCTGTTTGTCGTAGCTGCGAACGTGAGCTACCACGGCGCAAGGCCGTGGCATCGATCGTGAATTCTGCAAGAGGCTCTAAAGCGTATCGGACATTCGTTCAGCTCACCGACAATTGAGTCATTTCTCCAGTGACCAAACCACGGGCATGCGTCCGACTCACTTGGCCACCAACGTGAAAAGCCGGGTGTGTGCTTGATTCACTCACCCGGCTTTACGACACAAACGCACAACGGTTGTCGCTACGCAATTGTCAATTTATTAACGACCCGTTTGAACTGCTTTCCTATTCGTGCAGCGAAAGTCGCTGAAGCGGCGCTAACACTGCCAATTTCCCCGCCGCTATTGAAATCGTGCGCTCCATGTAATGTCATGTTCTGAGGCGGCTTCTCTTTTAGGAAGAACAACGTTAGCCATAGCTGAGCGGTATTCTGCTCCTGCGTGCCACAACTGACTCGCTTAACGCTTGAGTAGTTGGCGACGTGTTTGTCCCTTTCGAGGACCCTGCCGCCTTCTATTTGCCAGCGTCCGGCATTATCTTCCACGTTGTTGAGGCATTCGCGAACTAAATCATAGGTGAGTGCTGCCATTGGAATTCCTACCTTTCTGGTGTGGTCGTAAAGGTGATGAAGCTAGAGCAGTTTTGAGGTCTCCGCTGCGAACCTAAGCTTCGGTGTTTCTGGTTTGTGCTCATACTCTGGTTTCCGTGCGAGGAGGATATGAGTCATTTTAAACGTGCGTGAGTTCGCGCGAGCGTGCGAGGAAGTTGGCCCGTGAGAATTCAGTCGACCTTGCGAACGACGGGGACAATATTCCTATTCGACTACGAAGTCAACGGATTCAACCTTTCGTCGCAATCATCTTGGTTGAGCTCAAGTCCAGTACGTTCGATCCAACGATCGATAACCAACAGCTTCAGAAACATGGGGCGATTGGATCTTTTCTGAACCTTCCAAATCAGCAATCGTCCGGCTCACTTTTAGAATCCGATCATAAGCACGTGCTGACAGTCCTACTCGCGTCATCGCCTGTTCCAACATCTGTTCACTTGCAGTGTCAATGCGACAATAGCGTCGAATCATTCGTGGTGTCATCGCGGCGTTCGAAAAGATCTTTTCACTCGCAAATCGCTTGAGTTGTCGTTCGCGTGCAGCGATCACGCGATTGCGAATCGTGGTTGAGCTGTCAGTCTCAGGATGGGTGTCGCCACGCAGTTCACGAAACTTAACTGCCGGCACATCGATGTGAATGTCGATTCGATCCAGTAGTGGTCCGGATATTCTTCCGACGTATCGCTGAATCTGAATCGGCGAGCAACGACACTCACGCGTCGGGTCATTCCAAAACCCACACGGACAAGGGTTCATGGCTGCCGCTAACATGAAGGCAGCGGGAAACGTCAGCGACATCGCCGCGCGACTGATTGTCACCTTCTGATCTTCAAGCGGCTGGCGCAGCACTTCCAGCACACTGCGATCAAATTCCGGCAGTTCGTCGAGAAACAGTACGCCTTGATGAGCAAGCGAGACTTCTCCGGGACGTGGCACTGCTCCACCGCCAATCAAACCTGCATCGCTGATCGTGTGATGTGGGGATCGAAATGGTCGTTCAGTGACAAGACCTGCGCGGCCAGTTAAACCGGCAACGGAATGAATCTTCGTCAACTCGAGCGCTGCTTCGAACTCCAAAGGCGGCATGATTGTTGGGAGTCGTTTTGCCAACATCGTCTTGCCTGATCCTGGTGGACCGATCAGAAGAATGTTATGTCCACCAGCACTCGCGATCTCCAATGCACGCTTCGCGGAGATCTGTCCACGCACTTCATGAAAGTCAACAGAGTAATTGCCAGTGTGCGAAAGGATTTCGGCAGGATCCACTTTGAGCGGTTCAGGTGGATCAGATGAACGTAATGCGGCAACCAGTTTCGTAGCGCTCTTCAGGTCTGCGACCGGATAGACATTGATACCGGCGACGACGGCGGCTTCTTTAGCGTTCTCTTCAGGAAGGAGGAGATTAGTGACCTTCCCCTCGCGCGCGAGTATCGCAATTGGCAATGCGCCTTTGATTGCTCGCACGCGTCCATCAAGAGAGAGCTCCCCAACGCAGAGCATGTGGAGCAGATTTGCTTCTTCAGCCAGGTCACCACCGGCGCCGAGAATGCCAAGCGCAATGGGTAAATCGAAACTCGCGCCTTCCTTGCGCACATCAGCCGGCGCGAGATTGATAATGGTTTTTTGAAAGGGAAAGAAGAAGCCGCAATTCTGCAGAGCCGCTCGAATTCGCTCGCGTGACTCGCGCACCGCAGCATCGGGTAACCCGACGATGGTGACAGATGCCTGTTCGTTTTCACCACGCGCTGCAGTGATATCAACTTCAATGTCGACTAGATCAGCGTCGATGCCGTAGACGGCGGCGGAAAGTGTTCGGAAGAGCATCGTGAGGTCGCTCCTAAAATGAGGTTGAGGAAAACGCGGGTTAGTTTATGACAGGATTTACAGAATTAACAAGATGGATGGGAGCTTTGTGCTTTGTGCTTTGTGCTTTGTGCTTTGTGCTTTGTACTTTGTGCCTTTGTGTTTTGTACGGAAAGAACCAAAGACCTAAGGACAAAATACATAGGACTATGTACAAAGCACAAAAAGAGCGCTTCCCTTTTCAAGGAAGCGCTCAAATAAATCCGACTGACCTTTAGTTATCTTCGGCGTGATGGCGCGACGGCCGTTGCGGGCAAACGCACTTCCTGACCAGCTTTCAATTCCGTGTCAGGAGTGATGCCGTTCAAACGCGCCACTTCATTCGCATCCAAATTGTTTGCCGTTGCGATGCGTGCGATGGTGTCGCCCTTTCGCGCTCGAACCGTTCTGAAGCCCGGTGCTGCTGCAGGTGCTTCTGTACCAGGTTTGGCACGTACCCAACGGGTTAGCTTCACGGTATTGTTCGGAATCACCAGCTTGTTCGTGCTCTTCAGATCCACACCCGTGTTCATTGCCTGCAAAGCTGTCACTGGAACTCCCACGCGATTGGCGACTGTTTGAAAGTCTTCACCGGGAGCCACGGAGATAATCCGCGCTGACTCACGGTTCTCACCCGGAATTCTCTTCAGCAATGCGACGAACTGTTTGGAGCGCCCAGCAGGAACGCGAACGTTGTATAGATCACCTCGCGGTGTGATGTCGCGCTTCAACTCCGGATTCAGCGTGCGAATGTAATCAACGCTGCTGTCAGTAGCGTCGGCAATAAGCTGCAGGCTCGTGGCTGTTGGAACCTGGACCACATCATACGAAAGCGCCGCATCCGGTTTGATCCCCTTGAATCCATATTTCTCAGGATTCTTCGCGATCAGGATTACAGCGAGAATATTTGGAACGTAGTTGCGGGTTTCCTGAGCAATGTACGGATAAATCTCCCAGTAGTTCGCCGTACCTGCACGTGAGATCGCGCGGTCGATATTGCCAGCGCCGGTGTTGTACGCAGCCATCGCCAGTTCCCAATTACCGTTGTAACGCTTGGCGAGATCTTTCAAGTGACGAGCAGAAGCACGAGTTGCTTGTTCAATGCTGTTGCGTTCGTCAATGTACGCGTTCTGTTTCAAACCGTACGTGCGACCAGTGCCCGGAATGAATTGCCATAAACCGGAAGCAGATGCCCACGACAACGCCTTTGTTTTCCACGCGCTCTCAACTTGTCCTAACCAGGTGACATCGATCGGCACGCCTTCTTCATGGAAGATCTTGCGCGCCATTTTCATGTACATGCCGGAGCGACGTAGACCATTCTCCATCGTGGAACGTCCACGACCCTGGTAGTAGTTAATGTAGCCCTGGATAAGTGGATTCAGCGTGAAGTTGAAATTGACGTTTTGCTTCGCTTGTTCAAGCGCAAGCACGTCAGCATCCGAAACGTTCGTCTCGTCTGTCGTCAGAACTAACTTACTTAGATCGTCTAAAGGTGATGGTTCAAACTTCTGGTCGCGAAAACCGACTTGCGGCGGGGCCGCAGGCGTTTGACCTTGAGTTTGATTCTGAGCAACGAGGGTGTTAGTCGCAGCATTCGGTGTTATCTGCTGCATTGGCACTTCCTCGCGATAGATCAATTCAACCAGTTCAAGGTAGAACGTCTGCAACTTCTGACTCGCACGAACATCAATACCCGACTCGAGAATGACATCGACAGCCCTGTCGAACTCATCTCTCGCCTGCGCTCTCTTCTTATCTTCGAGACTCTGTTTGCCTTTACGGAAGTGGTCTTGAGAACGCGCGATGATGTGCTCAACACGCTTCTCAAGTTGGTCCACATCGGTCGGAATTGAACGGGCAGATGAAGCCGCGGGAATCTGGGCAAAAATAATTGCGGGAAAAGCGACGAACGCCGCCAGTAATGCCGCACGGGCAATCAAACGAGGGAAACTCGCTGACATTTATCGTCGATACTCCTTCAAGGTTGGTACTACATCCCGGACCAATCGCTACTCGGGCGGGCCAGGATTTGGTTTATGTTGCGTGGTATCTAACGGCTCCTCAATGATTTGGACTTCTAAAGGAGCCCGGAAATCACTCCGGAGGTTATCACACGGTTTTTTTGAGTGTCAAACAAACGCCTATTAAATCCAGACGTTGAAACCGTGAGCTTTTCCACGAAAAGTTCCCCGGTTTCAGTAGTTACAGATGCGCGGCTAGCAGGTTTAGGTTGTGCCCAGATCCGAATTAGGCCGCGAATTTATGGCCCCGCTACGGTGCCACAAAACTTAACGCCCGAGGTTCTGATTCCGTTGCAAAAAAGTGCTGAAAACTCTCCCACTGATTCTTGGCCTCAGCACTGTTTCCATACAACAACTCGCCATCCTGTTTTGTAACAAAATGATGAGATTGCGAAATAAGCAACGAATCGCTGCGTTTGCAGCTTCGTAGTCAGCGGAACGCCTTTTGCCAAACTCTCTCTGAGCACATCTCTCCCGACCTCGAAGGCGACCGATGAAGGGAACAAGCATCCCTGATCAATTGTGGTTAGGAGCTGAACGAAACCTAAAGCTATGTCGACTGTAGCAACCGAAGCCGAAGTTCGGGAATTTCCAACTGCGCGCGCTGAGCGGGTGACTCCACTCACTTCGGCCACGCCACTATTTCTCAATCGCGAGTTGAGTTTGTTGGAATTCCATGCGCGCGTGCTGGACGAAGCGCTCGATGAATCGAATCCGCTACTTGAGCGGCTCAACTTTCTATCGATCTTTTCGTCGAATCTGGACGAGTTTTTCATGATTCGAGTTTCAGGTTTGAAGGAGGAGGTAGAACACGGCCTAACTGAACTTTCGTCTGACGGTCTTACTCCCGAACAACAACTCGACACGATACGCCTGCGAATCTTGTCTTTGGTCGAGCTGCAACAGAAAGTCTGGCGCGACCAAATTCTTCCCGAACTTGAGCGTGAGGGAATACGGTTGCTTAGTTATGACTCATTAAGTAATCACCAGCGCGAGCACCTCAAGACTTACTTCGTTGAGAAGATATTTCCGGTGCTTACGCCGTTGGCCGTCGATCCATCGCACCCGTTCCCTTTCGTGTCGCCGCTGAGTCTGAATCTCGGTCTAATGGTAGCACCACCGGATGATCGATCAATCGATGGAAGCAAACTGACGGGCCCGCGTTTCGTGCGGATCAAAGTTCCATCAGTTGTTCCACGTCTTATTCCCGTTGATCTGAGCGGGAAAGCTTTCGTTCTTGCTGAAGAAGTAATTGAAGCCAACATCAACGAGCTGTTTCCTGGAATGATTACAAGCAAGGCTCACCGCTTTCGAATCACGCGCGATGCGGACATGGAGATTCGTGAAGAGGAAGCGGAAGATCTGCTGCGTTTGATTCAACAAGAGTTGCGGCGCCGAAAGTTCGGCGCGCCTGTCCGGCTCGAAGTGTCGAAGGGTATGCCGGAAGAAATGATTGAGTATCTCACTCAATCGCTGGGCCTTTCTGACAGTGATGTATATGTAATCGACGGTCCGCTTGGTGTTCAGGATCTGTCGGCGCTTTCCGAAGTTGATCGACCAGATCTCAAGTATGCATCGTTCACGCCGTGCAGGCCCGAGTGGTACAGCGAGAGCAAATCAATTTTCGACGCAATCAACGAACGGGATCGACTACTACACCACCCTTACGACTCCTACGACTGCGTCACCGGTTTTCTAAATCAAGCTGTTGATGATCCTAATGTGGTAGCAATTAAGATCTGTCTTTATAGAACCGGACCAGACTCGCCAATTCCACCTGCGTTGATCCGAGCCGCCTACCAGGGGAAACAGGTTACGGCGTTAATCGAATTGAAGGCGCGCTTTGACGAGCAACACAACATCGAATGGGCACGCAAACTCGAGTATGCAGGCGTGCACGTTGTTTACGGTATTGTCGGACTAAAGACGCATGGCAAGTTAACTCTCGTTGTTCGGAATGAAGATGGGGTGTTGAGAAAATACGTGCACATCGCGTCTGGCAATTACAACCCGACCACGTCGTGCACTTACACCGACGTCGGGATGTTCACTTCCGACGAGCAAATCGGTAAAGATGCGGCGGAGCTGTTTAATTATCTGACAGGTTACTCGAGACAAAGCGAGTATCGACGCTTGTTTGTCGCACCCATCACACTGCGCAACGATTTGAACGAACTATTTGATCGCGAGATTCAGCACAAGCGAGACGGGCGGCCTGCACGAATAATCGCGAAGTTCAATCGACTGGCGGATAAGCAGGTCATTCAGAAGTTATACGAAGTGGCCCAGGCGGGCGTGAAGATCGATCTAATTGTGCGAGGCATCTGTATGCTTCGTCCTGGCGTCCCGGGTCTTTCAGAAAACATTACGGTGCGAAATGTCGTTGGCCGGTTCCTCGAACATAGTCGTGTGTTCTATTTCGAAAACGGTGGTGACGAAGAAATCTATATCGGCAGCGCTGACTGGATGACTCGAAATCTCAAACACCGCATCGAGGTTATTACTCCTGTTTTAGATCAGGAACTGAAGCGCTACCTGAAAGACGTCGTTCTGGATGCTTATCTGCGCGACAACGTCAAAGCGCGGCAATTACTGCCGGATGGCACATACGGCCGAGTCCCCTCAAAGTCAGCACTCCCCTTTAACAGTCAATCGTACTTCATTGGCTGTGAGACCCCTCGTTAAGTTTTCCCTCGTCGTTACTAAATCGGGTGTACCCGCACTTGGTACAACGGTTTTTCCTATTGCTGGAAGCTGTGGCGTCAAGCCCGGCCCATACGGAGTGATGTATGACTTGGAGCAAACAGATTAGAACGATGGTTATGTTGATGCTGGTCGTTGCGATGACGGCAGTTGATGTCGGCGTAGCTAAACCAAAGTCAAAAAAAGAAAAAGAAAAGCCGACCGGAACGCCAGTCTTTTGGCGCAGACCAGTTGATATTCGCAACCGAGATCTCTTTCTTGGACCAGGCGGCAGTAGCATGCAGCCGGACCTGAGCCGAGTCGAGTTACTGAAAGAAGAAAAGGGTGGCTACTCGAAGAAGTTTCGCGTGCGAGATGGGTCTGGGCGTGAGTGGGTCGCAAAGATAGGCAAAGAAGCTCAATCGGAAACGTCGGCCGTGAGATTGCTATGGGCTCTTGGTTATCCGACTGAAATCAACTATCTGGTGCCACGCGTCACGATTCCCGGGAAAGGCACATTTACGAACGTACGGTTCGAAGCCCGACCGGACGGCGTGAAGAGAGTAGGCGAGTGGAAGTGGAACAGAAATCCGTTCGCTCAGACGCGCGAGTATCAAGGGTTGAAGATAATGATGGCCCTTATCAACAACTGGGACCTCAAGGATTCAAATAACGAGATGTTGCAGTTTCGTGGACGTGACGGGGATGTGCTCGTGTACATCATCAGCGATCTCGGCGCGACATTTGGTCACGCGAGCGGCACGCCGTTCTTCTGGCGAGTCACACGCGACCGGAATAATCCGAAGAGCTATGCAAAGTCCGATTTCCTCAAGAAGGTAAAAGGGAATCGAATAGAGCTCAAATATGGCGGTAGGAACCGGGGTCTGTTCAAGAACATCACCGTCGACGACGCAGTCTGGCTGGCGTCGTGGTTATCACAACTCAGTGACCAGCAGATTAAAGATGCATTTCGAGCGGCGAATTACACCCCGTCCGAAATAAATCTGCTCGCAGGCGAAATCCGTCAAAGGACGAATGCGTTAGCAAACGTGAGTCGAAGCGAGCGCCTCGGCCGCAGATAGCGAATGAAGTAAATGGCTTTGAATGGAACTAGTAAACGTAAGAGAGAGATTATTACTCTCGTCGTTGTTTTTACCCTGGTTTTGTTTGTGAGTGCGCTCGTCGTTTATCTAATCGCCGGACGAACTACGCGATCAGATTCCGCACGCGATACGCAAGTGCCAGCAACATCTTCACGCGACTCCGCGGCAGGGCCAGTGAGCTCGCCGCGCGAGCCGCTGGATCAGCCAACACCTTATCGCCGAGGAAACGATTCTCCAGGGTTCGTCGAACAACTATTCGGTAACGGTTCGGCAGGTTACGATCCGAATGCACGTTGGACGGAAAACGTTGGAAACATCGCCTTCCGACTGATAGTGGCAGCAGTGCTCGGCGCTGCCCTGGCTTTTCGACCGAGAAAACAACTGCCTGCACTTAAGCGGAACCCTTATGTTTCGCAAACGCAGATCCTGTTAGCGATTGTGGCAGCTGCGTTGATGATCATCGTCGGGGACAATGCGGCGCGAGCGTTTGGAATTTTTGCCGCAGTTTCCCTTGTTCGCTTCCGCACGAACATCCGGGACCCCAAAGAAATCACCGTGTTGTTGATTAGTCTCGCGTTAGGACTTGCGGCTGGTGTGGGTCGTTACGAACTGGCTTTGATTCTTGTCATCTTCTCTCTGATCGTACTCTGGGCCTTGGAGTGGCGCGAATCAAGAGATGTCTTTCGCTCCCTGGTGGTGAAAGTATCCACCAGGAATGTTGCGTCGACTCAGAGGGTACTGCGACAAATTTTCCAACAACACGGTTTCGATTCTGAACTGCGTGGTTTGGAGCGCGAACATGATGATGGGTCAGCAGGGCTTCTTGTGTATACGGTTGATGTAAGTCCGTTGGTGAGCACAGATCAACTCAGTGAGGACGTTCTGTCTACCGATGAATCTAATATCGACAGTATTCAGTGGGAACAGAAGAAGAGCTACTCGTATTTGTATCAGTGATGCGGGTGCACGCGAAAAACAAAAGCCACGAACGATTGGTCGCTCGTGGCTTGAGTTTTTAGGAGGTTTCAGCTGTGTCTTAGTTCTTGGCGCCTGTCTCAGTTACGACAGCTGCTGCGTTTGCCTGGAACTTTGTCCAGTAGTCCTTCACGAAATCCTTCTGCTTACCGTGACCGAAGCCGGAATTGAACTCGTACTGGTCCATCTCGGCTAAAGCTTGGTCAAGATTCCAGCCATCATGATTGAAGCGATAGACGGCTCCAACGACTCCGGTGCGATGACGTCCGCCGGCACAGTGCACGAAGAATTTGCCGGTTTGAGGATCGTTCACAACTTTTAGAAACTCAGTGATCTGCTCGATGCTGGGATAGCTCTTGTCGACCATCGGAATATTGATGTAGCGAAGTCCCGCTGCTTCAGCGGCCGGCTGCTCGGACTCTCTCGAGTTATCGGTCAAGTCAATGATTGTTTTGACGCCGAGATCAGCAAGCGCTTTGAAATCGTTTTTTTCCGGTCGTGCGCCACGGTAGAACCGTTCGTCCATCTGGCCAAAATTCTTAATCTTTATATTTGCGAAACTCGGGTTTGATTTCGCTATAGCGTTGAAGGAAAAGGAAAAGATGAGAGCAACAACTGCTGTTAGAACAGGGGCGTAGTTTCGGATAGATCGTGTCATTAAAAACTCCTTGAATTCTGAACTGCTTTTTAAAGCTGAAAGCCGGGACTACTTTACCGCAGGTCCATCCCACGATGGGTAACAGCAAGTCCACTTAAGGACGCAAGCGACTAATCGCCAATGTCAAAACCGAGAACTTTGATTCTACTACGGACCTGTTGGTTGCACTGCAATGCGTTGATTCTACAGGTCAAATAGCATTATTCAAGTATTAATTTCAGCCACCGTTTTTCGCCCAGTAAAACGCGTCACGCCGGTCTCACATTGGCAGGTTGCGGTAACCGCGTCGGACGTGGAGCGGATGGCACCGGAGTCGGCGCCACTTTCTCTTTGAGCGCCTCACGAAACACCTGCCTCATATTATCAACAAAAACAAACCTAATATCTTTAAACGGCTCTTTGGGGACTTCGTCGAGATCCCTTCGGTTTTGTAAAGGCAGAATAATCGTTGACACTCTAGCTCGCCGCGCCGCCAAAACCTTCTCCTTTACGCCCCCAATCGGCAAAACGTTCCCGCGCAATGTAATTTCGCCAGTCATTGCGACATCTTTGCGGATCGGTCGCTGCGATAGCGCTGAAACCATCGCCGTAGCGAGCGTTATACCCGCTGATGGTCCATCCTTCGGAATTGCGCCTTCCGGGATGTGAATATGCAAGTCGTAATTGTTGAAGTCTTCTTCGGGAATATCGAGTTCTTTCGCTCGCGACTTCGCATACGAATATGCCGCCTGCGCAGATTCGCGCATCACATCGCCGAGTTGTCCCGTGAGTACTAGATTTCCTTTTCCGCGCATTCTGAGCGCTTCGATGAAGAGTATGTCGCCGCCGACAGCGGTCCATGCCAAACCGGTAGCAACGCCTACCTGGTCTTTCTTCAGTGCTTCATCTGGAATGATCTTCGGCGCGCCGAGGAATTCGTGAATGTTCTTCAACGAGACTCTGATTGTTCCTTTGTGGCCTTCAGCGATCTTGCGTGCCACTTTCCGCGCGATGCGTCCGATCTCTCGCTCCAACTGACGCAAACCAGCCTCTTGCGTGTACTGCTGGATAATCGCTGTGAGTGCTGTGCGGGAAATGTGAAGGTCGCGCGAGCTAATACCGTTCTCTTCCATCTGCTTGGGTAGCAGGTGACGCACTGCAATTTCTCGCTTCTCTTCTTCTGTGTAACCGGCGATACGAATGACTTCCATGCGATCCCGCAGAGCTGGTTGGATCGTGTCGAGGACGTTTGCAGTCGTCATGAAGATGACATTCGAAAGATCGAAGGTGACGCCGAGATAGTTATCGCGGAAGCTGTTGTTCTGCTCCGGATCGAGAACTTCAAGCAATGCCGAAGACGGATCGCCACGGAAGTCGGCGCCCACCTTGTCTATCTCAT
>Ga0207662_10001500_pt1 | contig 11344 bp, 9 predicted proteins | sample KBSS33LmetaG_FD_184338 | JGI IMG/M metagenome (GOLD analysis project Ga0207662, IMG submission 184338) | Switchgrass rhizosphere microbial communities from Kellogg Biological Station, Michigan, USA - KBS S3-3L metaG (SPAdes) (version 2) | ecosystem: Host-associated > Plants > Roots > Rhizosphere... | reverse complement strand
CTGAGGTGGTGACCCGGTTGTGATATGGAGGTCCGAACCGCCGAGTTCTGAAAGCTTTCTCAGCAGTTCGGACAAAGAGATTTGCGGAACGTTTTCGTTCAATCGCATTCGTGACTCCTAGTTGAAAGTGTTCTGGTCCTTTAGTTCTAGTTGTTGCCTTGCGGGGTCGCCTGCAACTTGTTGATGAAACGCTCGGCTTCCGTTGACATGCGATCCGCAGATTCAAGCGGAGCTTCAGTCGTGAGACCGTAGATACGTCCGTCCGCTTCGGTGAAATAGAAGGTCCAGGCTTTTTCAGGGGAGTTCCCGCTCTTCGGGGTATGTGCGGTGACAACAAAAACACGCGAACCATTGACTTCGCGAACGTAGTCGTTGGTAACCCAGCCACCTGCAACGATCATTTTGTCGATCACAATTCGACGCAACTCAGATACGTTGGTTCCACCGAGCATCTTGCTTACCTCACGTGATGTGAGAAACACAGGATTTGGACGACTGAGAGCGACGACCGAAAGATTCATTTCGCCAGGAAGTTTTGCCGCAGTGCTCTTCACCGTTGCTTTGACGTCGCTGGCTTTGGCAGTAGTCGTGTTGACCTTTGCTGCATTGATCTGTGGTGTAGTGACAGTGACTGCACTCATTGGCGCTGCATTCGCTGTCGTGGCAGTCACAGTCGCTGAGTTAGCCATCGTCTCACGCAAAGTTGGAAGAGTTTGTAATGCATTCATCCCCAAATCGCCGACGGGGATGTTTTGCGGTTGGCCAAGCAACGAATTGCGGTGAGCCAATGCAGCGGCAGCGCGCTTCTTCCGTAGACGGGCGCGGTAGCGATGCCACCAGGCACGAGAGTGATAACGGCGATGCTGTCGGATTCCCACCTGGGCACTTTGACGAACACCGTGTGCTGAATTAGCGAAGGGCAACATCACTCCAACGGTGAGAAGGAGTATCAGGGATATTGCTATTGTTCTTAACATGTCAGTTCTCCTCGATTAGGCGACTGTTTCACGAACGACCTCTTCGACTGTCGTGACTCCCGAACGAATCTTCTGGAGTCCCGAACCGCGCAGAGTAATCATCCCGTCGTCGATAGCCTTTTTTCTCAGTTCCAATGCGGATGCACCGATCAAGATCAACTCACGAATCTCATCGGTAACTTCCAACACTTCGTAGAGGCCAATTCGTCCTTTGTACCCAGTGTTATTACAAACCGAACAACCCTTGCCCTTGAAGGTCTTCATCGTCTTTGCTTCTTCGGCTGTGAATCCCACTTCCATCAAAGCCTCGGCTGGAGTTGGCAGTTCGTATTTGCATTCTTTGCAGATGCGACGAATTAGTCGTTGTGCCTGAATGAGGTTAACGCTGGTGGCAACGAGGAAGGGCTCAATACCCATATTCATAAGGCGGGATATGGTTGAGGGGGCATCATTCGTGTGGAGTGTGGAAAGAACCATGTGACCGGTGAGCGCTGCTTTGATAGCAATTTCAGCAGTCTCAAAGTCGCGAACTTCACCGACGAGAATGATGTTTGGATCCTGGCGGAGGAAGGAACGGAGGGCAGCGGCAAAGTTTAAGCCGATTTGTTCTTTCATCTGAACCTGGTTGATGCCCATTAGGTTGAACTCAACCGGGTCTTCAGCAGTCATGATATTCGTTTCAACTGTATTCAGTGACTGGAGGGCTGAATAGAGCGTGTTTGTTTTACCACTACCAGTTGGTCCGGTAACCAAAACCATACCGTAGGGCTTGATGATGTTTCGCTGAAACTTGACGAGGGATTCAGGTTCGAAACCCAACTTAGTCATGTCGAGCATGAGGTTTTCCTTGTCGAGGAGACGAAGAACTACTTTCTCGCCAAACAAGGTAGGCAGGGTAGAGACACGAAAATCCAGTTCACGGGAGCGCGAATCAACCTTTACTTTGATCTTGATGCGACCGTCCTGAGGAAGGCGTTTTTCAGAGATGTCTAGTTTCGACATGATCTTCACGCGCGAGATCAACGCGTCGCGAAGTTTCAAAGGAGGATGCATCACATCGTAAAGAACGCCGTCGATTCGGAACCTGATGCGGAGTTCCTTTTCATATGGTTCAACGTGAATGTCAGACGCACCCCGTCGAAGAGCATCCACGAGGAGGACGTTAACAAGACGAACAACCGGCGCGTCCTCGCTCATGCGCGATAGAGTCGAAAGATCGATCTCTTCGTTGTCTTCTAGAACTTCAACGTCTTCAGCCTGTCCAGTTTCAAAGTCGATGCTGTCGAGCGACACGAGATCGGCGTGAGTAATGGCGCCATGCCCGTTCGAACCCTTCGCACTTGTTTCAAAGACCGGTTCATCGTTTGAAACAGAGGAGAGTTCAATCTCACGAGAGGTCCCGTAGTACTTCGCAATCGCGTGCTGGATACTCGCTTCTGCAACGACGACCGGTTCAACATTCAAACCCGTCATGAACTTCACATCGTCCATCGCAAACACGTTGGTCGGATCGACCATTGCGAGCGTGAGTGTCGCCCCGACGCGTGAGAGAGGGAGCACAGAATGCTTTTGAGCGACTTCTTGAGGGATTAATCTGAGGACTGATTCGTCGATTTGGAAGAGATCGAGATTGACGGAGGGAATGCCGTACTGTCGTGAGAGGACGGCAGTAATCATGTCGTCGCTCACCAACCCGAGTTTCACAAGATTGAAGCCCAGTCGACCACCGTGTTCACGCTGATAGTCGAGTGCCTCTCTCAAGTGCTGAGGGCTAATGAGATTTTCGCGAACGAGAATTTCGCCGAGTTTGGCTGACATTTGTAGATTGATCGACCCGCCTGGGAAGTTCCTTCGACTTGGATGGAAGATGCCGACGAAGCGCGAGGGCAGTTTTAGCGCAGTTAGACAACAGCGGCGCTCAACACTGTTGCGCACTCATAGTACAGTTTGAACACATTGAGTGTCAATAAACAATTCCAGCGGATAACGTGTAAAAACTCACGTTTTTTCATGTGTCGGATGATGTCGTTGGATAACTCTTGGGCTTTTGAGAGCGGGGTTCTAACTTGGAGAAAACCTGTAGTTTTCGACCTGATCCTCCTGAAAAGAAAAAGGGCTGCGACCTGGAATGGTCTCAGCCCTTGGCTTTCCGACTACATCACCGGGTTACGGACGTTTGGTCCGCTTGGGGGTAGTCTTTTCAGGAACAACTTTCTCAGTGTTTTTCAGTTCGGTCAGGATATCTTTCGCTGCCGATTTGAACTTATGAGAGTCAGGGGCAACGTCAACGAAATGCTGCAGGTAGTTGGCTGCCTCCTGAAACTTCGTTTTGTCACCGGTTGCATAGATTGCCAGGCCGGCTCCCAAATTTGCATCGGGACTATCAGGCTGAGTGGCCAAAATCGCCTGGTATTCGGCCAGGGCTTTTTCCCCTGAACCGGCATCAAGCAGCATTTGAGCCGCATCAAGCTGTGCCTTTGCTTTCTTTACAGGATCGGTCTCAACGTTGATGTAGTCTTTGAAAGCTGCCAGCGCAGTATCTGCCTGGCTTGGATCGCCTTTGGTGGCGTACAAGCGCATCGATTCCGCGTAGGTCGAAAACGCAGCATATTTGTTTGCGTTCACGCGCTGTAGTTCACCTGGATCTGTTGGAGTGGGTACAGCCTTTAGCAAGGTCACTGCTTTTGATGCAGCTTCAGACGCTGCTTTGAAATCAGCCTGTGCGCCTTCAAGCGCAGTTTTCTTTGCGGCGTCGTCAGTAAGTTTGATTGATCCGTTATAACGTTCGACTCCACGTCCTTTGTAGGCTAGTGCTCTATTAGTTAGGAGAGCTGGTTGGTCGGCATCGGCAGCGAGTCCCTCACCATATTGGTTAATAGCTTCGGTGTACTTAGCTATGCCTTCATCAGAATTACCCGCCTTGACCGCGGCGCTGGCAGCATTAAGTGATTCATTGCCAGCTTTGAAGGTCCGATTGATTGTCACGTTTGCTTCGGTAATCTTCTTGTTGCTCTCCTCGATCTCCTTGTTCTTCTTTATCAGTTCTTCACGCTTGGCCTTGTCTGCCGCACTTTCAGTATTAGCTGGGGCGGAACCGCCACCACCATTTGCAGGTGCGCTTGCACTCTTAGTTGCAGCGCCTTTGAGCTCATCTGCTGTCAACCTTTTGCCATCGCCTGGTACCACTACGACATCTGCGGGAATATCCTTTCCGGCCCTAACTCCGGTAATGAAGTTTGGTTGGGCGGTAGGATGGCTTGCGGCAACGGTATAAGTGCCAACGAACGGCAGACCAGCAAAAACAAACTCGCCCTTCTTGTTGGTTTTTGTTTTGTATTCGCCTTTCACGTCTGTGCGGAATACGTCGATTTGCGCATCAGCAAGAGGAACCTTTTGACCATCTGCTTGTTGCATAAAAACGTGCCCGCGTAGTTCCCCTACTTGAGCAACTGTTGTTACGGCAGCTGACACAACAAGAGCGGCAACTGCGAGAACTCCGAAAAAGTATCTATGAAACATCGACCGATTCCTCCAATTAGTATGGGCACAAGCCTCCCGTGAGAGCGACCGTAGGATGCGACCTTATCTTTGCTGGTTGTAAAAATAATCAACTGAGAAGCGCCCTAAACTTAATAAGCGAAACGATTACTGTCAAGCACATAGGGGATGGGATCGCTGATTCCCGCCATGCGAAAAGCCCTCAATCTAAGCGCGCAAGAGTCGCAGGTTCCGCAAGCAAGTTTAGACTCCCGATAACAGGACCAGGTCAAGTGCAGCGGGGCCGAAAGTTCCACGCCTTTTGCAACGATTTCAGATTTTTTCATTTGAATCACTGGCGTTCTTATCTCAATTCGCGTTTCCGGTTTTGTTCCGACATTCACCACTTGCTGAAACGCGTCATAAAACTCCGGGCGACAATCAGGATAACCCGATGAATCCTCGGCCACCGCACCGATGTAAACGCTGCTCGCTTGTTGCACTTCCGCCCAACTCACCGCCGCAGCCAGCAGATGAGCGTTTCTGAAAGGAACGTAGCTCGACGGAATCCCTTGCGCTGAAAGATCTGCCTGGCTGACCGGAATACGGGTATCCGTTAACGACGATCCTCCGATTCGAGCGAGTTGTTCGAGCGATACTACGAGCCTGGATTTCACCCCGTAGTGGTCAGCTAGTTTCTCGAAGCTCTCGCGCTCTCGAGTCTCAGTTCGCTGTCCATACGAGACATGGAGAAACGCCAGTTCATCGTTTTCCTCATTTGCAATCGCGGCCGTGACGCACGAGTCCATACCACCGGACACAAGACAAATCGCGAGTCCGTTGCGGTCGAGTTCGTCGTCCTTCACGACCTCAGTTGGTTCTTCAGAGCCACCCATTACACACCGTGAACGTCAGGACCCCAGATATATTTGTGAAGCTGAAGCTGCATGCGAACTTGCAATCCGCTTCCTGCAACCTCGTCTGCGAGTGTTTTCAGATCCATTTGTCCCCAGGCTGGAGAGATGAGAATCGCTTTGGTGCAACGCTCAAGATCGTATTCGCCGATCACCTTCTTCGCGTACATCCAATCATCAAGATCCGCCACAACAAACTTGACCTCGTCTTTGTCAGCACGTAGTCGCCTTAGATTTGACCAATCGTTTCTCGATTCTTCACCGGAAGCCGGACACTTCACATCAAGAATTATTTTCGCGCGCGAATCCACAGCTTCTGTAGAGACATATCCACCAGTCTCAATTAGAACTTCGAAACCCTGATCACAAAGCTTACTGATTAAGACGAACGCAGACTTTTGGGCCAGTGGTTCACCACCTGTAATTTCAACCAGGTCGCAGCCGAACGCGTGGACCTGGCTTATCACATCATCGAGGGGAATATGTTCTCCACCGGTGAACGTGTACTCACTGTCGCACCAAACACAGCGCATCGGACACCCGGTCAACCTAACAAACGTGCACGGACGTCCGGCGTGGGTTGATTCACCTTGAATAGAGCGAAAAATTTCTGTGACCCGAAGCATCATTTAAGGCTTCTACACTACCTTTCATCGAAGGCCAAATGGAGTACTTCGCAATCTAGCTCAGGTGATGGAGGCTGTCAAAACAAGGGTTACACCGCAGTAATCGCGGCAACTCAGAACAGCGGTCGACACTCAAAGAGACAGTTGAGGAACGAATTCGTTGAGTTGGGCGTGATAGGATTGTCGCTCACCACACGTCGAGAGTCCCCCGGTGCAATCGAGAAGCAAGGAAATTGAGAGACTAGTTACTGAGGGTGCGAACAGATTGCTGTCGCGCGCAGAAGATAGTCGTCTGCTGAAACCCGGCGTCTTGCTTCCACGAATCACAGCCGCAGTCCAGAAGTACTTGCTTCGCGATGACCCCCAGGTCTCCGCTCAAAACATCTCTTCTTTTATCGACGGAATGCAGGCAGACGATCTTTGTCTCATCGTGGCGTGCGAGAACAACGATGAAAGTGCCTGGTCCGACCTGGTTGAGCGATTTACCACAACCGTCCGTTCCGCTGCGCGGTCTGCGAGTTCCAATGAAGATGCTGCAGAGGATTTGGTGCAATCTATTTGGGCGGAGCTTTATGGACTGCGAATAGGTAAAGACGGCAAACCATCAAGCAAGCTTGCGTACTATTCCGGTCGTGGCTCCCTGGCTGGTTGGTTACGAGCAGTTGTTTCGCAATTGGCCGTCGACGTTTTTCGTAAGCAATCGCGTCTTGTTCAGACCGAAGAAGATGCGGATTTTGATCGCCTGGCTCGCGAGCTACCAATGTCTGAAGGGCAAGGTGCAATTGCTTCAGGTTTGGAGAATCCTGAACAAGTGATTTCAAATCGCTTCGCTCAGTCAGATGTACAACAAGCATTGACGAAGGCGATCGGTGAGTTAGCCGCTGAAGATCGAATGCTGGTGAAGTTGTACTACTTCGACAATATGAAGTTGCGCGAGGCAGGCATGGTGCTTGGCGTCCACGAAGCAACTGCCAGTCGCCGACTAACCCGGATACACACCGATTTGCGGAAACGTGTAAGCCAGATTTTGGTTGAAGAACGGGGCTGGACAAAGATCGAAGCTGAACGTTCGTTTGTCGAAATTGCTCAACATCTTGACACGGATATTGAAGCCTTGGTCACGAAAGAGGGAGTTTCATAAGGGTTCTGCAATCGATTGAGAAGGTTTGACCGCAAGGATTGATGCCAAGTGCGTTCTTAAGATGACGATGTTCTGAGTGAAATGAAGCGAGAATCAGAAAACGAAATGGATCTGCTGCTCCGGAACCTTGGCCGGCTGAAAGATACTTCCCGACCTGAAGGCGAAGAAGCGGATGCGACGCATCTGGATCCAGACGAGTTGAATGCCTATGCGGAGAAGGCACTGCCTGCCGCTGCACATGCGCGCTACACAGAACATCTTGCCGATTGCTCGCGTTGCCGAGCCCTGGTTTCTCAGTTGAGTCTGGCGGCAGGTACGGTGGTTGAGGAGAATGTTCCCAGCGCGGTTCCCATGACTTCGGGGATCATGGCATTTCTATCGAGGTTGTTTTCGCCGATGCTTATGCGCTACGCGGTTCCGGCAATGGGATTGATCATTGTCGCCTCAATTGGGTTTCTGGTTTTTCGTCAATCGCAGAGTGAGAGGTTTGCGATATCGAGCTCAACTGCGCCAGTCGCAGAACGTAGGGAGGAGCAACCGGGAAGCGTAGGCTACCTTGATAAGTCATCGAATGAGCCGCTGGCGAATCGCACTCCTTCACAAGAAGTCGCTCAGAATAAGTCGGGAGAGACTACGCGTGGCGCGGCTGCTAAGGCACAACCCGCAGCTCCTGCTGATGATTCGCGATCAGGGTCGAAAGACGCCAAGAGCGATCAACCCGTGACGGCCACAGACTCAATCGCTGAGACACCAGCAAGAGTGGCGGGTAGGGGTGATGTTGCGGCAGCCACCCCAAAGCCTCCTCCTACTACTGTGCAAACCGAGCCGATTCGAAAGACCATTCAGGCCCCTGCTGAAAGCGTAGAGGTCGCGAAGACTAATGAAAAAGAAGCCAAGGCACCTGCCAAAGTTGCGGAACCGATGACGGGGGGATTCGCCGTCGAACGGGGACCTGCGAAAGCTAAGAATGAGACTGCGAGTAGGGCTCAAGCTGAAGCGGGTCGTGATGAAGAGGCAAAAAAGCGATCGCGTGAAGACAAGGACGAAGCGGCAAAACAGCGGGAGCTTCAAGACAAGAACGAACCGGATACAAAAACAGTTGCGGGTAGACGTTTTCGGAAGGAAGGATCTGTTTGGATCGACGTTGCCTATAGCTCGCAAGCTACAACGAATGTCGCCCGTGGCTCGGAACAATACCGGGCGCTCGTTGCCGATGAACCAGGTATTAAGACAATTGCCGACCAACTCGGCGGTGAAGTGATCGTCGTTTGGAAAGGCCGCGCTTACAAGATTCGATAGTCACACCGAATCCCACCAACGGCAGCGACGGTGTCAAAACTCGGATTACGTTCAGTTTCTTATTCGTGTTAGTTCGTGTGATTTGGTGGATCGCCTGTTACGCTCCGAGAAAAGCGATCCACGAAATCACACTAACTGACCGAACGAAGTCCCAAGGAAAATTAGAATCAGAGGCCGACTTAGTCTGGGTCGATCTCTAGACCTGCAAAGTGAAACTCCAACCAACTCCACCGCGTTCTTCATTATGACCGCGCTGATCCTGAGCTCTTTCCCGGCGTGCCGCGTTCTGTTCTGACCGTAGTAAGTGCTACATTAGCCACATTCTGGAGGTCTTTTATGTATTGCCAGTCCTGCGGGAACGAAATTGCGGTTGAACTAAAGTATTGCAACCGCTGCGGTGCCAACCTGTCGCTTCCAGCTACGAATACACAGCTTGTTCAACTTGCACCCGTTAAACTGGGGCTCCCGAGCGTGGTGCTTGGGGGCACGATTGTTTTCGGTCTCATGATCACCCTTGTCGGAGCAACTCAGATGTCGATAGTCGGTGTGCCTGCAGTGGCCGTGGTTTGGATGGTTTTGTTGGCTGTCGCAACACTATTTGGTTGTACTGCGATGATGATTCGATTCTGGACCAAATTAATTTCTCTGCAGCGCGAAACCGTTATTACTACTCAACCAACCAGGCCAGCTCCATCGGCAGTGACTGAAAGACCTCCACTTCAACAACTTCCACCACGATTCGACGGCGTTCCCAGCGTCACAGAGAACACCACGAGAACGTTTAGTCCTGTCTATAGTGAAGCGGCCGACCGCGGAACTAAGGAGTATTGAAAAGCAATCAAACAAATCCCCAAAACCCATTGAGACCATGAAACCTATCAGCCTGCTTGCTCTCGTTCTCGTCGCTCTCCTTTTCGTTTCCAATCAACTAACAGCTCAAACTCCCGGACGTCGCCTGCAGAATCCCGCGAGCCGAAACCGGACGATAGCCAGCATTGTTCGAGAGATCGATGCGAAGAATATTGAGCGCACGATCCGCCAGCTCGTTTTATTCGGCACGCGCAACACACTGTCAGATCAAAACGATCCCAAACGGGGAGTAGGCGCTGCGCGAGATTGGCTCTACTCCGAGTTTTTGAAAGCAGCCGAAGCTTCGGGTGGTCGAATGACCGTCGCGAAGCAATCATTCGAACAGCCGAAAGCTCAGCGAGTTCCTCAGCCAACAGTTCTTACAAACGTCGTTGCGACGCTCAAGGGCACGCAACCTGAGTCTGTCGATCGTGTTTACGTTGTGAGTGGTCACTACGATTCGATGTGCAACAGTCCAACGGACGCCAAGTGCGACGCACCAGGTGCTAACGACGACGCTTCCGGAACAGCAGCAGTTTTAGAAATGGCCCGCGTGATGGCGAAGTATCAATTCGACGCCACGATCGTTTTCATGGCTGTACCCGGTGAAGAACAGGGACTACTCGGCGCGACACACTTCGCTGAAGACGCCAAACAAAAAGCTGTGAACATCGATGCGATGTTCACGAACGACATCATTGGCAATTCACTCGGCGGCAATGGCGTGAGAGATCGAGGTTCAGTAAGAGTTTTTTCTGAAGGCGTTCCTTCAAATGAAACACCTGCTGAGGCAAATACTCGCCGGAGCGTCGGTGGTGAAAACGATTCTGCGTCGCGTCAGTTAGCGCGGTTCATCAAGGAGATAGGCGACAACTATGCAGCGCCGATGAAAGTCACCTTAGTCTATCGTCGCGATCGTTACGGACGCGGTGGTGATCATATTCCGTTTCTGGAGCGTGGCTTTCCAGCGGTTCGTTTCACCGAGATGAACGAAGAGTACAAGCATCAACATCAGAATGTGCGCATCGAGAATGGTGTTCAATACGGCGACCTGCCTGAGTTCGTTGATTTCGGATACATCGCTAACGTTGCGCGTGTGAACGCGGCGTCGCTAGCAGCGCTTGCGTTGGCACCTTCAAGACCAAAGGGTGTAAATATTCTGACCGCTCGTTTGTCGGACGATACCGACTTGAAATGGGATGCCAACAAGGAACCCGACATAGCCGGCTACGAGATTGTCTGGCGAGATACCACCTCCGCCGTCTGGACGAATTCAAAACCGGTTGGGAACGTAACAACGTTCACGATGAAAGGAATGTCCAAGGACAACTACTTCTTCGGTGTCCGAGCTGTAGACAAAGACGGGAATCGCAGTATGGTGACGTATCCGAGGCCGCTTGGTCGGAATGCTCCGGCTACTTCAGCAACGACTCCGAGTCCGTGAGCAGAGGTTGATAGAAGGCACTTTTTTCAACTATTAACTCCTTTGGGGCGTCTAAGAGGTTGAAGCAAATCTGGTGACCCGACAAAATCTCCCAGAAATACAAATCGTCAAAAACGCGGTGTTGACTATGAGAATCTCAACGAAAGCCATTAGTTTTCAGTTAAAGCGGACGCGACCGTTCGTTGCTCTATTTGCAGTGGCCATCCTGCTTGGCGGCACGTTCTCAAACTCCATGGTTTCCTTCGCGGACGGGATGAAAGAAGCGAAGGCAAAGAAGCTCACGGAGAACCAGCGAATCGTTCACATCCTGAATCGACTTGGGTTTGGGGCGCGACCCGGCGATGTGGAACGTGTGAAGGCTATGGGAGTTGAGAACTACATTAGTCAGCAACTCAACCCCGACAAAATTGCCGACAGCGTAGCTGAAAGCAAAGTGAAGGACCTCGGCGTCCTGAATATGTCGACCGCCGAACTCTACGAGAAGTTTCCGCAGCCTGGCCAATTGCTTCGACAACTTCAAGCCCGTGGGGTTTTGCCAAGCGATTTGGCCGAGGCTCGTGACAATCGAGTAAAGGGCGGCGCGAATGCCGCGCCACTTCCAGGTCAGATGCCCGCTG
>Ga0207662_10001497_pt1 | contig 11350 bp, 7 predicted proteins | sample KBSS33LmetaG_FD_184338 | JGI IMG/M metagenome (GOLD analysis project Ga0207662, IMG submission 184338) | Switchgrass rhizosphere microbial communities from Kellogg Biological Station, Michigan, USA - KBS S3-3L metaG (SPAdes) (version 2) | ecosystem: Host-associated > Plants > Roots > Rhizosphere... | reverse complement strand
GGTTCGCTCCGAATCCGCTCGACGGATTCACGTACGCGAGCACGACGACGGCACCTTCCTCGACGACGGCATGGCCGGCGCGCAGCGCGGCCAGACTGCCGTCGCTGAAATCGACCGCGGCGAGCACGCGGCGCGGGAGGTAGCTCCATTCGGCGACGACGCCGAGCACCGGGCACGTCGCGACGCGCATGACGTCGAGCGTCGTCTCGTCGTGCACGGCGCGGTCCAGCCGGCCGTGCCGGCGGAGGCCCATGATGATGAGCACCGCGCCCACGTGATAGGCCTCCTGCACGATCGCGGTCGACGGCGTGCCGAGCATGATGCGCACCGGCCAGTCGATCGGTCCGCCCAGCGCGCCCGACAGCTCGGCGCGGACTGCACGCTCCTGCTCGCGGTGCAGCTCCGTGCCACCCAGCGCATCGCCCATCGCGAGCGCGAAGTCGAGCGGGGGCGGCGTCGGCACGGAGCGCGTGTCCACGACGGAGACGACGTGGACGACCGCATGGTGCTGCGTCGCGAGTGCGTAGGCGACGTGCGCGGCGGCCACGGCGCTCGGTGAGCCGTCCGTCGCCAGGAGCACGGCGCGGCCCGCGAGCTCGAGAGGTCGACGGATGAGCGGAGCGCTGCCGGTCTCGTGATCAGACTGGGGGCGCGCCTGACGGGTCGCTTCGGTCATGGTCGACATGGGGACACCTCGTGGGGAATCGTGGTGTGGTCGACCCCAACGTTTAAACGCTCCTCGTCCCTCCGGAGTCAGGTAATCGCGGACGGTAGCGCCGATGTGGAGGAAGAGCTGCCGGCCTCCCTGATCAGCCGGGCTCGTCGAGCAGCCCGGCATCGAGTGCGAGGCGCACGTACTCGGAGCGGTGCGACAACCCCATCTTCTCCTCGATGCGCTGCTTGTACGTGTCGACGGTCTTGGCGGCGATGCCCAGCCGCCGACCGATCTCCGGACCGTTGAAGCCCTTCGCGGTGAGGATCACGACGGTCCGCTCGCGTTCGCTCAGCCGTTCGAGCCGGGCACGGGCATCCGTGCGCTCGGGAGGCGGCGTGAAAGTCGAGTCGGCCAGCGCGCGCGCCACGGCCGGTCGTACGTAGACGTCGCCCGCGGCGACGACGCGAATCGCGTCGGCCAGCTCGCGCTCCGCCGCCCCCTTCGACAGGTAGCCGCGCGCGCCGGCATTCAGCACGGCGAGCAGCTTCTCCTGCTCCTCGTACATCGTCACCATGAGCACACGAACGTCCGGCATCGCCTCGAGGATGCCGCGTGTCGCCGTGAGCCCGTCGCCCGCGGGCATGTCGATGTCCATCACGATCACTTCTGGATGTGCGCGGCTGGCCATCGCCATCGCCATCTGCCCGTCCCCCGCCTCGCCGACGACGACGATGTCGGTGCAGGAGTGCAGCACGGACTTGAAGCCGGCGCGCACCAGCGAGTGGTCGTCCACCAGCATCACCCGAATGGGCTCGATCCGCGCCGGCACGCCCCGGTGCGCATAGGGACGCGATGCGAGGTCGCGGCCGACTTCGGCCAGGGTGCCATGCGGGACGTCCGCCCCGTGATGTCCTTCGCTCATCGATGAAGATCGGCGCTCGTTCAGATCGCAGTTCGCGCGATTCACGTCTCGGAATGTACGTGCGTCGCGAATGAAACGTGTCGGGACTTTCTGTCGATCGGAATAGGAAGGTCCCGCCGAGAACGTCATCCCTCGCCTGACGGTGCGCTCGTGCACCAGACGGCATGATCAGAGCATCTCCAGCTCGGAGGCCAATCATGATGGGCACCCTCCCCTCCACCGACACGCCCGCCGTCGCGGTGCGCCCCTCGATCACCACCGCGCCCACACGCGCCACGACGCGGACGAACCCAAACGCCACATCGATGGCCAGCGGGCTCACCATGGCACTGCTCGCCACGGTCGGAATCTGCGGCGTCGTCACGCTCGTCGCGCCGACGGTGCTGCGCGATCCCCCTGGTTACGCGGGGAACGCGCTCGGCACCTTCATCGTGCTCCTCGTCGTCGTACTCCCGGTGGTCGCGATCGCCATGCGCGCCGCGGCGCGCGGGTCGCTCGCCGCGCGTTTCGTGTGGCTCGGCGGCGTCGGATACCTGCTGTACAACGCGATCCTGTCGAGCTTCTCGCTCCAATTCAACGAGCTCTTCCTGCTCTACGTCGCGTCGCTCTCGCTCGCCGTCTGGTCGTTCGTCGCGGTGCTCGCCACGATCGATGTCGACGCCTTGCCGGCACGACTCGCGACGCGCTTCCCCGTGCGCCTCGTTGGGGGCTATCTGATCGCGACGGCGCTCGCTTTCGCCGCGCTCTGGCTGGCCGACGTGCTCCCCGCGACGCTGTTCGGCACGCGTCCGCTCTCGCTGCGCGGCACGACGCTCCCCACCAACGCCGTGCAGGTGATCGATTTCGCCTTCACGCTTCCCGTGACCTTCGCGGCGGGCCTCTGGCTCTGGCGCCGCCGGCCGTGGGGGATCCTGCTGTCGGGGACGATGCTCGTCCTGCTGCTCCTCGAGTCGATCAGCATCGCGGTCGACCAGTACGTCGGCCATCGCGCCGACCCGGGTCAGCCCGCCGGCACCGCCGCGCTCTTCGTGGTGCTCACCGTCATCGGCGCGGTGCCGGTCGTCGGGTTCGTCCGCTCCATCGGGTCGAGCTCGGGCGCCTCGCGTGACGGCAGCGTCCCGCCGACCTGACGGCTCGTGCGCAGCGCGTTGAGGATCACCGCCACGTCGATCGCCTCCTGGAGGAGCGCGCCGAGGGGCGGTGGGATGTAGCCCGCCGCGGCGACCAGCATCGCCGCGGCGCTGAGTCCGAGGCCCGTCCAGATGCTCTGCCGCGCGATGCGCACGGTACGCCGGCTGATGCGGATCGCCTCGACGACGCGCGAGAGGTCGTCGTTGAGAATGACGACGTCGGCGGCCTCGGCGGTGATCCCGCCGCCGTGTCCGGCCAGCGCGATCCCCACCGTCGCGGCGCTCAGCGCGGGCGCGTCGTTGGTGCCGTCGCCCACCATCAGCACGCGCTCGCCGTCGCGCACGAGCCCCGCCACCACGTCCACCTTGTCCGAGGGCAGCAGCCCGCCGCGCGCCTCCGTGACGCCGACGCGCATCGCGACCGCGGAGGTGTGCGCCACGGAGTCGCCGGAGAGCAGCACGCACCGCCGCACGCCGGCCTCGCGCAGCGCGGCGAACATCCTCGGAAGCCCGGGACGGAGCTCGTCGGCGAACTCGATCACCCCGGCGAACCTCCCGTCGATCGACACGTGCGCGCGAAGTCCCTCGCGGTCCGGCACGTCGGCGAAGGGCGATCCGTGTGGCGCAGCGACGCACGCCTCCACGTAGCCGCGGGAGCCGACGCAGACGCGCCATCCGCCAACGATTCCCGATACCCCTCGCCCCGGCGATTCGCGCACGTCGGTCGCCGGCACGAGCGTGAGCCCGCGGCGCTCGGCTGCGTCCACCACCGAGCGGGCCAGCGGGTGGCCGCTGCCACGCTCCACCGACGCCGCCAGGCGGAGCACGTCGGCATGGGCGAAGCCCGCAACCGGCATCACGCCGCTCACCATCGGCGAACCCACGGTGAGCGTGCCCGTCTTGTCGAAGACGGCCGCCGTGACACTGGCCAGCTGCTCGAACGCGCCGCCGTGCCTGACGACGATGAGCCGCCGCGCGGCGCGATTCACCCCGCCGATGATCGCGATCGGCGTGGCGAGGATCAGCGGACAGGGCGTCGCGACGACGAGCACGGCGAGCACTCGCTCCACGTCGCCGCTCGCGACCCAGGTCACGGCGCACGCGAGCAGCGTGACCGGCGTGAACCACACAGCGTAGCGGTCCGCGAGCCGCTGCAGCGGCGCCTTCGTGCTCTGCGCCGAGCGCACCAGCTCGACGATGCGCGCGTACTGGCTCGCCCCCGCCGTCGCGGTGGCCCGCAGGACGAGCGGACCGTCGAGGTTGAGGCTGCCACTCGAGAGCGCCGTGCCGATCTTCGCGCGCATCGGCACTGGCTCTCCCGTGAGCCGCGACGCGTCGACGTGCGACGCGCCGACCACGACGACCCCATCACACGGCACCATCTCGCCGGGCCGCACGAGCAGGTGATCGCCGACGGCCACCGCCGCGACGCCGATGTCGTCCGTCGCTCCGCCGACGACGGGCACCTCGCCGCCCGCGAAGCGGTGGGCGATGCGCGGTGCCTCCTCCTCGAGCGCGCGCACGGCGGCCGAGGCGCGGCCTTCGGCGTAGCGCTCCAGCGCTTCGCCGCCCGTCTGCATCAGCACGATGACGAGCCCGGCGAGCGGCTGCAGGAGGATCACCGACGTCGCGACGGCGAGCGTGGCGACGAGGTCCGTCGCGAAGTGGCCCGACGCGAAGCGGCGCAGCGTACGCCAGACGACCGGCGTCCCCGTCACGACGAGCCCGATCATCCACACCGCGTCCGCGTGCGATGCTCCCGACATGAATCGCACGATCCCGCCCACGACGAGGAACGCCAGCGCCAGCCCGGCGAACAGCAGGCTCGCGGACCGCTGGTGCCTGCTCGGCGAATCTCCGTTCGGCGATCGCGCTGGCATCGGGGTTTCCTCGATTCGTGACCGCATCGTGACACAGCGTGCGTCCCTTCGCGCGCAATGTCGATCGGATGGAAGTCGTACGGCGTCGGGGAACCCGGATCACCAGCGTCGGGAGTTCTCCCGCATCTTCGTCCTGTCGGGGTTTACCCTATGTGCACGGACGAAGCACGTCGGCATTGTCCCCTACATCGCCGCGTGTACTTCCGCCGAAGCGAGGATATCACCATGTGGTCCACGCTCGCCGTCGCCGATTCCACGAAGTATTCGCCGTCACGCCTCTCCGGCCCCATCGTCGCGTCGGTAGGGGAGGAAGGCAGCAACGTCCTTCGCGCCGCCGCCGCGCTCGCACCCCTCACGAGGGAGCGCGTCCACGTCTTCTCGGTCGTCGAGCCGCTGGCGGCCGAGACCGCCGCCGGCGATCCGGGCGTCATGGCGTCGAGCCTCACGGAAGTCCTCGAAGTGCGCAGGGTGTCGCGCGCTGAGCAGCTGAGCGCCCGGCTCGCCGAAGTCCGCGCCGCCGAGCGCCGCTGGCAGCTCGAGGTGGAGCACGGCGAGCCGGCGAATGCGCTGCTGGAGCGCACGCGCGAGCTGGGCGCAGCGCTGATCGTGATCGGCATGGGTCGCCAACGGCCCGAGGGCGCCCCAGGCGGCGACGAGATGGCGCTGCGCGTCGCCCGCCGCGCGAGCTGTCCCGTGCTCGCCGTCGGGGGACGCCTCGAGCAGCGGCCGCGGGAGATCGTCGTCGCGACGGACTTCAGCGCGCAGAGCATGCATGCCGCGCGGGCCGCGCTGCCGTTGCTCGACCGCGGCGCCACGCTGCACGTCGTGCACGTGTGGCAGCCGCGCGGTGCGTCCGATCCGTCGGTCGCGAAGGTGGAGGAGATGTACGCGCGATCGATCACGGCTCGCCTCGTCCGGTTCGTCGCCGACCTTCGCACACCACCCGGTGTGCTGGTCCGCATGGCGGTGTGCGAGGGCCGGTGCGCGAGCGAGATCATCGCGTATGCGCGCAGACACGGCGCCGACCTGATCGTCACTGCACGCCAGGGGGTCAACGCGATCACGCGCTTCTTCGTCGGCAGCGTCACCACGTCGCTCCTGCGCGGCGCGAGCTGCAGCGTGCTCGTCGCGCCGGAGCAACAGCTCGACGCGGTGCCGAGCGCGCCCTGACCTCGGTACGCGACGCGCCGCGTGCTGGCGCGGGCGTGACCCGGATGCTTCCATTCGCCGGTTCACGCAACCGCGCCGATGATGCCGAGTCCCTCCACTGAGCCGCACAACACAGCTCCGCCCTCTCCCGAGATGGCGGACGACCGCTGGCACGCGCGACCCGCCGGTGCGGTCATCGCCTCACTCGGCACCGACGGCGCGCGCGGGCTCGCCGACGTCGAGGCGCGACGCCGTCTGACGCGCGACGGGCCGAACGAGCTGGCCGCCGAGCCGCCGATCCCCGGCTGGCGGCGGTTCCTCGGACAGTTCCAGAGCGCGCTCGTCCTGCTGCTCCTCGCGGCCACGGCGATCTCTCTGTCGCTCTGGTTCGTCGAGCGAGACACCGCGCTCCCCTACGACGCGATCGCGATCCTCGCGATCGTGCTCCTCAACGCGACGCTCGGCTACGTGCAGGAGGCTCGCGCGGAGCAGGCCGTCGCCGCGCTGCGCTCGATCTCCGCCGCGGAAGCGACGGTGATCCGCGACGGCGAGCGCCGCCGCATCGCGGCCCGGGAGGTCGTCGCCGGCGATCTCGTGCTGCTCGAGGAAGGCGACACGATCCCCGCCGATGCGCGCATCCTCGAATCCACGGCGCTGCAGTCGGCGGAGGCGGCCCTCACCGGGGAGAGCCTCCCGGTCGACAAGGGCACCGACGCCGTCGACGCCGACGCGGCGCTCGGCGACCGCACGGACATGGTGTTCAGCGGCACGACGATCACGTACGGCCGCGGACGCGGCGTCGTCGTCGCCACGGGGATGCGCACCGAGATGGGGCGCGTCGCGGGCATGCTCGGATCCACCGTCACCGAGACCACGCCGCTGCAGCGCGAGCTGGATCACGTCGGCAAGGTGCTCGGCATGGTCGTCGTGGGCATCGCCATCGCGATGATCGCCGCGATCGTGCTGGTGCATCGCGTGCGCGGCGTCTCCGCGCTCGTCGAGGTTCTGCTGCTCGGCGTCGCGCTGGCCGTCGCCGCGGTGCCGGAAGGGCTTCCGACCATCGTCACCGCGGTGCTCGCGGTGGGCGTGCGTCGCATGGCGCGGCGCAACGCGATCGTGCGCCGGCTCTCGGCGGTCGAGACGCTCGGTTCCGCCACGGTCATCGCATCCGACAAGACGGGCACGCTCACGCGCAACGAGATGACCGTGCGCGCCATCGTCACCGCGAGCGGCCGCGTGCGCTTCGCCGGTTCCGGGTACGAGCCCGAGGGCGAGGTCGCGGCCGAAGGCGCGCCGCTCGAGGGGACCCTCGCCACGGAGCTCGAGCGCACGCTCAGGGCGGCCACCCTCGCCAACAACGCGACGCTTCAGCAACGCGACGGCCGCTGGAGCGTCCAGGGCGATCCCACCGAGGGCGCCCTCATCGTCGCGGCGCGCAAGGCCGGCCTCGACGGCGGTACGCTGGTCGCGCGTTGGCCGCGCATCGGCGAGCTTCCGTTCTCGTCCGAGCGCAAGCTCATGAGCACGGTGCACGAGGACCGCGAGCGGGACTCGCAGCGCGTGCTGTGCGCCAAGGGCGCGCCCGACGTGCTGCTGCCACGCTGCTCGCACGAGCTCGTCGGGGGCGAGCCGGTCGAGCTCGTGCCGGCGCGCCGCGAGGCGCTCGCGCGCGACAACGAGACGCTCGCCGACGAGGCGCTTCGCACCCTCGCCACGGCCTATCGCCACCTCGACGCGAACACGCCGCACGGCACGGGGGACGCACGCCACGGCGTCGACGAGTCGATCGAGCAGGGGCTCGTCTTCCTCGGTCTCATCGGGATGATCGACCCTCCGCGCGCCGAGGCGCGCGACGCCGTGCAGCGCGCGCGCGACGCCGGCATTCGACCGATCCTCATCACGGGCGATCATCCCCGCACCGCCGCCGTCATCGCCGCCGAGCTCGGGATCAGCAGCGACCGCCGCGCGATGACCGGGAAGGAGCTGACCGCGCTCTCCGACGAGGAGCTGGCGAGGACGGTCGCGGAGGTGTCGGTGTTCGCTCGCGTCGATCCGTCGCACAAGCTGCGCATCGTCCACGCGCTGCAGCGGAACGGCGACGTGGTCGCGATGACGGGTGACGGCGTGAACGACGCGCCGGCCCTGCGCGCCGCCGACATCGGCATCGCGATGGGGATCACCGGCACCGACGTCTCCCGGGAGGCGGCGGACATGGTCCTCGCCGACGACGATTTCGCGACGATCGTCGCCGCCGTCGAGGAAGGGCGCGGCGTCTACGCGAACATCCGTCGCTTCCTGCGCTTTCTGCTCGCCGGCAACCTCGGCGAGGTGATCACCATGTTCCTCGGCGTGCTGCTCGCGGCGCGCCTGGGGTTGCGCGGCGAGCGCGGCGAGCTGCTTCTGCCCCTGCTGGCGACGCAGATCCTCTGGATCAATCTCGTCACCGACGGCGCGCCGGCGCTCGCGCTCGGCCTCGACCCGGCGGAGCGTGGGCTGATGCGGCGCGGCCCACGACGGCGCGGCGAGGGTGTGCTGACACCTCGCATGTGGCGCGAGATCGTGACGTCGGGGCTCGTCATGGCGATCGGGACGCTGTGGCTGCTCGACGCATCGCTCCCCGGCGGTTTCGTCGCCGGCACGGGGACGATCGAGCATGCGCGCGCGATGACGTTCACGACGCTCGTGCTCGCCCAGCTGTTCAACGCGTTCAACGCGCGCTCCCCACTGCGCAGCGCGTTCTCCGATCTCGGGAGCGCGCACTGGACCGCCGCCGCGACGGCGTTCTCGCTCGTGCTTCAGATCGCCGTGCTCTACCTGCCCCCGCTGCAGCGCGCGTTCGGCGCGACGGGATTGAGCGGCGCGGACTGGTTCCGTTGCGTCGCGGTGGCGAGTGCGGTGCTGTGGGAGCGCGAGCTGGTCAAGCTCGTGACGAGGACGCGAATCGCACGCGCCGCGTCGCCACGTCGGGATCGGTGAACGCGAGCAGTCGCTCCCCTTCCTCCGCGAGTGCGTCGCGGTCCGGCCGCGAGATGCGCCGCAACGGATCGATCTCCAGCGTCGCCGTCGCACGCTCGCGCGCGATCCGCCACGTCGCGGCGACGCGTCCGTCGACGAGCGCCGTGGCGAGCAGGCCGTTCCTCGTCCAGATCGCCCTGCGCTCGGCGTCGGTCACGACGCGCGAGCGATCGGCGTGGCTGAGGAGCAGGTTGTCGTACTCCGGCAGGAAGCGCGGCGGCGCCGGCACGTCGGGATCGGGGCGCGGCGCGTCGGGCAGATCGAACAGCTCGCGGCCGCTCTCGTCGCGGAAGGTGCGAAGCCGCGAGCGGAGCCCCTCGACCGGATCGCGGAGCTTCGTGAGACCCGACCACTCCTGCACGTCGGCGACCGTCGCCGGACCGAACGCGGCGAGATAGCGCAGGATCAGCTTCTCGGGCGTGCCGGCGGCGGAGAGGGGACGCCCGAGCCATTCCTCGGCGAGCGCCGCGGGCACGGCGCCTCCGCGCCCCCACGTGCCGCGCGGCGGCACGTGCACCAGCGGGAGCAGCAGCTGGATCGAGTAGCCGAGTGCGAGTGGCGTGTGTTTCGGCCACCGCTCGGCGAGCAGCGACCGGAGCTCCGTGACCGTCCGCGGCCGCTCGGCGAGCAGTGTCCGTCCCGCCGCGAGCAGCTCGTCACGACCGATGCCCGTGGTGCCCCGGCCATGCTGGTGCTGGCAATAGCGGTCGAGCATCGGCTGCAGGACCGGTCGGAGCCAGAGATAGTCGCGCGCGGTGACCACGTGCTGGGTCGCGCGCATCATCGTCGACCGGACGACGCGCCGCTTCTCGATCAGTCGCGTGAGATCGTCTCGCTCGAACGACGCGAGCCGCGACCAGAGCCCGATGTACGGCGGATTGGGAAGCTGCGCCTGCAGCCCGACCAGCCGCTCGATCCCCGCGAGCACCGATACCTTCGCCCGCCGGAGCAGCATCTGCCGGTCGAGGGTGGCGCGGTTGAGGGCGCGGGTGGTGAGGACGACGGGAGCGGTCTTGCGGGGCATTGGTCGGCGCGGAGGTCGCTAGTGAGTGTCCCAACGACGGAACGCGGATCCTGAACGGCGATCAGGTCTGAAAAGGCCGGATCACCACCTCCCACCCCCCACTCACGCCAGCCTCACTGTCCTCCCCGTCTTCGCCGCCTCGTACAGCGCCATCATCGTGCGCACGTCGCGCAGCCCCATCTCGCCCGGTACACTGGTCGGGCGATTGTTGATGATGCAGTTCGCGAAGTCGTCCATCTCCGTCGCGAACTGGTCGACCTCCGAGGCGTCGAGCGGCTTGCCATCGCTGCGCCAGCCCTTGATGCCGTCGTAGTTGAACGCCGGCGTGAGCCCGAACGAGCCTCGCTCCGCGTACGCCGTCGTGCGATTGAAGCCGTTCACCTTGTACGTCGTCGTGCACGACGCGGAGATGCCGTTCGCGAACTTGAGCTCGTACGTCATCGACTCCTCGACGTCCTTGAACTTCACCGGGTCCGTCTTCGTCGTCATCGCGCTGACGGCGATCGGATACTGGCCCGCGATCATCTCCGCCGACTGGATGGAGTAGATGCCGACGTCCATCAGCGGGCCGCCGCCGGCCAGGGCGTAGTTGAGCCGCCACTGCGTCGGATCGCCGATCGAGAACCCGAACCCCGACTCGATGAGCCGCACCTCGCCCATCTCCTTCTCCCGGGCGACGCGCAGCATCTCGACGTGGTGCGGCTCGAAGCGGCAGCGGTAGCCGATCGCGAGCTGGCGGTTCGCCTTCTTGCACGCGTCGACCATCTCCTGGCACCGGGCGGTGGAGACCTCCATCGGCTTCTCGCACAGCACGTGCTTCCCCGCCTTCGCCGCCTTGATCGTGTCGCGGGCGTGAAGCGCATTGGGTGTGACGATGTAGACGACGTCGATGTCCGGATTGTCCGCCATCCGCGACATCGTGTCGTAGTTGTAGATGCTCTTGTCGGGGATGCCGTACTGCGCCTTCCACTTCTCCGCCTTGGCCGGTGTGCCGGTGACGATGCCGGCGAGGCGGCAGTGTTTCGTCTTCTGCAGCGCGGGAGCGATCTGGTTCGTGCTCAGGCTCCCGAGTCCGACGAGGGCGAAGCCGAGCTTCCGCTCCTGGCGGCTGGTCGTCGGGGTGGCGATATGCGCGATCGACGGGATGAGCGGGCGAGCGAGCGGCATTCCGGCCGCGGCGATCGCCGTCATCCGCAGGAAGTCGCGGCGACTGGTGGGTTCCATACGGGTCATCCGATGAGTGGTCTGGTCGCCAAGATCGGAGATGGATCCGGCTGCGGCAAGGGAGCCAACCTCCCGCGCGGCCATTCCGCCCAATAGCTTCGGTTCCAGACCTTCACTGGAGCATCGACGCATGGAGAGACGCACCTTCGTTCAGGCACTCGGGGCCGTGGTGCTTGGCCCCGCCGCCGTCGCGTGTGCGATGCCGCACGGCACGCCGGTGCCCGCTCGGCGGCTCGATCGCGTCGGCGTGCAGCTCTACACGCTACGCGACGCGGCGAAGATCGACCTCGACCGCACGCTCGCCGACATCGCCGCCATCGGCTTCACCGAAGTCGAGATGCTGATGTCGCT
>Ga0207662_10001495_pt1 | contig 11353 bp, 9 predicted proteins | sample KBSS33LmetaG_FD_184338 | JGI IMG/M metagenome (GOLD analysis project Ga0207662, IMG submission 184338) | Switchgrass rhizosphere microbial communities from Kellogg Biological Station, Michigan, USA - KBS S3-3L metaG (SPAdes) (version 2) | ecosystem: Host-associated > Plants > Roots > Rhizosphere... | reverse complement strand
GGGGCGCTGCCGGGCCTGGCGACAAATTCCGACTGGAAACTGGGAGGCGACCTTCCGGTCAATCGCCTCGGCTTTGGCGCGATGCGCATCACCGGCAAAGGCATTTGGGGTTGGCCGGGTGACCGAAACAACGCACTCAAAGTTCTGAGACGCGCCGTCGAGCTCGGCGTGAATTTAATCGACACGGCCGACGCTTATGGGCCGGAGATAAGCGAGATGCTGATCGCCGAGGCGCTTCACCCTTATCCCGCCGGGCTCGTGATCGCGACGAAGGGTGGTCTAACCCGGCCTGGACCCGGTCAGTGGGTGCCAAACGGGCAACCTGAGCATCTCAAACAAGCTGTCGAGGGCAGTTTAAAGCGACTACGTGTCGAGCGGATCGATTTGTATCAATTGCACACCGTTGACCGAAATGTGCCTATGGAGCAATCGCTCGGCGCGCTTAAAGAAATGCAGGATGCAGGAAAGGTTCGCCACGTTGGATTATCAAACGTGAGCACGCAGGAAATCGAGCGGGCGCACAAGATTCTTCCAGTCGTCAGCGTCCAGAACGAGTACAACATTGAGGATCGCAAGTCGGAAGAAGTTTTGGTGTATTGCGAGAAGGAGGGCGTTGGGTTTATGCCGTGGTTTCCGATCGGTGGCGGAAGGGGATTGAAACCTGTGAATGCGCTGGAAACAGCGGCCAGAGCTCACGGCGTGAGCGTTATCCAGGTCGCCCTTGCCTGGCTTCTACAGCGATCGCCTGTGATGCTGCCGATTCCAGGCACGTCGTCCATCGCGCACCTGGAAGAAAACGTCGCGGCGGCGAAGATCAAATTAACTCCGGCAGAATGGAAAGCGATTGATGCTTTGGCGGGCCAAGGTTAACGCTTGGCCGGAGGGATCACCGCGCCGCTAATGTTCTGTCTCGCGCAGACTAGCGCTGCGCTTGCAAGGAACTTCACGTCCACCGGCGCCTAAAGATTGGACTCAACATACACAAACATTACGCTGCTCGAAGATTTGATTGCGTTATCATCCATCCACGAGTTTCTCTTCCGCACGTTCGCATTTGTCCTCGGTGCCGCCGTCGGCTCGTTTCTAAACGTCTGCATTTACCGTTTGCCTGTCGATCTTTCGATTAACAAGCCGCGCCGCTCTTTCTGCCCGGCTTGCAAGGCACCGATCCACTGGCGTCAAAATCTGCCATTAATCAGTTGGCTTTTGCTCCGCGGCCGCTGCGCAAATTGCGGCAGCAAGATCGCTTTTCGCTATTTTGGCGTTGAATTGCTTACCGCGCTCCTTTTCCTCGCGATCTGGCAACGCTTTCCATGGCAAGTGGCGATCGCCTACTGGCTTCTCGTTTCGCTGCTCATCGTGGGGACATTTATCGATTTCGAGCATTTCATCATTCCAGACCAGGTGACCATCGGGGGGATCATCGCGGGAATCGTCGCCAGCGTGACTGTACCGGCTTTGATGGAAGCGAATTCGCGCTTGGCTGCCGGCGTTCGCTCCGTCCTTGGCGCTGCCCTCGGCTACGTGATCCTTTTGATCGTTCTTGAAGCGGGCAAAATCGCCTTTGGACGGAAAAAGATTCGTTTCGATGCTCCGACGCCATTCACATGGACAAAACGCGACGACGATGCCGATTTCGTAGTGGGGAGCGAACAGAGCTTGTGGAGCGATCATTTCGCGCGCGAGAAAGACCGCCTCTTACTCGATTGCGACGAGGTGAAGATCGACAATCATAGTTATGCCGGAGTGACCTTGGATTTTCATTACGATCGGGTCGCTGTGGAAGGAAACGTGCTGGAGCTCGATCACGTGACGCAGATTTCAGGCGTCGCGCGCCGGTTGGTGATCCCGCGCGAAGCGATGGGACGCGGCGACTTGAAATTTCTCGCGGCGATCGGCGCATTCCTCGGATGGCGTGCGGTGTTGTTCAGTCTTTTTGCCGGATCGCTTCTCGGTTCGGTTATCGGCTTGATCACGCTCATCCTGGGGAAGCGGGTCTGGTCGGCAAAGCTGCCGTTCGGACCTTATCTCGCGTTCGGCGCAGTCAGCTGGATATTTTTTGGCGATCTTTTTCTGCGGTGGTACGGGGGATTGCTCAATCCGTAGTGGAAGGAAAGAGCGGAGTAGGAGTAAGAATACGAATAGGAGATGAAATCAGGCGCTGGTGTCGGTATTTGCGCCGTCCCGAGAGTCGACGCGCCCGGACCGGCAGGTACCGGACGCCCTACCAGGCTTCAGTCGGAGCGGTTGCCGCGTGCTGGCTTGCGGGGGCTGTTGCTCGCCGGTGAAGCATCAATCCCAGATTGATGAGCTCACATTTCCACCAACGGCGCAGGCCTAGCCAAATTCGTTTCCAAAGCCGAGTATCTGGAGTAAATCCGTCGTACAATTCGCGCCAGCCGGCATTTCTCTTGCCATAGTAGCCGGTCGCCCAACGCCGCTTCGCCAAAGCGACAAGACGTCGATTATAAAAACTCATCGCGCTTCGGGCCAATCTCCCGCCGACGCCGCTGAAAGGAAGATTAAGGAATTCGTACTCTGGGTCGCGATAAACCGCCCCGACCAGGCCGATATAATAACTGCTCACATCCAGCAGAAGCGCGGCCGACATCAGATCGGCGTCTCCCATGTAGTAATATTTGTCCTTATACAACGTCTCGAACCAGTAACGGTAGGTGATCGGAAATTGGCGGTTGTAATTCTGAAGCCGTTCCTCCACGTCTTCCCCGGCTAAACTGCGCGCCAGTAAATCGGCGACGTAGTAGGATGTATAAGAACAAAAATCGAGACCCGGACTGTAAAGCGGATCGATAAAGCCGGCCGCGTCGCCCACTGCGGCCCAACCGTTGCCGCAGACTCTCTCACTGTGATATGGCAGCATCGACAAGGCGTGCACGTCGCCTTCGATCGCCTTTGCCGCGCCAAAAATTTCAGAACCGACGGGATGACCGAGAATGTGCGCATGCAATCGTTGGGCGAGATTCGGGCCTCCCGGCAGTTTGAAGATCCGGCTGTCATACACAATGCCGGCACTGACGTCACCCCCGCGCAAAGGAATAATCCAAACCCACCAGCCGCGGCCGAACAGATGGTTCGTGGCCCACTCGCGACCGGTGCGACAACGATTAGCATAAACCGGAAAGCGCTCTCGCCAGTCATAGCTGTCCCACTCTTTAACGCCGTGGAAGCGCGCCCAGACCGCATTGATGGGGTGTTCGGGGTTCGGACGAAAATGTCCCAGTTTCCGGGCGAGCATGGCCGCGCGCCCGGTCGCATCGACAATCCAACGGCACGTTGTCGTGAGTTCGCTGCCATCGACGACGGCGTTAAGCCTTTGACCATCCCCGTTGTTCACTTCGCAGTTTGTCACCTTGGCCGGACGCCAGAGCGCGCAACCGGCTTGCACCGCCAGATCGAGCAAATGTGAATCGAGCTTTGCCCGGTCCAGCTGAAAGCCCGGCAATCGACTCTGATAACGCGTACCGATTTCGACGCAATCTTCAAAGGGCTGATCGGGCCGGTTCGAAAACCATAGGCGCAGCCCCTGTTTTGCGAGTTGATAGTGACCTAGATAGTGGGTCAGACCCAAGATCCGTGTCATATAGCAACTGCTCACTTCAGTGGTCGATTCCCCAACCTTGCGGTCGAATTCAGTCGTTTTTTCGATGATGAGCACCCGTGCTCCCGGCCGTTTGCGCTTAAGCATCAGCGCCGTCGCGGCGCCGGAAAAGGCGCCGCCGACGATTACGGCGTCGTATTCGAAATCCATCGCAACGAAGATAATGGACTCGCCAATGCCTAAAGGCAATTCCATCGGCCTTGCGAAGGCGGGTTGAGCATTCAACGTTGAGCGACGAAGAATGATCCTAACCAATGCGCGTTTGATTCTTCCTGACGAAATTCGCGATGGCCTCGAGGTTGTCGCGACAGAGGGGAAAATTACGGCAATTCGCGAGCAAACACATCCGCCACCGACTGAGATTATCGATCTCCAGGGAAACTATCTCGCGCCCGGTTTCGTCGATCTCCATGTCCACGGCGCGACTGGACGCGACACCATGGAAGCCTCGACGGACGCATTCCGCGCCATTTGCGATTTTCATGCCAGTGGCGGCACGACGTCGTTATCGCTCACCACAGGGACGGCACCGATGGACAAACTCCTTGAGGTTCTGAACGCGGTTCGAGATTGTCGATCTTCCAATGACGGGATTGCAGGTGTTCACGTGGAAGGGCCGTTCATTTCAAAGGCGAAGTGCGGAGCACAACGGGCGGAATTTATTCAGGAGCCGTCACCGGCAGGTGTGCAGCAGTTGCTCGAGCACGCGGATGTAATCAAACGCGTGACGATGGCGCCGGAGTTGCCCGGTGCGCTTGAAGCGATCGAAAATTTTCACCGACACGAAATCAGCGTGAGCGGCGGCCATAGCGACGCATGGGATGAGGACGCTCGACGCGGTTTCCAGCGCGGCATGCGCAGTGTGACGCATACATTTAATTGCATGTCATCAGCGCGCCGCCGCGGAATCTATCGGGTCGGCGGCTTGCTGGAATTTGCCTTAAGCGAGCCGGAGATCAGTTGCGAACTGATTGCGGACGGTCATCACGTTTCTGCGACGTTGATGAAAATGTTGTATCGCGCGAAAGGTGCTGCCGGAATTTGTCTCGTGACCGATGCAACTGCGGGCGCGGGACTGCCCGACGGATCTCGCTTTTCGCTTTTCGGCAAAGATTGCGTTGTAGAAGGCGGCGTTTCTTTGCTCGCCGACCGTTCAGCACTGGCAGGCAGCGCCTCGCGCATGATCGATCTCGTCCGCACAATGGTCAGAGACGTCGATGTTCCGCTGCACGAGACGATCACAATGGCGACCGCAAATCCCGCGCGCGCAATTGGTCTGGAAACGAAAGGTCACCTGGCAGTCGGAGCCGATGCAGATTTTGTTGTTCTCTCTCCAGAGTTGGAAGTACTGCGAACGTTTACCCGGGGCGAAGAAATTTGGTCTGCTAACCGCGAATAAACACCAATGAACACTAATTATTCGTGTCCATTCAGGGTTTCCAAACCAGGCGGCTTGGGATGTAACTACAACGACATTAGGAATTCGGCGATATCGAGCGAGGCTCGTGGTCTGCTCAAGCGGCTGATGTTTGTGGCCCATTCGCGCCATTGTTTTGCATCATCCGCAAACGCACGTTGAACTTGGGTGACGACTTCAGCAGGCGAATGCGCGATCACACCCGAGTTCGTTTCGCCGATTAGCCGCGCATTGCCTTCTTCCTGACCGGAGACGACGTGATTAATAATCATCGGACAACCGGCTGCGATCGTTTCCTGCACGGTTGCACCTCCGGCTTTACCAATGAGCACATGGCTGTCGTGAAGCATTTGCGGAAGATCGTCGGTCCAACCGACAATCCTCGTCTTGTTATCGCCTGCCGCCCTTTCAATCGCCGGCCGAAGTTTTTCGACGCGACCGATCGTCACTGTAAGATCGATCTCAAGGCCAGCCAGATGCCGCACGAGTTCCGGTGCACCGCGCGTGGCAGCATGGATCATAAACAGAACGCGGGCGCCAGAATTGCGGGGCCGCAGCGGTCGATCCTGTGTTAAATCGGCAAATTTTGGGCTCACCGGAAATCCGAATGTTCTGATTTTCTCCGGCGCGACACCTCCCGCGCGCACGACGGCAGCACTCTGTTCATTGGGCGCGAGGAAATAGTCGGCATCGCATCGGTACCAAATGGCGTTCACGGTAATTGAATCGGTGATAACGACCACGCTTTTGCAGCCGTGATCGGTTCCTAAGATTTGGCGAAGCAAGTACGGGTAGGGCGGGAAAGTGGAGACAATTATGTTCGGTTGGAAACCCTCTATCAGATGCGTGAAATGCTGTTTCAGTCGCGAGAAGCGTTCAAATCGTTTATCGAAGTTGGTAATGCTATCGAGCCAACGATAGACGTAACCCCATGACCTGGGACAACGGTTGATGACCGCCAGATACGTGCGGCGGACAACTTCATTGAACGCACCGTAAGCCTCAGGAAACAAGTCTCGCAATTTGATCTCGACGCCGGAAGGGGCAACACGCGCCAGTCCGTCACGGACGCCGCGGGCCGCGCTGTTGTGACCCTCTCCAAAGCCGGCGGTTAGGATGAGGATTCTTTTTTTCACACTCGTCAGATGATCAGCGGGGAAGAAGCGGACGAAGTTTAATGGATATTTGTGCCCGGCAAAGTAAACTCTCGCCGGGGATGAAATATCTCAGATTTATTTGGCGCGTTGGGCGCCGCCTGATCTGGGAAACCGCTTTCGATGAGACGGCGGGGCTGGCTGCCCAGATGGCGTATCTGCTCCTTTATGCGCTCGCGCCGGTGCTGCTTTTTCTCTGGCACCTGCTCGGTCTCTTCGGCACTGATCCGGCGAAACTGCACCAAATGTTCGTTATCTTGCAAAGCTTCATGCCTCCGGACCCGAAGGTGCAAGACATTCTCGATACCGCGATGGCCAGCGTAGTAGTGACAGGATCGAGTGGTCTCCTCGCCAATGCCGGCATCGTCCTCGGAATCTATTTTGGCACTGTTTTTATCGCCACGATTTCCCGGGCATTAAGCCATACCCACGGCGTGCGGGAAGATCGGCATTGGTGGTCGAAATATATCATCTCGTTTTTCATGCTTTTCTGGTTTGGCATTGTCCTCCTGTTTTCCTTTAACGCTATCGTCTTCGGCGAAAAACTCGCCGGCCTTGCAGAAGTCAATTTGCAGCTTGCGGTCCCACTGCAAGCGTGGATTACGTATTTGAATTTGCCGTTCATCTTCGTGGCGCTCGTCTTTCTCGCATTGGCCCTTTATCTTCTGACGCCAGAGAATTACTTGACCGTCCGCCAGGCGTTGCCTGGGGCGATTTTCTTTGCCATCGGCTGGATCCTCGCGACCAAGCTCTTTCAATATTACGTGGCGAGATACGATCGCTACAACCCGACTTATCTCGCGCTGGCATCGATCATTGTGCTTCTTACCTGGATGTATCTGACCTGTTTGCTCCTGCTTCTCGGCGGCAAATTGAACGCCATTCTTCGTCGCGAACGCGAACGGATGCGCGAAGCTACGTCGCGAGCGCCTGCTCCTGCTGCGCAGGGAGCGTGACTTCGGACGGAGAGAGCAAAAAAGTTAAAAGGTTACAACGTTTAAAAGGATCAGCCTTTGTAACTCTTTAACTTTTTTCCGCGATTCCGTTGATCGGGTCGCGTGTTCTGTTACGCTCAGTCGCAGTGGTGCGCTTTCGCCTTTGGCTCGCAACTGCATTCGCTCTCGGTGCAATCGCCGGCACTCTCCTTCGCGGGCAAGTGAGCAACGAGGAAAAATCAGGCGACGAATCCGGAAAAAGCCAAAACGAGACGCACGCTTCTTCATCCCCAACCCCGAAGATATCACCAAAGCCGGTTGCCAAAACCAAACGTGCGGAAAGCAAATCGACGAAGAAACGGAGTGCGTCCCCGACACCCGGGAAATCACCGAGTCCCATCCCCAAGGCAACGCTGGCAACAAAAGAGTCGAGCGACAAAACCGATACGCCGGCAACGCAAAAAGAATCATCGCATAGCAACAAGGCGAAAGAGTCTGGTGAGGAAGATGAGGGGACACCAAGGCCAAAACCGACGGAAACGCCTGAGTCGACTGTTGCTTCAAAGAAGTCGAAAAAGTCTCCCAGCCCAACGCCAAAGCCGAAGGGTGCGAAGAAAACATCGCAAAAGAAAAGCCTATCAGGAGGCAAAAAAGCTGCGAAGGGGAAATCAACCGGAAAAAAAGCAAAGCCAAAGCCGGAAAAGACTCCAACGCCGGCTCCAGAAAAACCTGCGGAACAACCTGAGGATTCGAGTCCGCCGCCACCGCGGGCGGTTGCGGTTCCAACTCCAGCGCGATCGCCGCAGGCAAAAGTTCCGGGCGCTGTTCCTGCGGAGGAGCGAGCACAAGTTGTAATCGAGAAATCAGGTATCGAGGAAGACCAGGGGCTTGAACCGCCTCCATCACCGCCAGCCCGCAGAGGTTTTTGGCCATGGTCGCTGGGCCGTCCAAGAGAATATCGTTATCTTACGAGGTCAGTTATCGAAGAAATTCGCCGGGCACCGGTAAAGCGGCGTCGCTGGCAATTTATCGTGGTGCACAACAGTGGAACACGACAGGGAAACGCACGCGCATTCGATTATTATCACCGGCATGTCCGGCGGATGCCGAACGGGCTCGCTTATCATTTCGTAATCGGCAACGGGACATCAACCGGAAACGGCCAGATTGAAGTGGGCGATCGCTGGCGGCGCCAAATCAATGGCGGGCATGTGCACAGCGATTATTTGAACAACATCTCGCTCGGAATTTGCCTGGTGGGAGACTTTAATCGCGACCAGCCTACCCGCGCGCAGCTCGAATCCTGCGAAGAACTAATTCGCTACCTGCGAGAGCGCTGCGGGAAGGTTGGCATGCGCAGCATTATTGTGAAGCCGCATCGTGAAATGAATCCGCCGCGGTGGCCGACGGATTGTCCGGGAGACGTCTTTCCCTATTCCTGGTTCCGAAGGTTCTAGCGCCTGCCAAAGCGATTCGCGCTCTCTCATCCCGATCGGACGTTATTTGCGTTCGGCTACAATTAAATTGGCTTCCTTGGAGTTCCAGCGATAGCCGAATCCGAAATCGAGCGATGCTGGATTATTTTGCGCGAAAAGTTCCTGAAGCTTCGGCTGAAAATGTTGTTTGAAGAGCTCGATCGGACCGAGGTAATTGCCAAACAGGCGCAGATTCCACTTGCCTGGGTCGAAGTATGCCAGGGGGATTCCGGAGTCGTCCTGCACAATTCTGTTGCTGTGCGTGAGAATGAAATTGCGAATAGTGGCGAAGCCCTCCTCGAACATCAGATACGATGAAGATTTGAGAAAACTTGAGCCGGCGCCAAATCGCTCGCAAAATTTCAGAAAGCCTGGAGTGGATTTGATTCCGCCGTCGGAGATATCGGTCGTGAAGTAGTACAGCGTTTGTGAATCGCCCGTGTGGTTGTCGGCATAACGGATCCGCACTCCGGGAATGCTGCCTCGCGCGCCTTCCTGGAAGGTGCCGCTGCCGTTCAAAGATCCGAACGTCACATTGGTGATCGATTTATCGGCGCGCGCGATGAAAGCGTAGAGAATAGGCAGGACGCCATTTAGATTCTGCTCGTGCAGATCGATTTTCATGTCTTTGGTGATGAAGTAGGTCGTGCTGAGCGAGGACTTCATCGCGTTCTCCAGGTTCCCTAGCGCGCCGGAGAGGTTTGCGATGCGCAGAGGATCGGGTGGCGGCCCCATCGATTCTTTCCCGCAAAGGACATAGACCGCGGCCCTCGGAAAAAATTGATCCACGTAAAGGAAATCGGGACCGCTGAACATATAAAACGCGACCGGAATTGGTTGGGTCGCCTCCGGAAGAGCAACGTCCTCCCAGGCGTGCAGTTTTTGGAGTTGGCGCACAGTGAGTTTTGAAAACTCTCTTTCAAAGTAGGCGGAGTGTTCCTGCCATGCCGGGTTGCGGGTGAGCGGCGCGACCGGAGAATCCGGCGGCACGGGCATCCCGGCGAGGAAGCGTGCAACGTCATTTGGCCCGGCGACTATGGGAAGTGCGCGAGGCGCGACCTCCAGATTCTCCTGTGCATGAACGCGGAGCGCCCCTGCCAGGATCGACAATACAGTCGTGGTGACTGTTTTTCCGAAAGAGTTCTTTTTCATCTGGATCGAGCGAGGCGTTTTCCGACGCAAAAATAGAGCAGCAAACCGAAGAGCGCCGTACCGAGGCCAGCCAGGGACTCTCCGCTATGCCAGCGCAACAGATAAAACATCATCCAAATTGTGATTGCCGAGAAGAGTATCGGAGGGAGCGGATAGCCCCAAACTCGATACGGCCGCGTGAGCTTCGGATGCCTGAAGCGGAGGACGATTACACCGAGCACAGCCAGCAGCGAGCAGATCAACAAGCTGAATTGAGTGTAGCGGACGACATCTTCGAAACTCCGGGTCAGCAAAAGTAAATTCACGACGAGCAGTTGCAGGACGATCGCGTTCGCGGGAACGCCGTGTTTGTTTTTCCGGCCAAGCAGCCGCAGCAGCCAATGATCTTCGCCCATCGACATCGTGACACGCGGACCGATCCACGTCATAGAGCTGATCGAGGAAACTAATCCGAGGCAAATGACGGCGCCGGCAACTGCTCCACCAGTCGATCCGAAAATGTGCTTACCCGCGACCAATGCCACTTCGAGTTGGCCTTTCAGTTCTTCGGTTGGCGTGGTGGCGAGAAAGATGGCGTTGAGCAGGACATAGATCACAATCACAATGCCCGTTCCGACAAGCAATGAACGCGGAACATTTTTTTCGGGTCGCTTGATTTCGCCTGTGATATAGGCCGCTGCGTTCCAGCCCGAGTAGGAGTACATCACGAAAACGAGCGCGATCGCAAACGACCCGCTAAAGATCGACATCGTATTGTCGGACCCGGGCAAAAAACTGATTGGCTGCTTCGCCGGAAAGAAGAATCCAGCGGTGATAAGCGTGCCGATCAGAAGCAACTTCACGAGTGTGGAAAGATTCTGGAAGGCGCTGCCGATCCGCAGATTCCCGAAATGAAAAGCCGCAACCACCCAGACGATGACAAACGACAACGCAACCGGGGACCCCACGCCAAAGACTCCGACAAAATATTTTCCAAAAGCCATGGCCGCGAGCGCGATTGGCGCAGCGAAACCAACCGTGGCGGAAACGAAACCTGCCATAAACCCGAGAGCGGGATGATAAATCTGCGAGAGAAAATGATATTCGCCTCCGGAACGCGGGAGCGCGGCGCTCAGTTCGCCGTAGCAAAGCGCACCGCAGAGCGCTGCGATCCCGCCGATGATCCAAAGCATGAGCAGCGCGAACCCGGATTGAATTTCCGCCACCTGAAAACCGAGACTCGTGAAGATGCCGGTGCCGATAATGTTGGCAATGACGATGGAACACGCAGTGACGAAACCGATCGTCCGCCGCGGCGGGGACGTTTTCAGAGAAGGAGCTTCAGCGATCTTGGTCATCGTTGGATCGACAATCCCGAAATTCCGGGGACTCGCGAGCTCTTTCGAAGTTGCATTCGAATGCATGATCAGGGAATGGATTGGCGACGGTATGGTTTTTGGCGCGGCAATTCGTTACTGGTCAAAATGATTGCCGGGTGATACTCAAATTTTTGATGAGTTGTCAGAAGCGATTCCCGGCATCATTTTGAAAGTGGCATGAACCCACATCCCAAGCTCTCCATCGAATCGGCCACTCAACTCGCCGTCTTTCTTGCAAATCGT
>Ga0207662_10001494_pt1 | contig 11355 bp, 10 predicted proteins | sample KBSS33LmetaG_FD_184338 | JGI IMG/M metagenome (GOLD analysis project Ga0207662, IMG submission 184338) | Switchgrass rhizosphere microbial communities from Kellogg Biological Station, Michigan, USA - KBS S3-3L metaG (SPAdes) (version 2) | ecosystem: Host-associated > Plants > Roots >... | reverse complement strand
GACCAGCGCACCGACCATCACGAGATCGCCGTGCGCGAAATTGATGAGACCCAGGATGCCGTAAACCATCGTGTAGCCCAGCGCGACGAGTGCATAGATGCTGCCCAGCACCAGGCCGTTGATTATTTGCTGCAGAAATATGTCCATGCGGCTACCGCGCGTCCATAGCAAAACGGCACCCGCAGGTGCCGTTTGCATACGATGAAGTTAAGTTCAACCTGCCATCATTTCTTGGCGGGTTCGGCCGCTTTGGCCGGTTCTGCCGCCGCGGGCGCCGGCGCATCCGCCGGTTTCGCCTCGGGCGCGCCGCCCGGCGTCACGACTTCCATGGTTTCCCATTTGCCGCCTTTCACCACGTAAACGGTGATCGGGCCATTCTTGAGGTCGCCCTTGTCGTCGAATGCTATCGGCCCGATCACGCCCTTGTAATCGGTCTTGGCTACTTCGGGCAGGAATTTCGCGGGGTCGGTCGAGTTCGCGCGCTTCATCGCTTCGATGAACACGAATACCGCGTCGTAACCCATCGGCGCGAACAGCTCTACTTCGGTATTGAATTTGCCTTTGAATTTCTCGAGGAACTTGGCGCCACCCGGCATCTGATCCTTCGGCAGGCCGGGCATCGACGCCATCGTGCCTTCGGCCGATGCATCGCCCGCGAGCTTGATGAAATTGGGTGTCTGCATGCCGTCGCCGCCCATGAATTTGGCCTTGATGCCGAGTTCACTCATCTGTTTGACCATGGGGCCGGCCTGCGGATCGATGCCGCCGAAAAATATCAGGTCCGGCTTCTTGCCCTTGATCTTGGTCAGGATCGCCTTGAAATCGGTGTCCTTGTCCGTCGTGTGCTCGCGCGCGGCGACTTTCGCGCCGCCGGCCTTGACCGTTGCTTCGAAAGTGTCGGCCAACCCCTGGCCATAGGCGGTCGCGTCGTCGATCACGGCGATGTTTTTCGCTTTCAGTTTTTCAAGCGCGAATTTGCCGCCGACCGGCCCCTGCTGGTCATCGTTGGCGACGACGCGGAATGTCGTCTTGAAGCCCTGCTGCGTGTACTTCGGATTGGTCGACGACGGTGAAATCTGCGGAATGCCCGCGTCCGAATAAACTTTCGAGGCCGGAATCGATGCGCCCGAGTTGAAGTGGCCGACGACCGCGACTACTTTGGCGTCGACCAGCTTTTGCGCGACAGTCGCGGCCTTGGTCGGATTCGCCTCGTCGTCTTCCGCGACGAGTTGCAGCTTGATTTTCTTGCCATCGATGGTGAGACCGGCGGCATTGGCGTCGTCGACCGCGAGCTGCACGCCGTTTTTGATGTCGGTGCCGATGTGCGCCTGCGGTCCGGTCAGGGGTGCCGCGACGCCGATCTTGACGATGGTTTCGGCCGGCGGCGCTTCAGCTTTCGGCGCCGGCTTCGGCGGCTCTTCCTTGCTGCAACCCTGCATCAGCAACGCACTGGCGAACAACATTCCGGTGGCAAAGGACTGAAGGCGATTCATGAGGTCTCCCGTAAGCATAAATAGTTGTTGTAACGCGACAATTGATTATCCGTAGGCGCTTAAGCCTTGTCAATTTGCGCGCTGCACCCGGTAACCGAAAAAAAAGGGCGCCGCCGCGAGGCGCGCCCTTTTTCCGGCAGCCAGAGTCGTTACTTGGCTTTGGCCATCATCAGGTCAACGACCGCTTTAACGTCGGCGTCCGCCAGATTGGCGAACCCGCCTTTGGCGACCATCGCCGTGCCGGGCTTGCCCTGCAAGGAGACTTTGTACAGCGCTTCCTTGCCTTGCTTGATGCGCGGCGCCCACGCGGCTTTGTCGCCGAGCTTGGGGGCGTTCGCGACGCCGGCGTCGTGGCAGGCGGCGCAGGCGTTCTTGTAGGTTTCTTCAGCGGTGGCGGCGAAAATGCTGCCGGCCGCGACCAGGCTGATAATGCCCAGGGTGCCAAGCACAAACGATTTCATCAGGTCTCCTTTGAGGTGCATACAAAAAACCGCCGGCATCATAGCAAATCCGGCCCGCTTCATCCAACGCTTTTACCAGCGGATTGCGTGGATGCAGTGAGGACGGATAGCAGTTCCGCGCGGTCGGTAATCGGTGGTAAACACGTAACGCCCCGGCATACCCAGGCGTTGACCGCCGCGCCGGCGGGTTTAACGAGCGTCGCGGGCAAATCCGGCTCGCCCGACGGGATCGCCAGCGTCAGAACGTGCGGCAGGTAGCGGCCGTTTAACTCGCGTTGCCACGCGCCAGCCTCGTCGCCGCGCAGGATCACGACGGCAGGCGGCGCGACCTTTTCCTCGAGCGCCGCGCACAGGCTGGTGTGCGCGATCGGTTCCTGTTCCAGCAGGGTTTTAAATGCACGCAGCGTGCGCGCCGCGGCTTCGCTATAGCGCGGCTCGCCGGCGAGATGCCCGAGCCGGTTCAGCGCAAGCGCCGCGATGCCGTTACCGGATGGCGTCGCGTGGTCGCGGCCGCTCTTGGCGCGATACAGCAACTGCTCGTGATCGTGGCTGACGAAAAAGAATCCGCCGTGCTCGCGGTCTTCGAACTGGTCAAGCAGTACGTCCGCGAGCGCGCGCGCCCACTCGAGATCAGCCGCGCGAAATTCATGCTGCATGAGCTCGATCAACGCGTCGAGCAAAAACGCGTAGTCATCGAGATAGGCATTCAGATGCGCGGTGCCGTCTTTATACGTCGCGAGCAGGCGGCCGTCGCGCCACAATGTTGCACGGATGAATTCGGCGGCCTGGCGCGCTGATGCGAGCCACATCGCATCGTCGAACACGCGTGCAGCCCGCGCCATGCCTTTGATCATCAGCGCGTTCCAGCTCACAAGAATTTTCTCGTCGCGGCCGGGATGCACGCGCAATTCGCGCGCAGCGAAAAGTTTGGCGCGCGCGGAATCAAGCAAAGCCTGCGCGCGATCGGCCGGCAGTTCCAGGCGTTTGGCGACGACGCCGAGCGGTTTGGTTACGCGCAGATGCCAGAATTCGCGCTCGAAATTGGGTCGCACGTCGAGCCCCCAATGGGGAGCGGCCACCGCATATTCGTCGGCGCTTAAGATTTGTCTGGCCTCGTCCGGCAGCCACACGTAAAACTTGCCTTCGACGTGCTCGGAGTCGGCGTCGAGCGACGAGTAATAGCCGCCCTCAACGGATTGCATTTCTCGCATCACCCACGCCGCAGTCTCCGCAACGATTTTGGCGTAGAGCGGTTGCGGTTCCGTCAGCCACAATTCGCTGTACAGACGCAGCAGCGGGCCGTTGTCGTAGAGCATTTTTTCGAAGTGGGGTATCGTCCACTCGCCATCGACGCTGTAGCGGCAGTAGCCGCCGCCCAGTTGATCGTAAATCCCGCCTTCGGCCATTTTGGTCAGCGTCAGTCGCACCATGCCCAGCGCGTACGCGTCGTTCACGTCGGCGGCGCGGCGCAGGCAGAAGTCGAGCTCCGCGGGGTGCGGAAACTTGGGCGCCGTGCCGATGCCGCCGTGGGTCTCGTCGAAAATATTCTTCAGCTCGCGCAGCGCGACGTCGAGCGGGATGCCCGACAGCGCACCGGTTGTCGCGGGCGGCGGCAGCGTATGCACGAAGGCGCCGCGCAGTGCGACGTTTTGGCGCTCGATTTCGCCGCGCTGGTCGCGGTACGCGGCGGCGATTTGCGGCAGCAGGTCGAGAAAGCCCGGCATGCCATGGCGCGCCGTTTTTGGAAAATACGTGCCGCCGAAAAAAGGCGTCTGGTCGGGCATCAAAAACATCGTGAGCGGCCAGCCGCCGTTACGCCGCGTCAACAGCGCATGCGCCGCCTGGTATATCTGGTCGAGATCCGGGCGCTCTTCGCGATCGACTTTGATGTTGATGAACAATTCGTTCATCAGCGCGGCGACCGCCGGATCCTCGAACGATTCGTGCGCCATCACATGACACCAGTGGCACGCGGAGTAGCCGATCGACAACAGCATCGGCTTGTCCTGCGCGCGCGCGGCTGCAAGCGCTTCTGCGCCCCACGGATACCAGTCGACCGGGTTGGCGGCATGCTGTTGCAGGTAAGGGCTCGTTGCGTGCGCGAGTCGGTTGGGCATCGGCGTTCCGGGATGATGGGTGGCGGCGCGGACTGGCCGCGACGGCTTCTGTTCAGCTTTGCAGCGATGGCCGCAGATATTCCATGCGGTCGATCGACTGCACGGTCAGTTCGCGCACGACTTTCGCGCGCCAGATTTGCAGCGTGATCTTGCTGCCGGCGGCGCCGCTCGCCCACACCGCCTGATAAAACTCGGCCTGGCTGGCGATCGCCTGGCCGCCGACTGCAAGAACCACGTCACCGCGCGCCAGTCCGCCGCGTTCAGCCGGCGCATCGCGCAATACCTGGGTCACGACGACGTGTTGACGCACTTCTTCGGTATACACCCCCAACCACGGCCGCGCCGCGCCGCGCCGCCGGCCAAACTGTTTCAGGTCATTTAGCACCGGCAGCAGAAGATCAACGGGCACGAACATGTTGCCCGGAAATGCGGCGCCCGTATTGCTCGCGTCACCGACCCACAGCGAGCCGATGCCGATCAGCTCGCCCGCGTCGTCGAGCAGCGCGGCGCCGCTGTGCTGGTCGCGCGCGGGCGCGGTGAAGATCGCATGGTCGAGCGCGTACTCCCACCAGCCGGTGAACGCGCGCCGGCTGATCACGCACGCATTCGACCAGCCGCCCGCGCCGGCATGCGCGGCGATGGTGACCGTGTTCATTTCGCGCACCGGGCTGCCGGCGCCCAACGTAACCGCCGGGTGATCGAGCGATTGCGTCGCGCGCGCGAGTCCAAATCCCGTCGCGTGGTCGAACCCGGCGACCGTTGCAGGCAGCACGCGGCCATCGGCGGTGACGACCAGAATGGATTCCGCCTCGAGCAAAAGATAGCCGATGGTCAGGATATGTCCGGCGTCGTCAATCAGCACGCCGGTGCCTTCGCGTTCAGTGCCCAGCGTTTCCGCGGTGCGCGCGGTGGCGGGGACGCGGATGCCGAGCTTGACGATGGCGCCGGCGAGATCGTCCGCTGCAAACTTGCCGGAAGCGGGCAGATTGGCGGCACCCCAGGCGGCCCAGGCTGCGGTGATCAGTGAAGGCATGACGAAAAGTTAATGTGGTGCGAGTAACGACTTTACCAACGCGACGTACCGTTCGCGAGCATTATCGCGTGCCGGGCGCATAAGTCTCATCCACGGGCCGAACTTTGCAAAAACGGGCGTTACGAATATAGGGCCAATGCAAACGAAAGCGAGATACCGACCGCGTAGGTGATGGCCACGCCGATAAAGGCCAGGCGATTGAAACGGGTCGCCCGCGCGACCTGGCCGGCTTCAAGCAGGCGCTCGCAAATGACCGAAGTGACCAGCAGCGCGCCGATCATCAGAAATGCCGCGAGCGCCACGCGGTCGGCGAGCGCCGAGCGCACCGCCGCGTCGATTTGCGAATTGATCAGATATTTGTTGCTGATGGCAGCAAAGGTCGCGCTCGCGATCAGAGTCGAGCGCACCCCGAACATCGCCGGATTGACGAAGTACGAGCCCAGGCACAACAGGCTGCTCACAAAAAATCCGATGAACGCGTCGAACACGAGACCGGTGCTGTGGCGGTCGGCGCTGACCGCAATTTGCACGCGCGAATATGTCTGGTCGCCCGCCGCGACGGAGCCGAATTTAGTCGGGTAAGTGTAATCGCCGACACTCACGGCGAGATTAGAAATGCGCCAGCCGGGTGAGAATAATTCGTTGCTGAGCGTGCTCTCGCCCGGATCGGCGACGAGTTGCAATTCTTTGGCTGCAAACCAGTGCTCGAGCGTGAAGATCAGCCGATGCGAATCGAACGGATAGGCGGCGGCATCGAGGCGCTGGTTGATGGTCGCGAAAAACGAGGCGCCGACATAATGCCGGCCGTCGGGCATGGTCCGGCGCACGGGCTGAATCAGGCGCACGTCACGCGCATTGATGATGCCGGCGCTTTCCAGCGGGTTGAGTTCGATGCTGCGAAACTTCCACCACATGTAGCCCGCGATGCGAAAGCTGCCGTCGGCGAAGTTGAAACCGTAAATATCCTGGATGTAGACGCCGAACGCCACCTTCTCGGGGTCATTGCCCGGCAATTCCGCGCCGGTCGGCGTCGCGGATTGCGCGGACCGGCATACGAACAGCAGGACGAGAATGGCGACGAAATGCAGCAGGGCGGCCACCCGCCCGCGCGAACTCAGACGCAGTATCGATTCCATCCTTACGCGCCCCTTAGGTCCGTCGCGTTTGCCGTCAGTCGGTCACCGCGCCTTTGCTGGCCGTTGAAACGAGCTGTACGTACTTGGCGAGCAGTCCGCGCGTATAGCGCGGCTTGGGCTGGCGCCATTTTTTACGGCGCTGCGCGAGCTCTTTCAAGGTCACGTTAAGCTGGATCAGCCGCTTGTGCGCGTCGATCGTGATCGAGTCGCCTTCCTTGACGAGCGCGATCGGGCCGCCTTCAAATGCCTCGGGCGCGACGTGGCCCACCACCATGCCCCACGTGCCGCCGGAGAAGCGCCCATCGGTGATCAGGCCAACCGACTCGCCAAGCCCCTGGCCGATTAAAGCGGAAGTGGGCGCTAACATTTCCTGCATGCCGGGGCCGCCTTTGGGCCCTTCGTAGCGGATCACAATGACGTCGCCTGCCTTGATTTTCTTGGCGAGTATCGCGTCCATCGCCTTCGGTTCCGAATCGAACACGCGCGCCGGGCCGGTAATTTTCGGCGACTTCAAACCGGTGATTTTGGCAACGCAGCCTTCAGGCGCAAGGTTGCCTTTCAAGATTGCGAGGTGCCCGTGCGGGTAAAGCGGTTTGCTCCACGGCCGGATCACCTCTTGATCGGTGCGCGGTTCCGCTGGAATGGCGGCCAATTCCGCGGCCATCGTTTTGCCGGTGATTGTCCGGCAGTCGCCGTGCAGGAGCCCGTGCGCGAGCAGCATCTTCAAGACCTGCGGCACGCCGCCGGCACGATGAAAATCCGTGGCGACAAAGCGGCCCGACGGCTTCAAATCGCAGACCACCGGCACGCGCCGCCGCACCCGCTCGAAATCGTCGATCGTCCACTTGACCTCTGCCGCGTGCGCGATCGCGAGGTAATGCAGCACCGCGTTGGTCGAGCCGCCGGTAGCCATGATCAGGCACGCGGCGTTCTCGATCGATTTGCGCGTGATGATGTCGCGCGGCCGCAAATTGAGCTTGATGGCATTGACGAGCACGGCTGCGGAAGCTGCGGCGGAGTCGGCTTTCTCGGCGTCCGGCGAAGCCATCTGCGACGAACCGAGCAGGCTCATGCCGAGCGCCTCGAACGACGACGACATCGTGTTGGCGGTAAACATGCCGCCGCACGCGCCGACCGACGGGCAGGCATTCTTCTCAATGCCGATGAAATCTTCGCGCGCCATCTTGCCGGCGCTGAACGCCCCGACCGCTTCGAACGCGCTGACCACGGTCAGGTCCTGGCCTTTCCACTTGCCGGGCTTGATAGTGCCTGCATAGACATAAATTCCCGGCACGTTCATGCGCGCCATCGCGATCATGCCGCCCGGCATGTTCTTGTCGCAGCCGCCGCAGACCAGCACGCCGTCCATCGCCTGGCCGTTGACCGAGGTCTCGATCGCATCCGCAATCACCTCGCGCGACACCAGCGAATACTTCATCGCTTCGGTGCCCATGCCGATGCCATCGGTAATGGTCGGCACGCCGAATACCTGCGGCATCGCGCCAACTTCGCGCAGCGCGCTCATCGCGCGATCGACCAGCGGCTGGATGCCGGCATTGCACGGATTCATGTTGGAATGGCCGTTGGCGACGCCGACGATGGGCTTCTCGAAATCGGTATCGCCGAAGCCGACCGCGCGCAGCATGGCGCGATTGGGCGAACGCGCATCGCCGTGCGTGATCAAGCGGCTGCGTTTATTCAGTGCCATGGGCTGTCCCTGAAAGTGTGTTACGTATAATGCAACGATTTTAACCCAAAGCCCCGCGCCCACTTAATGCTCGTCCATCCGCAGTTCGATCCGGTCGCGATCCATCTCTTCGGGCCCCTCGCGATACGCTGGTACGGCCTCATGTACCTGGTTGGTTTCGCGCTGCTCTGGCTCGCGGGACGCTATGCGCTCAAGACGCGCCCCCATACCGGCATGACGCGGCAGCATTTCGACGACCTGCTGTTTTACGGAATACTCGGCGTGATACTCGGCGGCCGGCTCGGCTACGTGCTCTTCTACAAACTTGGCGATTACGTCGCCGAACCGTGGAAAATCTTTTACGTGTGGGAAGGCGGCATGTCGTTTCACGGCGGCTTTTTGGGCGTGATTATCGCGATGTGGTGGTTTGCGAAATCGCGCGGGCTGCGCTGGCTCGCGATCACCGACTTTATCGCGCCGCTGGTGCCGCTGGGGCTGGGCGCCGGCCGGCTCGGCAATTTCATCAATGCCGAGTTATGGGGCCGCGCAACCACCGGCCCGTGGGCGATGGTATTTCCGAATGTCGACCGGGTGCCGCGCCACCCGTCGCAGCTGTATGAGTTCGCGCTCGAAGGCGTGGTGTTATTCTGCGTGCTGTGGTGGTTTGCGGCGAAACCGCGGCCGCGCGGCGCCGTATCAGCGTGCTTTTTGATTGGCTATGGATTGTTTCGATTTGCCGTCGAGTTCACGCGCGAGCCCGACAGCTTTCTGGGCCTGCTTGCATTCGGGCTGACGATGGGCCAGTGGCTGTCGCTGCCGATGGTGGTGGCCGGCGTGCTGATGCTGGCCTGGTCGTACCGTCGCGCCTAGGTCGATTTCTTTGCGCCCGATGTAGCCTGCTGCGCACGGTTTGCCAGTGCCGCGCGGCGGTCGAGCAGCCGCCGGAAATTGTCGAGCGAGATCAGGTGCGCGTAAATACGCCCGAGCACGCCCTTGGCGGCGAGCTCCTTCATGACCGCGCCATCGAGCTGCGCGAGCTTTTCTTCCGACACGCGGTACATGCCAGTCAACTGCAGCGGCTCGCCGTTGTTGGGCGTCGCCTGCATCGTAAAAGGCTCGAGCAGCTGATGCTGCGCGAGCAACTTGCACATCTCATCGGTGCGCCCGAGGTCGGCTTCGAATTCGAACAGCAGCTTCTCGCGCTGCTGCCATTCCGGCAGCGCCTCGCCCTTGTCGTTAAATAGCTTTTCGCCTTTGTCGTTGATCGCGATTTTTTCGACGCACGCGACGCGCTCCGGCGCCTCCTTGCCGTCGACCATCACGCGCGTCATGCAGAACGGAAAGCGCCGCACGTACGCCGGCAAATACACGCGGCGGTCCCAGGTGTCGTCCCACAGCACGAAGAGGTTCTGCTGGGCCGCGAGTCCCAATACCAGCATGGGCGCATAGGATTTGCCTTCGTCGCCGCTGATGAAAATCACCGGGTAGTCGCGGCTCGCGATCGGGAACTCGGTATAGCTGACTGGAATTGGATTCATGCTGCGGAACACGACCGGCACCGTCGGGCCTTTGGGCAGCAGCACGCGATGGGTCTTGGTCAACGCGATGACTTCCTGAAAACCGTACGGCGGCGTGATTCGGGGTGGCGCGGTGTCCTGAGTGGCCATGCGTGCATTCTCCCTGCGGCAAAGCACGAATTATAGCGTGCACGCCGGCGAAACTGCCCCCGGGCGGCCTTTCCCGCCGCCATCAATTGCTGCTAAAATAACGGCTTATCTTGGGGAAGTAGCTCAGCTGGGAGAGCGCCGCGTTCGCAATGCGGAGGTCGGGAGTTCGATCCTCCTCTTCTCCACCATCCCGTTTAAAATCCGTACTCATAAACGCCTCCCGTCGGCGGTGCAGAGCGCCGATTAACGAGCATCATCCATCCGCGGAGTAACGACTTGGCCGCCGATTCGCAAACGTCAGCTTCGGGTAACGACCACGCGCGCATGCTGCGCGACAGCGTCGCGGATTTCGTCAAGCGCGGCACCGATATCAAGCGCGTGCGGCGTTTGCGCGACACTCAGCCCGGCTTCGAGCGCCCGGTCTGGCAACAAATGGCCGAGTTCGGGTGGCTGGGCATCCTGGTGCCTGAAGAATATGGCGGGCTCGGCCTGGGCTGCACGGAAATGGCCATCGTCGCCGCCGGCACCGCCGGCGCGTTGACGCCTGAACCGTTGACGGCCGCCGCGGTGCTGGCCGCCGGCGCGATTGCGCGCGGCGACAACGAAACGCTCAAGCGCGAACTCCTCGAATCGCTGGTCGCGGGCGCTTTGATTCCGGCGCTCGCCTGGCAGGAGCGTCCCGGCGCGCTCGATGCGACGGAGGCTGCGTTGCGTGCCGAACCCTTCGAAGCGGCAATCAAGTTAAACGGCCAGAAGAATTTCGTCGCCGGCAGCGCCGGCGCGGATGGTTTTGTCGTATCGGCGCAGTCGCCGGAGGGGCTCGCGTTGTATTGGGTGCCGGCGCAAGCGAGCGGTCTGGCGCTCGATTTGCAGCCGCTCGCCGATGGCCGCATGACGGGTACGTTGCGCCTGAACGACGTCGTCGTGCCGAAGAATCACCTGCTCGCGTCGGCCGCCTGCGCGCCGGAAGCGCTGCGGGCGGCACTCGACACGACGCTCGTGATGGCCGGCGCCGAGATGTCCGGCGTGATGGGCCGCGCGCTCGACATGAGCGTCGACTACATGAAAACGCGCGTGCAGTTCGGCAAGCCCATCGGCAGTTTCCAGGCGCTCGCGCACCGCGCGGTCGATTTGCATATTCAGCGCGAGCTGTCGTCCGCGGTGCTCGACGACGCCGTCGCCCTGTTCGATGCCGGCGCATCCGGCACGCGGCGCAGCGCGATGGCCAGCCGCGTCAAGGCGCGCTGCTCGGAGGCAGGCCTGCGCATAACGCGCGAAGCGATCCAGATCCACGGCGCGATCGGCTTCACCGACGAATACGACGCCGGACTCTATCTGAAACGCGCGCTGACGTTGTCGGCCTGGCTCGGCAACGCCGCGCAGCATCGCCGGCGTTACGCCGAACTCGCCGCCGCGAACCACGAATAATTCGACTGATGACACCGCCCGATTTCAACGCGCTGAGCGACGAGGAATTCCGCGCCAAGGTGCGCGAATTTTTCGCCGAGCACTATCCGCCGCATCTGCGGTTTGTCTTGCGGCGCGCGCGGCTTGCCGACATGATGGACTGGTATTTGACGCTGTCCCGCCACGGCTGGATAGCGCCCAACTGGCCGCGCGAATACGGCGGCATGGGGCTCGACACCGGCAAGATGCTGATCCTGCTGGAGGAGAGCGAACGCTACGGCGTGTCGCGCGTGCCCGACCATGGCATCGTGCAGGTCGGGCCCATCATCATGAAATACGGCAGCGCCGAACAAA
>Ga0207662_10001492_pt1 | contig 11360 bp, 10 predicted proteins | sample KBSS33LmetaG_FD_184338 | JGI IMG/M metagenome (GOLD analysis project Ga0207662, IMG submission 184338) | Switchgrass rhizosphere microbial communities from Kellogg Biological Station, Michigan, USA - KBS S3-3L metaG (SPAdes) (version 2) | ecosystem: Host-associated > Plants > Roots >... | reverse complement strand
GAGGTCTGATCCCGAAGCGACTCGAGGCACTGCCGCACCAAGGCGTCCTCGGACGCTCGCCCGCCTACACTGCGGATATGCCCGAGACCGTCGCCCCCGCTCCGTCACACCCCTACGACCGCCCGACCGATCCGGCGAAGCGGCACTCCGCACGGCTCACCGATGGGCCCGACCGCGCCGGCGCGCGCGCGATGCTCAAGGCGATCGGATTCACGGACGAGGACCTTGCCAAGCCGCTGGTCGGCGTCGCGACGACCTGGATCGAGACGATGCCGTGCAACTACAACCAGCGCCGGCTGGCTGAGTTCGTCAAGGAGGGCATCCGCGCGGCCGGCGGGACGCCCATGGAATTCAACACGGTGTCGGTCAGCGACGGCGTGTCGATGGGCACCGAGGGGATGAAGGCGTCGCTCATCAGCCGGGAGGTCATCGCTGACTCGATCGAGCTGGTCGTCCGCGGCCACCTGCTCGATGGCGTGGTCTGCCTGGTCGGCTGCGACAAGACGATCCCGGCCGCGGCGATGGCCCTCGGCCGGCTCGACGTTCCTGGCCTGATCCTCTACAACGGGACGATCTATCCCGGTGTCTACAAGGGCCAGCGCAACGCGACCGTCGTCACCGCCTACGAGGCGATCGGCGCCTACCAGGCCGGCAAGATCACGCTCGACGAGCTGTACGAGGTCGAGAACGCCGCCTGCCCGGGTGCCGGCGCGTGTGGCGGCCAGTTCACCGCCAACACGATGGCGATGGTGATGGAGTTCCTCGGGCTGTCGCCGGCCGGCCTGAACGCGATCCCCGCCGAGGACCCGGGAAAGGACGCCGCGGCGCGGCGGAGCGGTGAGCTGGTGATGGACCTGGTCCGGCGCGACGTCCGGCCGTCGGCCTTCGTCACCCGCGAAGCGCTCGAGAACGGGATCGCGAGCGTCGCGGCGACGGGAGGCTCGACCAACGGCGTCCTCCACCTGTTGGCGATCGCGCACGAGTTCGGTCTCCGGCTCGACATCGACGAGTTCGGCGCGGTCGCCGACCGGACGCCGATCGTGGCCGACATGCAGCCCGGGGGCCGGTTCACCGCGACCGACATGTACGAAGCCGGCGGTCTCGGTCTGGTGATGCACGAACTGCTGAAGCGACCCGGCCTGCTCCACGGCGGTGCGCCCACGGTCGATGGCCGGACCCTCGCCGAGATCGGCGCGGACGCCGTCGCGACCGACGGCCAACGGGTCGTCGTCCCCATCGAGACGCCGCTCAAGCCGACCGGTGGCCTCGCGATCCTGCGTGGATCGCTGGCGCCCGATGGCTGCGTCGTGAAACTCGCCGGACATGAGCGTCGGTTGCATCGCGGGCCGGCCCGAGTCTTCGATTCGGAGACCGAATGCTTCGAGGCGGTCCGGGATCGCCGGATCGTGCCAGGCGACGTCGTCGTCATCCGCTACGAGGGACCGGTCGGCGGACCCGGCATGCAGGAGATGCTCAGCGTCACAGCGGCGCTCGTCGGCGAGGGTCTCGGTGACGATGTCGCGCTCATCACGGACGGCCGCTTCTCCGGCGGGACACATGGGCTGATGCTCGGACACATCGCTCCGGAGGCCGCGCTCGGTGGGCCGATCGCGATCGTCCAGGAGGGCGACGAGATCGTCATCGACGTCGACCAGAAGCGGCTCGACCTGGCGATCCCGGCCGAGGAGATCGAACGCCGTCTCGCGGCATGGACGCCCCGCCCACCGAACTACACGACAGGCGTGCTGGCCAAATATGCGGCCCTGGTCGGATCGGCCTCGACCGGGGCCGTCACGACCGGACCACGCATGACCGCGAACCTGGCGGCTGCCCGCGTCCCTGCATGACACGCCACATCCCGATCGGGATCAAGACCTCGCCCCAGGCGGTCGACTGGGCGACGCTCGACGCGATGTGGGCGCGAATCGGGACGTACGACGTGTTCGAGTCGGTCTGGATCAACGACCACCTGACCGATATCTCGTTCGATCGCCACGGTCCGAGCCTTGAGGCGCTGACGACGGCCGCCGCGCTACTCCGTCACGTTCCCGGGCGCTGGATCGGGCACGCCGTGCTGTCCAACACGTTCCGGCATCCGGCTGTCCTCGCCAAAGCCGCGACCGTTCTCGACCACGCGACCGGTGGCCGGTTCATCGTCGGGCTCGGCGCCGGCTGGCACGAGGGCGAGCACGTCTCGCTCGGCATCCCGCTCCCGCCGATGCGCGAGCGTTTCGATCGATTCGAATCGGCCGTCCACGTGCTCCGGGCGCTGTGGTCGCCGGAGGCCTCCGCGCCGCCCGGGGTGACCCGGCCCGATCCGTTCTACCCGCTCGTCGAGGCCACGAACGAACCGCCGCCGACTGCCAGCGGCCCGCGGCTGTGGCTGGGCGCGGGCAAGCGCCGCGGTATCGCGTTGACTGCCGCCCTCGCCGATGGCTGGGTCATGCCGGCGGTCGACATCCTGTCGGGTCGAGCGACCGACCTTGACGACTTCAGCCTCGGACGAGACGCGATCGTCCAGCAGCTCGAGGCGATCGGCCGGGACCCGGCCGCATTCGACTTCGGCGCGCAGGTCCCCACGGGCGACACTGCCGAGGACCGCGCCAAGGCGCTGGGTGCCGCCCACGACGCCCTCCGGCGCGGGGCGACCCACGTCATCCTCAACGTGCGGCCGCGGCTGGGGCCGGAAGGTGTCGACGTCGTCGCCGAGGAGGTCGCCGCGCCGTTGCGGCGAGCGATCGGATGAGCGGGCATCATGGGTCCATGAGTGCCCAGGAGCCCCGGACCGGGGGCTCGTTCCGCCCCGATCCCGAGGCCTACGACTCGCCGCGTGCCCAGCGCGCCCGCGAGAAAGGTCTGCGTGGCCCGTACATCACAGGTGGCGAGGCACCGGACGAACAGGAAGCGCTTGCCGAGGAGCGACGGCTGGGTCGCTGGCTCGTGCTGATGGTCGCCGTCATCGTCGCAGCCGGGTTCGTCCTCGGTCTGATCGCGGCCCTTCTTGGGATCGTGGTCGCGCAGTGACGGTGGGTACGTCCGACCGCCCTTCGGACGCGATCCCGAGCCACGACTGGGAGCGGGTGCACGCCGAGGTCGTCGAGTCGCTGCGCGACCTGATCCGCATCCCGTCGGTCAACCCGCCGGACCCGGCCTTGCCCGATGGCGAGACCCGGGCCGCGAGGTATATCGCCGATCGCCTTGCCGCCGTCGGGCTCAGACCCGAGGTCGTCGAACCCATCGCCGGCCGCGGGTCCGTCCACGTCCGATTGCGCGGCGAGGGCACCGGCGAGGACGCCCTCCTGCTGATGTCGCATCTGGACGTCGTGCCGGCGCCCCCGGAACGGTGGTCCCACGACCCGTTCGCCGGTGACATCGACGACGGCTTCATCTATGGCCGTGGCACGGTCGACATGAAGGGCATGGTCGCGCTCCAGCTCGGGGTCATCGAGCGGCTTGCCCTCGAGGCGAGAGCGGCCGGCCGCGATCCTGCGTCAGACCCGATCCCCGAGCTGACGCGCGACCTGCTGTTCACTTGCGCGGCGGACGAGGAGGCTGGCGCCACGGACGGCGCCCGCTGGCTGGCCGTGCACCGGCCAGACTGGCTCCGCGCGGCAGGAGCGCTCAACGAGTGTGGTGGGGTCACGGTCCACGCGGGGGGCGTGCGCTTCTACCCGATCATGGTGGCGGAGAAGGGGTTCGCGCCGTATCGCATCCACGTGAGCGGGACGTGGGGGCATGGCTCCATGCCACGACCTGAGAACGCAGCCGTCATCGCCGCCGAGATCGTCACGCGACTGTCCGTCCCAGGTCCGATCCGGATGACACCGGTGATCACCCGCATGCTCGAGACCGCCGCGGACGCCCTGCCGCCCGCCACCGGGTCGGTGCTGCGAGCGATCGCGGCAGCCGAGCTCGACTCGGAGACGGCCGACCGCGAGATCGATCGGCTCTGCGATCCGGTCTGGTCGCGAGCGATCCGCGCGCTCATCCGTGACACGTTCAGCCCGAACATCATCCAGGCGGGCGTGAAGTACAACGTCATCCCTGGCGACGCGACGGTCGACGTCGACTGCCGGCTCCTGCCGGGTTCGACGGACGCGGACATCCTGACCGAGCTCGAAGGGCGCATCGGGCCCGACCTCCTACCGTCCTGCCGATTCGAGCGCCTCGCGCTCGGCGAACCGGTCGAAGCGCCCGCCGAAGGCCCGCTGTGGGACACGCTCGTCGGCGCCCTCGTCGACCACGATCCGGCGGCCGTGCCGCTCCCCGTCATGGCGCCGTTCGCGACGGACGCCAAGGCCAGCGCGATGGTCGGAACGCCGACGTACGGGTTCGCCCCATTCGGCCTGGAGCCAGGTGAGCCGTTCCTCGAGCTGTGGCACGGCGTCGATGAGCGGATCTCGCTCAGCGCGCTGCGCTTCGGGTTGCCGGTCCTCTACGACGTGGTGCGGCGGTTCTGCGCCTGATCGTCGCGGAGCAGCTCAGCCGGCGGCCGGCACCTCTCCCTGAGCGTCAGACGCGCTGATCCGCACGGACTCCGCGCACCTGGGGCAGATGTAGACGTGGCCACGGTTCCAGTCCCGCTCCGGGTCGACCTCCGACGGGTCCCGCACGTCCTGGGGCTCCAACTCGACCCACGACCCGTCCGCGTGCTGGTGCTCGACCTTCAGGCCGGAAGCCACGATGCCGTACTGGAACATCCATCTCCTCCTCGGGCGTCGTTCCTGGTGCTCGGTCAGCCGGCCTGCATCCGCTCGGCAGCATCGGGCGCCGGCCCGATCACCCGGACCCGCTCCTCGCAGGTCGTGCAGATGTAGACGTGCCCGCGGTCCCATTCCCGCTCCGGGTCGGATCCGGCTGCATCGTGGGCATCGGTCCCGGCGGGCACCAGCGTCGACCACGTCCCGTCGCTGTGCTGATGCTCGATCTGGAACAGGGCGGCTGCGGGGTTGCCGTAGTACATCGAGACCTCCTGCCCGCGTAGCCTACGCGTGCAGTCGAGGCCTATGTACCCGGTTCGCGGGTGGCGCGGATCAGCCGGCCGCGACGGCTGATGGCATGGGTCGCGAGCGCCGCGACGCCCATCGCGACGATCGAGCGCTCGGCGGTCGGCAACGGCCGGACCGCCGAGAGGAACTGCTCCGCCCGACCCCGGTCGACGACGCGCAGGATCGCGTGGCCGCGCGGTGTCAGCCGCAACACCTTCTGGCGGCGGTCCTCCTCCTCGCTCCGACGCTCGACGAGCCGCCGCTTGACGAGGCCGTCGATGAGCCGGCTCGTCGCCGACGGAGAGCGGTTGATCGATTCGGCCAGCTCGCCGATCGTCAAGGTGCTGCCGTCGGCGAGGACATAGAGCGCCGCGAGCTGGGTGAACCCGAGACGCAGCTCGCCGAGCTGGCTCGCGAACCCGATGACGAGCTCCCGCCAGAGGGCCCGTCCCATCGCGACCCGCTCGGAGATCTGTCGGACGTTGGGGAGGCGCGTGCCGGCGGCGAGGACGGATGCAGATAGGTCGGTCTCGAAGCGTTCGGCGATCTCCCGCCGCGGCGCTGGGCGTGTCGTCGGGCGCACCCGTGTCTCAGTCATGCATGCAAGCATGCACGCGAATCCGGGTCTGCGGCAACCAGTCCCCGTACGCTCGGGTCCGATGACTTCCACAGCCTTCGTCTTCCCCGGCCAGGGCTCGCAATCGGTGGGCATGGGCCGGGATCTCGCCACGTCCTCGCCGGCCGCCGCTGCCGTGTGGGCAGCGACTGATGCCGCCCTCGGCGAGTCGATCAGTTCGCTCGCGTGGGAAGGGCCGGCAGAGCGACTCGATCTCACGGAGAACGCCCAGCCCGCACTGCTCGCAGCGTCGATCGCGATCCTGGAAGCGCTCCGCGAAGGCTGGACCGCTGCCGGTGTCTCCGAACCGAGGCCTGCGTTCGCCGCCGGCCACTCGATGGGCCAATACTCGGCCTTCGTGGCTGCCGGCGTGCTGTCGCTCGGCGACGGCGTGCGCCTGGTCCGGCGCCGCGGCGAGCTCATGCAGGCGTCAGGCCAGGGCCGCGATGGCGCGATGGCCGCCCTGATCGGGCTCGACGACGCGAAGGTTCCCGAGCTGATCGCCGCGGCCAACGAGCATGGGACCTTCGTCGTCGCGAACCGCAATGCGCCCGGTCAGGTCGTCGTCTCCGGTGAGCGCGCCGCCATCGAGGCTGGCGCGGAAGTCGCGAAGACACTCGGAGCCAAGCGGGCGATCGTCCTGCCGGTGAGCGTCGCGGCCCACTCCCCGCTCATGGCCGAGGCCGCCGAAGGGATGCGCGAGACCCTTGCGGGCATCGCCTTCGCCGACCCGACGATGACCTTGCTGGCTAACGCCGACGCACGGCCGATCACCACCGGTGAGGAGGCTCGCGCCGAACTCGTCGACCACCTCACGGCCGGTGTCGACTGGGTCGCGGCGGTCGAGCGGATGACAGCGGCTGGCGTCACGACCTTCGTCGAGGTCGGGCCCGGCAAGGTCCTGACCGGCCTCATCAAACGCATCGCGCCGGACGCGGAGATCGTCTCCGCCGACGATCCGGCGACCCACGACCGACTCATCGATCCGGCCGGCGTCACGGCCTGATCGCGAACTGACTGGAGGATCCGAACCACATGCGTCGTCCCGACTACGACCGCCGCGTCGTCGTCACTGGTGTCGGGGTCGTGAGCCCCGTCGGCAACGACAAGGACACCGCCTGGTCCAATCTCGTGAACGGAGTGTCCGGACTCGGGCCGATCACCTATTTCGACACAGAGCCCTATGAGGCGAAGGTCGCCGGCGAGGTCCAAGACTTCGACGCCAAGGAATGGATGGACCCGAAGGCGGCTCGCCGGAGCGAGTCGAGCTTGCACTTCGGGGTCGCCGCCGGGAAGCAGGCGCTGGCCGATTCCGGCTTCGAGCTGACCGACGAGAACCGCACCGAGGTCGGCGTGATCTTCGGATCGGGTGCTGGCGGCCAGCAGCTCATGATCGACAACTACGTCTCGCTCCACGATCGTGGCCACCGCACGGTCGCGCCGACGTTCATCGCCAATGCGCTCGTCGACAGCCCATCAGGGATGATCGCGATCGAGACCGGCGCGATCGGTCACAACGTGTGCATGGTCTCCGCATGTGCGACCGGCACGCACAACGTCGGCGAGGCGGCCGAGGCGATCCGGCGAGGCGACTGCATCGCCGTCATCAGCGGTTCGACCGAGGCGCCGCTGCTCGAAGTCGCGCACGCCGGCTTCTCGAACATGCGCGGGATGGGTCTGCCGCGCGCCGGCGAGGACCCGCAGACCGTTTCGCGGCCATTCGACGCGACGCGCGATGGATTCGTGCTCGGCGAAGGCGCCGGCTCGCTGTTCCTCGAGGATCTCGAGCTCGCCAAGGCGCGTGGCGCGAAGATCTATGCCGAGGTCGTCGGCTATGGGTCGGCCGCGGATGGCTGGGACATGATCCAGCCGATCGACGCCGGCATCGGCTCGGCGCGGGCCATGAAGATGGCGCTCGAGCGTCGCGGCGTGCCGGCCGACGAGGTCGACCTCATCAATCCACACGGCACCTCGACCCCGCTCGGTGACAAGCGCGAAGCCGAGGCGATCTGGACCACCTTCGGGTCGCGCGCCTCGCGCGATTCGCATGCGATCGCGATCAGCGCGACCAAGTCGATGACGGGTCACATGATGGGTGCGGCCGGAGCCTTCGAGGCGTTCGCGACTGTGATGTCGGTCTCCGAGCAGTGCGCTCCCGGGACGTTGAACTACCGCGACTACGACCCGGAATGCGACCTGTGGGTGCCGGCGGAGACCGTCCCCATGGAGATCCGCTACGCCCTCTCGAACAACATCGGGCTTGGCGGCCACAACGGCGCGATCATCTTCGCGCGGTACGACGGCGACTGACCCTCCCCGGGCTCGTCGCCATCCCTACAATCCGAGCCGATGCCTGAGAAGGATCCTGCCCGTCGCGCGGTCGTGACCGGACTCGGTGCTGTCATGCCGATCGGCAATGACTTCCCGACCTATTGGTCGAATCTCAAAGCTGGTGTGACCGGCACGCGAACGATCCGTAGCTTCGACGCCTCGAACCACGAAGTCCGCATCGCCGCCGAGGTGCTCGACTTCGACCCGACCAAGGTCATGGACCCGAAGATGGCCCGTCGGATGAGCCGATTCATCCACTTGGCCATGGGCGCCGGCAAGGAAGCCGTCGCTGATTCCGGCATCGACTTCGCAGGGAAGACACAGGAGGAGCGCGATCGCGTCGGGGTCGTCGTCAACACCGGCGGCGGCGGGATCGAACAGATCATCGACGGGACCCACGTCCACGACCAGAAGGGTCCGCGCTTCGTGTCGCCATTCGCGGTGCCGGCCCTGTCTGGGTCGATGGCGGCGGCGATGCTATCGATGGAATGGGGGCTGACCGGACCGGTCATCACCCAGGTCGCTGCCTGCGCGACATCCGTGATCGCGTTCCAGGATGCGCTGCGGCTGATCCGTGACGGCGAGTGCGATGTCGTCGTGACCGGCGGGACCGAGGCGCCGATCTGGCCGATGGGCGTCGCTGCGCTCGCCAACATGACCGCCCTCTCGAAGCGCAATGACGAGCCCGAGAGCGCGTCGCGCCCATTCGACTTCACACGAGACGGGTTCGTACTCGGCGAGGGGGCGGGGATCACGGTCGTCGAGTCGCTCCAGCACGCACTCGATCGAGGTGCGACGCCGATCGCCGAGATCATCGGCGGGGCACTCACAGCCGACGCGTTCCACATCAGCGCGCCGGAGCCGACGGGCCGGGGGCAGGCCCGCTCGATGACCAACGCGATGCGCCATGCGGGTATCGCCCCCGACGAGGTCGACTACATCGTGGCCCACGGGACTGCCACGCCGCTGAACGACGTGACAGAGACCAGGGCGATCAAGACGGCCTACGGCGACCACGCCTACAAGGTCCCGATCAGCTCGCCGAAGTCGATGATCGGCCATCTCGTCGGCGCCGCCGGGATCGCCAGTGCCCTCGCCGCGCTCGGTGCGATCCGCGACAACGTCATCCCGCCGACGGCCAATCTGCGCACGCCGGATCCGGACTGCGACCTCGACTATGTGCCGTTGACCGCGCGGGAGAAGAAGATCGATACGGTCGCCGTCGACGGCTTCGGCTTCGGCGGTCAGAACGCGGTGACGATCTTCCGACGCGTCGTCGACTAGCTGCGCTCGGGGGCGGCGCGCGCACCTAGCGGAGTGCGTGACCCTCGAACGCCTCCATCGCCTGGACGAATCGCTCATCGAGCTCGGCCGCGCGGCCGACCGTGTAGTCGTACCGGACGAGGACCGACTCGCTGATCGCAACGAGCCGAGGGTGACCCCCGGCCTCGCACGCGGTCAGGCGATGCTCGAGCACGAAGCTCGACCGGCCGATCCGCGTCGCGCGGGATTCGACCGTGACGACGTCCGTGTGGAAGACCTGGGCGCGATACGTGATGCGCGCCTCGGCGAGGATCAGGCTCTCGGCGCCGTGATGCCGGGCGGCCAGCGGTTCGCCGGTCACGTCCGACCAGTACCGGATCCGCGCCATCTCGCAGTACGTCAGATACACCGCGTTGTTGACGTGGCCCATCGCGTCGGTGTCGGAAAACCGGACATCGATCGTCACGCGATGTGCGAAGTCGCCGCGCAGGTCGCGCGGGTCGTCTGGCGTCTGGATCCGGCTGGCGATCATCCGTCGGTCAGTCTGCCGGGTCGACGATGAGCGTGCCGGCCATCCCGGCCTCGGCGTGGCCCGGCACCGTGCACACGATCTGGTACGAGCCCGGCTCGTCGATCCGGAATCGGATCTTCTGCGTCTGACCCGGACGAGCTCCCGCGTCGACGTTGGCGAGGCCCTGCACCTCCCAGTCGTGGAACACGGCGTCCTGGTTCGTGAAGGACAGCACGACGGTCTGGCCGGCGTCGATGCGAATGTCGGCGGGCGTGAACCGAGCGTCCCGGGCAACGATGGCGAGATGCGTCGCTCCGCGGTCGATCCAGCGATCGGCCGCCATCACACCACCCGCGACGCCCAGTGCCGCCAGAGCGACGGCGCCGAGGAAGGCTGCCTCGCGGAGTCGATGGAGGGATCCTCGCCGCATCCGATGTGCCGCCTCGGGGCGTGCGTCGTATGAACGCAACCGCAGTGCGTTCGCCACGACCGTGACCGACGAGAGGGCCATCGCGGCCGCGGCCAACGCCGGAGACAAGGCGATGCCGAACGATGGGACGAGGACGCCCATGGCGATAGGGATGAGGACGATGTTGTAGGCGAACGCCCAGAATAGGTTCTGGCGGACCGTGGTCATCGTGGCCCGCGACAGACCGATCGCGGCCGCCACACCACGAGGGTCGGCACCGAGCAGCGTGATCGGTGCCGCCTCGATCGCGACGTCCGTCCCGGTCCCGATGGCGATCCCGACGTCGGCGCTCGCGAGTGCCGGGGCATCGTTGATGCCGTCGCCGACCATCGCGACCGTTCGGCCGCGACCCTGCAGACGCTCGACGATGCTGGCTTTGCCCTCGGGGCGGACCTCGGCGACGACCCGATGGGCGGGGATGCCGACCTGGGCGCCGATCGCGTTGGCGGCGGCCCGTCCGTCGCCCGTCACGAGCCAGGTCTCGATGCCCGCGTCCGTCAACTCACGGATCGCCGCTGAGGCCTCCGCGCGGACCGGGTCTGCGATCGTGATGACACCGGCCGCCCGCCCATCGACGGCCACCGCGACGACCGTCCGACCACCGCCGTCCGCGGCCTGGAGCGCACCGAGGATCGGTTCGAGGTCGACCGACGCCTCGGCGAGCCAGCGGGGATTGCCGACCGCCACCGCCCGGCCGCCACTCGCGTCGTCGACCCGGCCGCGCACGCCGCCACCGACGACCGCGTCGAATCCCTCGACGCTCCGGAACCCGATCTCGCGCGCGTTCGCATGTTCGACGATCGCACCGCCGAGGGGATGCTCGCTGGCACGTTCGAGGGACGCGACCAGATCGATGAGGGATGTGCGGTCCATCCCGTCGATCGCCACCACGTCGACGACCGAGGGGCGACCGAGCGTCAGCGTCCCGGTCTTGTCGAAGACGACGGTATCGATCGCCTCAGCACGCTCCAATGCCTCGCCGCCACGGATGAGGATGCCGGCCTCCGCCCCACGTCCGGTGCCGACCATCACGGCCGCGGGCGTCGCCAGGCCCATCGCGCACGGGCACGCGATCACGACGACGCTGATGAACGCGGACAGTGCGAGCGTGAAGCGCGGCTCGGGACCGGCGACGAACCAGATCACGAAGGTCGCGGAGGCCAGGAACAGGACCAGCGGGAT
>Ga0207662_10001490_pt1 | contig 11368 bp, 13 predicted proteins | sample KBSS33LmetaG_FD_184338 | JGI IMG/M metagenome (GOLD analysis project Ga0207662, IMG submission 184338) | Switchgrass rhizosphere microbial communities from Kellogg Biological Station, Michigan, USA - KBS S3-3L metaG (SPAdes) (version 2) | ecosystem: Host-associated > Plants > Roots >... | reverse complement strand
CTTGGCCTTGGCCCGCGAATACGCGCTCGTCTTGAACGCGCTCTCCACGAGGGCGACGTAGGCGAGGTCCTTGGGCACGCCTTCGGAGGCGAAGACCTCGCGGATCCGCGGGAGGTACCGTCCTCCGCGCGCGAGCGCGCTCGTGAACCAGTCCCGCAGCGGTCCCTGGTAGAGGTCGATGCAGGAGAGGACTTCGTCGTTCAGGGTGATGGTGAGGTCGTTGGACTCCTGGGAGAGGACCTCTTCGGCCAGTCGGCGCGAGTCGTCGCTGGGCACGGCGTTGCCCACGGGCAGGTCGCCGATGTCGTCGATGGCCGCGCGCTCCACCTTCGTCTCGGTGAAGCCGTCTCCCGCGGCCAGGGCCTCGAGCTCCTTGGCCTGGATCGCCTCCAGCGTGCGGCGGTAGGCCTCGGCCAGGGTCGGGTTCGCATAGGCGCCCCCGGGGGCGCTCAGGTAGAGGTCGACGGCGTGGTCGAACTCCTCACGGGCGCTCTTGAGGTGGCCCTGCTTGATCTCGGCCATGCCCGTCGCCAGGTGCGCGTCGGCCTGGGCGATGAGGCGCGGGATGGGGTCACCCGCGGTCGCGGGCCCCTTGGGGGAGTTCTTCTTCGCGACACTCCCGCCGTGAGCGCAGGCGGAGGAGGCAAGCGCGGCACATACGAGGACAATCCACTTCCGGCCCCTGGACAACGCCAAGCCCCCCCCTCGGCCGACGGCGGCGCCGATGGTCGGAAAGAACGGCGGATACTAGCACAACCGGGGGACGGACTGAAACCGGGAATCCAGCCCTGGTGCGGAGTTGCCTAGCGCTCCTCGACGAGGACGCCTTTGCCTTCCGCGAGATCCCGAGCTGCGGGAGTGACGATGGCCCCGCGCCGGATCGTGATCGTGCGGCCCTCCCGAATGGCTCGCCGGACATCGTCTTCGGCGACGAAATCCACGGCCGGGCGGGTGGGCGCCGCCGGTGGTGCGGGAGGAGGGGGTGGCGCCGGGGGTGCCCCTGCGGGGCCCGCACCCACGCGTTCCGCCACGAAGGCGGCCACACGGGACGACAGGTCGCCCGATCCGGCGGGGGAGGGCGGCGCCGCCGTGGCGCCCGGGCGCCGGTCGCGCGGCAGCTCGTAGGCCAGCCGCTTGATGTTGATGAGGTGGAACGGCGTGATGTTGTCGGACGTGATGTTCCCCGCGTAGGCGCCGCAGCCGAGGCTCATCGAAGGAGCCAGGCCGGTCGTGTAGCCGGTCGCCCCCATCGACGACTGCGAGTTCGCGACGATGCGGAACACGGGCTTCTTGAGAGCGAACTCCCGGATGACGGCGTCGTCCTTGCTGTGGATGGCCATGGTGTGGCCGGTGCCGCCGTAGCGCAGGAGCTGGAGCACGCGCTCGCAGCCCTCGTGCCAGTCCTTGACCACGTAGAACGCGAGGACCGGGCACAGCTTCTCGATCGAGAGCGGGAAGTCGCGGCCCACGCCGGTGAGGGGCGCGATCAGGGCGCGCGTCTCCGGCGGGACCTTCACTCCCGCCTTCTCCGCGATGTAGGTCGCGGGCTTGCCCACGATCTCGGGGTTGGCCAGGCGCTGGGGCGTGACCACCACCCGCGCCACTGCCGCCGATTCCGCATCGCTCAGGAAGTACCCGCCGTTTCGCTTGACCTCCGCGATGACCTGGTCCTTGATCGCCTCGTCGCAGACGATCGACTGCTCGGACGAGCACAGCGTGCCGTTGTCGAACGTCTTGCCGTTCATCACGTCGCGCGCGGCCTTGGGCACGTCCGCGCTCTGGTGGATGTAGGCGGGCACGTTGCCGGGCCCCACGCCGTACGCGGGCTTGCCCGACGAATAGGCCGCGCGCACGAGGCCGATGCCGCCCGTGGCCAGGATGACCCCGGTGTCGCGGCAGCGCATCAGCTCCTGCGTGCCTTCCAGCGACACCTCGGTCATGCAGGAGAGCGCGTCCTTCGGGAGGCCGGCGGCGACGGCGGGCCCGTGCATGACCCGCACCGTCTCCAGGATGCAGTTCCGCGCGGAAGGATGCGGGCTCATCACCACCGCGTTGCGCGCCTTGACGGAGACGAGCGCCTTGAAGATCGCGGTGGACGTCGGGTTCGTGGACGGGATCACGGCCGCCACCACGCCCATCGGCTCGGCGATCTCGACGACGCGCCGCTCCTTGTCCTCGCGCAGGATCCCCACCGTGCGCAGGGGCCGGATGTATTCGAGGACGTCGACGGCCGCGAAGAGGTTCTTGAGCGTCTTGTCCTTGGTGTTGCCGAAGCCCGTCTCCTCGTGGGCCAGCTTCGCCAGCCGCTCCGCCTCGCCGCGCGCCGCGCCCGCCATCGCTTCCACGATGCGGTCCACCTGCTCCTGCGAGAACTCCTTGAGGGCCTTCTGGGCCTCGCGGGCGGCGGCGGCCAGGGAGCGCGCCTGCTGGATCGAGAGGAGGTCCTTGTCGCGGACGGGGCTGGCCATGGCCGGCGGCGGTTATCTCTCCGGCTTGCGGCCCGCGGGCGCGGCCGGTGCGGACGCGAGCTGGGGCAGGATCTTCTCGACTTCTTCGTGGGGCCGGGGGATCACGTGGACGGAGACGAGCTCGCCGACCCGCCGCGCCGCGGCCGCCCCCGCGTCCGTCGCCGCCTTCACCGCGCCTACGTCGCCGCGCACGTGCACGGTCACGTAGCCGGAGCCGATGTACTCCTTGCCGACGAGGACGACGTTGGCCGCCTTGACCATGGCGTCGGCGGCTTCGACGGCCCCGACGAGGCCCTTGGTCTCGACCATCCCGAGCGCTTCCATGCTCATGGCGCGACTATATCGCACGGCGGCGACGCGAGCGCCGACAATCCGCGAGCACGCGTCGTGGCCTGGGCTTGGCTTGACTCCGCGCGCGCCGTTCCGGTATCGTTCACAGGTTTTGCCCTGAGTACGGAATAATCCCATCCGTCGCAGACAAACGAGGAGAGTGCAGATGAGGCTTGGACGTTCCTGGCGTACGGCGGCCGTCGTGTCGCTGGCCGCTCTCGCCCTGCTTCCGGCTTGCAACCGGCGGAAGCCCGCAGAAGTCAACGACATCGTCCCCAAGTTCGAGGTCAATCGGGCGCGCGCCCCCCTGGGCAGCGCGATCGAAGTGACCTACACCTGGCAGAACGAGGCGAGCGCGAAGAAGCTGGCCCAGGACCACCGCGCTTTCGTCCACTTCCTGGACTCGCACAAGGTCCTGCTCTTCGACGACGACCACACGCCCGTCCCGCCCGTCACGAGCTGGGAGCCCGGGAAGAGCTATTCGTACACGCGCACGAAGTTCATCCCGATCTATCCGTACGTCGGGGACGTCGACGTGCGCGTCGGCCTGCAGCCCAGCGGCCGCGGGGAGCGCGTCGCCCTCAAGGGTGAGGACGCCGGCCTGCACGAGTACTCCGTCGGCAAGATGGAGCTCCTGCCGCAGACCGAGAACATCTTCCTCGTCTACAAGGAGGGCTGGCACAACCCCGAGTCCTCGGCCCAGAACCCGAGCCTCGAGCGCACCTGGACGAAGAAGGACGCCCTCGTGTCCTTCAAGAACCCGAAGAAGGACATCATCGTCTACCTGGAAGCGGACACGAACGCCAAGGCGTTCGATCAGCCGCCCGTGCTCACGGTGGCGGTCGGAAACAAGGCCGGCCTCGTCATTCCCGTCGACAACTCCGAGGTCTTCCTGAAGAAGATCCGCGTGAAGGCCGCCGACCTCGGCGACCAGGAGTGGGTGGACCTGCGGCTCTCGATGAGCTCGTCCTTCGTCCCCAAGGCCAAGGGCGTCAACGCCACCGACGACCGCGAGCTCGGGCTCATGGTCTACCACCTGTACGTCGGGGAAGCGGACAAGCTCGGCAACGTCCCGAACGTGGTGGACGCGCAGCCGGTTTCCCTGCCGCCGATGGGAACGGCAAGCGCGGCGCCGGCGGCCGCGCCGGCGAAGCCGGGCACGAAGGCCTCGCCCGCCGCGAAAGCCTCCGCCGCTCCCAAGAAGTAGCCTCGTTCGTTCCGAAGTGGCCGATCAGGAGCGTGTCCCGTCTGACCGGGACACGCTCCTAGCTTTTTGCCTTGACGTCGATCTCGATCTGGAGCGCGAGCCACTCGAGCCGCTTGTTGCCGCGGAGCCCGATGGCCGTCGCCTCGTGGACGACCTCTTCACCGGCGTCGTTGGTGAAGCAGAGCTGCACCTTGAGGGCGTGGTCCCCCTTCAGGAGCGCTCCCGGCACCTCGATCGCGGCCTTGCGCTTGACCTGCTGCCGCGAGGTCTGCTCGCTGCCGAGCATGTCCTTCAGCCGCCGCTCGATCTCGCGTCCGCCCGCGGAGGGCTTGGCGGCGGCGCCCGCGGCCGGCTTGGCCGGCCCTGCCGTCGTGATCGCGCGGAGCTTCTCGAGCTCGCGCTGGATGTCGACTTCCGCCTTGGTCCTCACCGGGATGACGTGTTTGGCCGTGTCCTCCTGGGCGAACTCCACCGCGCCGAGCTCGTCCGGTCCGGAGACGAGGGATTCGATGGCGCTGCCGGACGAGGCCGCGCCGTGCCCGGCGGCGGGAGGACCGAGGGACTCCAGCGTGGGCAGGACGGCGCCGGCAGCCGCGGGCGGCCGCGCCTCCTCGCCCGTGAGCTTCCGGCGGACGGACCCGATGGCGACTCTCGAGATCGCCTTCAGCGTCTCGAACACGCCGACCCCGTGCAGCGCGGCCGCTTCGAAGTGGCGGGCCCCTTCCGGGTTGAGCTCCTTCTCCAGCGCGTCCACGGGGAGGATGTTCCGGATGTCGCGCTTGTTGTACTGGAAGACGATCGGGACCTGCTCCGTCGTGAGCCCGAGCTCGGACAGGTTCGTCTTCAGGTTGGCCAGCGATTCCATGTTGGCGTCCAGCGCGATCTTCTGGCTGTCCGCCACGAAGACGACGCCGTCCACGCCTTTCAGGACCAGCTTGCGCGTGGCGTTGTAGAAGACCTGGCCGGGCACGGTGTAGAGCTGCAGGCGGACTTTCATGCCCCCGATGACTCCGACCTCGAGGGGCAGGAGGTCGAAGAACAGGGTCCGGTCCGTCTCCGTCTCCAGGCTGACCATCTCGCCCCGCGACTGGGGGGCCGTGCGGTTGTGGATGGCCTGGAGGTTCGTCGTCTTCCCGCAGAGACCAGGACCGTAATACACGATCTTGGCCGTCATCTGCATCGTGGTGTAGTTGAAGAAGACCACGGGGGCGCAGTTTAGCATCCCACCCGCAAAGTTGACGGCCCCGCCGTCCGGAAGTAGTGTCCGCGGCGCCGTTTCCCGGTCGCTTCCACGGTTTCGAGGTGGGTTCGCCTCGACCATCCCAAAAGGGGGGTATGCGTGCGGAAGGTTCTCCCGGTGTTGGCGGTCGCCTTGTTCCTGGCCGGCGCGGTCACGGCCCAGGAGCGCGTGGGCGATGCGGGTGGCAGCGCGGAGTCCAAGGTGATCCCGCCCCAGTCGAAGGTGTTCATCACGCCGATCGAAGGCGGATTCGACACCTACCTCTCCGCCGCCTTGATAAAGAAGGAAGTGCCGCTGACCGTGGTGACGATCAAGGAGAAGGCGGACTTCGAGATCACGGGAATCGCGGAGTCGGACAAGGCCGGGTGGGCCAAGATGATGTTCCTGGGGAACGGCCAGTCCAACGAGCAGGCCAGCATCAAGGTCACGAACCTGAAGACGGGCGTGGTCGCCTTTGCCTACGCGGCCAACAAGGGGAGCGCGGCTCGCGGCAAGCAGAGTGCCGCCGAGTCTTGCGCCAAGCACCTCAAGGCAAGGATCGAAGGCCGGGAATGACCCCGGCCGCCCCCCTGGAGAAACGAAGGATGACGATGACACTGGGAGCCAGGATCGCCGCCGCCGTGTCCTGCGGGCTGCTGATGACGGCGGCCGCGCACGCCGGGGACAAGCCGGTGAAGACCATCCCCGCGGGGGCGAGCGTCTACATCGCGCCGTCGGACGGATTCGAGGCGAACCTCAAGACCGCGCTGGAGGTCAAGAAGGTGCCGCTGACGGTGGTGGACGACAAGAAAAAGGCCGACTACGAGATCATCAGCCACGCCGAGACGCAGAAGGCGAGCACGTCCAAGAAGATCCTGCTGGGGAGCTGGCACTCGAAGGAAGAGGCGAGCATCCAGGTCAACGACCTGAAGTCCGGCGAGGTCGTCTTCGCCTACAGCTACCACACCGACAACTCCGCGCACGGCCGCAAGAGCTCCGCCGAGTCCTGCGCCAAGCACCTCAAAGAGGTGGTGAAGTAGGGCGCGCCCGCCCTCCTAGAAGGAGATGCCGGCCCCGGCGGAGATCCGCGCCGTCATTTCGAGGAACGGTCCCCCGGAGAGGTTGATCTTCCGGTACTCGCCCTTGATCACCACCAGCCCGAGCTTGACCTTGGCCCCGAGGATGAAGGCCCTCAAGGTGCCCGTGTCCGATGCGGAGCCGAGGGTCTGGCGGAAGACACCGACTCCGAGGCCCCCGTACGGGGTCAAGACTCCGATCGGGGGGGCGAGGAGGGCCGAAGCCGTGAAGGTGGTCATGGCCGCGTCCGTCCGCTCACCCGGCAGGCGGGCCGCCTCCGCTTCCAGGTTCACGACCTGGAACCAGGTGGAGGAGAGGGTCGCGCCATAGCCCCGGGACCAGTTTTCCGTGGGCGCGGGAAGCGTCACGAACGCGGTGATGTCGCCGGCCCGGGCCAATCCGGGCAGGGCCATGGAGATCATGAAGATGAGGGCGGTCCGCACCGCCCGACCCGGCCGGCCGCACACAGGGCTCATCACCCCAAAGTACTCGCGTTCAACGGTTTAAGTCAAATCTTTCTTGCCGTTTGACAGCGGCCGAAACGGGTCCCTAGAATCGAGTGTCTGCAGTCGTTCCCCCTCACCCCGGGCCACGCGATGATCGCCTACATCTCACAGAACGCCTTCTGGGGTCTCCTGATCTCCGCGGTGGAGGTCTACAAGCGGGAGTGCTTCGGCCTCCTGATCGGGTATCGCGACCGCCGCGGGCCGGAGGAGATGTACATCGTCGAGCACGCCCTTCCGTTCCAGAGCGCGGGGCGCAAGCACCGCGGGGTCGTGAGCAACCCGCGCGCGCATCGCCGGATCGAGCGATTTCTCCGCAATATTCCCCAGCTTTCCGTGATCGGCGACTTCCATTCGCACACGATGTGGGGCTACAACCGGGCGGCCAGCCGCCCCAGCGACACCGACCTCGAGGGGATGACGAAGGAGAACGTCTACGTCATCGTGAGCATCAACGACCGGCTGCGCGAGGTGGCCTGGAGCTACAACGACGACGGCTCGCTCTCGGGGACGACGGACGACCACTACTTCCGCCTGACCGCCTACACGATGACGGCCGCGGGGGAGCCGAGGCGGACGACCATCCTCTGCCCCTACGCGATCGGGTTCGACGCCCGCCGCGTCATCCGCGCCATCAAATAGGTCCGCCCGGATCTCTGACATCCATAGCCAGAAGTTAGTTTCTGGCATAATATAAGTCAGAGAAAGAGAGGCCCTCATGATTCAGCGCTATTCGTTCGCCGCCCTCGTCGCCGTGGGTTCCGCCGCCCTTCTGGGCTGCACCGGCACCGCCAAGGCGACCCAGGGCGGATCGGACAACAGCCAATACGCGTCTCCGTCTCCGCGGAGCGGTGACGCCGTGGACAAGGCGCGTGCAGACGCGGAGAAGGCCGGCGAGAAGATCAAGGAAGGCGCGGAGAAGACCGGCGAGGTGGTGAAGGAGACCGCCCAGGACGTGAAGCGTGAGGCGAAGCCGGCGGCCAAGGAAGTCGGCGAGACGGTCGATGCCACCAAGCAGCACCTCGACGTGAAGGCGGCCCTGCTCGCGGACAAGAGCGTAGACGCGAGCCACATCGACATCGACGTCAACAAGGACGCGAAGGTCCTCTACCTCCGCGGCACCGTCCCCTCGGCGGCGCAGAAGGCGGCCGCGGAGCGCATCGCCCGTGACAAGGCGGACGGGTTCGTCGTGCGCAACGAGCTCACGGTGATGGCGGTCCCCAGGTAGGAGCCGAGGCCACGACGCCTAGGGCGTCGTGGCCTTCTTCCGCGGGCGCTCGGGGCCGAGCTTGTTGTAGAGGGTCTTGGGATCGATGCCCAGCGCGCGCGCCGTCTTGCCGCGGTGGCCTTCGTGCTGGCGCAGCACGGTCTCGATGTACTCGCGCTCCATCTCGGCCAGGCTGAGGCCGGTCTTCACCGCCGCCGACTTCCAGTTCTGGTCCCGGACGTCGAGAGGCAGGTCGGCCGCATCCAGGGTGTCGGACGCGGTGAGGATCGCGGCGCGCTGCATCACCATCTGCAGCTCGCGGACGTTGCCGGGCCAGGCGTAGTTCTGCAAGGTCTCGATCGCGCGCGCGGTCAGCTTCTTCCTGGGTGAGGAGCGGTCCAGGAAGTGGCGGGCCAGGAGCGCGATGTCCGTCTTGCGCTCGCGCAGCGGCGGCAGCTTGATGGTGACGCCGTTGAGCCGGTAGTAGAGGTCCTCGCGGAAGCGGCCCTCCTGCATCTCCGTCTTCACGTTCTTGTTGGTGGCGGAGACGAGGCGTACGTCCGTGCGGACGGGCCGCGTGCCGCCCACGCGGAAGAACTCCTTCGTCTCCAGCGCGCGCAGCAGCTTCACCTGGACCGCGGGCGGGACCTCGCCCACCTCGTCCAGGAAGAGCACGCCCTTGTCCGCGACCTCGAAGAGGCCCGGCTTGCGGCCGAGGGCGCCGCTCAGCGAGCCCTTCTCGTGACCGAACAGCTCGCTCTCGAGCAGCGTCTCCGCCACCGCCCCGCAGTTGATGGCGACGAAAGGCTGGAGATGGCGCGGGCTCAGGCGATGGAGGGCGCGCGCGACGAGCTCCTTGCCCGTCCCGCTCTCACCCTGGACGAGGACGGGCAGATCGGACGGCGCCACCCGCTCCAGCGTGGCCATGAGCTCGTGCATGGTCGGGTCTTCGGTGACGATGCCGTCGGCAGGGGACTGGCCCTCCAGGCGCCGGCGCAGATGCGCGTTCTCGCGCCGCAGCCGCGACTTCTCGGCCGCCTTGGCCACGAGGACCGCGAGCTTCTCCATGCCCGCGGGCTTCCTCAGGTAGTCGTAGGCGCCGAGCTTCATGGCCTCGATGGCCGTGTCCACCGTCGCCTCGCCGGTGACCACGATGGCCTCCGTGGCCAGTCCTTCCTCGGAGATGCGCCTGAGGATGTCGAGGCCGCTCCCGTCCGGCAGCGTGAGGTCGACGAGGGCGACCTCGAACTCCGACTGCTTGAGCTGGTCGAGGCCGTCCGCCACCGTCTCCGCCGCCACCGCCATGTGGCCGCGCTCGCGCAGCTCTTCGCAGACGTTCTCCGAGAGCGCCTTGTCGTCCTCCACGACGAGCATCCGGATGCCTGCCGTCTCGTCCGCCATCGAGTCTCCTAGGTCGTGACCGGCGCGGGGCGAGACGTTCGCGGGGAAGACATCGGGCGGAGTTTAGCATGCGCTCACGGCGCTCCTGCGGGCGCCGCGATCGTCTCCGCGCGCTTACTGGACGGCGACCTTGCGCGGGCCGCGCCGCTTGCTCGGTCCGCTCGGCGGCGCGTCCATCCGCTCGAGCTGCCAGCGGCAAAGGAGGATCAGCCCTTCGAGGACCTGGCGCTTCAGCGCGCGCGCCTTCTGTCGATCGAGGCCCGCCTCCTCGAGCATCTCCGAGACCAGGCAGCAGGCCTTACGCTCCGCCATCGTCCTCCTTCTCTCCGAACCCGACGCGCAGCCGCTGCCCCTCGAACCGGGCGCCCACGAGCTTGCGCGAGGCCAGGGACCGCGGGAGCAGCAGGTGGCGGCGCTGATTATCCACCGTCACGATCAACTCCTCGCCATGGGTGAGGACCTCGATCTTGTCCTTCTCCGCGAACGGGAGGCGGAGGTAGAGGGCGTAGCTGCCGCCCTCCTTCTTCACCTCCAGCGGCTTGTCGCGGAAGAAGACGTCCGTGGGGTCCTGGTCGTGGAAGACGTCCTGAGCGAAGGCCTCGAGCAGCTTCACGCCCACCATCTCGCGGTCGAAGAGGCGCGCCTCGAACATGGGCAGGGGGTCGAACGCCTTGCGCGCGTGCGCGAGGTGCGCGGCCTGGATGCTGAACCAGCGGTCGAAATATTCGGAGCGCGCCTCCGGAGGCAGGACGCGGTTGGCCACGACGGCGTCGACGGGGAAGCCGAAGAGGCTGAGGTAGGTGTAGAGCCGCTGCGACTCGTTGATCACCATGCGCTCGGGATTGAGCACGATGCGGATCGAAGTCTGCTTCGGGTCCTGCAGCAGCGGGCCCATGCCTTCGAGCTCGCGCAGGATCTTCTGCACCGCGCCCAGCATGTCGTCGGACGGGATGGGCATGTCCGTCATGCGGCGCGCGACCGGCCGCACCGACCGCAACACCGTGCGCTGGATGGGGAAGATGCGCTTCAGGTAGAAGTTCAGCACCTCGGGCACGGCGAGCATGCGGATGGTCTCGCCCGTGGGCGCGGTGTCGATCACGATCACGTCGTATTCCTTGCGCTCCGCGTAGCCCTTCACCTTGAGCAGGCTGAACAGCTCGTCCATGCCCGGGAGGATGGCCAGCTCCTCGGCCACCACCTCGTTGACCCCCTGGAAGGTCATGAAGCGCGTGATGAAGTCCTGCACCACGCCCCAGTGCGCGCTGAGCTCGCGGTTGACGTCGATCTCGAGCGCGTCCAGGTTCGGCGCGACCTTCGTGGGCGCGCTGCCCACCGGCACCTGCAGCGCGTCGGCCAGGCTGTGCGCCGCGTCCGTGGAGACGACCAGCGTGCGCCGGCCCAATTGCGCCGAGCGCACCGCGGTGGCGGCGGACAGGCTGGTCTTGCCCACGCCGCCCTTGCCCGAATACAAGATGATCCTCATCGTCGCGCCCCGTTCGCCGCCGCCCGCCGCGGCGTGCGTCCTCGCCCCCGTCGTCGTCCGGTCCCCACTCCGAACATGACGTCCCCCGTCTCCTTCAGCTCGGCCAGGTTGTGCACGTCCGCTTCGAACTCCGGCACCAGGATGGCGCCGTCGCTGGTCAGGCTCTCCAGCCGGTCCACGCTGCGCTCTCGACTCGCTAGAGGTCGGGGAGCCAGCCGTCCTTGTAGGGCGCGTCCGCGTGCTTCCGGCCGATCACGATGTGCGAGAACCCGTGGTTCTGGCGGTAGATGGAGTGCATCACCGCCTCGGACGGCCCGCCGTAGAACATGCGCATGTCGAGGCCGACGAGGTGGAAGACGTCGTTGATGTCGTAGCCGGCCTTTTCCCACAGCGCGGCGTCGCTGTCGCCCTTGCCGAGCAGCCGCATCTTCACGAGGTTCACGTACGTCTTCATCCGCATCTCGGCGTTGACG
>Ga0207662_10001489_pt1 | contig 11380 bp, 12 predicted proteins | sample KBSS33LmetaG_FD_184338 | JGI IMG/M metagenome (GOLD analysis project Ga0207662, IMG submission 184338) | Switchgrass rhizosphere microbial communities from Kellogg Biological Station, Michigan, USA - KBS S3-3L metaG (SPAdes) (version 2) | ecosystem: Host-associated > Plants > Roots >... | reverse complement strand
CCTCCTTCACGTCCTGGTTCCAGGTCTGCGGGTTCATCGCCACCATCAGGACGACGCCGCCGCGGCGGCCGAGGTGGCCCGACTCGGTCACTCGTACTTCGTACCAGGTGGGCAGGCCCTGGATGTTCGACGGGAAGATGTTGCGCGGGCTCACCGGGATGCCCATGCGCAGGAAGCTCTTGGCGAAGAGCTCGTTCGCCGACGCCGACCCCGAGCCGTTGACGTTGGCGAACTTGATGACGAAGTCGTTGGTGGATTCGATGCGTTTGGTCATGTCTAGTTCTTGTAGGAAGCGTCTTTCGCCTCGACCTTTCGCAGGATCGAGTCGAATTCGAGCTGGCCGAGGCCGGCCTGGTCGGTGAGGAATTCCTCGCCCATCGCGAACGAGGCTTCGCAGACCTCGGGCGACGGGAGCCGCAGTTTTGCTGCTTGGGCCGCGAGCTGGATCTCGCACGCCCGGTTCAGGCGCCAGAAGCGGATGAAGGCTTCCGGAATCGTTCTTCCAACGGTCAGCAGACCGTGGTTGCGCAGGATGATCGCCTGGTTGCTTTTCCCGAAAGATGAAACAAGGCGGGAGCGCTCGTCCAGACGCATGCTCGGGCCCTCGAAGTCGTGGTACGAGAGCCGGTTCCAGAAGTTGTGCGAGTACATGTGGGCCGGCAGCAGCCCTTCGTCCTGCGCCGAGACGGCCATGCCGGCGAGCGTGTGCATGTGCCAGACGCACTGCGCGTCGGGCCGCGCCATGTGGATGGCGCTGTGAATGATGAATCCGGCTTTGTTGGCGGTATGGCCCCTCTGGTTTATGGGGTTACCTTCAACGTCAATCTTGACGAGGCTGGAAGCAGTGACTTCATCAAACCGCAAGCCATACGGGTTGATCAGGAAGTGATGCTCCGGTCCGGGGACGCGCGCGCTGATGTGCGTGTAGATGAGCTCGGACCAGCCGAGGTGGTCGGCGACGCGGTAGGCGCCGGCGAGCTGCACCCGCAACGCCCATTCCGCTGGGGAGACGGAGGACGCTGGGGCGAGGACGGCGCTCATGTTTCCCTGCTAAGCGGCCTTGAGCGGGATGGTCTTGTGGGCGCCGTGGTTGCGGCAGCCCGGGCCGGCGTAGGTCATCTCGACGAGAAACTTCTGCATGTCCCAGGCGCCGGTGGGGCAGCGCTCGGCGCACAGGCCGCAGTGCAGGCACACGTCCTCGTCCTTGACCATGACGCGCTGGGTTTTCAGCGGGCCGGAGACGTAGAGGTCCTGGGTCTGGTTTTTTGCGGGTGCGTTCAGCCGGCCGCGGAGATCTTTTTCGTCGCCGTTCTGCGTGAAGGTGATGCAGTCCATCGGGCAGATGTCGACGCACGCGTCGCACTCGATGCACAGGCGGTCGGTGAACACCGTCTGCACGTCGCAGTTCAGGCAGCGCTGCGCCTCTTTCCACGCGGTGGCGACGTCGAAGCCGAGCTCGACCTCCATTTTCACGTTCTTCAGCGTGACCTTGATGTCGGCCCAGGGCACCTTGTAGCGCGAGTCGACCGCGATGTCGTTGTCGTAGCTCCACTCGTGGATGCCCATCTTCTGCGAGACGAGCGTGACCCCGGGAGCCGGTCTTTCTCTTATGTCTTCCTTGTTGAGAAGCTTGTCGATCGAGACCGCGGCGTCGTGGCCGTGCGCCACCGCCCAGATGATGTTCTTCGGGCCAAAGGCCGAGTCGCCGCCGAAGAAGACGTTCGGGACGCTCGACTGGAAAGTCACCTTGTCGAGGGTGGGGAGACCCCATTTGTCAAAAGCAATGCCTGAATCGCGCTCGATCCAGGGGAAGGCGTTCTCCTGCCCAACCGCGACCAGCACGTCGTCGCACTCGAAGCTCTGGTCGGGCTCGCCGGTGGGCACGAGGTTGCGGCGGCCCTTGTCGTCGTAGACGGCCTTCACTTTTTCGAAGGTCATCCCCGCGAGCTTGCCGCTCTTGATGATGAAGGTTTTCGGAACCAGGTAATTCAAAATCGGAATGCCCTCGTGCTGCGCGTCTTCCTTCTCCCACGGGCTCGCCTTCATCTCCTCGAAGCCCGAGCGGACGATGACCTTAACGTCCTCGCCGCCGAGGCGCTTGGAGGTGCGGCAGCAGTCCATGGCGGTGTTGCCGCCGCCCAGGACGATCACCCTCTTTCCGATTTTGCTGGTGTGGCCGAACGAGACCGACGACAGCCAGTCGATGCCGATGTGGATGTTCGCCGCGCCTTCCTTGCGTCCCGGAATATCGAGATCTCTTCCCCTGGGGGCTCCGGATCCGACAAAGATCGCGTCGTAGCCCTCGCCCATGATTTCCTTCATGGACGAAATCTTCCTTTGAACGAAAGAAACACCCAGATCGAGGATGTAGTTGACCTCCTCGTCGATCACTTCCATCGGCAGGCGAAAGCGCGGGATCTGGGTCCAGATCATGCCGCCGGCGCGGTGGTCCTGGTCGAACACGGTGACGTCGTAGCCGAGCGGCGCGAGATCGCGCGCCACGGTGAGCGACGCGGGGCCGGCACCGATGCAGGCGATTTTCTTGCCGTTCGATTTGGCGCGCGGAAGGGCGACGCGTTTCTTGATCTCTTCAGGATCCTTGTAGTCCGCCGTGACGCGTTTCAGGCGGCAGATCGCGACGGGCTCGGGCTTGGGCTGGTTCTCTTCCTCGACGCGGCCGCGCCGGCAGGCGGGCTCGCAAGGCCGGTCGCACGTGCGGCCGAGGATTCCCGGGAACACGTTCGACTTCCAGTTGATCATGTAGGCATCCGAATACCGCCCGGCGGCGATCATTCGGATGTATTCGGGAACCGGGGTGTGGGCAGGGCAAGCCCACTGGCAATCGACGACCTTGTGGAAGTAATCGGGCTGCTTGATATCAGTCGGCTGCAATGCGTCTCCTTCGACCCTTTCGGGTTCTCATTATCCACTGCATTCTACGCCTTCCCGAAAACGTAACCTTCTAATTTTTAAGGACGGCCGGCGAAATTCCGACGTAGTGGCGGGGGCTTCCGACCTCGTAGAAAACGATGACGTAATGCGTGGTTATGCCGGCCGGGTCGCGCACCGCCCGGATGCTGCGCCACTCCCGGTAAACCGCGCCGTTCTTCCGCCGGCTCCAGAGGGTCCCGGCCCAGAAGCCCTCCCGCTCGACCTCGGCGTAGACCTCCTCGTAGCGCGTTTCGGGCTGCAGGGCGTTGCGGAACGCCTTCTCGGGCTGGCCCACGGTGTCGTCGCGGTCGTAGCCGGTGATGTCGCAGAACGCCTGGTTGACGGTCTGGATGGTGCCGTCGGCCAGCGTGATCATGATCGCCTCGGTCATGCCTTCGAGGGCGTGCGCGTGCAGGAGGAGGCGCTCCTCGCTCGCGCGCAGGTCGGTGACGTCCCGCGAAGCGAGGATGAGGCGGGTGCGCGGCGCGCCGACCACGCCCTCGTCGCCGGCGAACGCCTGGATCCGCATCTGGTACTGGCGCATGCGCCCTTCGCGGTCGACGAGGCGCAGGGCGATGTCGCGCGACTTGCCGGTCGCCGCCGCCCGCCCCACGGCCATCCGGGCGCGCACCGCGTCGTCCGGGTGCGCGTGCCGGAACGCGTCGACGCCCGGCGCGAGCTCCGCGGGCTCGAGGACGCGCTCGTAGGACGGGCTGGTGTAGAGCCAGCAGCCGTCCTGGTCGACCATGCCGATGAGGTCGGCGACGTTCTCGGCAATGAGACGGTAGCGCTCCTCGCTCGCCATGAGCTGGTCGCGGGTGCAGACGAGGCGGCGGTTCTGGCGGTAGACCACGTGGCCGACCGCGCAGGTGTAGGCGAGGATGCCGACGAGGAGCGCCGCGTTCACGAGGTCGCTCGCGGCCGGCGCGTAGCTGAAGCCGGCCACGACGATGAAAACGAGCGCGCCGACGCCGCTGAATCCGAGCGACAGGAGGGCGCCGCCGACGCCGCGGTTCACCGTGGCGTTGAGCATGGTGCCCGCGACCAGGCCCAGCGCCATCAGCGGCTCGAAGCCGAAGTAGGCGCACCAGGCGCCGAAAAGCGTCGAGTCGGCGAAGAGGTCGTCGAGCGCGGCCTGCCTGGGCCGCTTCGAGCGCAGCTCGCGCAAGAACAGCAGGTGCGGATAGGCCAGGAACTGCGCGGCGAGGAGCACCCAGGCCGCCGGCGACGCGGCGCGCTCCCACAGAAGCAGGCCGAGCGCGAGAAAGCAGTAGGCGAACGCGCCTGTACGGACGGCGTGGATCGTCCGGACGAGTCGCGGCACCTCGGTGAACAGCTTCATTTTCTTTGTACTTAAAACACCTACGGTAGCCGCGCATTCTAGGCCCGGCTGTCAGGAATTGTCATGGCGATTCGCGGACCGGATAATTGCGCCATGACCACGCACCTCGAGTCCCTGAAAAAGCATTCGCTGGTCGTCGCCGACACCGGCGATATCGACGCGGTGGCCCGGTGGAAACCCCAGGACGCGACCACCAACCCTTCGCTTCTCCTCACTTCGGCCGAGGACCCGCGCTACCAGCCCCTGGTCGACAAGGCGATCCGCGACGCGAACGGCGACGTGGCGGCGGCGGTCGACTCCCTCTTCGTCCAGTTCGGGGTACGAATCCTCAAGCACGTCGCCGGGCGGGTCTCGACCGAGGTCGACGCGCGGCTCTCGTTCGACACCGAGAAGTCGATCGACAAGGCGCGCCGCCTGATCTCGCTCTACGAGAAGGAAGGCGTGTCGCGGAGCCGCGTGCTGATCAAGCTCGCGAGCACCTGGGAGGGCATCCGGGCGGCCGAGAAGCTGGAAAAAGAGAAGATCCACTGCAACATGACGCTCCTCTTTTCCTTCGCCCAGGCGCTCGCGTGCGCCAGCGCGGGTGTGACGCTCATCTCACCTTTTGTCGGGCGCATCTACGACTGGCACAAGCAGGCGCGCAAAGTCGACGACATCCCGCTCGAGGAGGATCCCGGGGTCGCGTCGGTGACGCGCATCTACAACTACTACAAGAAGCACGGCTACCCGACGCAGGTGATGGGCGCGAGCTTCAGGAAGGTCGGCCAGATCGAGCTGCTCGCGGGCTGCGACCTCCTCACCATCGCGCCCGACCTCCTCGACAAGCTCTCCAAGGCCGAGGGCGAGATCCCGCGGCGTCTTTCTCCGGAAACAGCGAAAGCCCAGCCGATTCCACGGATCGATATCGATGAAAAATCTTTCCGCTGGATGCACAACGACGACGCCATGGCGACCGACAAGCTCGCCGAGGGCATCCGCCGCTTCGACGCCGATGCGCGCAAGCTGGAGAAGCTGATCACCTCGCTCGCCGCGGCCGTCCCCGCGAAATAAGAACCGGGGTCTGACCCCGATTCTTCCCAATCGGGGTCAGACCCCGATTTAGTCTCCGACGACCTCGAGCTGCACGTCGACGTTGTTGCGCGTGGCGTGGGAGTACGGGCAGATCTGCTCGTGCGCTTGCTTGGCGAAGGCGGCGAGGTCGGATTGCGGCAGCGACTTGTCCTCGACGCGCAGCTTCACCGCAATGCCGAAGCCGCCGCCGTCGCGCGGGCCGATCGACACGGCGCAGGTGATCTTCGCCTTCGTCGCGTCGCGCTTCTTCTGCTTGGCGACGTAGTCGAGCGCGCCGCCGAAGCAGGCCGCGTAGCCCGCGGCGAAGAGGTGCTCGGGCGTGGCGGTGCCGGGCTTGCCCGGCCCGCCCATTTCCTTCGGCACCGAGAGATCGGCCTTGACGGTGCCGTCGCTGGCTTCGGTATGTCCGTTACGTCCGCCGGTGGCGGTTGCGGTCGCGGTGAAGAGGGGCTTGATGCGGTCCATGGAAGATCCTTTCAGAAAATCGGGGTCAGACCCCAAGATTCGAGAACCAAGAAGAATCGGGGTCTGACCCCGATTTGATCAGAGTCAGTTCTTGGTAAGGCGTTCCCACACCCAGCCCACGCAGTAGACCGCGGCGGGGACGAGGACGCCGAAGAGCGCCGGCCACAGCGCCTTCTGCGGCTCGACCTCGTCGCCGAAGGCGAGGATCGAGCCGACGTTGAGCGCCGCCACGATCACCCAGATCACGGCAAAGAGCAGCCACAGCTTTTTCCACAGCTTCATCCGGAGGATCCCCGCGGTGACCTATTTTCACCGATTGACGTAGGGTGGGCGCGTGGCGCGGACCAAAGCCACGTTCGGGTCGTACCTCGTCGCCCTCGTAATGCTGGCGGTCATCCCGCTCATGCTCATCGCGGGGGTCCTGATCTGGCGCCAGACGGTGCTGCAGCGCCAGGCCTTCGAGCGCAGCCTCCTGCAGACCGCCCAGGCGCTTTCGCTCGCGGTCGACCGCCAGATCTTCGCCGACGCGGTGATGCTCCAGACGCTGGCGCAATCGCCGCTCCTCGAGCGCGGCGAGCTGCGCGGGTTCCACGCGGTCGCCGCGCGCGTCATCGCCGAGCACGGCGGGCTCTTCATCTCGCTCTTCGACGAGAAGGGCAGGCAAATCTTCAACACGCTGCGCCCGCCGGGCGCGCCGCTGCCCACGCCCTTCGAGTACCCGGCGCCGCCCGACCCCGAGCGCCCGCCGCTCGGCGACCCGAGCGCCCTGGAGGAGGTGCTGCGCACCGGGAAGCCGGCCAATTCGGATCTCGTCTACGGCCTGGTCGCCGGGCGGCTCATCTTCCTCGTCAACGTGCCGGTCATCCGCGGCGGACGCATCCGCTACGTGCTGAACGCGGCCTTCTCGCCGGATGTCATGACGCGGCTCCTCCAAGAGAACAGGCAGTTCGCCGGCGTCCCGGCGTGGATCTGGGACCGGCGCGGCTTCATCGTCGGGCGCTGGCAGAACGCCGACGCGTTCGTCGGCCGCCGCGTGCCGCCGCAGCAGCTCGAGCAGATCAAGGCGCGCAGCTCCGGCGTCGCGAAGGGCGAATCGCCCGAGGGCATGGCGCTCTACTACTCGTACGCGCGCTCGCCGGTCACGGGCTGGACCGCATCGGTCGGCGCCGAGCGCGGCGAGCTCGACCGCGCGGTGCGCGCGGGCTGGATCGTCGGCGGCACGCTGATGGTCGGCGGCGTGCTGCTCGGGCTCCTGCTCGCGCTCTCGATCGCCGCGCGCCTGCGCCGCTCGATCGTGTCGCTCGCCGCCGCCGCGAGCCGCAACGAGCCGCCGCAAGCGGTCGGGCTGCGCACGCGCGAGATCGAGCTCCTCGAGCACGCGGTGCTCGAGGCGGCGCACGCTCGCGAAGCGCGCCTGCGCCGCGAGCAGGCCGAGGCCGAGAGCGAGACCAAGGACCGCTACATCGCTACGCTCTCGCACGAGCTGCGCAACCCGCTCGCGGCGCTCGGCAACGCGGTGCATCTCCTCGGCATGGACCGCCGCGAGGACTTCGCGCCGACCCTCGAGATGATGCAGCGGCAGATCGCGCAGCTCACGCGCATGGTGAACGACCTCCTCGACGTGTCGCGCGTCACCCACGGCAAGATCACGCTGCGCCTCGAGCCGACCGACCTCGCCCGCGTGGTGGCGCGGGCGATCGAGACCGCCACGCCCGCGCTGGAGGCGAAGCGGCTGCGCCTGACGCACGAGCTCGCGCCCGGCCCGCTCATGGTGCGCGGCGACGCGGCGCGCCTGCTGCAGGTGTTCTCGAACCTGCTCGACAACGCCACCAAGTTCACGCCTTCCGGCGGCGAGGTGGGCGTGACGCTCGCGAGCGAGGACACGCGAGCGCTCGCCGTGGTGAGCGACAACGGCGTCGGCATCGATGCCGCGTTCCTGCCCAAGATGTTCGAGGCCTTCACCCAGGCCGACACCAGCCTCGAGCGCGCCACGAGCGGCCTCGGCTTGGGCCTCGCGCTCGCGCGCCAGATCGTCGAGGCCCACGGCGGATCGATCTCGGCCACGAGCGCCGGACGCGGCCAGGGGAGCCGCCTTACGGTCCGGCTTCCGCTTCTTGTCTAGAGGTAGTTCAGGAGCGCGCGGGCTTTGTCGAGCTCGTCGCGGGCGCGCTTCGCCTCGGCGAGCACCGCGTCGCGCGCGTTGCGCCGCTTCGAGTCCTCGAGGAGGAGCGATGCCTGCACGTGCGGCGCGAGGCGCTTGTTCGCCTCCGGCAGGCTGCCGAGCAGGCTGGCGAGCGCGTTGAGCTGCACGTCGAGGTCGAAGTGGTCGCGCTCGACCTGCTTCTTGAGGTCCATCGCGGCGCGGATCCACGGCGTGTCGCGGCGGCCGGCGTGCGACATGTGCGCGGCGAGCGCGGCGCGGCTCGAGGCGGCCTTCTTCGTGAGGAGGCTCGCGTCGGCGCGCCGGCGCAAAATCTCGCGCACGCCGACGAGATAGGGCTCCGTATCCTCCACCAGATTCCGGTCTTGCCAGCCCTGCGCCACGCGCAGGCTACCCTCGACCCTCGCCACCGCCTCCTGCGAGGGCATCTTCAGCCCGCGCTCGAGCTCGACGGTGGCTTCCTGGACGATGGTCACGACCGCACGCGCCTCGCTGCGCTGCCTCGCTTCCTTGTGGAGCAGGTAGCCCACGCCGGCGGCGATCGCGACGCAGGCGGCGCCGACGAGCGCCGAGGCGATTCGGGTGGTCGACATGCGGCCAGAATAGCTGTCGGGCGAGCCCGCCAAGGAGGAGAAATTTCTCGTACAGCCTGTAGGGACGACGGGCTGTTGCGACAACGCTGCGCCTACCGGAAGGGGCCGCAATGTTCGTTGCGGACTAAGTCATGTCCCAGACTAACGGCATGAAGCCTGCATCGCGAACTGCAGAATGCACAATCGCAGGAAAGTCCGACTCGGACTGAGGGTGATCCACCGTCACCGGGTCGGCAGGCTCGAGTTTCGCCGAGTCTCCGAGCTGGTGTTCGTGCGAGGGCGTCCCAAGGCGATCCTCGGCTGGATCGACGTGGGCGGCGTGCGCACGCCCATCTTCATGTGCGACCTCGACCCGGCCAAGCTGCGCAAGGCGGCGCCGGGAAACAGTGCAAAAGATACCTACTACTACGACGCCGTGACCGTCGATCCCCGCTACGAGGAGCTGGGTCCGGCCGAAAAAAGCACTACAACGTCATAACGACCGGGGCGTGATCGCTCGTCCCGAATTCCGCTAACACCTTGCAGCTCTGCGCCCGCGCCGCGATGGCCTGGGAGGCGAGCACGTAGTCCAGCCGCCAGCCGATGTTCCGCCTGCGCATGTCGCGCCATGGCGGCCACCAGGTGAAGAGCCCGGGGTTGTCGGGGTCGAGCGCACGGCCGACGTCGGCGAGCCCCGCGGCGAGCAGCGCCTCGAAGAGCTCGCGCTCCTCGGGGCTCTGGCCGATGATGCCGGGCTTGCGCTCGCGCGGATGCACGTCCATGTCGCTGCGCGCGATGTTGATGTCGCCGCAGAGCACGAGCTCGCGCCCCTCTTCGTGCACGCGCCGGGCCCACGCCGCGAGGCTCTTCATGAACGCGAGCTTGGCCGGGTAATCCTTGCCGCCGTTCGGCACGTAGACCGAGGCGAAGACCCGGTTGCCGATCGCCGCCTGCACGATGCGCGACTCCATGTCGAACTCGGGATGGCTGAACGCCGGTGCCGCGTCGAACGCGTCCTTGCGCACGTGCAGCGACACCCCGGAGTAGGCGCGCAGGCCGTGCCAGAACACGTGGTAGTCGTCGAGCTGGCACTGGAGCGGGATCTGTCCGAGCTCGGCCTTCAGCTCCTGCAGGCACGCGACGTCGGGACGCTCGTCGCCGGAGAGCCAGTCGCAGAACTGCGTCTGGCGCGCCCGGATGCCGTTGACGTTCCAGGTGCCGATCTTCATCGAGAGCGCTGCTACTCCGGCTCGATGCCCGCTTCCTTCACCATCTTCGCCCAGCGCGCGGTCTCGGCCGCGATGTAGGCGGCGAACGCCTGCGGGTCGAGCGGCTCGACGCCGAAGCCGATTCCCTGCAACGACTGGTGCACCTCCGGACTCGCGAGCGCTCGCTCGGCGGCGCGCCAGAGCGCTCCGACCACTTCGCGCGGCGTGCCCGCCGGCGCCGCCATCCCGGCCCAGACCGTGACGTCGAAGCCCGGAATGCCCTCGCCGAGCGTGGGAATGTCGGGCGCGACCGGGCTTCGCTTCGGCGTAGTCACGCCGAGGCCGCGGATCTTGCCGGCCTTGATCTGCGGAAAGCCCACGGCGTAATCGGCGAAGGTAAAGCTCACCTGCCCGCCGAGCACGTCCTGCAGCGCCTGCGGCTGGCCCTTGTACGGCACCTCGAGCACCTCGATGCCGGCGAGCGAGCGCAGCATCGCGATCGACACACGCATGCCTGCCGAGGCCTGCGCCGCGGTGAGCTTGCCGGGATTCGCCTTGGCGTGCGCGACGAACTCCTGCAGGTTCTTCGCCGGGAAGTCGCTGCGCACCGCGAGGATGAGCCCGGTGGTGATGAAGCGCGCGACCGGCGTGAAGTCCTTCTGCGGATCGAACGGCAGCTTCCGGTACAGGCTCGGATTGGCGGCGAAGGTCGTGTTGTTCGCGCTCACCAGCGTGTACCCGTCGGGCGCCGCCCGCGCGGCTTCGGCCACCCCGATGTTGCCGTTCGCGCCCGCCTTGTTCTCGATCACGAACGGCTGCCCGAGCGTGCCCTGCATGTGCTGCGTGGTGACGCGGATCACCTGGTCCGGCGCCGACCCCGCCTGGAACGGCACGATCACGCGGACGGGCTTGTTCGGATAAGGCTGCGCCACCACGGCGCCTACCGAACAAACCAGAATCAGCGGTAGAACCGCTCTTACGACTCTCATTCAGGTGGCCGGGCACTCATCGCCAAACTCGAACGGCGCGCCCGGTTGCGCCGCATCCGGCGGGAGGAAGGCACGCTTGAACGTGAAAGCCTCCTGGGTCGGTCCGTTGGCACGGAGCAGCTCGAGCCTGGTGATCGCCTCGGACACGGTGGGGCGATGGCCCTTCGGGACCCACCACAGGACGACCCACGCTTCCCGCATCCGCTCGAACCATTCCTTGCGTCGACGCATGATCTCGGCATGGGCCGACTTGTAGACGTACTTGTTCAGGGACTCGACATCTCGCCACACCGAGAAGTTGACCAGGACGTCTTCGCCCAGCGGGCGCAAGGCGGTTGCGTTGCCTTCGTCGGTTTTGAAGCGCCACACGAACCCGGGCGAGCTCTCGGCCAGCGCGTTGATCCGATCGAGATTGGCCACGAAATCGGCCATTCTCGGCGACTCGAGCGGCTCTTTCATCACGGCGATGTTCAGCTGGGCGAGTTCATAGGCGGACATGAAGGTTCCTTAACGTGGAATCACTGGAAGAAGCAGGTAAGGCTGGCGCCCGGGCTCGAAATGGAGCGTGTTCGAGCCGCCGAAGATTTCCTTCGGCCGGTCGCGCGGGTCGTCGTGCACGAACGGGCCGACACCGCTCTGGG
>Ga0207662_10001487_pt1 | contig 11383 bp, 9 predicted proteins | sample KBSS33LmetaG_FD_184338 | JGI IMG/M metagenome (GOLD analysis project Ga0207662, IMG submission 184338) | Switchgrass rhizosphere microbial communities from Kellogg Biological Station, Michigan, USA - KBS S3-3L metaG (SPAdes) (version 2) | ecosystem: Host-associated > Plants > Roots > Rhizosphere... | reverse complement strand
ATGGCGGTGCTCTCGTCACGCTGCAGGCCGATGTGGCCGACGCGCGCGCCGGGAATCAGCTCCAGGATCGCGTCGAGCATGCCGAGCCCGGCGCGCAGCACCGGCACCACGACGACGTCGGCCGACACTCGGCGCCCCTCTGCGGAGGCCAGCGGCGTCTGCACCGTCACCGGCGACGCCGGCAGGTCGCGCGTGGCTTCGGCGGCGAGCAGCAGGCTGATGCGGACGGCCATCCGGCGGAAGACCTCCGGCTGCGTCCGTGCGTCGCGCAGCGTCACGAGCGCGTCGTGGACGAGCGGGTGTTCGACGACGTGGACCGACACGGCTGAACTATACCTTGATCCCCGGCCGCCCGGCGGGCGGAAATGCCGGCAATTCCGATAGAATCGTGGCTTCATGATCCGCACCCTGGCCCTGTTCCTCACGGCGCTGACGGCCGTGGGGATGGGGCAGCCGGCGCCGGCCCGCCGGCCCGTGTCCCTCCTCGTCACCAACGGAATTGTGGTTACCGTCGACGGCTCGCGGCGGGTGATTCCGCGCGGCGCGGTGGCCATCGACGGCCGCGACATCGTGGCGGTCGACGAGGCGCCGGCCATCGCCGCACGGTTCCAGGGGCGCGAGACGATCGACGCCGGCGGCGCCGTCGTCATGCCCGGCCTCGTCAACACGCACACGCACGCGCCGATGGTGCTGTTCCGCGGCCTCGCCGACGACCTGGCGCTGATGGACTGGCTGCAGAAGTACATCTTTCCGGCGGAGGCGAAGACCGTCTCGCCCGAGTTCGTGCGTGCCGGCACGCGGCTGGCCGCGCTCGAGATGATCGAGTCGGGGACGACGACCTACGCCGACATGTACTACTTCGAGGAGGAAATCGCGCGCGCCACGCGGGCCGCGGGCCTGCGCGGTGTACTCGGCCAGACGATCATCCAGTTCCCGGTGCCGGACGCGAAAACTCCGGCGGAGGGGCTGGCACGGACCGAGCGGTTCGCGAAGGAGTTCGCGGCTGACGACCTGATCACGCCGGCGGTGGCGCCGCACGCGATGTACACGCTCGACGCCGAGACGCTCAAGGCGTGCCGCGCGCTCGCCGATCGCCTGAGCATCCCGGTGATCATTCATCTCGCCGAGACGAAAGACGAGGTGAAGACCGCCGACGAGAAGTACCACATGACGCCGGTGGCGTTCCTCGAGTCGCTGGGCTTCTGGGGGCCGCGCACGCTCGCCGCGCACGGGGTGCACCTGTCGCCGGCCGACATCGGCGTCCTGGCGACGCGGCACGTCGGCGTGTCGCACAATCCCGAGAGCAACATGAAGCTGGCGAGCGGCATCGCGCCGGTCGAGGCGATGCGCAAGGCGGGCGTCGCGGTCGGCCTCGGCACCGACGGCGCGGCCAGCAACAACGACCTCGACATGTTCGAGGCCATGCGCCAGGCGGCGTTCCTGCACAAGCTGGTTGCCGGCGATCCGCGCGCGATTCCCGCGCCGGTGGCGCTCGAGATGGCCACCATCGACGGCGCGCGGGCGATGGGCATGGACAAGGTGATCGGGTCGCTCGAGCCCGGCAAGCGGGCCGACCTGCTGATCGTCTCGATGTCGTCGGCGCGGCAGACGCCGATGTACGACCCCGTGTCTCACCTGGTCTACGTGACGCGCGGCGACGACGTCCGGACCACCATCGTCAACGGAAAGATCCTCATGCGGGACCGCAAGGTCCTCACCCTGGACCGCGTGAAGGTGCTCGCCGAGGCGAACGCCTTCGCCGACAAGGTCCGCAGCGCGGTGCGATAGCCCAGATGCCCACGACACGAACGCTCATCTCGCAGGCCGACATCCAGCAGCGCATCGGCACGCTCGCCGCCGAAATCGAGAAGGACTATCCGCCGACCGAAGAGATCCACCTGGTGGGCGTCCTCAAGGGAGGCTTCATGTTCATGGCCGACCTGGTCCGCGCCATGAGCGAACGCGTCACCATGGACTTCATGGCGGTGTCGAGCTACGGCAAGGGCACGAGTTCGTCCGGCCAGGTCCGGGTGCTCAAGGATCTCGACAGCGTCCTCGAGCAGCGGCACATCATCCTGGTCGAGGACATCGTCGACACCGGGCTGACGCTGCACTACCTGCAGGACATGCTGCGGGCGCGGGCGCCGAAGTCGATCAGGTCCGCGTGTCTGCTGAGCAAGCCGTCGCGGCGCAAGGTGGACGTGAAAGTGGACTACATCGGCTTCACGATCGAGGATCACTTCGTCGTCGGCTACGGCCTCGACTACGCGGAGAAGTACCGCAACCTCTCGTACATCGCCATCCTCGAACAGTGACCGGCCACCGATGATTCGCGTTTTTGACATCATCACCGAGACCGATGCGCGCCAGATCGAGCGCGGCGCCACGGTGGAGCTGGCCAAAGGCGGGCAGGTGACGCCGCTGGCCCAGGACACGCTCCGCGAGCGGCGCGTCACGGTCGTGCCGGCGGGGTCGGTGGACCCGGCGCTGCCGCCCGACCTGGCGCCGAAGTCGGACATCCGCCGTGTCGCCGTCGCGAGCGATCACACGGGTGGCGCGCTGCGAAAGGCGATCGTCCAGCACCTGCGGGGACGCGCGATCGAGGTGAACGATCTCGGTGTCGACGGGGTCGCCTCGGTGGATTACCCGGATACCGCCGCGTCGGTGGCGAAGGCGGTGGCGCGCGGCGAAGCGGACGCCGGGATCGTGATCGACGGGGCGGGCATTGGTTCGGCGATCGCGGCCAACAAGGTGCGCGGGATCCGCGCCGTCATGGCCACCGACGAGACGATCGCGCGCTACTCGCGGCAGCACAACGGCGCCAACGTCCTGGCGCTGGGGTCGTCGCTGCTGCAGCCCGACGTCGCTTTGCGTATTATCGACGTGTGGTTGAGTACGCCCATGACCGAGGCGCGCTATATCCGCCGGCTCCTCAAGGTTCGCCGGCTCGAAGATTCGTTCTGACCCATGCTTGACCCGGCGGACTTGCAGCGGCTCGTCGAGATCATCACCGAAGAGGTGATGACCGCGCAGCGGCGCGCGGCCTCGGCCCCGGCGCAGTGCAGCTGCCACGCCGTCCTCTACGACTGCTGCCCGGATCGCCTGAAGGGCGTGCTCGATGCGGGGGCCTCGCGCATCGGGCTGCACGCCACGGGCGGCGCCGCCGGCAGCGTCGCCGCGATGATCGATCACACGCTGCTCAAGCCCGACGCCACGCGGCAGGAGATCGAGAAACTCTGCCGCGAGGCAGCCCAGTTCCACTTCGCGACCGTCTGCGTCAACCCGGCATGGGTATCGTTCTGTGCCGGGCTGCTGCGCGGCTCCGGCGTCGGCGTCTGCTCGGTGGTCGGGTTCCCGCTCGGGGCGACCACGCCGGACGTGAAGCACTACGAGACGCGCCGCGCCATCTTCGACGGCGCCGCGGAGATCGACATGGTGATCAACATCGGCGCGCTGAAGTCGGGCGACCTGAAGCTGGTCGAGCGCGACATCGCCGCGGTCGTCGGGCCGTGCCGCGAGGCGGGCGTGACCAGCAAGGTGATCATCGAGGCGGCGCTGCTCAACGATGACGAGAAAATCGCCGCGTCCACGCTGTCGAAGGCCGCGGGAGCCGATTTCGTGAAGACATCGACCGGCTTCGCGTCGGGGGGCGCCACCGCTGCCGACGTTGCGCTGATGCGCCGCGTGGTCGGCGCCGACATGGGCGTCAAGGCGGCGGGAGGCGTGCGCGATTACGAGGGGCTGAAGGCGATGGTGGCGGCTGGCGCGACCCGCGTCGGCGCCAGCGCCGGGGTCAAGATCGTCCAGGAGTCGCAGGGCCAGAAGACGACGGCTTCCGCACCAGCGGGCTACTGACCGCCACGGTCTTCTGCGGCGACCACAGCTCCACACCGCTCTGTTCCAGCTTCTTCTTCAGTCTCCGCCGCAGCTCGCGGCCCACGAACCACTGCTTCAGCGGCGCCGTCTTGATGCGCGCCTTGAGTCGGACGGCGGTTTCCTCGAACGCGTCCACGCCGATCACCTCGAGCGGCTCGAGGATGAACGGCATGTAGGCGTCGTCGCGCTGCAACTCCTCGCCGACCTCCCGCAGGATCGCGCTCACCGTGTCGGTGTCGACGCCGTAGGCCAGCGGCAGGTTCACGACGTAGAAGCTGAAGTGCATGCTGCGATTGGCGAGCGTGTTGATCGCGCCGTTGGGAATGACGTGGACCGTGCCTTCCTCGTCGCGCAGGATGGTGGTGCGGAGGTTGATCGCTTCGACCAGCCCGCCGATGCCGTTGATCGCCACCACGTCGCCGACGCGGACCTGGTTCTCGAGGATGAGGAAGAAGCCGCCGATCAGGTCCCTGACCAGCGTCTGCGCGCCGAAGCCGAGCGCCACGCCGACGACGCCGGCGCCGGTGACGGCGGCCGACGTGTTGACGCCGAACTCGTTGAGGATCATCAGCGTGGCGACGACCATGACCAGGGCAGTGGTGATGTTGGTGAGGACCGTCCCCAGCGTCCGCGCGCGCTTGGCCCGCTCGAGGGCGTCGAGCCCGGTGCCGAAGTTCACGTCGTGCTCGAACCGCTTCACCGCGATGGCGACGGTGCGGACGGTGAGGAAGGCGACGGCCGCAATGAGCAGCGTCTTCGGGCCCGAGTTGAAGGCCCATGTGCTCAGCTCTCGCAGGTGCAGGCCGGTGCGCGGGTGCAGGCCCGCCAGCTCGAAGGCGGGGAAGAGCAGGACGAGCATCGTCAACACGAACGTGGCCAGGCCGATGAGCCGCAGCGGCCCGCGCACGAGCGGACTGGAGCGGGCGAGCGTGTCGCGCAGGACGGCCTGGATGGCGCGCGCCGCCGCGCCCGTCGCGATGCGGGCGACGATCAGCGCGAAGACGGCAGTCGGGATGATGACGGCGAGCGCCAGTTGCCAGTTCTCGGGGTCAACCGGCGAGAAGAATCGCCTCCACAACATTTCGAGGAGCATAGCAGAGCGATGGCCGTCCCGCCGCGCTCGGCGACGTCTAGCTGCTCGAGTGGCCGTCCGCGCCGAGAGGGGATCGCCGGGTGATCTCGTCGCGGACGGTCCACAGTTCCGGGAAGAACCGCACGTCGATCCGCTTGCCGAGCACCTCGACCGGCGTTCCCTGCGTCCCGATCACGCTCCCGCCGATGATCCGCTCCACTACCTTCAGATGGTGGAATCGCCAGAGGATCACCCGCTCATCCCAGGTCAGTAACTCCTCCGCGAGCTGGTAGAGATCCTCCATCGCGTAGCCGCTGCGATACAGATCGTTGAGGGTGACCCCGCGCCGCTGCCGCAGCGCGTCGAACGCCTCGCCGAGCGCCGGCGAGAGGCGGTGCACCCCGCGGAAGCCGGGGGAGTCGAAGCCGGCGCCATGGCCGAGCGCGGTGCGGACCAGCGCGTAGTCCACCGGGTTCATGTGCTCCAGCATGTGCAGCTGCCCGGTGACGAGCGACATGCAGTCGTTGGCGCGGCGCATCAGGCGCACCGCCGCCGCAACGCCTTCGCCGGCGAGGAGCGACGCCGCTTCCTCGATCTCCGTGCACGCCAGCTTCAGCCACAGCTCGGACGACTGGTGCACGGTCTGGAAGAGCAGCTCGTCGCGGTGCGCCACTTCGTCGGGGCGCTTCTGCAGCGCGAGCAGTTCGTCCGTGCGCAGGTAGCGCTCGTAGTCGGTCGCCGCCGCGCCCGGCAGAATCGGCTTGCTACGCTCTTCGGTCATCAATCCTCGATTTCGCGACCACGTGGCTTCCAGTCTGAAGGCGGCAGCCACGAGAGGCTACCCCGCGGCTTCGATTCGCATGGGCATCACCGCCTGCAAGGGCAGCCGCAGGCTCGCCCGGCAGCCCGTGCGATCGTCACGATTCTCCAGCATCAGGCTGCCGCCGTGGGCTTCCGCGATCTGCCGGCTCAGGACCAGCCCGATACCGGACCCTCCGGGCTTGGTGGTGAAGAAGGGGACGAACAGGTTGCCGGTGTTCGACAGCCCCGGTCCTTCGTCCTCGACCCACAGCTCCATCGCGGGGGGGGACGATCCGGGAAGCCGCTGCCAGCCGACGCGGACGGCGCCTCCCGTCTCGCGCACCGCGTCCACCGCGTTCCTGAAAAGGTTGATCAGCAGCTGCTCGAGCTGATCGCTGTCCCCCTGCACGGTCACCCTCGGCCCGCCCGCGACCTGGATGTTGTGCCCCTTCTCGAGCGTGACGACGCGATCGACGATAGCCGAGATGTCGAGCGGCGCCAGCTTCGGCGGCGGCAGCTTGGCGAGCCGCGCGTAGGCGCTCATGAAGCGGCTCAGCGACTCCGAGCGAGAGGCGATCACCGCGAGGCCGCGCTGCATGTCGTCGCGCCAGTCGGACGGCGGCGGCTCCCGATCGATGATCGTCGACAGGCTGCCGGCGATCGACTTGATCGGCGCGAGTGAATTGTTCATCTCGTGGCCGATGACGCGGATCAGGCGCTGGAAGGCCTGGCGCTCCTCTTCGCGCAGCGGCTGGCTCAGGTCCGAGAGCACCAGCAGCTCGTGCGGCCGTCCCCCCTGGCGGAACGAGCTGCGCCGGATCTCCCAGCGGCCGACGCCGCCGGGAAACGCGGTGTTGATCACGCGCGGCGCCTCCCCTTCGAGGCAGTCCTCGAGTCCGAGCTCCGAGGAGCGGCGGCCGAGCAGCCGCTCGGCCACCTGCGCCAGCAGGCGCGCGCCGGCGCGGTTGACGAACTTCAGCTCGCGCTCCTCGTCGAAGGTGAAGACGGCGACGTCGATCTCCGCCATCACCTTGCGCAGCAGCGTCGTCGCTTCGAGCGCATCGAGGCGCTGGTGGCGCAGCGTCTCGACCAGCGTGTTCACCTCGATCATCACCTCGCCGAGCGGATCGCCGCCGCGCGCGCCGCGGGCGCGGATGGAGAAGTCCCCTTCACCGAGCGCGGCGAGCAGGTTCGACAGCGTCTGGAGGGGAAGGACGACGCGCTCGCGCAGCGCGAACGCGAAGCCGAGGCAGAAGGTGACGATGACGACGGTCAGGGTCCACTGGACCTTCGGCGTGTAGTCGCCGGTCCAGAGGAAGATCAGGGAGATGAGCGCCCCGGGCAGCGCCGAGGCGAACGCCATCAACAGAATGCGTCTGTCGTGGCTTAGTCGCGGCTCCCTGGGTTTGGCTGTCGCCATTCGACGATCGGCATTTTACAGTCCGTAGCGCTGCAGGCGTCGATACAGGGCGGAGCGGGAAAGTCCGAGCGCCTTGGCCGCCTGGCTGACGTTGCCGTCGAAGCGGGTCATCGCCTTCTTGATCAGGAAGCATTCGACGTCTTCGAGGCTCATGTCCTCGAGGCGGCCGCCGCCGTCCTTGGTCGTGCGCAGGCCGAGATCCGTCGGCTTGACCAGCGGGCCGGCGGCCATCAGGACGGCGCGCTCGACGGCGTGATCGAGCTCGCGGACGTTGCCGGGCCAGCTGTGCTCGAGCAGCATCTGCATCGCGCCGCTCTCGAACCCGGTCAGCCGCTTGCGATAGCGCTGCGCGTGCTGCCGCAGGAAGTGCTGCGCCAGCAGCGGCAGATCCTCGCGGCGATCGCGCAGCGGCGGCAGCCGGATCTCGATCGTGTTCAGGCGGAATTGCAGGTCCTGCCGGAACCGGCCCGCCGCGACCTCGTCGTTCAGGTTGGCGTTGGTCGCCGAGATGATCCGCGTGTCCACCCGCCGCGTGCGCGACGAGCCGAGGCGCTCGAACTCGCCGGTCTCGATGACGCGCAGCAGCTTGGCCTGCTGGCTCATCGGCACGTTGGCGATCTCGTCGAGAAAGAGCGTCCCCTGGTCGGCCAGCTCGAAGCGGCCGACGCGGTCGCTCTTGGCGTCGGTGAACGCGCCGCGCACGTGGCCGAACAGCTCGCTCTCGAAGACCCCTTCCGACACGCCGCCGGAGTTGACGATCACCATCGGGCGCGAGGCGCGGCTCGACACGGCGTGGAGCGCGCGGGCGACGACCCCCTTCCCCGTGCCGTTCTCGCCGAGGATCAGGACGTTGGCGTCCGAGGGGCCGACGCGCGAGATCACCTGCAGGACGCCCTGCATGGAGGCCGACTCCGCGATGATCTTCGGCATCCCCTCGCCGCGGAGCAGCGAGTTCTCGGCCTCCAGCCGCTGCCCCTTGCGCAGCGCCTGGCTCAACTCGATCTGGGTGCGGACGATCGCCAGGAGCCGCGCGTTGTCCCAGGGCTTCTGGATGAAGTCGCGCGCGCCGCGGCGCATCGCCTCGACGGCGACTTCGACCGAGCCCCACGCCGTCATGACGACGACGGGAAGCGTCGGGTCGATCCCCTGGATGCGCGACAGCAGGTTGAGCCCTTCCTCGCCGGACGTGGTATCGCGGGCGTAGTTCAGGTCGATCAGCGCCACGTCGAACTCGCGCGCTTCGACCGCGGCGAGGACGCCCGCGGGCGACGACGCGGTCTCGAGCACGAACCCTTCGGCCTTCAGGAGCAGCCGCAGGGCCTCGAGCACGTCGCCCTGGTCGTCGGCGATGAGCACGCGCGGCTCGCTGGGCCGCGGGGCGTGACGTGTGGATTCCGGTGAGTCGTTTCGCTGGTCTCTCAAGTGGTCGGTAATCAACATGGCTTGACGCTCATGCATGAAGGTCAATCGGTTCGCAGGGCGATCAGAGGATCGATCCGGGTGGCGCGGCGCGCCGGAATGTAGCTGGCGAGCAGCGCGATGGCGCCGAGTACGGCGGCGGTGCCGGCAAAGGTGAGGGGATCGTGCGTGCTCACGCCGACGACCAGCGAGCGCATCAGGCCGGCCGCGGCGTACGCCGTCACGAGGCCGATTGCCAGGCCGGCGGCAACCAGGATCATGCCCTGGCCGAGCACCAGGCCCAGCACCTCCGAGGGCTGCGCGCCGAGCGCCATCCGCACGCCGATCTCGCGCGTGCGCTGCGACACCGAGTAGCTGGCCACGCCGTAGAGGCCGATCGAGGCGAGCAGCAGCGCCAGCGCCCCGAACACGGTCAGCATCAGCACGTTCATCTTGAGCGGCTGCAGCGAGTTGCTCACCTGCTCCTCGAGCGTGCGCACGTTGAACACCGATAGCGACGGATCGATCTCACGCGCGGCGGCGCGGACGCCGGCGGCGAGCCCGGCCGCGTCGCCGGCGCCGCGCACGTGCAGCGTCGCCTGCGGCGTGTAGTTCTGCGCCAGCGGCTGGTAGATGAAATTCTGCGGATCCTCGGCGACGCCGTTGTACTTGCTGTCCCTGGCGACGCCGATCACCGTCGTGTAGTCCTGGTCGCCGAAGAACTTGAAACGCTTGCCGAGCGGCTCTTCACCCTTCCAGAACTGGCGCGCCATCGTCTCGTTGACGACGACCACTTTCGGCGCCTGCGCCGTGTCGCCCCGCGTGAAATCGCGCCCCCGCACGATCGGGATGCCGATCGTCTGGAAATAGCCGGTGCCGACGGTGTTCACCTGCACCAGGATCCGCCCCGTCGTCGTCGTATCCGCCCCTTCGGGGAAGACGCTGCGGGCGAAGCCGCCGGCGAGCGGCGGGACCTGGGCGATGGCGGCGCCGCGGACGCCGGGCAGCGCCGCGGCCTTTTCCACGACCTGGTCGTAGAAGACCTGGCCACGATCCGGCGTGTACCCCTCGCGCAGCAGGTTGAAGTTCATGACCAGCACGCCCCTGGTCTCGAAGCCCGTGTCGATCTGCTGCGCGTGCCGCAGCTCGCGCAGGAACAGCCCCGCGGCAATCAGCGCGATGAGCGAGAGCGCCACCTGCGCGACCACGAGGATCTGCCGCATCGAGAACCAGGCGCGCAGTCCGCCCCGGCCGGCCGCCGACGGCAGCAGCTCGTTCTTCAGCACGGGCACGACGTCCGGCTTCGACGCCTGCAGCGCCGGCACCAGCCCGAAGAGGATGCCCGTCAGGATCGCGAGCCCGGCGGTGAACGCCAGGACCCGCGGATCGAGCGAGAGCGCGTTCCGGTCGATGGGGAAGGGCAGCGGCAGCTCCGCCGCCACCATCGCGCTCAGCGACCACGACGCCAGGCCGAGCCCGGCGATCCCGCCGGCGATCGACAGCAGCAGGCTCTCGGTCAGGAGCAGGCGGATCAGGCGCGAGCGCTTCGCGCCGAGCGCCAGCCGGATCGCCACTTCACGGCGGCGCTTCGTGGCGCGCGCCAGCAGCAGGTTGGCGATGTTCGCGCAGGCGATGAGCAGCACGATGCCGACGACGATCATCAGCACCGTCGACAGCTGCACGAGGACATTGGCCCCCTGGCCGTTGGGATTGAGCCGTGCCTCGAGCAGCGGCACCGCGGTGGCGCTGCGCCCCGTGTTCTCGACCGGGAAGGCCTGCTCGAGGTTGGCGAAGATCGTGCGCAGGTTGGATCGGGTCTGCTCGACGGTGACGCCCGGTTTCATCCGCGCGACCGAGAAGATGAAGAGGCCGCGCCTCGTCTCGTACCACTCGGGCAGCAGGACGACCTGCCGCGACATCGGGATCCACGCCGACGGCCCGCCGCCGAGCAGCACGCCGGTGAAGTTCTTCGGCGCGACGCCGACGACCGTGTACGGCGTGCGGTTGAGCGTGATGGTGCGGCCGACCGCGCCGGGATCGGAGCCGAGGCTGCGCTCCCAGAAACCGTGGCTGACGACCGCGACGGGCGTCGCCTGCGCCTCTTCCTCGGGACGGAAGCCGCGGCCGAGCGGCGGCTCGGCGCCGAGCAGCGAGAAGAAATTGGCGGTGACGATCTGCACGGGCACCTGCTCGGACTCGTTCCCGTGCGCGTAGTTCATCTGGTTGAACGAGATCGCCGCCATGTCGCTGAACACGGCGTTCTGCGCGCGGAGATCCTTGAAATTGAGGTGCGAGAGCGGCAGGTTGCCGGGGTTGCGCTGATCGGTGGTCGAGACGAGCACCAGCGACCGCGGATCGCCGACCGGCAGCGGCCGCAGCAGCAGGGCGTTGACCAGGCTGAAGATGGCGGTGTTGGCGCCGATGCCCAGCGCGAGCGACAGGATGGCGACGAGGCTGAACCCCGGGCTCTTGAAGAGCATCCGGAGGCCGTACTTGAGGTCTTGAAAGAACATCGTGTGACGGCCTCCGGACAGCGGGTGCTAGTGAGCGATGTCGAAACCGCTCTCTTCGAGCTCGCGCTCGCCCTTCTTGCTGCCGTCTTCCTCGACCACGCGGCCGTCGAACAAGTGGATCGAGCGATCGGCATGACGCGCGTAGCGCGGGTCGTGCGTGACCATGCAGATGGTCGCCCCTTCGCGATGCAGCTCGCGGAGCAGCTCCATGACGGCCTCGCCGTTCTTCGAGTCGAGGTTTCCGGTCGGCTCGTCCGCGAGCAGGATCGACGGCGAGCCGGCGACCGCGCGCGCCACCGCGAC
>Ga0207662_10001483_pt1 | contig 11398 bp, 8 predicted proteins | sample KBSS33LmetaG_FD_184338 | JGI IMG/M metagenome (GOLD analysis project Ga0207662, IMG submission 184338) | Switchgrass rhizosphere microbial communities from Kellogg Biological Station, Michigan, USA - KBS S3-3L metaG (SPAdes) (version 2) | ecosystem: Host-associated > Plants > Roots > Rhizosphere... | reverse complement strand
GCCGGCAGTCGGCAAGCGCGGCGCGGCGATCATCGAGGCACGCGGTGCGTCGTCGGCGGCGTCCGCGGCCAACGCGGCGATCGACCACGTGCACGACTGGGTGCTCGGCGCCGACGGGCTGCGCTCGATGGCCGTGCCGTCGAAGGGCTGGTACGGGATCGACGAGGGTCTCCTGTCCCTTGCGTGGCACGAGGTTCGCCACCGAGCAGAGAAGCGTCGGGCGCGCCGTGTCGTGGTACCACGGGTGATCGGGAACGGGCCTGCACAGCGCCTCCAGCGCCGCCGGGTCGGGACCCGCCGGCGGAATCACGGCCGTCCGGTCCGCGATCGCCGGGAAGTGCGCCACGAGATCGTCGACCACACACGCCGACACGCCGACGACGCGGTCCGCGTGTGGATAGAGCGCGGCGGTCATGCGGTTGCGGATCGCGCGGTGGTCCCAGCCGAACGTCGAGTAGTGCGTGCACTCCGACACGATGATGGGCGTATCGATGCGGCCGATCATCCGGGCGAGGATCGCGGTGCGGTTCGGGCCCGTGTGCTGGGCGAAGAAGACGTCGGGCCGGATCGCGCGGAGCGCGACGACGAGACGCGGCAAGGCATTGACCGTCCGGCCGCGGCCGATGCCGAGATCGAGGATCTCCACTCCGTCCGGGATCCGCGGCCTGGCCGAGGGATCTCGAGTGGCGCAGATGAGCACGGGCCGATGGCCCATGCCGACGAACTGCTCCTGCCGCACGAGGACTTGGCTGGCCACCGCGCGGTCGTCGAGCACGTGCAGGAAGTCCGCGATCCGCAAACTCTGGTCGATGCTGCTCATCGTCTTCTCGCTCGTTCCGCCCCGCCGGATCACGCCGACGGCTGCACGGGCAGGAGGTCGCGCGGGCCGTCGCGCTCCTGCCTGACCGACTCCTCGTCGACGCTGCCACTCGCGAAGTGCGCCTTCATCCTGATGCCGTAGCCCGTTGCACGTACGAGCGCCGTCAGCGAGTCGCTGAGCGGGATGATGTACGGCCCGATCAGCGCCGCGAGGGGCGCCAGCGCGACGCGGAGGGTGTTGACGAGCACCTCCAGCTTCGTGAGCGCCGCCCCCTGGTGGCTTCCCGTCATCTGAACGCGCCCCGGATAGACCAACCCCTGCAGCACGTGCGAGATGACGGCCAGTGCCACGAGTCCTTGCAATCGATACGCCTTGGGCGTGAGCCAGGCAAACGGGCTCAGCATCCAATCATGGCCGACGAGGACGAAGTAGAGGATTCCGCCGCCAACCATCAGTCGAACGAACAGCGCGGAGCTCCGATGCGCTGCCACCGCGTCGCGTCGGCGCGCGGCGTCCATCAGGCGCGGGCCGAGCACCGAGCTGAGGCCGCGCGCGAGCACCAGCATCGGCATCGCGACGATTCGCGCCGCTTCCGCGTAGCCGAGCATGGCGGCGCCGGCGAGGCGGGCGACGAGGGCCGAGACGAAGAAGTTCGCGACGTTCGGAATCAATCCGACCAGTAGCAGCCAGCCGCCGAGGCGAGACACGTCGCTGAAGCGAGGGTCCGGCGGCGACACGTCGGCAGTCGTCGGCGCAGACGCGGGCGCCGGCTCGCGACCGCGGGCCATCGCCACGCCGACGACCAGCGAGACGATGTTCGCCACCGCGAGAACGCCGAACGGGCACCACGACGGCGGGAGGTCGGTGGCGAGGAAGAGGAAGATCCCGGCGCCGACGACGAGCACGTGAATCGCCGACACCGTAGCGGCGATCCAGGACTGCTCGGCGATGTGCAGCATGCTGCGCACGTGGTCCTGGACCGGCGACACCCCCGCGAAGACGATCCCCGTGACGGTCAATCCCAGGACGACCGGCTGCGGGACATCTCTCGGCGCGAACAAGCTCCACCCCGCGACGAGCAGCCCGACGGCGAGCGCCGGCAGCAGCGCGAGGCGCAGCGTCGCGCGCAGGAACCGCAATCGCCCCGATACCGGGTGTGAGACCGCCGCGACCTCGAGCGGGGCGAAGAGCAGCTGCGCCGGAATGATCCCGGCGAGCGACACCGCCGTGAACGCGAGCGCGTACGCGCCCAGCGCCGCCGGACTGAGGTGTCGGATGGCGAAGAGTCCGACCAGAAAGGTCGCGAGCGACGCGAGCGCCGTGTCCACGACGCCCGCGGAGAGCGTCAGGTGCTGCGGTCTGCTCACGCGACGAGGAAAGTCACGGGGTCATCGCCTCCGGTGCGGGGAGAATGAGGCATTGCTGCAGAGCGCGCGCCCGCGCGGCGAGCGCTTGCGCACCGGGATTTCAGTCCCTGCCACCGGGGTGTCCGTGCCGGGCGCGGCTCAGCGCTGCCGGCGCGCCGCGATCCAGCGGTCGATCTTCGCGTCGAGCACGTCGAGGGGCAACGCGCCATCCTCGAGCACCGCGCGGTGGAAGGCCTTGATGTCGAAGCGCGGCCCGAGCGCTTTTTCGGCGCGACGCCGCAGCTCGGTGATCTTCAGCTGGCCGATCTTATATGCGAGCCCCTGCGCGGGGATGGCGCTGAAGCGTTCCACCTCGCTCTGGATGACGGTCTCGCTCGTCGCGGAGTTGCGACGCGCGTAGTCGCTCGCCTGCGCGAGCGTCCACCCCTCGGAGTGGATGCCGGTGTCGAGGACCAGCCGGATGGCGCGCCACAGCTCCTGGGACAGGTACCCGAAGTCCTGATACGGGTCGGTGTACATGCCCAGCTCCCGGCCGAGCGTCTCGGCGTACTGTCCCCATCCTTCCAGATACGCCGTGTTGCCGCCGAAGCGCCGAAGGCGCGGCACGCCGGTCAGCTCGCGAGCGATCGAGATCTGGAAGTGATGCCCGGGTGATCCTTCGTGGATGAGAAGCGACTCCATCTCGTAGCGTGCGCGGCTCGGCGGATCGTACGTGTTGAGATAGAAGATGCCGGGCCGAGAGCCGTCCAGGCTCGCCGAGGTGTACGAGCCCGCGCTCGCGCTGCGCTCACGGAAGGGCTCGACGGGGCGAATCTCGTAGTTCGCGGCCGGCCGAACGTCGAACAGGCGGTCCGTGGATGCGTCGATGCGCGCCTGCGCGGACCGGTAGTCGGCGAGCATCTCCTCGCGCGTCGTGTATCGGAACCGCGGATCGGTCTGGACGTGACGCATGAACGCCGGGAGATCGCCCGTCCAACCGACCTTGCGCATGACGGTTTCCATCTCGCGATGGATGCGCGCGACCTCGGAGAGCCCGAGCTGGTGGATCTGCTCCGGGGTGAGATCCGTGGTGGTGGCGCTGCGCACCATGTGCTCGTACCAGGCGCGTCCGTTCGGCAGAGCACCGAGACCCACCGACGTGCGGCTGCGCGGCAGGTATTCGTCGCGGACGAAGTCGTGCAGGCGGCGAAAGGACGGAACGACGTCGTCGCGGATCGCGTCCGAGTACGCCTTCGTGAGTCGCTCGCGCTCCGCCGGCGTGAAGGTCGCGGGCATGTTCCTGACGGGCCCCCAGAACACGCTCTGCGTGGGATCGGTCACGACGTGTGCGGCGAGCTGCGGCAGCACCCGCTCCATCAGCACGCGCGGCTGCACGACGCCGGTGGTCGCCCCCTCCCGCATGACGGCGATGGCGTGGTCGACGACCTTCTCGAAGTCCCCGATGCGGGAGAGGAAGTCGTCGTAGTCCTTCACCGTGCGGAAGGGGTGGCGACCGGTCCCCGCCCCGAGCTGCGCGAAGGCCGCGGTGAAGTTGAAGAACTGGTTGAGCGGCAGCAGATGCGAAGGAAAGTCCTGGCCGCGACGCTGGGTCTCGAGGCTCTGGCGGAACACGTCGTAGGTGATGCGGTGCACCTCGTCCAGCGCGCCGCGGTCGACGGTCCGCAGCCGCCCCTCGTGCTCGGCCACGAGGGCACGCAGGCGCAGGCGGACGTCCGGCTCGAACGGCTCCGCGTAGCGGTCGTTGTAGCGCATGTCGCCGACGGCGGTGGCGTACGCCGGATTCAGCGCCAGGAACGCGTCGAAATACGCCTCCGTCAGGCTGTCGAGCCGCTGGTTCGCGGCAACGGACGTGACGGACGCCGGGGCGCCTGCGCGACGCGACGGGTGCGCGGCGCACGCACTCGAGAGGAGCCACCCGGCGGCGAGGATGCCGCGATTCAGACGTGACGCTCGCCGCGGCGCGGTCGCGCGCCGCGGTGCATCCCCCGCCCTCAAGGCGTCACAGCGCGCGGTCCGTAGCCCGCCACTGGGGTGCCATCGGTTCCCAGCTTGCCCACGGTCCACAGCAGGCCGCGCGTGACGAGATCGAGATAGACCGAATCGGACATCGTCCGGTTGTTGTGGCCCATCGTCGTCGCGAAGACCTTAGCCTTTCCGTACGTGTTCGTCCACACCACCGGGAAGTGCTTCTCCCCCTCGACGCTCCACGCCTGCACGAGCGGCGTCATCGTCGGCCAGGACTTGTCGATGTTGTACAGCTCGTCGCTTCCCGGCCCCCACTCCTTCGGCAGCGCCTTCACGATCGGATTCTCGGGCGCGAGGCGCTCGAGGCGGGGAAACTCGCGCTGCTTGTCGTGGCGCATGCTGGCGACGCCCATCAGCTCGCGCCACGCGTCGGTGGCACCGCGGCGATAGCTGTGGGTGGCGCCGTGGATGATGACGGCGGCGACGCCCTTGTCGCGATGCGCGTGCGCGATCCGGGCGATCCACGCGGTGTCGACGACGTAGGAGAACGACATGTTGTAGACGACGACGTCGAACGAATCGGCCCACGCCGTCGTGCGATGCCGCGGGATCAGCACCGTCGTCGACGTGTCCGCGGTGTTGTCGATCGTCCAGACGATGTTCGTGCGCGCGGCGATGCCGGGGGGAAGGATCTTCTCCTGCGCCTTGAAGTCGTGGAAGCCGCCGCCGGTGACGTAGAGGGCGCGAATCGGCGGCGCGGCGCCGGACGTCTGCTGCGCGGCGACGGTCGTGGCCATGCACAGGCCGAGGAGGAGGCCCAGGGCGCGGGCGCGCGGGACGCGCCGTGCGCGAGCGAGCGAGATCGGGAAGCCGGCGAGTGACATCGGTAGCGGGTCGGGTGGGTGACGCGAGTGAGGCGAGCGGAGCGAGCGCATGGCGGCCGCTCGAGACTCATGCTGCAATCAGGTACACGGTGGCGGAAGTCCGCGAGCTGGATACGTCGCTGCGCGGCCGTTCGCTGTCGAGTGCGTTCGAATGATGCCGATCGGAACCGGCTCGGACGGTACACTCGGGCAGCATCCAGAGGGAGGGGGTTCGTGGAGTACACCATCTCGAGCCGCGGCCGCCCGATTGGCACCACGGAGCTCGACTTCATCCGCATCGACGGACGGGGACGGTCGGGCTGGTTCCATCCCAACGCGCACGGGCTGGAGCTGCTGCCGAGCATCGCGTCGCCGCTACCGGCGATGCGCGCCTTCATGTGCCGGAACGTGCGCGACGCCGACGGGCGACCGATCGTGCAACATGACTTTCTGAGCTCGAGCCTGTTCGCCGATCTCGCGGAAGCGTTGCAGAACGCGGACGCCATGGAGCTGGCGTTGCATCGCCCCGACGGCACGCTCGTTCCCACGTCGGAGATCGGTATTCAGGACACCGAGCGGCTTGCCGAGCATCCCTGGTGGAGGGACCTCTACCCCGTGGGCGAGATTCCTGCGGCCACTGACGAGTGGTTCAGAGAATCAGTGAGTGAGCTGGACGAATCGCCGAGCGACTCGCTGGAGAGCTCCGACGAGGACCTGCCGGACGGCGCCCGCGACGACGCGTGGATCGCGGACGAGGAGCCGAGTCTACCGCGGTACCAGGTACACCTCAGGCTCAGCGAGGCGAACGCGATTCCCTGATCGGCGGCCCGCGCCGGGCGAGAGCCGCACCACGCTCGGCACGATTGTCCGTCACATGGCCACGCCGGCGCGCGCGAGCGCCCGCGTGAGCTCCCCCACGTCGACCGGCTTGGTGAGGTGGAAGTCGAATCCCGCGTCGGCCGCGCGCAGCTTGTCGCTGTCCTTCCCCCAGCCCGTCACGGCGATGAGGACCATGTGCTCGCCCCACGGCTCCTTGCGCAGACGCCGAGCGACCTCGTAGCCGTCGAGCTTCGGCATGGCGATGTCGAGCAGTATCACGTCGGGACGGAACTCCTCGGCGGCGGCGAGGCCCTCGAGCCCGTCGGCCGCCTGACGCACGTCGTACCCGAGCACGCTCAGCAGGCGGCGCATGCTCCTGGCGCCGTCCTCATGGTCGTCCACCACGAGCACGCGTAGCTGGCTGCGCCCGTAGCCGAGGGAGTCACTCGTCTCGAGGGGCGCGCGATCGACCGTGGCGACAACCGGGAGCTGCACGACGAACTCGCTGCCGAGTCCGGGGCCGGCGCTCGATGCGCTGACGGTGCCGCCGTGCATCTCCACGAGTCGCTTGACGAGCGTCAATCCGATGCCGAGCCCTCCCTGATCGTGCTCGTATGACGGCCGCACCCGCCGGAACAGATCGAAGATGGTCGGGAGGTCGTCCGCCTCGATGCCGATGCCGTGATCGCGCACTCGAACGAACACCTCCTCGCCACTCGCTTCGACGGTCAGCTCGATGGTTCCGCCCTCGCTGGAGAACTTCGCGGCGTTGTTGATGAGGTTCGCGAAGACCTGCGCCAGCCGCATCGGATCGGCATCGACCGTCAGGGTCGCGGCCGGAAGAGCGACGCGACATGTCTGACGCCGCTGCTCCAGGAATGGCTGCGTCGTCTCCATCGCCGTTCGGAGGACGCGCGCGAGATCGATCTGCTCCTTCCTGATCTCGAGACGGCCGCGGTTGATGCGGCTGACGTCGAGCAGGTCGTCCACCAGCCGGGTGAGGTGCGAGGTCTGTCGCACGATCACCTCGCGCGCCCACCGCATCTCCGGAGCGACCGGTGCCACGAGCTCGAGGTATTGCACCGCGTTCAGGATGGGCGCGAGCGGATTCCTCAGCTCGTGCGCCAGCGTCGCCAGGAACTCCTCCTTGCGGCGATCGCTGTCACGCAGCCGCTCCTCGGACAGCATGCGGTCGAGGAGATCGGCCGCCTGGCGCGCGAGGATGTCGAGGAGCCGCAGGTCGCGGTCGCTGGGAGCGTGGACCGATCGCCAGTGCGTGGAGAACGCGCCCATCAGGCGTCCGCCGCGGGAGAGTAGTGGCGTGCTCTGTGCCGCGCGGATCCCGCTGGCAAGATAGACCGCCAGGTCCTCGGAACCGGCCATGAACTCGCACTTCGTGAGGTCCGGGACGACGACGCGGCTCCCGGAGCGGAGCGCTTCGCCGCAGGTGGTGAGCGTGGTCGAATCCACCGACTCCCAGCGGTCGATCGCCTCCTGGGAGAACCCACGGTGGGCGATCAGCTCGAAGTGGCCACCGCCCGCGTCCTCCTTGAACATCTGCAGGCTCGCGCAATCGGAGTGCATGATCGAGATGGCGGCGTCGAGCAGCCGTTCGCGGAACCCCTTCTCGTCGTTCTCGGTGATCAGCTCCGCGCTGATCGCCTGGAGCAGGCGCGAGTCGGCGAGATCCGCCTCGAGGCGCAACTGCGCCACGCGGTCCTGCGTCAGCGTCAACCGATAGGCGATCGCCGCGAAGCGCGCGAGACTCGTGAGGAGGCGCAGGTCCTCGGAGTCGAACCGGCGTCGGTTGCGGTTCTCGAGCGACACGACCCAGAGGGTCCCGACCGGCCTGTCCTCGAAGTGAAAGGGGATCATCAGCATCTCGGCGATGGCCTCCCCACCCGGCAACGCTCCGTAGTATCGCTGGGGCCTCTCCATCAGCACGGGCGCGTTCCGCTGCACCACCACGCCGCATGCGCTGCGGTGGCGGTCGATCGTGCCGCCGGTGAGGTGCGCCCACCGGCCGGCGATCGCGCGCCACCGAAACACCTCGTCGCCTCCGTCCACCTCGAGCATGCTCATGCCGGCGCAGTCGGCCTCGCAGAGGCGGAGCGTCGTATCGACGAGACGCCGGATGATGCGGTCGCTGGCCGTCGTGCCCGCGGCGCTCGCCATCTCTTCCATGAGCTCCGTCATGGCGAGGTGCTCGGCGGCGAGATCGCGATCCCGGAGCGTGCGCATGTTCAGCTCCGACGTGGTGATCACCGCGTCGAGCGGCAGCGGCGCGTCGAGCGAGCGCGAACCGGGACGAGCTGTCGAGGCTTGCGTGAGTCCGGGATCGAGCACGGGGCCCTCCTGGCATGTGCACGCCGCTCGCGGCGCGGCGCCAACGCGGCAACATGCCGGCCTCGATCCCCGAACGCCAGTCGCCGCGCACGCCGGGTGCGGAACATCGGCTCGCTTGCCGGATACCAGAGCGGACGGGGCAGTCCCATCGCACGCCATCCCACGGAGCCGCGACCATGGCCAACCTGATCACCGTGCTGCGCACGCTGCTCGCCTTCCTCGCCGTGGCCATGCTCCGCTGGCAGACGTGGGAGATCTACGTCGGCGCGGCGCTCCTCACGCTGCTGCTCATCTGGATGGACGCGTGGGACGGCTGGGTGGCGCGACGGCGCAACGAGTCGTCGAAGGCGGGCGCGGTGTTCGACATCCTCGGCGACCGTGTGGTCGAGATGACGTACTGGATCGCGTTCGCCTCCTTCGGCTGGATACCGGTGTGGGTCGCCGTGCTCGTCTCGGCGCGCGGTATCCTCGTGGACGGCTTCCGCGCGCTCGCGCTGGAACGGGGGCTCACCGCGTTCGGCGCGAGCTCGATGATGCGCTCACCGCTGGGCGCGCTGCTGGTGAGCTCGCGGCTGAGCCGCGGCGCGTATGGGTTCGGCAAGGCGGCGGCGTTCACGCTCGTCATCCTCGCCTTCGCACCCGGCTGGCACCCGTCGCTGAAGACGACGCTCGTGTGGCTGGCGTTGGGATGCGTCTACGCGACCGTGGCGCTCTGCGTGGTGCGCGGCGTCCCGGTGCTCGTCGAGGCCCGCCGATTCTTCGCTCCCGAGCGCGGCGACTGACGATTCGCGATCCGGTCGGACGTCGACGCGGGTATCTGGGTATCCGGGTATCCGGGTATCCGGGTATCCGGGTATCCGGGTATCCGGGTATCCGAGTATCCGAGTATCCGAGTATCCGGATAGCCGCTCAGCCGACCGCTAGTGTGGGGTGTGCGCCGCTCAGTGGTGCGTGCCCTCGGCCCGATGGTCCATTCGCTGGAACAGTATGAACTCGCGGATGGCGGCGACGGCAGCAGGATCGTGCGTCGTGATGCGCAGCTCGGCGCCGCGCGGAAGATCGCGCACCGTGTAGGCGATCGCCGAGCGCTTCGCGGCCATCACATCGGTACCCGGCACGTGCCGCGCGTGCACGAACGCGGGGGTGTCGAAGTCTCCCGCCGAGAACGCGCCGGCGATGGCGCGCAGATGGCGGCGGATCTGCGCGACACCGGCCGAGTCGTCGGCGGCGCGCTGCAGCTCGATGCGGCCGCCGTCCGGGAGGGCGTCGAACTCGTGCACCGACGTGTACTGATCGACACCCATCGCGCGAAGGTCGGCGCCGCGCGCCTGCAGCGCGGCGAAGGCGCTGTCGCTCGTCGCGGGAGAGTCCGAGCGCTCGGGCGCCGGCCCGCGAGAGCACGCCGCGATGAGGACGAGTGCGAAGGTGCGAGCGGTCGTCGTCGAAGTGAATCGCATCGGATGGAAGATGAAGGATGGATGCCGTGTCGCGGCGGATGTCAGTCACGAAGGTCGCGGCTTGCTCCCGTTCGCGAAGGAACCCAGGTTCCTTCGCGTGCGCCCTCCTCCGGCCTCCGCGCTCGGCGACGTCGTCGCGAGTCTCCCTCTCTTTCGCGGACTGGCTCCGGGCGCACTCGCCCTGTTGGCGGCGGCGCCGACGCGACGGTTCCGGCGCGGCGAGTACCTGTGGACCGCGGGCGCCGAAGCGCGTGGACTACTCGTCGTGCTGTCCGGACGCGTGCGCGTGGTGCGCGCCGCCGATGGACGACAGTTCGGCGTCCACACCGAGGGCGCCGGAGGGACGCTAGGCGAGGTGCCGTTCTTCTCGGGCGGACGCTACCCCGCCACCGCCGTCGCCATGGAGCCGACGCTGTGCCTGATCCTCGACCGCGCGACGCTCGGTCGCGCCATCGAAGCGGACCCGGAGCTCGCCGTGCGATGGCTCGGGAGGCTCGCGTCGCGCGTGCGCGGACTGGTCGAGCGGCTCGAGCAGGAGACGGCGCGGTCGGTGGAGCAGCGGCTCGCCGCGTTCCTTCTGGCGCGCGACGAGGCGAGTCGCGGCGCGCCGTTCGCGCTCGCCGCGACGCAGGCCGAGGCGGCGGAGGAGATCGGCACCGTGCGCGAGGTACTCGTGCGCACGCTGCGACGGTTCCGCGACCGGCGCCTCGTCGCCACGCCGGCGCGCGGTCGCTATCGCGTGAGCGACCGCGCGCGGCTGCGCGAGGTGGCGGAGAGCCCGTAGTTTCGCGGGACGCCCCACGCCCCGGCAGAGTGACTCGATCTCACCGGATCGACGGCGCGGGCATCTCGAAGCTGAGCCTGGGATCGATCGGCATCCGGTCGGGGAGCGCGCCCGTCGCGCGCTGAAGCCGCCGCAGCTCGGCGCGCAGCTCGGCGAGCTTGCCTTGCGAAGCGGGATCGGCGACGAGGTTCCGCTGCTCCTTCGGATCGTTCGCGAGATGGTACAGCTCCGCGATCTCCGTATCGGGGCGCCCCTCGCCGTTCGGATAGTGGATGTACTTCCAATCCGCCGTGCGCACGGCGCGAACGTTCGGCGTGTACGGGAACTCCTTCTCGAAGTCGTACTGGTAGTACCACGATGTCCGCCATCTCTCGCGCTTCCCCTCGAGGAGCGGCCGCGTCGAGCGCCCCTGCATCGCGGGCTTCACGCCGGCGACGCCCGCCAGGTCGAGGATCGTGGGCGCGAGGTCGATGTTGAGCACCATCTCGTCGACGACGCGCGAGTGCGGGATCGCCTCGGGAAAGCGGACCAGCAGCGGGATACGGATGCTCTCCTCCCACGCGGTTCGCTTGTCGATCGACGCGTGCTCGCCGAGCAGGAACCCGTTGTCGCCGGCGAACGCGACGATGGTGTTGTCGAGCTCTCCTCTCGCGCGGAGCACGTCGAGGAGCTCGCCGATCGAGTCGTCGACGGAGGGGATCGTCGCGTGGTAGGTACGCACGAAGGTGCCGTAGTCGTTCGTCTCGTAGAGCGGTCCCTCGATGCCGTGCCAGGTCTTCACGCGACGGCGCACCCAGTCGGGAGTGCCGGACGGGAGGAGTGCCGCGGTATCGGGCTTCGTCACCGGCACGGCATCGAACACGTGCTCGTATTTCGGCTCGACGTACCACCGCCCGTGAGGCGCCTTGTGGCCGATCTGGAGCGTGCAGGGAGGCTTCACCGTCTTCAGCCAGTCCGCGGCGAGGTCGGTGACGACG
>Ga0207662_10001477_pt1 | contig 11425 bp, 7 predicted proteins | sample KBSS33LmetaG_FD_184338 | JGI IMG/M metagenome (GOLD analysis project Ga0207662, IMG submission 184338) | Switchgrass rhizosphere microbial communities from Kellogg Biological Station, Michigan, USA - KBS S3-3L metaG (SPAdes) (version 2) | ecosystem: Host-associated > Plants > Roots > Rhizosphere... | reverse complement strand
CAGTTGCTGCCCGTTCAGCGTGGCGCTCGAGCCGGAGTTGAAGTTCCCGTGCATCTCCAGGTACGAGGCCGCTCCGGGGCCGATGCTGACCTGGCGCTGGTCCGGTTCCCAGGTGCGGACGGTCACGGCGCGGGAGGCGGTCGGCCCGGCGCCGGATGCGGTTACGGCCTGCGGGCCGGCGGCGATGGTGGCCAGGCTGAGGTCGGTGACGGCGAACGTGCCGGGAGCCGCCGCGGTCAGCGTATGACGCCCCGCGCCGAGGCTCAGCGTGCCGCCCGGGGAGCACACCCGGACCGGCAGCGGCAGGTACCCGCTCAGCTCGCCGACCGTGCCGCTGACCGCCGTCCGGTAGGCCTGCCCGTCGACGGTCAGCGCCGGGCCCTGGCCGCACGCCAGGCTGAACCTGGCCTGCTGGTCCGGCGCGACCGCGCGCAGGCCGGCCAGGGCGGGCACCGACAGCTGCGACAGCCGGACCGGGAGCGTGGCCAGCTGGCCCGTGTCGCTGACGACGGTGGCCTGGCGCACGCGGGGGAAGGACACGTCGATCCGGTCGGTGGTCAGCGGGGCCGGGAACCTCACCAGGCCGCCCGCTCCGATGCTCGCCTGCCGGGTGCCGTCCGGGCTGGTGATCGTGACGGCCTGCGGGGTGGACGGCAGGCCGCGGGCCGGCCGCACGATCAGCGAATCGATGCGCCGCTGGCCCTGCCAGCTCAGGTGGATGACCGGGCTGGCGCTCGCCGCGGTCCACGGCACGCTTCCCGATCCGCTGATCAGGCTGGCCGGGAACCCGGGCGGCTCCGCGGCCGGGCTCCCGGCCACGGTGACCTGCAGCAGGCCCGGGCCGGGCGGGCTGACCCGGCCGAGCAGCGCGTCCAGCCCCGGGCCGGGCAGGGCGAGCGCGGACGCCCGTGGTCGCAGGGTCACCGGGCCGGCCACGGAGAACGTCCTGGCCATCGGCGCGGTGGCCGCCGGGTCGGCGAGCGCGGTCGGCGAGGGCACCTGCTGGTGGAAGGAGAAGACGGCCGACGCCGCCTGCCTATCCGCCGGATCCTGGGCAGGCTGGAGCAACCGGGTCACCTGGACGCCGGGGATCAGCACGTCCGAGATGCCCGCTCCCGGATATCCCAGGTGGACCCGCCGGGCGCCGGCGATCGTGATGCGCAGCCAGCTCGTGCGGCCGGGGACCACCTTCAGCGGCTGGACCGCGCCGGTCGCGGCGACCCGGGTGGTGACGCTGCCGGCCGCGGTGGACACCCGGAGCAGGCTGGCAATCTCCCGGGTCGTGCTGTCGTCGAGCAGGCGTATCCCGATGCTGGCCGGCAGGTCACGCTGGCCGGCGAAGCCGATCTGGATCCACTGCTTCACCGGCGACCACTCGTCCCCCTCCGCCCACGCCGTCGCCGGGTTGCCGTCGAACGCGCTGGCCGGGTCTTCCTGCTGGGTGTCAGCGATCCAGGAGCCGTAGGACGACGTGGTCACGCTGGCCGCGCCGGACAGCACGGCCTCGGTCAGGTGGCCGGCGGCCGGCACCGGCAGCAGCATCCGGGGCGGACCGCCCGCCCGGCCGAGCTGGCCGGCGTCGGGCGGGTTCGTCTCCGTCGCGGTGTAGGTGTAGGAGACGTTGGCGTTGACCAGGCCGAACAGGTTATCGGCGCGGCGCTGCCCGTCGGTGACCGCCCACTGCGCGGGCCGGGGCCCGGAGGACGCCGCGGCAGGCACCGGGTCCCCGGCGATGACGGCGGGCTGGCCGGGACCGAGCAGATGCTGTCCGGTGAGCTGCAGCAGAGAATCCGGCCCCCCGTTCACCAGCACGGTCTGGCTGACCGGCAGGGCGCTGACCGGGCTGGGCGAACCCAGGGATCCGGCCGGGGCGTAGACCTCGACCGCCGGGAAGCTGGGCAGCGCCGCCTGCTGCGCCCGGGTCGCCCGCGGCTGGATCTGCTTGCCGCCGATCTGCGGGCCGAACGAGGCGACCCGGGTGAAGCCGGACAGCGCCAGGGTCTGGTGGACCAGCGCCGCGGACGTGTAACCCACCTGCTTCGGGTCCAGGTCGTTGCGCACCACGAGGTAACGGACGCCCGCCCGCTGCAAGTAGCCGGTCAGGCCGCTGACCTCCTCGCCGGATTCGATCGCCTTTTCCACGGTGTCCAGCAGGATCTGCGACCCGGCGCCGCCGTAGGGCACCAGGCCGCGCTCCGCCCACGGCGACTTGGCCAGCGCCACCAGCGGGTCGTCGATCGGGTCACCCCACAGGTAGGTGCCGTGCGCGTCCGCGGGCACCACCACCGCGGTGTTCTGCGGCGACTTGGCCGCCAGGTACGCCGCGACCTGGTACCAGTACCGCGGCACCGCGGTAAACGAGCCCGGGTTGAGGACCTGGCCGGACAGGTACGGCAGCATGAGCCCGATCAGCACGACGCCGACCACGGCCCGGGCCTCCAGCGTGTAGATCCGCTGGAGCGTCGTGGCCTGCCGGCCGGGGTGCCTGGCCAGCCAGGTCGCGACCGCGTGCGCCAGCCCGAGCGCGAGGGCGGCCGCGATGACGGGTTCCAGCTTGTAGACGTTGCGGAACGGGGCCAGCGGGCCGTCCAGCAGGTGGTCGACCGGCCCGTGAAGCGGGCCGCCAAGGGCCCGGCCGTAGCCGGCCAGCGCGGCCGCCGCCGCGAGGCCGAAGCACAGCCGGAGCCAGGTCCCGGCCGGCAGGCTCCGCAGCGCCAGCCCGTACAGGCCGCACGCGGCCGCGATCGCGCCGACGATGATCGCCATCGGGGTGCTCACCATGGCCCAGCCCGCGGGCAGCCACGGCGTGCCGAGGTTGAGGTAGGCGGTCCAGTTGCCGGCCCCGCGCAGCGCGGCCGCGGCCGACTCGGTGCCCGTGGTGGTGGACGCCTGCTCCACGTAGGGCAGGAAGTTGAACGCGTACTTGCCCTGCAGCAGCAGCGGCAGGGCCCACCACGCGGTGGCCATCACCACCGCGACGCCCCAGCAGGCGGCCAGCGACACGAGCCGCCGGCCGCGGGCATAGGCCAGGATGAACAGCCCCGGCAGCAGCAGCGCTTCCAGGGTCACGGTGGCGTTCACGCCGGACATGCACAGCACCACGACGCCGGAGCGGGCGGCGGCCCGGACCACGCCGCCAGGACCGCGCACGGCCGTGGTCAGCGGCAGCACGGCCCACGGAGCGAGCATCCCGGGCAGCGCCGCCGACGAGGTGGACCCGATCACGATGGTGAACGTCGGCCACAGGGCGAACACCAGCCCGGCCAGCAGGCGCGAGGCCGGTGATCCGATGTCGAGCGCTTCGGCCAGCTTGACCAGCCCGGCGAAGCCGACCGCGATGATCAGCGAGAGCCACAGCCGCTCGGTGAGCCAGACCGGGACGTGCGCGAGCTGGCCGGCCAGGTAGAACGGCCCCATCGGCGTGGCGTAGCCGATCGCCTGGTTGTTCAGCGCGCCGAAGGTGTTCCGCGGATCCATGAGATGCCACAGGCTCGCGTAGAAGCCGGCCGGATCCAGGTCCACGCTGAGCTTGGTCTCGAAGAACATCCGGCCCGGGTCGTTCGCGAGGAGCACGAGGAACGCGACCAGCCACACCAGGCCGGCCCAGCGCAGCACCGGGCCACGCGGCCGCTTCCCTGATGTCCTGTCGCGTTCGACCTCACCGGTGGGTATCGCCAGGCGCGCGAGTCGCTCGGCGCCGACCCGGATCGTCATCCGACGCGTCTCATGATCAGCATGAGGTTCCAGGTAGCGACCTCACGCAGGCCAGGCAGCCGCAGCAGCAGGCGGCACCACCGCGGGTAATAGCGCGGCCGCGCCGCCACGATCTCGATGTCCGGCCGGGCCCGCAGCGCTCGCAGCACCGGCCCGACGTGCACGCGGAACAGGTTTGCCCCGACCTCGTGCTTGGGCTTGCGCTGATTGCGCCGGATGTACCGGCGCTCGGCGTAGCGCGGGCCCAGATAGTGCCACGGCGACATCTCGTGCCCGCCCCACGGGGAGTACCAGTTCGTGTAGGACAGGTACACCAGCCCGCCCGGCCGGGTCGCGCGGATCATCTCCTCGATCAGCCCCATCGGATCGGGGACATGCTCGAGCACGTTGGAGGAGAACACCACGTCGGCCGTGCCGTCGCGGACCGGCAGCCAGTAGCCGTCCGCGACCACTCCGCCGACGGGCGCGGCGGTCCGGAAGGACAGCTCGGCCGGATCGGGTTCGAACAGGTAGCAGTGCGCGCCGCGGGCCCGGAAGGCGGTGGTGAACCAGCCGCCCCCGCCGCCGACGTCTACCACCGTCCGGCCGCCCAGCTCGGCGTGCTCGGCCACCTGCTGCACCGCGTCCTCGGCCAGGCTCGAGTAGAACTTCTCCGGGTCGCTCTGTTCGGCCAGGAACAAGCGGAACAGCCTGACCGACCGGCGCAGGCCGACGGGGGTCGCCTGATCGGCGCAGTGTCGGCTAGTCGGCGCCATCAGGCTCATCTAAGTCCTCGAGCGTCGTGCACGGTCCGTGCGTAGAACAGGAGAAACACGAGCCTGACCTCTCTCCCGCCGTGACCATGGCAGGAGAGCGCCGGCTCGTGATTATTTCGTTGACGCATGCTACTGCTGGGTACAGGGGGAGCGCAGGAATAGCGCGGATTTCGTCGTGTCGCAGGGATTGAGCGCGCAGCGTTCCCCAGCCGGTATTCCGGCTAAGTTGATCTTGGTCTTGTTGCTGCTCGTCACCGGCCGGGCCAGGCCGGCGCGTTTTGCATAGATTCGGCGCGCGCGTCTTGTAGTCTCTTCCCTTACCCCTCCCGCTTCTGGGGTGCTGCCTCCGGTGGTTATAGCTACCGGCAAGTAACCACACCACTACGCTGTATTCCTCACCGAGGGGATCACGACCTGACGGCTGCTGGCGCGGATTACCCGCGTCATCATGTGGCCTGGAGCCGCGAGATGAATGATGATTCAGGCGCTCTGCCTGGGGAGACAAGCCTGGCCGACGAGCCGGGAGCTGCCTTGGAACCCGCGCAGGACCGGTCACCGGGGTCCGAGCCGTGGCTGGGCTACGGGCTGCCGGAGCCGATCGGCGGCGGCGGCCAGCGCAAGAGCATCCTGTTCGTCGCCTGGCGGGATCTCGCCAACCGGCAGGCCGGGGGATCCGAGGTGCTGGTCGACCGGCTGGCGTCCGGCGTGCTGGCCCGTGGCCACCGGGTGACGCTGATGTGCGGTGGTCAGGTGGCCGAACGGCCGTACCGCGTGCTGCGCAACGGCGGCACGTACACCCAGTTCCTCCGCGCGCCCCTGGGTTACCTGCGGCACTTCAGGAGCTACGACCTGATCGTCGAGGTCTGCAACGGGATGCCGTTCCTGGCGCCGCTATGGTCCAAGCGCCCGGTGCTCTGCCTCGTGAACCACATGCACACCGAGCTGTGGTCGATCCGGTTCCGCCCGCCGTTCTCCACGGTGGGCCGGAACATCGAGCGGGTCGTCATGCCCCGGGTGCACCGCAACAACCTGTTCCTCACCGTGTCCCCCTCCACCGCGGAATCGCTGCAGCAGATCGGGGTCGGCCAGGACCGGATCCGGCAGATCTGCAACGGCGTCGAGGCGCCGGATCCGCCCACCGCGCGGTCGCCGGAGCCGATGTTCCTCGCGTTCGGCAGGCTCGCCGACTACAAGCGCCTCGACCTGCTGCTGCGGCTGTGGGACCGGGTGCGGCACGTGACCGGCGGGAAGCTGGTGATCGCCGGGGACGGGCCGGAGCGGCCGCGGCTGCAGGCCCTGGCCGGGCCCGGCGTCGAGTTCACCGGCCGGGTGTCGGACGCCGAGAAGCACCGGCTGATGTGCGCGGCGTGGCTGTTCCTGCATCCGGCGCTGATCGAGGGCTGGGGCATCGTGGTCGCCGAGGCGGCGATCCGCGGCACTCCCTCGGTGGCGTTCGACGTACCGGGCCTGCGTGACTCGGTCATGCACGGCCAGACCGGGATGCTGGTGCGGACCGAGGGCCAGTTCGCCTCGGAGTGGGCGTCGCTGGCGATCGACCACCGGCGGCGCGAGCAACTCGGCCAGGCGGCGCGCACCCGCGCGCTGCAGCTGCACTGGTCCGCCGCGGTGGACGGCTTCGCCGACGTGGCCGACGAGGCCATCAAGCGGGCGAGGAACAAGGTATGACGGTAGCCGCTCCAGCGAACCCGCTCCAGGAGTTCTACGAGACCCCCGGCGTCCCGCTGCGCTCGGGTCCTGACCGGGCCCACCGCCAGGCCCGGATGCTGGCCGAGATGCTGCGAGGCGTGACCGGGCCGGCCGTGATCGTCGATCTGGGCTGCGGCGACGGCTCCGCGCTCGCGGTCGCGGCCCAGCGCAATCCGGCGCACAGGTTCGTCGGCATCGACTGGTCCGGCGATGCTCTGCGGCAGGCCCGTACCCTCGGCCTCACGGTGGTGCGCGCGGGCGTGGCCGCGGACCTGCCGGTCGCGGACGGCACCGCGGACGTGGTGATCATGAGCGAGCTGATCGAGCACCTGGTGGACCCCGACGGGGCGGTCGCCGAGGCCCGGCGGGTGCTGCGGCCGGGCGGCTCGCTGCTGCTGTCCACGCCGAACCTGGCCGCCTGGTACAACCGAGGCCTGCTCGCATTGGGGATCCAGCCGATCTTCTCCGAGGTGAGCCTGCGCGGGGTGTTCGGCAGGCCGGGCCGTGTGGTGGCCGGTCACCTGCGCCTGTTCACCCGGCGGGCGCTGACCGAGTTCCTCACCGCCAGCGGGTTCCGTTGCGTCACCGTGACCGGAGCGCGATACCACGATGTGCCGCGGCCGCTAGGCCCGTTCGACCGCGCTTTCTGCCGGTGGCCTGCTGCCGCGTCCATCTTGCTGGTACACGCCCGAAAGGAATAACTCCCCGATGGCGCAGGCGTCCGATACCAGAACCCAGCCGAAACACGCCCCGGCCCGTCCCCGGCGCAGACGCTGGCTCGAGGTGGGCGGCCTGGCCTTCGGGATCCTCGCCGGCGTGGGCATCGCGCTCGGCTGGATCCTCTCGACCCGCGGCCAGCCGCCCCGCCCGGTCGTCTACAGCACCCAGCCGCCCGTGGTGGTCCACGGCACGCCGGCCGCACCGGGCCTGTCGGGGGAACCGGATCCCGCCGCGCTGGATGCGCAGTGGGCCGACTACTCCAACCACGCCAGCTGCGCCGACTGGGCCGGCGGTGACGGGGTCTCCGCCATCCGGCTGAACTCCTCCCAGCTCGCCTGGTTCTTCTCCGACACCTACCTCGGGCCGGCCGGAACCAATACCGGTTTCTCGCACCTGTCCGGGTTCCTGCACAACTCGGTAGTCGTCCAGACCCGTTCCGGCACGGCCAGCACGTTCGTCACCCTGACCGGCGGCGGAGCCTGCCCCGGCCCGGGCCGCCCGGGCGACGCGGCCCCCGTGGTGGGGTCACCGCCCACCGCATCCGGCGTGTCGGCCGACCGGTACTGGGAAGAGGACGGCATCAGGACCGGCGGCACGATCGTCAAGTTCTACAACCACTACCTGGGCGGCACCGTCCCGTTCGTGCCGGACGGAACGGTGATCGCCAGCTTCCCGGTCAGCCAGCTCAGCTCAGCGGGCCAGGCTCGCCAGTACGGCGGGGTAGCCCGGCCGAACCTGACCACGCTGCCGTCCTACACCCCGCCGGGGGGCGGCTCGCCGATCATGTGGGGTGCGTCCCTGCTGCGCACGGGTAACACGGTCTACATCTACGGCACGCAGAGCCCGAAGCTATCCGACCCGGGCCACGTGCTCTACCTGGCCCGGGTCCCGGTGTCGCGGCTGACCACGTTCTCCGCCTGGCGGTTCTACGCCGGCGCCGGCACGTGGTCGGCCGCGCCGTCCGCCGCTCGGCCGGTGCAGCGCGGGGCGGACGCGTCGTCCGGCTTCAGCGTGATCAAGGCCGGGGGCCGCTACTGGCTCATCCAGGCCGCGACGGCGCAGGTCGCCCCGGACATCGACGCCTACCCGGCCAGCACGCCGTGGGGCCCGTTCGACTTCACCGCCGGCCGGCTGCTGTACCGGGATCCGGCTATCGGGCTCGACGCCGCGCACGACTACCGCATCTTGTACGAGGCGCGGGCCGAACCCGCCCTTTCCACCCGCAACTCCCTGGTGGTCAGCTACAACGTCAACTCCGAGGCGGTCACCACCGGCTGCGCGCCGATGTCCGCCTTCACCAACACGCTGACGCTGCCCCGGTTCGTCTCCGTGCCGATGTCCGCCTTCGGCGCCGGCGCGGTGCCGCGCGCCGGTCAGGTGAAGAGCGGACCGGCCCCCTATCCGCAGATCGTGCAGCAGAACCCATCGCAGTGGTTCGACGCCTGGAGTTACTCCGACGGCTGCCCGCCGGTGCCCGCGCTGGCGTCGGTGCGAGCCCGGCCGGGCGCCGGAAGGGTCACCTTGAGGTGGCCCGACGCCGGCCTCCGCCTCCGCTATCACGTCTACCTGCAAGGGCCCGGCAAACCAGGCGGTGCGCCGGTGAAAATCACCCAGAGAACCGGCGCCACCATCACCGGACTGCAGTCCGGCAGTTACCGCGCCAGGGTGGTGCCGGTCAACTTCAGGAAGCAGACCGGGCGTGCCGCCGAGGTAACCTTCACCGTCCCCTGATCCGCGCGGGCGCCCGCCGCGGCGGCGGATGCTGCTACCGTCCAGGAAACCGAGCCCGAAGGAGAAACATCTTGGTCCGGCTGATCATCGCCGTCGCCGTGGGGCTGGCCATTGCCATCGGCGGCACCGTCCTGGTGGTCAACGTGGTGTCCGGCCACAGCGACAAGCCCACCACCTCATCGCAGTACAACTACGGCTCTCGCTAACCGCCCCGGCCGGCCGGGGCGCCGGCCACCCGCGAGTGTTCATTCACCGGACCACCGGAGTTTCGCCGCTAGCCGGCTCGCCCCGTTAGCGTAGCGGGGCCCTGGTGTCGCCCGGAAGGAATGATCCCGCCGATGGCGCAGGTGTCTGACCCGGGCACGGAGGCGGCTCAGACCCCGTCCCGGCGCCGCGCCGCCTCCCGCCACCGCCGCGCCTCCTCCCGTCGGCGCGGGCTCGAGCTGGCCGGCCTGGTCCTCGGGATAGCCGTCGGCGTGGGCGTCGCGGCCGGCTGGCTCATCCCGTCGCTGCGCCACCTGTCCGGCCCGCCCCCGGTGAACAGCCCGCCCGTGATGGTCCGCGGCTCATCCGGACCGCCCGGCTCACCGGTGGCGCCGGATCCCGCCGCGCTGGACGCCGAGTGGGCCGCCTACTCGGATCGCTCCGGCTGCGCCGACTGGGCGGGCGGCGACGGGGTCTCCGCCATCCGGCTGAACTCCGCCCAGCTCGCCTGGTTCTTCTCCGACACCTTCATCGGCCCGGCCGGGCCTGATATCGGCTTCTCGCAGGTCAGCGGGTTCGCGCACAATGCGGTGGTGGTGCAGACCGGCACCAGGCTCGGCAGCGCGTTCGTCACCGTGACCGGCGGCGGGGCCTGCACCGGCCCGGGCCGCCCCGGCAACGCGGCGCCGGTGGTAGGCGGTTCGTCCGACCGGTACTGGGACGAGGACGGCCTGAGCACCGGCCGGACGATCGTCAAGTTCTACCAGCGCTACGCGGCGGGTACCTTCCCGTTCGTCCCGCTCGGAACCGTGGTCGCCGTCTTCGGCACCAGCCAGCTCAGCTCGGCCGGCCATGGGTCCCGGTACGGCGCGACGGCCCATCCGGCCGTGATCCCGGTGCCGTCCTATACCCCGCCCGCCGGCGGGTCCCCGATCTTGTGGGGCGCCGCGGTGCTGCGGCTCGGCGATACGGTCTACGTCTACGGCACGCAGAGTCCGCACGTGTCCGACCCGCTCAGGCACCTCTACCTGGCCCGGGTCCCGGTATCTCAGCTGACCGCGTTCTCCTCCTGGAGGTTCTACGCCGGCGCCGGGACCTGGGCGGCCAGACAGCAGGGCGCCCGGCCGGTCCCGCTGAGCGCTGACCCGGCCGGCGCCGGTGCCGGCGTCGCGTCCGGGTTCAGCGTGATCAAGGCCGGGGGCCGCTACTGGCTGATCCAGACCGCGGCGGCGGGCACGCCTGACGTCAACGCCTACCCGGCCGCCGCGCCGTGGGGCCCGTTCGACTTCACCGCCGGCCGGCTCCTGTACCGGGACCCGTCCATCGGGCTGGACGACGCGCACGACTTCCGGATCATGTACGAGGCGCGGGCCGAACCCGCGCTCTCGGCCGGCCACGAGCTGGTCATCAGCTACAACGTCAACTCCGAGGGGGTCAGTACCGGCTGCAGGCCGATGGCCCTCTACACCAACACGGTGACGCTGCCGCGGTTCGTCACGGTGCCGCTGGCCGCGTTCGGTCCTGGGTTCGGTCGCGGAGCGCAGGCCGGTTCGGCGCGGAGCGGGCCGCCGGACGACCCGGGGATCGCGCGGCAGAACCCCGCGCAGTGGTTCGACTCGTGGGGCCTGCGGCACGGCTGCCCGCCCATACCCGCCGTAACCTCGGTCCGCGCCAGCGCGGGCTCCGGCCAGGTCAGACTGGGCTGGCCCGATGCCGGCCTGGGCGTCCGCTACCTCGTCTACCTGCACGCACCAGGCCAGCCGGGCGGCGACCCGGTGGCCAGGACATACCGCGATGGCGTGACCCTCACCGGGCTGCGGCCCGGCCGCTACGTGGCCCGGGTCGTGCCCGCCAACTTCAGGAAATACCGGGGGCGGGGCGCCGAGGCGACGTTCACCGTCCGCTGACCCGGGCCGCCCGGGCTCAGCGAAGCAGCAGGCGGGCGGCCAGTTCGAGGTGGCTGCTCACGTCGTCCGCCGAAGCCCGCCGGGTTACCCACGCGACCAGGTTCGACAGCCACACGTCGCCGATCACCCGGGCGATCGCGGCGTCGTCGGCCGAAGGCTCGCCGTCGTGCATGGCCCGCGTGAACATCCGCTCCATCTGCCGGGCGACCGCGTTCACCTCGGCCGCCGCGCTCGGGTCGGCGAACATGAACGCCCGGGTCATCGCCTCGGTGAGCATCGGCTCGCGCTGCATGGTCCTGGTCACCCGGGACAGCACGTACATCATGCGCTCGTACGGCGTATCGCCTGGGATGGGCCGGCGGTCGAGCTTCTCCTGCGTCCGCTCGAACTCCAGGGTCAGCGCGGACACCAGCAAGTGGATCTTGGACGGGAAGTAACGGTAGAGGGTGCCCAGCGCCACGTCGGCCCGTTCGGCCACGGTCCGCATCTGCACCGCGTCGTAGCCGCCCTTGGAGGCCAGCGCCAGCGTGGCGTCCAGGATCCGCTTGCGCCGATCGCGCTGCGCCGCCGAACCGAGCTCGGCGTCGCCGGCTGCGCTCAGCGCATCGGTAGTACGTGTTCTCGCTGGTGCCATACCGGGTCCCTCACCATTTCCGTCCGTAACAAGCCTACCAAGTGCACCGGCGG
>Ga0207662_10001476_pt1 | contig 11427 bp, 12 predicted proteins | sample KBSS33LmetaG_FD_184338 | JGI IMG/M metagenome (GOLD analysis project Ga0207662, IMG submission 184338) | Switchgrass rhizosphere microbial communities from Kellogg Biological Station, Michigan, USA - KBS S3-3L metaG (SPAdes) (version 2) | ecosystem: Host-associated > Plants > Roots >... | reverse complement strand
AACCCGGAACCAACGCCTTAAAAGGGCGCTGCTCTACCGATTGAGCTACCGACCCGCGCGGGGATAAAGTTTGTAATCCAGATCGCGGGCGCTCGCAAGGTTGTTGCGCAGGCACTTCGCCTGCCAATAGTAGACTCGGCAAGCGGAGCGCTTGCCCTACAACTTCAAAATCGTCAGCAACTCGCGCAGTGAATTTCTCTGGCGATCCAGCTTAAACACAGACAACCCAGCCTTGGCGGCTGCTTTCCAGTCGCGTTCCGAATCGTCACCGACATGCAGGGCCTCGTTCGGTTTTAAGTTCATTAAATTAAGGGCGCACCGATAAATTTCCGGATGTGGTTTGTCCGCGCCGATCTCGCTGGAGACGAAAACGCAGGCAAAATATTTCGAGATGCCGAGGTGCTCGAGGATAAACCGCAAGCGCCCATCGAAATTTGAGATGACGGCGAGCTGAAAGCGTGGCTGCAGGTTTCCCAAGACGCCAACAACCTCGGGATACAATTCCCAGACAACGGCCTCAGCGAAATGTTCGTAGGCGATTTCGAAAAAATTATCCCGATCCAATTCGCTTAGTGTAGGTGCGGCTTGGTCGAGAACGAGATCGACGAGTTCACGCCACCAGCCTTTGTCGTCGTTTTCTCGCGGCCCATCAATGGCGGCGCGTTGCGGCATTTGCTTCCACGCTGCGTGAAAAGCGCGCTCCAGAGTTTGCGGATCGAGATCTAATCCGACTTCGTGGCCGACATATGCGTAATGATCGCCCACGCTCTTTGTTAGCCTGAAGAGTGTTCCGACGGCGTCGAAAAAGATAGCCTTTAACGATTTCTCTTTGTTTTTTGTGATCATGAATGCGCTCGATGGAAAGTCGTGTTGGCACTGATTGCAACCTTTGCGAGGCACCGCGCTGAGCTGCTAATTTCCGTTTGCAAAATCGTGCGGTGGGCGTTGATGGTGCGGCGATGAACGTGGTTGGAAATCCGCCGGCTTTGCCACAGTGGACGCAATCAAGAGGCGAGGAACTGGCGAATACTATTAGTCACGGTATCGGACTCGTCGGTGCGATAATCGGCACGCCGATTCTTCTGCTGGCAGCGTTTCACCATGGCAGCATCTCTTTTCTTATCGGCACAATCGTTTTTACCGTGACGGTGTTGGTGCTGTATCTGGGATCGATGCTCTATCACGCCTGGCCGCAGACGCCTGCAAAATCTATCCTGCAAGTGCTGGATCACTCCGCGATCTTCTTATTAATTGCAGGAACATACACTCCGTTTGCGCTCGGTCCGCTTCGAGGAGTTTGGGGTTGGACGATGCTGGGACTTACCTGGGCATTGGCCGCCATGGGCGTATTAGTCAAGGCGACCCGTGGCACTGCGCGCCACAAGAGATTCGCGATGACTCTTTACCTGGGAATGGGCTGGCTGGCTCTCATTTTTATCCGGCCGCTTGCGCTCGCGGTTCCGCTTTCCGTGGTGCTCTGGCTTTTCGCCGGTGGAATCGCTTATACGACAGGCGTGTTGTTTTACGTTCGCAAGCGTGTTCGCTATTCACATTTTGTTTGGCATTTGTTCGTCCTTACCGGTACGGGCTGTCATTTTACCGCAGTGCTTATCTGCGCAATTTGATGTGACGTGAGGTCCCTGCGCCGGAGCGCTGCGCGTACGGGTTGGACAAGTTTGCCGGTGCATCGGATTAATTGGCATGCTGCCGACCGAGCATAACGATCCGATTAACGAGAAAATCCTCGCGATTTCGGAGGACAAGATCGAGGGATTCGTTCGCGAGCCGTTCGAGGAGATTGCGCGAAGCTCGGGTGTGAAGGTGGACGTCGTAATGGCGCGCATCGCCGCAATGTTGCGCGCGGGAACGATCCGCCGTGTCCGGCAGACCTTGCTCGCAACCAATCTCGCTGATGGCGCGCTCGTGGCGTGGAAGGCTCCTGAGGACAAGATCGAAAACGCGTTCGATTGGATGTTTCGGCGCGATCCGTTTTCCGGGCATGTCGTCCTGCGCTCCACCGACACGGTAACATCAGGATCGGATTATAAGCTTTGGACAACAGTAAAGGTGCCGCACGGATTTTCCTTGCAGCAGCACTGCGAATTGCTCGCAAAAAAAGTCGGCGCGGAGCGTTTCCGCGTCATGCCGGCAAAGGGAATTTTCACCCTCGGCGTTGGTCACGTTCGACGAAAAACGATTGACCCGGGGAGCAAGGCAGATCAGCCGGCAAAAATGATTCCGGTACAGGTTGTCAATCTTAACGAGCATGAATGGAAAGTCCTGCTCGCGCTCAAGCGGGAATTGGCTCCAGAAGAAATTCAGCCAACGCCCTGGGCAACCCGCGCGGAAGAAGCGGAGGTTTCACTGGATGAGTTTTATCAAGTGGCCGAACAATTGAACGCGCGCAGGGTCATCGGGCGCTTTTCAACTTTTCTGGAACACGTCAAACCATCGACCGGTGGAGTGCGGGTTACTCGGTTCAATGCGCTTTTTCACTGGGCGGTGCCGCCGGGTCGCGAAATCGAAGCGGGCGGCGAAGTCGGGCGGCATCATATTCTGACGCATTGCTACTGGCGGGAGGCCGGTCCGGAATTCAAGAATGTCAATATCATGGGGGTTGCGCATGGGACGGACAAACAGCTGCTGCTTGAGCACAAAGGGGGGATAGACCGGCATCTAGAGGCGAGCCGCATCCCGGTCTCTTATACAAACGTATTCTGGGGTGGACGCAGCGAGATCAAGCCGTCGGAAATTTCACCGCAAGTCTATCGGCAATGGTGTGCAGAGCAGACGAAAAGTTAAAAACGTTACAGCGTTACAAGGGTTACAACGGTTTGACTTTCGTCAGCCAAAACGTTCTCTGTAGCTGCGATCCAGGCTGCGCAAAAGGACAATGGCAAAGGTCTGACGATCAACTTGCCGGCCTAATGCGATCGCCAGCGAAATTGCCCGGGACTGCAGGTCTTTGGGAAAATCTTCCAACGTCTGGTTCACATTGATTCCAATTCCGACGATAGCCGAATGCCGCGCTTTTTCGTGTGCGCGCATTTCGACCAAAACACCAGCAACCTTGCGACAGTCAATCTGGATATCATTGGGCAATTTGATGGTTGTCTTGAGAGACAATTCGTTTTCGATCGCTCCTGAAATCGTTTCGGCGGCCCAGGCGGTGAGGAGTGGGGAACGGTTTATCTCGATACCGGGTCGTAACAGGATCGAGAACCAAAGTCCTTTTCCAGCCGCCGATTCCCAACGATTACCTCGTTGTCCGCGGCCGGCCGTTTGGTGTTCGGCAAAGAGAACCAGGCCCTCCTTCGAGTCGGGCGTGGCAATTTGCAAGATGGCATCGTTGGTCGAGCCGGTTTGATCGAGGACGATAATTTCGCGGCCTATGACGGCGCTGCCGATCGCGGCTTGCATCTCATCGGCGGCCAGCCGCTCTAACATCTCAGGCGGGAACATGGGTCATCTCCAGGCCAATATCGATTGCGCGTGCGGCGTGTGTGAGCCTACCCACGGAAATATAATCGACGCCAGTGGCCGCGATGCGGTTGACGTTTTTGAGAGTGATGCCGCCGCTTGCTTCGAATTTGATGTTGTCTGTTTTGAGCGCGACAGCCTCCCGAATTTGAGCAGGCGCCATGTTGTCGAGTAGAATTACGTCTATTCCCGGAATTTCGACGAAAGCGCGAACTTGTTCCAGATCATCAGCCTCCACTTCGATACGGATGTTTTGTCGCTCCTCGCGAAGCTGCTTGATTCGGTCCGCAAAACCGGCGAGTCCGTCAAGAGTCATCAGATGGTTGTCTTTCACGAGCACCATATCGTATAAACCAAAACGGTGATTCCCACCGCCACCGGCAAGCACGGCGGCTTTTTCCAGCGTCCGCAGACCGGGAGTGGTTTTTCGTGTATCCAAAATTTTGGCCGGATGATTTTTAACGGTCTCGACGAATTGGCGCGTCAGCGTCGCGATGCCACACAGGCGCTGTAGAAAATTCAACGCCACACGTTCCGCCTTGAGAATCGAACGGGCCAGGCCGCGGACCTCGATAATCGCATCCCCGTCAACAACTTCGTCGCCATCGCGACGAAGAATCTGAGTGTCGATTGATGGATCGACTTGCCGGAAAACCTCCGCCGCGGCGCAAGTGCCGGCGATAACAGCTCTTTCACGTACAATAATGCGCCCGGTCGCGTGCAAAGTTGCCGGCACAAAAAAGTCAGTGGTAACATCGCCTTGGCCAATGTCTTCTTTGAGCGCGGTGGCGATTGGATCGTACTGGTCGGGCTTCATTCGTATTGGCGTCGCTTTTTAGGCTGATAACGCATCGCCCACGCACGCGGGTTTTCAAATTCACTTTTAGTCCGGCACTCTAAATAAAAGCAAAGTCCGAACTCGTCTCCAGGCAGTGGACCTATCAGAATAGCTAAACCCGGACAAAAAAAGATTCGGGCAGCACGCGCGGTAAGGAGAAACAACGAATCTAGAAACACGCGCTACCGCCCGAATCGCCTTAACCTGTTTAGTTGGACAGTAAACGCTGCCGTCCGTTCGAATTTTTTACGAAAAATTCGTGTCTGACGTTAATTCCCCGCGGCTTAGGAAGTTACAATAAACTTCTCTCAAACTAACATGCGGCGTTGCCAGATACGCCTACAGAAGACTTCCCTGCACATCGACACCTGCTCGACCCGCCTCGTCGCGCACCTCCTGAAGCAGCGATTTGAACTCACACTTCTCGAGCGCGGCAATCAGTTTCGAATGATCGGGCTCGATTCGAAGATCATCGATCGCCACTGGCAATTCCAAATGACAATCCAGATCGACCATTTTCCGGTTTTGCAAAATCTGGTCGCGCGCATTGGCGAGCTTTTCGCGAGTGCGCTGATTCTTGACCTTGTCGATATTGGCCAGCAGCGCCTCCAAGCTCCCGTGCTCGCGAATCAGCGCTGCGGCTGTTTTGCGACCCAAGCCAACGCCGGGGATGTTGTCCACCGAATCGCCCGTCAAGGCAAGGACATCGCCGATAAGTTTTGGAGGCACATCCCACTTTGCAGTTACTTGATCTTCACCCAGCAGGGCGAAAGCATCTTTCGGCGAAGCGAGATCGACTTTCGCGGTCGTGTAAACTTTCACGCAAGGCCCGACCAGCTGATACAGATCCTTGTCATTAGTGGCGAGTACGACCTCCATTCCGGGACGCTTGCAGGCGGCAATAGCATAACAACCCATCAAATCGTCCGCCTCGGTATTGGGCATCGAAATGTTTTTGAAGCCAAGGAGGGGCGTCAACGTTTCCTGGATGAACTCGAGCTGGGGGACCATCGGCGTGGGCATCGCTTTGCGCGTCTCTTTGTAAGCAGGCTGCAATTCTACTCGCCGCTGTGGCAAGCCTTCATCCCACACCACCGCGCCCAGGTCCGGCTGCAAATGTTTGATCATAAGGCGCAGCGTTTTCGTAAAACCGAAGATGGCGTTGGTCGGGTCCCCGCGCGAGTTGGAGAGATTCGGGATGGCAAAAAACGAGCGATAAACGTAGTAATGACCGTCGATCAGCAAGAGTTTCATTGCGGAAATCCCGACGCTGGATTCTGGACGCAGGATGCTGGATGATCAAGCGATGGCGGATCAATGGATCATTCGCGTGCAGGGCCGAGAATACGGTCCCGTGGACGTCGAGACGTTGCGCGAATGGAAAACGGAAGGCCGCGTCCTTCCCGGAAACGAAGCGCGGCCGGCAGATAGCGATCTTTGGGCAACTGCGGGGGATATTCCCGGATTATTCGATATCGGACCGACCGCCGCGGTGAGCGACCGGGCTCCGCCGCCGTCGGTGCTAGAGGCCCGGCGCAGTCTTACCGAAATCCTCTTGGAGACCCTTCGGATTTATCGGAAAGGGTTCGTGCAATTTCTCGGTCTCGTGCTCATCGTCGCGGCACCTTCGATCTGTGTGCAACTAGCAAATTCCGTATTGGGGGCGTCACGAGATATAGAGCTGGATTTCCGCACGCTCATCGTCGCGGCCTTCGGGCTTTGCATGCTAGTGCTGAGTCTCGCGTCGTGGCCTGTCTTTATTGCCGGCATTCAGGTTCTTGCGACCGAACTATCGAGCGGTCGTGAGGTGCGACTGTTCAGGCTTCTCCCACGCATCTTAAAATTTTGGCCGCGGGTGGCGACGCTCTGCATTTTTGTTTACGGCGTTTTCTTCCTGCTGACGGTATTTGGGTTCGGAATAGCGATCATGATCATCGCTGGCGGGTCGTCGTTGCTCGTGCCCTTCCTCGCGCTTGCGTTGCTCGCGTTGCAAGTTTGGATGTTCGGACGGTTCTTTATCAACGTTCTTTTCTGGCAGCAGTTCGCCATTCTCGCAGATGCCGACCCTGCAAATGCGTTGCGTCAAAGCAAGGAACTCGCGCGGAGTGGTCGCGATCTTCCCTGGTTTCAACGCCCGGTTTGGCGCGGCGTCTTGATCGCATCAATCTGGTTCGGCTTTGTCTTGGTGCTTCAGATCGGAGCACAGTGGCACACGATTCAGCAATATTTTCACGAACTGACCACGACGCAGGATCCACAGGCGCTTTTGCAAAAGATTACCGAAAGCCAGGGAACTCATGGCTTTGATCTTCTCGGTTTGAGCCTAAATGTCTTGCAACGGATTCTCCAGCCATTGCTCGGAATCGCCTTCGTCATCCTTTACTTCGATAGCAAGGCCGCCAGCCGAATGGACTCGAGGCATCGCGAAGTCGACACCAGTGCTTAGGACTGCTCGCCAGCCCCTTCGCGGCTCCGCAGGAGGAGCGATGCGATAGCCTTAACGTGGTGCCCAATGTAGATGAGATAGCCAGTAAACGAAGCAAGCTGAATGCTGATCAAGCAAATGTGGCCGGAGCGAGCGATGAATAAATCAGGCCAGCTCCAAATGGAAAAGGCGCAGCCGAGATTGAGAAAAAGAGCAAGGGGACAAGCACCCAAATGTTGAGCAGCTGATCACACCTGGCGCGGGTGTAAAGGGTGCGATCGGCAACGTTGTTCGATTCGGTAATGCGTGCGCGGATCAGCCGCATGTCGTAGATGAAGAGCAGCCAAACGACTCCCGCATACGCGGCGCTCAGTTGAAACCAGGAGGCTATAACAATGTCGCTGCCTGCCGCGCAGGAGCTGCCGAAGCCCGGTGTGACGTTCTTCTTAGCGGGCCAGAACGACGTCTTTTTTGGTCCAGATGTGGACTTGGCGGCAATGAGGGCAGGTGAATTTGGGCGTCTTGACTTTGGCGGCGGCCCAGAGTTGTTCCTCGATGGTTTGACCGGTCGGGGTGAGTTTCGCGGTGGACGGACACCGCACGAGCAGCCGTTTAATAACAGGTCCGTTTTTTACTTTCCGTGGTGAAGCAGTTGCGAAAAATTTCATCTTAACTCCTTTTTATGCGAGCCGATAAAGCTGCGAGCCTTGTCGATGTCGCGGCGCGAAACATTGTGCCTGGAAGAACAGACTGGATTGTCCCTTCCAACTCGATTGCTTTTCCAGACCCATGTTCATTTGGCAAGCCGGCCCTAGATAATGTCTTCGAGGCCGGCTGCACGATTCATTACCGACGAAAACTGGCGTACCGCGGACGGTTATTGCTGGACGACCGCGGGCGCTCTTCGCGCGCGCGCGCTTCGTTGACCGCCAAAGCGCGACCACTGAGTTCCTTGCCGTTGACTGCCGCCATCGCGGAATTGGCTTCAGCCGTGTCGTTCATTGTCACGAATGCGAAGCCACGGGACTTGCCCGTCATGCGATCCGTTATCAGTGATACTTCGGCGACTTTGCCGTATTGTTCGAAAAGATCCTGAAGATCGTTCTCGGTGGTCTCAAAGGAGAGATTTCCTATGTATAGTTTCATTGTGATTTGGTTTGGAAAATAACTGCCAGCTACAGAGCCGTTCCCGAGAATCGGGTTTCAAATCACCACTGAGAAGATCTCAACTGACGATCTACCACGCAACGAACAGAACAGAACTAATCCAATAGGGCGTTAGTATCGGCTTCCTTAGGCAAAAAGCAAACGATGCTTTGCCCAGGCGTGGAATTTAGCTTCACGACATTCGGTCAAATGTTCTGTGTTGGCTGTGCAAGCGCTTCCGGACGGTTTCCAATGGGGCTTCCTTCTCGAACTCCACGAACAAATATTTATCGACCAGAATTTTCGCGCTGGTGTTTAGTTGCATTATCTCCCGATAAACTTGCTGGCGCACCGCCATCGGAGTGCTGCTTGGTTCCCGTATGCTTCTGTGATAGGTCAGCCAACTCGCGAGCCAAATGAAAGGATATGCAAACGGCAGAAGGACCAACGAAGTCGTTTTTGGGTAGGTGAAAATAATCCGCTTAATCTTGAAACCAGATAGTTTCGCCAGCAGCCGCAGTCTTTGTATTCCAATCAAAAAAATGTGTCCAAGGTAGATCTCACGGCAAACGGAGGGGTCAGCCATCCAAACGGAGTCTGCTTCGTTGGCGGGCATCATTTTAAGGAAATATTCGGTTTCGAATAAAAAGTGACTTAGACGGGACTGAATGTTCGAGTAATTAGGCGTGCTGATTAGCAGGGAGCCGTTCTGCTTTATGACCCGGTTGAATTCTTGAAACACGCGGTATTGATCGCTGAAATGCTCGATGCCCTCCTGACAAACGAGAACGTCGGCAAAATCGTCTGCTACCCGAATGCCTTCCATGATGTTAGCCCGCTCGCAGGTTAATCCATCCACCTTGAAGTATTCGGGAAACAAATCGTAAGCGTGCACGACGGCCCCCGCTTCCTTTAAGATTCGCGAGGTGACCCCCGCGCCAGCCGGAGCATCAATTACGACTTTGTTTTTGAACTTCTGCTGATTCTGCCGAATGAAGAGCTTGACGTGATACTTAATGCTATTCGTGTTGTCCTCGTACTGCATCTGAGGTTGCTTTGATATGAGCGGGGCGGTTTGCAAAATTCTCAAGTGCCGATTTTCGATTGTCCATCTTTTCCTTAGTGGTTGCGATCCTGGCACAAACTCGAAATCTGGGGTGGCACTGGTTCTCTCAATCTTGGGCAAACGACTTGCTCAGCCCAATCAAATGCGTGCCTGGAGGGATTCGAACCCCCAACCTTCTGATCCGAAGTCAGAAGCTCTATCCGGTTGAGCTACAGGCACTGATTTAAGAATCCCAAGCCCCAAGCTTCAAAACCCAAACGTAGAGTTCGAGATTTTGCAGGTTGGGATTTGGAATTTGGGATTTGCGAAGCTGGGTGGCCGACGGGACTCGAACCCGCAACAACCAGAACCACAATCTGGGGCTCTACCATTGAGCTACGGCCACCATCGCTGACGCGGAAACAAGATTTTAAGATTCGAATCTCCATTTGCAAACTCGCTGTCCGTTAGTTGTTAGTTTGGACAGGGCTTTTTGATCTCCACGCGCCAGTTGCGGCTGAAGAAACAAAGGACTGGACTTTCCCTGGTCACTCCACTAATTCTCGACGCCGGTGGAACGAAAATCTGCCCGCAGCTTGATTATCATTTCGCCTGGTGGTCCCATCAGGCGGGTTGGCTCGGCTTTGCTCGCCAGCTTGTTTTTCTTTCTTTTGGCATTTCCGCTTTTGGGGCAGCAGGACGACGCGAGCGAAATTTTCCTAAAAGCTTACCTGTCGGCGCAGCAGGGCGCAAAACTGGAGCGCGAAAACCAGTTTAAGACTGCCCTGGCCAAATACCGATTTGCCGGAAGCTTAATCGAGCAATTGCGCAAGTCGCACGCCGGCTGGCAGCCCGCCATCGTGGAATATCGCGGCCGAAAAATCAGCGAAGGCATCCTGCGAATTCAAGACAGGATGTCGCGGCAAAATGATCTGGCCACAAGTGCCACGCGGTTACCGGAGCTCGTTCCGTCACTGCCCGAGACCGGCGGGGCTTGGTCTGAACCGGGACCCGAAGCCGTTGCGCCGCAAGGAGCAGAAACCACTGGCCAGGGTTCGAGCGACGCGGCGACAAAAGAAGGAACCAGGAAATTGCGGGGCAAACTCGATCAATTGCAAGACGCACTTGAAAAATCGCGCCGCGATCTCGAGACCGCGCGAAAGGAAAAGGAACTCATAAACGCTCGTCTGAAGGACACAGCTTCCAAGCTCGACCAAGCGCAAAACGAAATCGAGAAATCCAGGAAATCGGAGCGTCAGGCTCGTGATAAACTCGCCAAGGTTGAAGATTCGTTGAAATCGCTCCAGGCATCGCAAGACAATGGGGCGAAGGAACGGCAACAATTAAGTGCGGAGGTCGCCCGTTTGAAGGATGCCGTTGCTGCCGCAGAAGAGGCACGCGTGACAGCGGAAAAGCAAAGGGGCGAGACCAACACAAAATTTGCCGATGCGAGCAAGCAAATCACGGTGCTCTTACAGGAACGCGATGAAGCTCTCGCCCAATTGCACGGGATGAAGGAAGCGGAACAACGTCTCCAGGGGATCCTCGCCGAGAACAGCGATTTGAAACAAAAGCTCGCAAATGCAGAGGGAAAAGTGCGCGAATTTGGCAAGGATGCACCGAAGAACGCGGACGAACTTGCCGGGGTAAAATTGCAGGTTGCGCAACTTCAGCAGCAACTGGCCGAAACTCAGAAACAAAATCAATATTTCGCGGCCAGAGTTGCCGAGCTTCACGTTCAGTTGGATGAAACCAGTAATCAGCTTCAGAACGCAAAGTTCACGGGCATAAACAGCGAGGACACGGCACAGCTGGCGAAAGAAAACGAACTCCTGCGAAACATCGTTGTGCGCGAACGCCAGGAGGAAACGCGTCGTTATCAGGCAAAGGAGCGGATGCTGGCGGAGTTGGATAAACTGAAAATTAAATCGGACGCGTTGAACAAGCAGATCGAATTCCTCGCACAGCCGGTCACAAAATTGAGCAGTGAAGAGGTCGCTCTGCTGAGGCAGCCAGTCGTCTCCATTTCCAACCAGAATCCCGGCATTTTGAAGGCGAGCTTTATTTTCGCCAAACAATCCACGCCAAATTTCGAGAAGGTGGTGGAACCAGACGCTAAGGAAAGATCGGTTCGTGAGAGCGGCGGGGCGACAACCGATAACTCGAGCGACGCCACTGGACCCAGCGACTTCAAACCGGACGTGCCAGCTGATCTGCTAAATGCTGCACGGGCGGCGAAAGAGAGTTTCGATCATGGCAAATATAGGGCGGCCGAAAAGCAGTATCAGCAGATCCTTGCCAAAAGCCCAAAAAACCTTTACGCCCTTTCCAACCTCGGCGTGGTTTATCTTCGCACTGGCAAGTTTCGCTCGGCGGAATCAACCTTGAAGAAGGCGCTGACGATTTCGTCCAATGATGAGTTTTTGCGTACTACTCTAGGAATTGTTTATTATAGGCAATCCAAGTTCGACGACGCCCTTGCCGAGTTGACTC
>Ga0207662_10001471_pt1 | contig 11439 bp, 8 predicted proteins | sample KBSS33LmetaG_FD_184338 | JGI IMG/M metagenome (GOLD analysis project Ga0207662, IMG submission 184338) | Switchgrass rhizosphere microbial communities from Kellogg Biological Station, Michigan, USA - KBS S3-3L metaG (SPAdes) (version 2) | ecosystem: Host-associated > Plants > Roots > Rhizosphere... | reverse complement strand
GGCCGAGAACTCGTTGAACAGGGATTGGAGGCGTGTGTAGCGATGCGGCTGCATCACGGCGATGATCCGCCCATTGTTGCTGGCCATGCGCGCGGCGCGCAGCACCGATGCGATTTCCACTGGATGGTGCGCGTAGTCGTCATAGACGGCCACGCCCTTCCATTCGCCGGCGCGGCTGAAGCGCCGCTTCACGCCCGAGAATTTGGCGAGCGCCTTGCGGATCACATCGTCGCTCACTCCAGCCTCGGTTGCCGCGGCGAGCGCGGCGAGCGCGTTCAGCGCATTGTAATGACCGAGCACGGGAAGCATGAGGTCTTCGAGTTTGCGCGTGCCGCCTTTCACTGCCGGACCAAGGTCGGCATCGAAGGTGATGGTATTGCGGTCGGGGCGCACATTGCTGAGCCTGATATCGGCATCGCGCGCAACACCATAGGTTAGGGTGCGGCGTCCATTGGCGGCACCGCCGAGCTTGGCGAGAAGCTCGCGCACCACCGGATGATCGATGCAGGCGACAGCGAGGCCGTAGAATGGAATGCCATCGATGAATTGGCGAAAGGCCGCATGCAGTGCATCGAGCGACGGCCAGTAATCCATGTGCTCGGGGTCGATATTGGTCACCACGCCGATCTGAGTGGGTAGCTTGATGAACGTGCCGTCAGACTCGTCGGCCTCGACCACCATCCACTCGCCCTTGCCGATGCGGGCATTGGTGCCCCAGGCATTGATAATGCCGCCCGTGATCACCGTCGGATCAAGATTCCCGGCTTTCAGCAGATCGGCGATGAGCGACGTCGTCGTGGTCTTGCCATGGGTGCCGGTGATCGACACGGTGGCGCAAGGGCGCATCAGCTCGGCCAGCATCTCGGCGCGGCGAATGATCGGGATGCCGCGTTCCTTGGCCGCCTCGAACTCGGGATTGCCGGGCTTCACCGCACTCGAAATGACGAGATAGGTGGCATCCTTGATGTTGCCGGGGTCGTGGCCGATCAGACAGGTGATGCCGTGCGCACGAAGGCGCTCGAGATTGGCGCCGTCCTTGAGGTCGCTCCCCTGCACGCGATAGCCGCGGGTATGCATCACCTCGGCGATCGCGCTCATGCCGATGCCGCCGATCCCCACAATGTGGAACGGACCAGTTTTATCGGGCGGAGGCAGATGCATGTTACGACCTACTCGACTTGACTCTTGGCCTCGGCAAGCTCCTCGGCAAGGTCGCCAAGCTTGGCCACGGCTTTGGTCTCGGCCATGGCTTTCGCCTTTTCCGCGGCCTTTGCCAAGACCTCAGGCGAGGAGAACAGGCGTTCCAACTCCTTGGCGAGCCGCTCAGGGCTTAGCTCGCTCTGCCGGATGCACCAGCCTCCGCCTCCTTCTTGCAGGCGAGTTGCGTTTTCAAGCTGATCGTTGTCAAGGGCGTGTGGTAGGGGCACGAGAAGGCAGGGGCGGCCAATCGCCATAAGCTCAGCCACGGTCGAGGCCCCGGCGCGGGCGATGACGAGTTGGGTTTGTGCGATGCGCTCCGGCAGGTCGCGGAAGAACGGCGCAAGATGCGCGGTAATGCCTGCCTGCTTATAGGCTTCGCGCAACTCATCGAGATCCTCCTCGCGCGCCTGTTGCACAATTGTAAGACGCTCGCGCATCTCAGCAGGCAAAAGCTTGAGCGCTGCAGGCAAAGCTTCAGAGAAGAAGTGTGCGCCTTGGCTTCCGCCGAAGACGAGAAGGAGGAGTCGCTGCCCTGGAGCCGGAGGCACGTAAGCAGAATTCCGGTAAGCAAGCACTGCGTCCCGTACCGGAATGCCGGTCACCTGCGCTCTGGCCTCGGCGTCGGGGCGAAGCAGCTTGGTCGGCTTGAACGACAGCGCGATCTTGTCGACGAAGCGCGAAAGCAGCCGGTTGGCACGGCCCATGATCGCGTTCTGCTCGTGGATCGCGGTCGGGATCTTTAGCGTGCTTGCGGCAATGATTGGCGGCAGCGTGGGATAGCCGCCGAAGCCGATCACCGCGCTTGGCTTGATCTGCTGGAGCAAACGCCTCGCGCCGAGAAAGCCGATGCCAAGCCGCGTAAAGGTCGCCGTAACGGCGAGCGGATTGCGGCTGGTGAGCGTTGCCGAGGGGATGCGATGAATAGCGCGGGCCGGAAACTCGACGCCGTATTTCTCGGCGCGGATGTCGGTGGCAAGCTCGACGTCATAACCGCGTCGGCCAAGCTCCTCGGCAAGCGCCGCTGCTGGAAAAAGATGCCCGCCAGTGCCTCCCGCAGCGAGCAGAATCAAGCGGCCACTCAAGCCGGCTGCTCCTTGATGCCGGCATGCTCCTGTTCGTGCTCTGCAGGCGCGCTAACTGTGACACGACCCGCCATCGGCCGCTTGCGCGTGAGCCCTAACGCGAAACCCATGGTCAACGCCATGGCGAGCAGCGATGAGCCTCCATAGGAGATAAAGGGCAGCGTCATGCCTTTAGCGGGAAGAAGGCCGACATTCACCGCCATATTGATCAACGCCTGAAGGCCGAACAGCATGACGAGGCCAGCCACGGCATGCCTGATGAAACCGTCAGGCTCTTGCGAGGCCTTCGACAGGCCACGCAGCACGATGAAGGCGAAGAGCGCAAGCAGAATGAGGCAGGCAATCAGCCCGTACTCCTCAGCAGCCACGGCGTAGATAAAGTCGGTGTGCGAGTCCGGAAGCACGTCCTTCACTGTCCCCTCGCCTGGGCCTCTACCGAACCAGCCACCATGTAGGAAGGAATCGATCGAGCGGTCGGTCTGGTAGGTGTCGCCTGACGCCGGGTTCAGGAAGCGATCGATGCGCGAGGCGACGTGCGGCGCAAGGAAATAGGCCGAGGCCACGCCGGCCATCCCGGCCAGGCCGAGCGCCGCCATCCAGATGAGATTGATGCCTGCCATGTAGACAAGCGCGCCCCACACCAGAGTGACGAGGAGCGTCTGGCCGAAATCGGGCTGCATGATGAGCAACACGACGAACACAGCGTAAAGCGCAACAGCAAGCTCGATGCCCGGAACGTCGCGCCGCTTCTGAGCTTCATTGAACAGCCAGGCGGTTAGCACGATGAAGGCAGGTTTCACGAACTCCGACGGCTGCAACGAAATAAAGCCAATCTGAAACCAACGCTTGGCGCCTTTAATCTCAGGCCCAAGCCCGAGGATCAGCGCCATGAGCGCGATCCCGACTAGGAAAATGACGAGGCTCGCACGGCGGATTTGCTTCGGCGTTAGTGTTGACGCGGCAAACATGATGGCTACGGAAGGCAAGAGCAGGGCCGCGTGACGGCGCACGAAGTGGAAGGGCTCGAGATCGTATTTCGCGGCGATCGGCGGGCTCGCGGCAAATGAGAGAACGAGGCCAAGTCCCATCAGCAGGAGAAGGCCAAAGAACATCAGCCGGTCGACGGTGAACCACCAATCTGACAAGACGCTGCGGTCAGCGCGGGTGATCCTCATGCCGCTTGCCCCTGTTCAGGCTTCATGTTCTCGGCGCCGTCGAGACTCAGGACGATGGTACGGAAGGCTTCCCCCCGCTTTTCGAAATTGGCGAACTGGTCGTAGGAGGCGCAAGCTGGAGAGAGCAGCACGACCGGTTCTTTCGCAGTGGAGCGACTGGCATCGGCCGCGGCGCCAGCGACGGCTTGATCGAGGGTGCCGCAATGGACATGTGCCACCGCGTTGCCGAGCTGGCGCGCGAAGGCATCGGCCGCCTCGCCGATCAGGTAAGCGCGCGCAATCCGCGGGAATAACGCTTCGAGCCCTGCCAAGCCCCCCTCCTTGGCCCTGCCTCCGATGATCCAGTAAATGTCAGTAAAGCTTGCCAGCGCCTTACCGGCGGCATCGGCATTGGTGGCCTTGGAGTCGTTCACGAACAGAACCTTGCCCCTCTTCGCCACCTGCTCCATGCGGTGGGAAAGGCCGGCAAAGCTCTTTAAGCCCTGGGAAATGGCCGGGGTTGAAAGGCCTTGCGAGCGGGCGAGCGCATAGGCGACTGCGGCATTCTGCCAATTATGGGCGCCTCTGAGCGAGCCGATCCCGGCGAGATCGACCTCGGCCAGCTCTTTGCCGTCTTCCATCTCGTGCAGCACGCCCTGGTCGGCGCACACGCCTGTTTTCACGGGGCGGCCGATTGCGATTCGCTTTAAGGCAAACGGTCCCCTCAAGCCGTCGGCGATGGCGCGAGACGGTTCATCGTCGACTCCAACAACGGCAGTCCCGCCGACAGGAAGGTTGGCGAACACCTGAGCCTTGATGCGGGCGTAGTTCTCGAGCGTTCCATGCCGATCGAGATGGTCAGGCGTGATGTTGAGAAGCGCGGCCGCATCTGGCGCAAGCGATGGCGCGAGGTCAATCTGGAACGACGAAAGTTCGATAACATAGGTGAGGTCAGGCGCGAACGGCTCGAGATCGAGCACCGCCTTGCCGATATTGCCGCCGAGCGCGACGCGCTTTCCCGCGTCCTCCAGAAGATGCGCGGTCAGAGCGGTCGTGGTCGACTTGCCGTTCGTGCCGGTGATTGCCACGACCTTGCCCGGCGCTTTGTACTTCGCGCGTTCGCGAAAGAACACCTCGATGTCGCCGATCACCTCGACGCCTACTTCGCGCGCCTTCTTCACTGCCCAATGCGGCTCGGGATGGGTGAGCGGGATGCCGGGCGCGAGCACGAGCGCAGTGAAGCGCGACCAGTCGACCGTGGCCAGGTCAGTGAGAACCAATCTAGCGGCGAGTGCCTCCGAGCGACCTTTCTCCTTGTCGTCCCAGGCGAACACATTGGCGCCGCCGGCCTCAAGCGCGCGCGCGGACGCGATGCCGCTCAAGCCAAGCCCCAGCACCGCAACGTCGCGGCCTGAGAAAATCGTCACGGGAATCATGAGTAGAGACTCAACGCAATTTGAGGGTGGCGAGGCCGGCAAGCGCAAGCACCACGGCAATAATCCAAAACCTGATCACCACGGTCGACTCGTGCCACCCCTTCTGCTCGAAATGGTGATGCAGCGGCGCCATGCGGAACACGCGCACGCCGAACAACTGGTAGGAGGTGACCTGCACGATCACCGAGGCCGCTTCGAGCACGAACAGGCCGCCGACGATCGCCAGCACCAGCTCGTGCTTCGTTGCAACCGCTATGGTGCCGATCGCGCCGCCAAGCGCGAGCGATCCAGTGTCGCCCATAAAAATAAGCGCGGGCGGCGCATTGAACCACAAGAAGCCAAGGCCCGCGCCGACCAGCGCCCCGCACACCACTGCAAGTTCGCCAGTGCCATCGACAAAATGGATCTGCAAATAGTCGGCAAACACAACGTTGCCGACGAGGTAGGAAATGAATCCGAAGGTGGCGGCGGCGATCATCACCGGCACAATGGCCAAGCCGTCCAGCCCGTCGGTCAGGTTCACGGCGTTGCCGGCGCCGACGATGATAAAGGCGCCGAAGGGAATGAAGAACCAGCCGAGATCGATCTCGACGGATTTGAAGAAGGGGATGGCAAGCTCGGTGGCGAGCGGAGGCTCGCCGACCTCGGCGATGACCGCGGTGGCGATCAGCGCCGCGACACCTTCGATAATGATCTTGATACGACCGCGGAAGCCCTCGGCCGACTGCTTGGTGACTTTAAGATAATCGTCGTAGAGCCCGACGGCGCCATAGACGAGGGTGAGAAACAGGACCACCCAAACATATGGATTGCGCAGATTGCCCCAGAGGAGGACCGCGACGGTGACGCCGGACAGGATCATCAGCCCGCCCATCGTCGGCGTGCCCTGCTTCTGCAATAAATGGCGCTCGGGACCTTCCTTCCTGATCGGCTGGCCCTTGCCCTGGCGGATGCGCAAAGACTTGATGATCTGCGGCCCGAACAGGAACACGAATAGGAGCGCGGTGAGCAGCGCGCCGCCAGTGCGAAACGTGATGTAACGAAAGACATTGAAGAAGGGGAGCTCAGGGGTGAACTCGGTCAACCAGTAAAGCATCGTCTCTCCCCGCCTTTTAAGCCTGGCTTAGACCGATACAGTTTCCGCGCCGAACCGGCGCTTAAGGGCCTCGACCAGCGGCCCCATGCGGCTGCCGAGAGACCCCTTGATCATGATCACGTCCCCCGGCCCTACCGCTTCTACAAGCTGCGTGGCAAGCTCCTCGGAGGTCTTGGCGTAAGCACCGCGGCGGTTCGCCGGCAGCGCCTGGTAAAGTGATCCCATCAGCTCGCCGCAGGCAAAGACTACATCTACGCCTGCCCCGTCAATGCAATCGGCGAGTCCTTCGTGAAGTTTCTGCCCCTCGGGCCCGAGCTCGAGCATGTCGCCGAGCACGGCGACGCGCCGCCCGAACTCGGAGCGAGGGGTAAGCCCGAGCGTTGCAAGCGCTGCCCGCATCGAAGCTGGGTTCGCGTTGTAGGATTCATCGATGATGGCGATGCGCCGATCTTTGCTCCCGAGGAGGGTGCGGGCACCCCGGCCGGCCTGCGCGTGAAGACCTGCGAGAGCACGAGCGGCGAGCTCGAGATCGGCGCCCGCGATCTTCACCGCGGCCAGCACGGCAAGCGAGTTCTGCACGAGGTGTCGGCCCGGCGCGCCGAGACGGTAGTTGACAGGCGTCCCGAGAATATTCGCCCTTACGCTAGAGGCATCGGGATGAAGTTCGACGCCGAGCAGTCGCGCCTCTGCGCCGTCAGCTTCGCCGAAGCCGACGACCTTGGCGCCGGCTTTCAGTGCATGACCTTTCAGTCTTTCATAATAAGGACTGTCGCGATTGATGACCGCCGTGCCACGCAGCTCGAGCCCGCGGAAGATTTCGGCCTTGGCGTCGGCGATCTCCTCGACCGCGCGGAAGAATCCGAGATGGACGGGAGCCACGGTGGTGATGATGGCGATGTGCGGCCTGATCAGCCTCGTCAACACGTCGATCTCGCCGGCGTGATTCATGCCAGCCTCGAATACGCCAAAGCGCGTGTCCTGCGGCATGTTGGCGAGTGACAACGGCACACCCCAATGATTGTTGAAGGACTTGACCGACGCATGCACCGACCCGCTTGGCGCTAGCGACAGCCTGAGCGCTTCTTTGGTGCCAGTCTTGCCGACGCTGCCGGTAACGGCGATCACCACCGTGTCGCGCGCCCGCGCGCGCCCTGCCCGGCCAAGCGCGTTCAACGCTTCGAGCGTATCGCCAACGCGGACCAGCCTCTCCTCGTCGCCGGTAGGAAAGTCTCGATCGACGATCGCGCATGCCGCGCCTTGCTCCAACGCCGCGGTGACGAATGCATGCCCATCGCGGTTCGGACCTCTGATGGCGGTGAAGCCCTCGCCCTTGGCGAGGCTACGGGAATCGATAGAGAGGCCGGTGACGGGCGCTCCTACCGCGCCGAGAGACGAGCCACCAGTGGCGTCAACGATCTCGCCTAATGTCCAAAGCGATTCAGCCAACCTTAGCCTCCTGCTTCAGAGCGGCCTCCACTGCGTCGTGATCGCAGAACGGTATCACTGCGGTGCCCACCGTCTGCCCCGTTTCGTGGCCCTTGCCGGCGACGAGAAGGACATCCCCTCGCTTAAGCGTAGCGACCGCTTCGACAATGGCACTCGCACGGTCTCCTATCTCATGGGCTCCCGGCGCTGCCGCCAAGATCTGGCGGCGAATCTCGGCAGGCTCTTCGCTGCGTGGATTGTCATCGGTGACGATAGCGAGATCTGCCTTCTCCACCGCCACACGTCCCATCTCGGGTCTCTTGCCCTTGTCGCGGTCGCCGCCGCAGCCGAAAACCACCACAAGCCTGTTCTGCACGTAAGGCCGCAAGGCATCGAGCGCCTTGGCGAGCGCGTCTGGCGTGTGTGCATAATCGATGAAGATCGGCGCGCCCCCCCGGGCCGTTCCGGAAAGGTCTAGCCGGCCCCGCGCGCCGCGCAGAGTTCCGAGCAAGGGCAGAACCACATCGGCAGACCCGCCGGTCGCCATCGCAAGGCCAGCCGCGACAAGCGCGTTTGAGGCCTGGAAATCGCCAACTAGCGGCAGCCGGACCTTATGCTTCTTGCCGTCATGCTCAATGACGAGGATTTGGCCGAAGCCGTCGATCTCGGCCGAGGCGAGCCGCAATTTCTTGCCGGAGCGCCCGACGGAAATCAGGTCCAGTCCTTTCGTCTTTGACGCATCGGCCACGCGCAACCCAGCCTCGCTGTCGACATCAATTACCGCGCTGGCCCCCTTTGGCAGAAGCTCGGTGAAGAGCCGGAGTTTCTGCGCGAAGTAGTCTTCGACGCTCGCGTGATAGTCCAAATGATCGCGCGTGAGATTGGTGAAGGCACCAGCGGCAAATTTGATCCCGTCAACGCGGCGCTGCTGAAGCCCGTGGCTCGATGTTTCCATCGCAAGATGAGTGATGCCGTCCTTGGCAAGTCCGGCGAGGATTGCATGGAGCTCGATCGGGTCGGGCGTCGTATGCTTGAGGATCTCAGTGCCGCGCTGGCTCACGACGCCGACCGTGCCGAGGCTTGCAGCCTCGAAGCCCTGCCCAGTCCAGATCTGGCGCACGAAAGAGGCAACTGACGTCTTGCCGTTGGTGCCGGTGACGGCGACCGCGGTCTTGGGCTGGAGGCCGAAGAAACGCGCGGCGACCAAAGCAAGAAGCCGGCGTGGATCTCTGTTCTCGATGATCGGCGCTGAGGCGGTCGGTAGGCCACCCCTGTCGGGCGCGAGGATTGCAACCGCCCCGCGCTGCAAGGCGTCGGAGATGAAACGCGTGCCGTCGGTCTTCACGCCTGGCAACGCCGCGAACAGATAGCCTGGCTTGACCGCTCGGCTGTCGGCCGCAAGGCCTGAAATAGGGATCTCAGCCGCGCCCGCAGGCAGCTTGACCTCAAGCCCGATCAGTTCACCGAGTGTCATTCCGGACCTGAACCCCGAAAAGCGGGGGGCTTTCTTGGGACGCCCAAGGTTTCCGCCAACGCCTTGATGTGAGGCCTCTTTTAATAGGAGGCCAGCACCTTCGCGTCAAATTGGCGCTGGTCGCCCGGAAGCCGTGGCGCGACGCCAAGGATCGGCCCAATGCGCTCAACAATCTTGCCGGCAGTAGGCGCGGCATTGGTGCCGGCCGTCGCCTGATTGCTCGACTCCGGCACGCGCTGCGGCTCGTCGAGCATGACAAGCACGAGATATTCGGGAGCGTCGGTCGGGAAGGTTGAGAGGAAGCTCGTGAGCAGCGACGAGGTCGAATAGTGGCGGCCAACCACTTTCTCGGCCGTGCCGGTCTTGCCGCCGACACGATAGCCTTCGGCATTGGCGCGTTTTCCGGTGCCCTTCAGCACGTTGAGCCGCATCAGTTTCAGCATGGCGGCGCTCGTCTGCTGCTTGAGCACGCGCGTGCCCATACTCATCCCTTCCTCGCGCGAGCGCGACAGGAAGGTCGGGGTTACGGCGATGCCGCCATTGACAAGGGGCAGCGTGGCGGTGGCGAGTTGGAGAGGCGTGACCGACAGACCATGGCCGAAGGCGATGGTCATGGTGTTCAGCTTCTGCCAATGCGCGGGGATGATGGGCGCCGCGGTATCGCCGATCTCGGTCGGTGTGCGGCTCAGCAAGCCGAGCTTCTTGAGGAAGGCGCGGTGGCGGTCGATGCCCATCTCCAGCGCCATCTTCGCCGCACCGATATTCGAGGAGTAGGTGAACACTTCGGGCAGCCTTAAGACGCGATGCTGTCCGTGGAAGTCGCTGATGGTGAAGGAGGCATAGTGGATCGGACTCGTTGCATCGAAGGTCGACTGCATCGAGGCAAGCCCATAGTCGAGCACGCCGGCCACGGTGAACACCTTGAACACCGAACCCATCTCGTAGACGCCGAAGCCGATGCGATTGAGCCTGTCCTTCTCAAGAGCCTGCTCTCTACGATTTGGATCGAAGTCGGGAAGCGAGGACAGTGCGAGCACCTCGCCAGAATGAACATCCATGACGATGCCGGCGGCGGCCTTGGCGCGATAGGTGGCCATCGCTCGGCCAAGCTCCTCGCGCAACACATGCTGCACGCCGAGATCGAGCGAGATCGACACGCTTTCCTCGGTCGAGGGCGTGTCGGGATGAAGCATCGTGAGTTGGGGATTGTCGTCGACGAACTTCTCGATGCCGGCAAGCCCCCTATTGTCGACATCCACCAGGCCGACGACGTGGCTAGCGGTCGGGCCCATCGGGTAGACCCGCCGATATTCCTGGATGAAGTCGAGACCGGGCTGGCCGAGCTCGTAAATCTCTTCCTGCTGCCTGGGCGTGAGCTCGCGCCTGATGCGTACGAAACGGCGTCCGTTCTTGAGTTTCTCGCGGAGCTCAGCTGCGTTGACGTCAGGAAGCACGCTTGTCACCTGCTCGACCAGTTCGTCGATATCGACGACCTTCTGCGGATCGGCGTAAAGGGTCGCTCCCTTGATGTCGGTCGCAAGCAGCCTGCCGTTGCGGTCGACAATGTCGGGCCGGTGAACTGTCGTCGAGATGTCACGCAAACTTCCGCCACCAGGTCCGCTTCCGATGAAACCGAGCGCCACGAGACGGCCGCCAATCAGCACGAAAGCCAGCGCGAATCCCAGGCAGGCGAGGCGAAAGCGATACCGGCCGCGCGCGAGATAAGCGCGTTCGGCTCGGGCCGCTGCGGCGTTCCATTTGGCTGATTCAGACACTGTTCGGTCTATTGGGCGGAGGCCTGAACAGGAGCCACGATCTTGGCGGCCCACGGCAGGGCAGTGGTGGTCGCGGGTTCGGCCTCAGCCGTTGCGACAGCAGCTTTCGGTTTCGCGACCGGCTTGATCGTCGGTGCAGGGGCCATGGCTGGTGAGGCAACGGCGGTGATCTCGAACCGGCTGCGATCGAAATCGCGATCCGACACGCTGTCGACGGTCACGAGCTGCCGGGGCTGGGCTGGTGAGAGCTTCAGATATTTCTGGGCGAGACGCTCGATGCGCTCAGGTCGGTTGAGCAGGCTCCATTCCGCGCGCAACACCGCGAGCGCGTCACGCTCTTCGTCGATTTGCTTCCCGAGAGAGGCGATCTCCTCGTCGAGCGCGCGGGCTTCGTACTTCACCTGATAGATGACGTAAGCAAGCGCAACGATGCCGAGGACAAGGCAGACATTTACGAAACGCAACATTTGGGACTCACGAGTAAGGTGACTGTCATATGCCAAAACTGGTCTGGGGTACTCCTAGTGCGGCCAAGTCGAGAGCATGGGCTGGCGCCGCGGTCCGCTCGGCCGCTCTAAGACGTGCCGAGCGTGCGCGCGGATTTCGCCTGATCTCGCTTTGATTCGGTTCTACCGGACGCCGGTTAAGAAGCTGGAAGCTCGGGGCAAATTCCGTCGTGGAAGCTTCGGGCAAATGGCGCGAGGCGCGCGGCGCCGGCGTGCTCCGGTTCGTGAAGAAGCGCTTGACGATGCGGTCCTCAAGGGAATGGAAGGTGACTACCACGAGCCGGCCGCCAG
>Ga0207662_10001459_pt1 | contig 11478 bp, 7 predicted proteins | sample KBSS33LmetaG_FD_184338 | JGI IMG/M metagenome (GOLD analysis project Ga0207662, IMG submission 184338) | Switchgrass rhizosphere microbial communities from Kellogg Biological Station, Michigan, USA - KBS S3-3L metaG (SPAdes) (version 2) | ecosystem: Host-associated > Plants > Roots > Rhizosphere... | reverse complement strand
CGTGCCGCGCCTGGCCGAGGTCCGTGTCAGCGCGCTGGTGGTTGCTGTGGTCGCTGCGGTGACCGTGCTGGCGACGCTGCTCGTGAGCGTCTTCCCGGCGCTGCGCGCGGCGTCGTCCACTGCCCTCCCGGCGCTCACGGAGATGGGACGGGCGCTCACCGCCAGTCGAGGCCGGCACCGCGCTCGACACACGCTGGTCGTCGCCCAGCTCGCGCTCGCACTCGTACTCCTCGCGGCTGCGGGACTCATGGCGCGAAGCTTCGCGCGACTGCTTTCGGTGCCACCAGGAATCGATGCCGCACACGCCTTTGCGTTCCGCGTGGCGCTGCCGACAACCCCGTACGCTGACTCCAGTCGCGCTGCCCGCTTCATCATTCGGGCGCTCGAGCAGATCGCCACGATTCCAGGCGTCGACGGCACCGGCGCCGTCTCGAAGCTCCCGTTCGTTCCCGATGCGCGTCAGGACTCGGCGCTGTTCGTCGAGGATCATCCGCTTGCGCCGGGGACCATGCCGAACATCCATCAGTTCGCGTTCGCGAGCCCGGGCTACTTCCGCGCGATGGGGATTCCGGTGATCGAAGGCCGCACGTTCGAGACGCTCGACCCGGCGCGTGCGCCGCGGGAGCTCGTGCTGAGCCGCTCGGTCGCCTCGCGGTACTGGCCGCAGGGCACGGCAGTCGGCAAGCGCGTGCGGATGGCGCCCGTGGGTGAGTGGTACACGGTGGTGGGGGTGGCCGGCGACGTCCATGGCACCGCACTCGACCAGCCACCCGATGAGATCGTCTACCTGCCGCTGGTCGTGACGTTAGGCGGTCAGGCGATGGGGCTGGACGCCGAACGACCGTGGACGCCTCGAGACATCGCCTTTGTGGCGCGCACGGCCGGGGACCCAGCCATGGTCGGCCCCCGGGCCGAGCGCGTGATCAGAGATCTCGATGCCGAGGTACCGGCCTATGGGGCGCGGTCGATGGGGGACGTCGTCGCTCGGTCGGCGGCGAGGACCACGCTCACGCTGACCCTGCTCGGCATCGCGTCGCTGGTCGCGCTGGCGTTAGGCGCCGTCGGAATTTACGGCGTGATCTCGTACGTCGTGAGTCTGCGCACGCGCGAGATCGCCGTTCGTATGGCGCTCGGCGCTCGGCCCGTCGACGTGCGTCGGATGGTCTCGCGGCAGGCGGCGGTGGTCGCCGGCATCGGAATCGCCGTGGGCGTCGCCGGCGCGTTCGCGCTGACGCGCGTGTTGGGCGCGCTGTTGTTCGGAGTGAGCCCCTTGGATCCCGCGACAATGATCGCCGCCGCGGCAATCCTGGCAGGCGTGGCGGCGCTAGCCGCGTGGTTGCCCGCGCGTCGCGCGGCTGGCCTGGACCCTGCGCAGGCGTTGAGAGCCGAGTGAGTGTCGGGGGTGCGTCCGCACCGTGTACGACTTCGGTGCGGGCGCAAGCTTTTTTAGGGGAACAACGATATCCCGGATGAAGCAGAAACTGCCGGATCCGGCTTTGCATTCACGCTGGCTCTCGCAACGACCCGGGATTTCTTGGGAACGACGTCGGGATGCACTGAACTGGCTTCCCGGGGTCGTTCTTAAGAAAACGGCTCGTTGGGCAAGCAGGCTGGCCCGTTAGGCAGTATCCGGCCGCTTCCGCCGCATCCGCGTCATCGCTGTTCACGAAAAAAGCTCGGCGAACATCGAAGTCGGACGTGTCGGTGAACATCGAAGTCGGACGTCAGGTATTAAGCAGCATCTTCGTCAGATTCACCAGCCCCGCGCCCTGCTGCGTGCGAACCCGCTTCAGGTCCGTACAATTGTCGATGAGGATCTGTTTGACGCGATCGGGCTCGCCGACGAACTCCCGCCGCACCGACAGGAACGCCGCCGCGACACCGGACACGTGTGGCGTGGCCATGCTCGTCCCGCTCATCTCCACGTACAGATCGTCCACCGTGGCCGCCGCTTTCTTCACCTTGTGCCGGCACGACAGGATGCGTTCCCCCGGCGCGACCACGTCGGGTTTCTGACGACCATCCGCCGTCGGACCACGCGACGAGAAGTACGAGATGCCGAAGGTGTGCGGGCTCTCCTTGTGCACCGATCCGACCGCGATGGCTTCCTCGAGATTCGCCGGATCGCCGATCGACAGGTCCATGTTCGCGTCGATCGTCCCATCCAGCGTCTGCAGCACGGCGAATCCTTCATTGCCCGCGGCCAGCACGACGACCACGCCCTGACGCCAGAGCCGCTTCAGCTCGCGGCACAGTGGTGAGTGGCCACACGCGTAGACACTCTGATCGAACGAGCCACCGAGGCTGAGATTCACACCGTGTATCACGAGCTGACCGGCGCCCTCGTTCGTCGTGAAGACGTGATCGAGCGCCTTGATGATCCACGAATCGTCGCCGTCACCGTCGTCGCCGAGCGTCTTGTAGATGTAAAGCTTCGCTTCCGGCGCTACACCCGACATCACGCGATCGGGCTTCCCCTTCTTTCCACGAAATTGCTGCGTGCCGGCAATGATTCCGGCGACATGCGTGCCGTGCCCGTAGTTGTCCGGCGCGGATCCGGTGATGAGCGCGCCGCGCTTCGTGCAGTCGTACTGTGCTTCGATGTTCGCGAACCTGGCAAAGTGCGGATGCGCGGCATTCACTCCGGTGTCCAGCACGGCCCAGCGAATGTCGCGCCCGACGGCAGAGTATCCGACGTTCGCCGTGCGCGCCTGAATCGTGTTGGTGGAGGTGTCGAGCAGCGCGCTCTTCGCGGAGTTGCGCCAGATGCGTGAGATGGATCGACCGGCCGCGGGTTCGACGCTCGCGAGGGTCTCAGCCTCTTCGCGAGTCAATTCGGCCGCCACGAAGCGCTGCAGCGGATCGATGGCCAGGGCTTCCTCGCTGACCTTCCGGTCTCGGGCGATCTGCTTGAGACTGGCGACGAGATTCTCCCGGGTGGCGTCGAGCTTTCCCTTGGAGTCGTTGCCGCTCGAGGCAAGCTCGATGAGCACCTTGTGGCGCACTTCGGCTGGCTGGTTCTCGAACCGACGCGCCATGTCTCGCGCGATGACGAATGGGGCGATCGGCTGGAACGCCGCCGTTTCCACCGCGTTGCGAACGGCCGTCTGCACGACCTCGGTCCGCAGGTATCCGGAGCCCGAATGCGGGTGCCTCGGGGCATCGGGGTTGCTCGCCGTGAAATCCTGGATCGACGTTGGACCCATGATCTCACCGGCAAGCGTGCTGTCGAGCGCCACTGGATCGATGGCGTCGGCGACGTTGATCCACCGCTTGATGCATCGCGGGACGCGCAGCGATTTCTGCCCCGTTAGGCTCCGGATCTGATCCTGTACCTCGGTAATACCGAGCGGGGATCCGACCGTCACGAACAGTTCCACCGGATACGCGGCGGGATCGAGATCGCACAGGACGTCGTACGCGATCATCGACCCCTGGCTGTGGCCGATGACGACGAACGGCCCACCTCCGACGCGGATTCGCTCCAGGACGCTTTCCTTCATCGCCGCGCGTCGTGCCGGCAGGTAGAAGTAGTCGTTCACGTCGCGAAGAAAGGCGCGGACGATCCGGCGCGTGATCCACTCGCGGAGAGGCCGCGGAAGCGGCAGCGCCGTTGCCGCCAATCCCTCAACGGCCTTGGTCCCCACCTCGGGAGGCGTGCCCTTGGCCTCCATCTTCGCCGCGATGGCGAGCAAGGTCTCGCGGTCCGTTTTCCGGCTTGCGATCGCGGTGATCTCGTCATCGAGCGACACTGCGTCGACGTGCTGTCGGACGCTGATGGCGCGTCCTGTGGGCTCGTCCTCGAGCTGCGTGCTGTCAGGCGATGCGCATGTCCCTTCGCTCGGGTCCGGGTAGAATGCCCGGTTGACCCAGTACGCCAGCCTGCTGCGCTCCGCCAGGTCGAACCCGAACAGGGCATGGTCCCACTGGCATTTGAGAATTGCCGGCAACGGTTTATTCCCGATGCCGTGGACGTAGACGATGGTTCGACCGATGCCCGGTTCGGTGTTCGCCGCCCTCCTGCCCGCTGCCGTAACGCGCTTCGTCGAGCCGCGGGCAGCGCTGGCGGATTTCTGTCCGACACGGCGGGACGACGGTTTTCGTGGAGTCGGCATGACGAGTCACTCGTTAGGTATGGAGAGGACGGCGCAGGCAACGACGGCAAGACAGGACCACGTGGCCCGTCGACACACACGTGGTGTAACCCGGCGATACTATGTCACTCGGGTGCGCTTCGCGAGCGGCCGCTCGGCGCAAATAGCCTGGTCACCTCTCGCGCCACCTGACCGGGTTGCATAGGCTAAGTGTTACGCCCATGACTGCAACTTCCACCACCAGACAGGAGGAACACATGCTGCTGGTCCGCGACATCATGTATTGCAAGCCCGGCAAGGTCCGACCCATGGTCGAGAAGTTCGTCGCCATGTCGAAGCTCGGTGAGAAGACAGGCATGCCGAAGATGCGTGTGATGACCGACGTGAGCGCCGAACGATACTGGACCGTCGTCTCCGAAATGGAGGTCGAGAGCATGGACGCGCTCATGGCGATGATGCAGAACCCGGACGCCGCCAAGGAGTTCGAATCCATCATGAAGGGGTACCACGATCTGGTCGACCACGGACGGCGCGAGGTCTACAACATCGAGGCATGATCGTGCGCTGCTCGGGCGGAGTGTTCCTGCGACTCGCCACCGTCGCTGCGTGCGCGGTTGGCACCGCTCGGGCGCCTAACGCTGGAGCGCAGGTGTCGCCCGGCGCTCGCCCCACGGCGCCGTCGCGCTACGACGATCTGGTCACGCTGTTCACCGCCTGGCGCGCGTTCCAGCAGCCGAAGGTGGTGAACGGCGTGCCCGACTACTCGCCCGCCGCCATGGCCGCGCAACACCGCGAGCTCGCGACCTACCGCCAGCGGCTCGCAGCGCTCGACACCGCCGGGTGGCCGACGCACGCACAGGTGGACTACCACATCGTTCGGGCCGAGATGAACGGGCTCGACTTCGATCACCGTGTGCTGCGTCCGTGGGCCAACAACCCGGCGTTTTACATGACGGTGTTCGCCGAACAGAGCGATCAGCCGGCGCGCGAAGGCCCCCACGCGGCGGGTGCCGTAGAGCTGTGGCGCTACACGTTCCCGCTATCAGCGAGCGAGACCGCCGAAGTTCGTCGAGGCCTGCAACCGATTCCCGAGCTGCTCGTGCAGGCGCGGCGCAACCTCGTCGGCAATGGTCGAGATCTCTGGGCGCGGAGCGCGGGCGACGCTCACGACCAGAGCGCCACGCTCACTGACCTCGAGACGAAGCTCGGGAGCACCGCGCCGGCGGACCTCCTCGCCCAGGTCAAACGCGCCAAGGCTGCAACCGACAGCTTCGCCACCTGGCTCGCATCCCGGATTCCGACGAAGACCGGACCGTCGGGTGTCGGCGTCGCGAACTACGACTGGTATCTCAAGAACGTGCAGCTGGTGCCGTATACCTGGCAGGACGAAGTCCGGATCATGGAGCGCGAGCTCGCGCGTGCCCGCTCGTCGCTCGCACTCGCCGAGCAGCACAATCGCGGTCTGCCCGAGCTCGTGCCCGTGGCGAGCGAGGAGGAGCACACACGGCGTTTCGCCGCCGCCGTGGATGAGTATATGGCCTTTCTCCGCGACCACGACATTCTCACCGTGACGCCGTGGATGGGTCCCGCGATGCAGGCACACGTCGGACGTTTCTCGCCGGGGCCGCGCGAGTTCTTCACGGAGGTCGACTACCGAGACCCGGAAGTCATGCGGACGCACGGCTATCATTGGTTCGATCTCGCTCGCATGACGAACCAGCCGCACGCGAGCCCGATTCGGCGCGGGCCGTTGCTCTACAACATCTTCGACACGCGCACCGAGGGCCACGCCACGGGCTGGGAAGAGATGATGCTGCACGCCGGGATGTTCGATGCGCGCCCGCGCACGCGCGAGCTCATTTACATCCTGCTGGCCCAGCGTGCGGCCCGCGCGTTAGGCGATCTGCGCATGCACAGCAACGAGCTCACGCTCGAGCAGGCCGCGCAGTTCGCGTCGGCCAACACGCCACGCGGCTGGCTCCGACTCGACGCGAACACGGTACGAGGCGAGCAGCACCTCTACCTCCAGCAGCCGTCCTACGGCACCAGCTACGTGATCGGCAAGATCGAGGTGGAGCGCCTCATGAGCGACCGGGCGCACGAGCTCGGGGACCGATACTCGATGCGGGAGTTCATGGACGCCTTCGATGCGGTGGGGCTCATTCCCGTGATGCTCGTTAGGTGGGAGATGCTGGGACGCCTGGATGAGCCGGTGCGCCGAGTCCTGCGCTAACAGGCTCCAATGTTGGCAATACTTTTTCGGGAACTGCGATGAAGCTGATCTGGCGGAAACTGCCGGATCCGGCTTTGCATCGACGCTGGCTCGCCCAACAAGCCAGGATTTGAGAATGGAACGGCCTCGGGAAGCTCATGCGTCCCGAGGCCGTTCCTTAAAAGTTCATGGCTCGTAGCGCGATCAAGGCAGCACTCGTTAGGCGGTTATCCGGCCGTTTCCGTACAATCCGCTTCATCGCAGTTCCTGGGAAAGGCTTGCTCAACAACGAAGTTGTACGTGGCGAGCGGAGTGATCCGCTGAATCTGGTATGGGAGGTCGCGCCTATCGAAACAGATCGAGTGACTTTCTGAATACCTGCCAGACGCCCCACGCGAGCGGGATGCCCACGAGCGCCCATGCACCCGCGAGGCGAAGCACGAGTCCAGCGGACGGCCCCGATTGTGGCGAGCCCTCGGACATGGCGTCCCTCCTCTCAGGCTGCCGCCGCCGGTGACCGCCGCGCGACCGTGCGGCGCGCGTCCACGGGACGGACCAACAGGTTGCACACGAATCCGATCACCAACAGTCCCGCCATGATGTGCATCGTTGTGGTATAGGCATCCGCCTTCGCCACGCCGTGCCCGATCTCGTACTCTCGGATGTAGTTGACGAGCACAGGCCCCAGCACGCCCGCCGTCGACCACGCGGTGAGCAGCCGCCCGTGAATCGCACCCACCTGCAGGCTGCCGAACATGTCGCGGAGATATGCCGGGATCGTCGCGAAACCTCCGCCGTACATGCTCATGATGATCACGTATCCCGCCACGAACAGCACGACGTTCCCCGATCGTCCCGTCGACGGCACGACCGCGTAGAGCGCCGCCCCCAGCGCGAAGAACGTGGCGTACACCGCCTTCCGACCGATGTAATCCGACAGCGACGACCAGAAGAATCGGCCGACCATGTTGGCGAGGCTGAGGAGACCGACGAAACCCGCGGCGGCCACCGCCGTGATGGACCCTGGAAACATCTCCTGGATCATCGGAGACGCCTGACCCAAGACGCCGATTCCAGCCGTGACGTTCACGCAGAGCACGACCCACAGGAGCCAGAACTGCGGCGTGCGGATGGCAAGGCTCGCGGTCACGTTCTCCCTCGTCACCATTTTCTTGGGGTGCTCTGATGGCGTCCAGCCGCGTGGCTGCCAACCCGGGCGCGGAACCCGCACGGTGAACACCCCGAACATCATGAAGCAGAAGTAGAGGATCCCCAACGTCACGAACGTCGACGCCGCCCCGGGTACCTGTTCGGTCTTGAAGTAGGCCATGAGCATGGTCGACAGCGGTGACGCGATCATGGCGCCGCCGCCGAAGCCCATGATCGCCATGCCGGTGGCCATCCCGGGACGGTCGGGGAACCAGCGGATCAGCGTCGTGACAGGCGAGATGTAGCCAATTCCGAGACCAATGCCGCCCAACACGCCGTAGCCCAGCAGCAACAGCCAGAACTGGTGCGTCGCGATCCCCAGCGCCGCGACCTCGAATCCGCCGCCGAAACACAGCGCCGCCACGAACATCGCCTTTCGAGGACCGACGCGATCGAGCCACGACCCGAACAGCGCAGCCGACAGGCCGAGGAACACGATCGCCACGCTGAACACCCAGCCGATCGTGCTGAGCTTCCAGTCTCCGGGCGCCGAGTGGGTGACGCCGATGCGCTGCGACAGCGGGAAGTTGAACACGCTGAACGCGTATGCCTGGCCAATCGACAGATGGATGGAGAGCGCCGCCGGCGGCACCAGCCACCGCGAGTAGTGCTCACCGGCGATCGAGTGCTCGCGGTCGAGGAACGAGAGCAGAGCCATGGTCGGGGAGTTTGCGTGCCGAAGCGCGCGACGTCCAGCGCCGAGCCTTTAGACGTGATGACAGACGTGATGTCAGACGTGATGACCGTTGCGGCCTCGCCAAAGTGGCCGTCCAATCCGTGGCCGCGCGCAGCGGGCGTACGTTCCGACGCAGATTAATCCCCCGTTAGCGCCGGAAATCGCTATTGTGGTCCGCTGATTCCGAACCGATGCCACCGCCCGGTGGCCACCGTCCCCCTACGAAGGCACACATGCCGAGATGGATCACGTACGCCGCCCTCATACTCGTTGGCGGCGCGACCCACCCATTCGCCCCACAGACCGTAGCGCCAAATGACAATCGACGTCCCGTCGGCACCCTCGAAAAAGGCGTGCTGACCGTGGCGCTCGAGGCGCGACTGGGCCGCTGGTACCCTGAAGGCGAGGGTGGACGAACGCTGGACGTGGCAGCGTTCGCGGAGGAGGGTAAGCCGCTTTCGACCCCGGGGCCGCTCGTGCGCGTAGCCGTGGGTACGACCGTGCGCGCCACGGTTCACAACCGGCTCGACAAGCCGCTCACGGTCTTCGGATTCGGCAAGACGCGCGGTCTCTCCGACAGCGTCGTCGTTCCGGTCGAGGGGAAGACCGCACTGTCGTTCACACCGACGGCGCCCGGGACGTACTACTACGCGGCGCGGCGCGAACCAGATCCGTTAGGCGGTCGCACCGTCGAGGATGCACAGCTCGTCGGCGTGATCATCGTCGACCCACCTAACGTGAAGCCGAATCCGAGCGACCGGATCATGGCGATGACGTGGGGATGCAGGGTCGACCCGTCGAGCAGGACCGGGCTCGATCGGTGCACCATGGCCATCAACGGTCGCTCGTGGCCGCACACCGAACACCTCACGTATACGCAGGGCGACTCGATCCGGTGGCGCGTCATCAACTTCACCGAGCTCGATCACCCAATGCACCTCCACGGCTTCTTCTTCCGCGTCGACTCGAAGGGCGACGGCGTCGTGGACTCGGTGTACGCGCCCGCCCAGCGTCGCATGGGGGTGACCGAGGTGATGGGCCCGTTTCAGACGTTGTCACTCGCCTGGAAGGCCGACCGACCCGGCAACTGGATCTATCACTGCCATTACGCGACACACCTCTCCGACCTCGTCGCGCTCGACACCGACAAGGGCTCGCTGGACTCGTCGATGCTCGCGCACCACTCGTCCGATCGCCCGCACCAGATGTACGGGCTCGTGATGGGCATCAGCGTCGCGCCGAAAGGTCCGGCGGCGGTGGTCAACGGGCCGGAGCGCAGGATCCGGATCATCCAGCGCGAGAAGCCTAACGTGTACGGCTCGCAGCCGGGGATGTCGTTCGTGGTCGATGGGACCCCGGAGGCGTCCGACCCGAACGCAATGCCGGTGCCGGGGCCGATGCTGGTGCTCGAGCGCGGCAAGCCGGTGGCGGTCACGATCGTCAATCAGTCCGACGATCATGCGGCGGTCCACTGGCACGGCATCGAGCTCGAGAGCTATCCCGACGGGGTGCCGGGGTGGAGCGGGAGCGGCAAGAACCTGTTGCCGTCCATCGCGCCGCACGACTCGCTCACCGTGCGGTGGACCCCGCCGCGCACGGGGTCGTACATGTATCACTCGCATTTCCGGAGGCGCAGCAGATGGGCAGCGGGCTATACGGGCCCATCATCGTCGTCGAACCAGGACAGCGGTTCGATCCGGAAACGGATAAGACACTGTTCTTCGGGACCGCCGGGCGACTGGAAAACGCCGTCTTCGGTCCGCTTCCGGCTTTCGTGATGAATGGCAAGACCCAGCCTGACGCGATGGACCTCAAGGCCGGGACGCGCTACCGCTTCCGCCTCTTCAACCTGGCGGGCGATACGCCGCTCCTGCTGTCGATCAACGCTGGCGACGCGCCCGTGGAGTGGCGCGCTGTCGCGAAGGACGGCTACCCGCTGCCGACGTCGCAGGCCACCCGGGGGCCGGCGGTGCTGATGTTCGATCCGGGCGAGATCTACGATTTCGAGCTTACGCCGTCGGCCGCGGGTGAACTGACGCTCAAGTTCGGGCTTCCGGATTTCATCACGGTTCCGCCCCCGCCGCCCGCGGGGCCGAATCTCCCGTTCGCGCCGCTTCCGCCAAGGATCACGGTGCCGATCCACGTGCACTAGACAGGCACGTTAGGCGGCGACAAGATTTCGCCATGAACGACGTCGTTCGTGGTACGGTCGCCGCGGGGTATCAGCCCGTAGCCGACGCATTCCGCGCCTTCTTCACGAAGGCGTGGGACGTCGGCTCGGCTGTTTCCGTGTATGTGCGCGGCGAGCCGGTCGTGCAGCTCACCGGTGGTCATCGGATTGGCGCCGGCGATCCCAAGCCATACGACGCCGACACCATCCAACTGGTCGCCTCCACCACGAAGTTCGTGGAGTCGCTGGTCGTTGGGCTGCTCGTCGATCGCGGGCTGCTTCGCTACGACGACCGGATCATCGATCACTGGCCGGAATTCGCGGGTGGGCAGCCGGGCAAGGCTCAGGTAACGCTGCGCCAACTGATGATGCATCGCGCGGGGCTCCCCGTGTTCGAGCGGAAGCTCGAAGACGACGAGCTGTTCGATCTGGACGCGCGCGCGCGATTCCTCGAGCGACAGGTGCAGGTGCCGGAGCTCTACGCCGCCGAACCGGCCGGCTCCGACTGGAGGTCTCAGCGACCTGCGCCGCCGCAGGCGTACCACGCCGTGTCGCGCGGCCTCTATTCGTCGGAGCTCGTCCGGCGGGTGGACGCGAAGCATCGGCGTCTGGGTCTCTACTTCCGTGACGAGATCGCCGAACCGTTAGGCATCGACTTCTGGATCGGGTTGCCTGACGAGCAGGCGCCACGCGTCTCCGGCACGCGTCCCGACCCGACCGTCATCACTCGGCTCCTTGCTGGGGATGTCGCGGGGCTCGAGACCTCGGACGACCCGCGTCATCGGCTGCACGATTACGAGATCGCGTTCCTGCGGCAGCTGTTGACTCAGCCCGAATCGATTCCCAGCCGTGCCCTCAATTGTCTGGCGCCGAGCGGCGTGGCGCCGCAGGAGCTGGCGAATCACCCGAAGTTGCGCGCGGTCGAGCTGGCATCGTCGAGTGGGTTCGGCAGCGCGGACGCACTCGCTCGGCTCGCGGCGCTCGTGGCCGGCGGCGGATCGTTAGGCGGCCGCGCGATCTTTTCGTCGCACCGGGCCCTCCAGGATGCGATCGAGGTGGCGGACGAGTACGCGGTGGACGGCCTGATGGGAACCCCGGTCTCGTTCGCCCAGGGCGG
>Ga0207662_10001458_pt1 | contig 11483 bp, 11 predicted proteins | sample KBSS33LmetaG_FD_184338 | JGI IMG/M metagenome (GOLD analysis project Ga0207662, IMG submission 184338) | Switchgrass rhizosphere microbial communities from Kellogg Biological Station, Michigan, USA - KBS S3-3L metaG (SPAdes) (version 2) | ecosystem: Host-associated > Plants > Roots >... | reverse complement strand
GGGGGGGATTTCAGCCGGCAAGTTCGGCCTTTATTGACGAGAAATCCCGCGCAGGAGACAAAAATGCTCGCCCGCTACAGGATGTTCGCTGGATACAATGCCTGGTGCAATGAGCGTCTCTACGAGGCCGCCGCCCAGATTCCCGACGCTGAATATCGGGCCAATCGAGGGGTCTATTTCCGGTCCCTCCACGGCACACTCAATCATTTGCTTGTGGGCGATCGCATCTGGATGCGGCGTTTTACCGCTCAGGGCGAAGTCCCGCCGAGTCTCGACGCCACACTCTATGACGATTTCCCGCGACTACGCGCCGCGCGCCGATCCGAGGATCAGCGCATTGGCAACTACATCGGAAGCCTGACTGAGAGCGATCTCTCAAAACCGATCCGATACCGGACCTTCGTCAATCCACAGGACATAGAACAGATACTCGCGCCGGCACTCGACCATTTCTTCAATCACCAGACCCATCATCGCGGCCAGGCGCACGCGCTGGTCAGCGGCATACTGGGCAATGACAGGACGCCAAGTTTTGATTTGATCATCTACCAGCGCGAGACCGGCGAAGGGACGCTGCGAACAATCGGCTGATGCGCCTTACTGGACGTAGCTGCGCCCGAAATCCTGGCTCGCGGTCTTTGGCGCGCCGGATTTTTTCTTTGGTGTCTTCTTGGCTGGAGTGCCAGCAGGCTTTGGCTGCTCAGGTGCGCGGTCGATAACTTTCAGCCTGCCGTCGGCAAATGTGTAGATTCCGGGCCAGGGTCCACTGAGAAAAGTCAGAACCGCCCTGCGCTCGCCTTTGTCGCCAGCGCTGATCGCTACGTTGGTCGGAACGCCCGCCCGCTGCACCGCCTGGCATTCCGTCATGCCGAGCGCGATACCGCCTGCAACCTGAGGCATCGCCGGCTCAAGCTTCTGAAGGCCTGGGTCAGCACCAGCCGTACGCGTTGGCGCCGGCGCCGCTGGACCAGCAAGGTCCCCCGCGACCGAGCCGATTTCGCGGTCGGCATCGGCAGGTGCCGCGGCTTGGGCTGGCGGCGCCTCTGCTGCTTGCGCGGCCGGCGCGCACCGGCCATCGGCACCCACCAGGTCTTCCGCGCCCACCGGACCTTGCGGGCCTAAGCTCACTCTTGCCGTGCTGGGTCGTGCCCAGTCCGGCTTGGCGAAGATATCCGCCGATTTAAAAACTCCACCTTCGTTCTGATCCTCGAAAACGCCCGTAACATTCTTGCAGCCGCCGACGAGGAGTGCGGCACTGCAGACGAGCGCAAAGCTGATGGAAGCGCGGTGACGCGACAAACTTCCGACCCCGAATGACCTATCTGCTTGTCCCTTAAAACGTATTTTGCGTCATCACAATGGCGCGCTGCAAGCCCGTGTCGTTCAAAGGGTTACTGGGTATCGGCCATTGGCTGATCGTGCATTGGCCGACCACCCCGCGCCCGGAACCCCGCTGGGCTATTCCCTTCCTTCAGCTCTTTTTCGCCCAGCGCCCTTGTTCGTCCGCCTGCCAATAGGTTGCCTCGAAACCTTTCGCCCGGACGTCGGACCAGTGCGCACGTGCCGCAGCCACTGCTTCATCATCTTCGCCATCAAACAACAGCGCGATCCGGTGATACCGTTCGACATCAACGGGAAGCGGTGCGCGGTCGACTAGGAACCGTACGGTTGCGCCATTTGGATTGCCGTCATTGGGGGTGAGCAAAACCGGTTGCTGTGCTGCCTCGGATTCGCGCCACGTGCCGTGTGGGAGAAAGCCATCGTCGCGGTAGGTCCACAAATGCGCATCAAGTGCTTCGATGCGCTCCTCGGTCGACCCCTGCACCACAACTTTCCAGCCTCGCTCGAGCGACTTCTCGAGGAGCGCGGGCAATACGCTTTCAAGTTTCTGCCCTTGCAGGTGGTAGAATAAGATCTCGGTCATAGGAGTGCCCGGCCGACTACTATTCGTAATGATCCGCAACTAGCCGATCGAGAAGCCGCACCCCCCAACCGGAACCCCAACTTTTGTTGACGTCCGTCTGACGCGAGTCGAACCCTGTTCCAGCAATGTCTAGATGAGCCCAGGGAATCCTGTCGTCAACAAAGCGCTTGATGAACTGCGCGGCCGTGATGGCGCCACCCCAGCGGCTTCCGCCTGTATTCTTCATGTCGGCGAATTTGGAGTCGATCATCTTGTCGTACTCGGGCGCAAGTGGCATGCGCCATACCAGCTCTCCTGTCTCATTTCCTGCTTTCGTCAAGCGCTCGGCAAGCTGATCGTTGTTCGAAAACATGCCGGCATACTCCTGTCCCAGTGCGACGATGATCGCACCCGTTAGGGTCGCCAGATCCACCATAAATTTCGGCTTGAAGCGCTGCGCCGCATACCAAATCACGTCTGCAAGAACGAGCCGGCCCTCTGCATCCGTATTGATGATCTCGATCGTCTGTCCCGACATAGATTTGACGATGTCGCCGGGACGCTGCGCGTTACCATCCGGCATATTCTCGACAAGGCCAATGAGTCCGACGGCATTCACCCGCGCCTTGCGTGCAGCAAGCGCATGCATCAGTCCGACGACGCAGGCGGCGCCTGCCATGTCGCCTTTCATGTCCTCCATGCTGGAAGCGGGCTTAATCGAAATACCTCCGGTATCGAAGCAGACGCCTTTGCCGATGAACGCAACTGGAGCCTCTCCCGCTCTTCCCCCATTCCAACGCATCACGACGACGCGGCTCTCGCGTGTCGAACCCTGACCGACGCCGAGAAGAGCATTCATGCCGAGTTTTTTCATCGCCTTGACATCGAGAACTTCGACAGCGACGCGAAGCTTCTTCAAGGCCCCTGCGCGGCGTGCGAATTCTTCCGGGTAGAGGACATTGGCGGGTTCGTTGACCAGGTCTCGGGCCAGTACGACGCCGTCGGAAATCGCAACGCGCGGGATATCGGCTTTGCGCACGGCGGCAACATCGCCGACCGCGATCGTTATGTTCCGAACAGCGGGCGGCTTTTCATCTTCCTTGCGCTTGGTCTTGTAGCGATCGAATGCGTACGCGCGCAGGCGGGTCCCTTGCGCCAGATCCGCCGCCTGCTCCGGTCGCATCGCGCCGCCCGGCAGCTCGGCGAAGATACTGGCGTCGGCGGTCGCATTCGGCAGCCTGCCGGTCGCAAGGCCCCCGAGGCGGAGAAAGTCCTTTGGCGTGAGGTCAGCGACCTTTCCTACGCCAATCACGACCAATCGGGTCGCCTTGAGCCCAGCCGGCATAACAAGATCCAGGGTTGAGCTTTTTTTCCCTGTAAACCGTTCTGACCTCGCGGCGCGCGCGACGATATTGGTCACCCCTCCGAGAGCCCTGCGTGTCGCCGGGCCGAATTTCAGGCCCTCGTCGCAAAACACGACGAACACGCCCCTTCCAGGGGCGGTAAAGGGGCCAAAACCGAGCTTCAAAGCGTTGGGCATCGAAAAAGGGTCCTTTGCTGGCAGGAGCGCGTGTCGGGCGGGGTGTGTCGGTCCATATGGCGCCCCGGCATGGCCCCTGCAAAGCCCAATTGGCGGGATTCCAGCGTTTTCCTCACGGGCGTGGTCATTTCGCTGACGAAATCATCCAAAAATTTCCGGTAGTTAAGTACCCATTCGGCCAATGGCCGAGCTAGCCGGCCGCGCCCACGAGCAACTGCAGTTTTTACATTTTGTTGTGCATGTTCAACGGCTTTGCCTTTGCCCGGCCATTTTGTCAGGCGATCAAAGTAAGTCTGACGGGGGTTGAGTTTTAAGCTGAAAGGACGTGGCGCCTGGTGGGGGAAACCAAGCGCGGGGTCCGGTTTATGCCGGATCAGGGGACGATGCTGCGGATGGGGTCCATCAACGAATACATATTGCGCACCACGCTGGGTGCGTTCCTGATCGTGCTGGTCAGCCTGACCGCCGTGATCTGGGTAACGCAGGCGTTGCGTGACATCGACATCATGACCAGCCAGGGGCAGACAATCCTTGTCTTCGTCGGGATCACCGGCCTGATCATACCCCTGCTGGTCCTTGTGATTGCGCCGATTGCGTTGCTGATCGCGGTCGCGCATGTGCTCAACAAACTGTCCAACGATTCAGAAATCATCGTCATGAACGCGGCAGGCATGTCGCCTTGGGTTTTGTTCCGTGCGTTCATGGCTGCCGCCCTGGTGGTGTCGCTGCTCGTCGGCGTAATCAGCGCCTACTTCGCTCCAAAAGGCCTTCGCATGCTGCGCGATTGGCTGACCGAAGTTCGCGCCAATGTCGTGAGCAGCATCGTTCAACCGGGGCGTTTTACGACGATCGAAAACGGCGTGACCATTCACATCCGTGAGCGACGTCCGAACGGTCAACTGGCCGGAATATTTCTGGACGATCGACGCAATCTGAACGAGCGCATTACGGTTCTTTCGGAAATTGGCGAACTGCTGGACAACGAAAGCGGGACCTACCTGGTCCTTCAAAAGGGTGTCGTCCAGCGGCAAGAGCCCAGCCAGCGTGATCCCGCAATGGTCGTCTTCGATCGCTACGCCTTCGATCTATCGCAATTCGCCAGCGGTGCGCAGTCGGCCAAATATTCGATCCGCGAGCGTTATCTCTGGCAACTGCTGTTTCCTGACCCGAAGGACCAGTTTTACGTTGAACAGCCCGGCCAGTTCAGAGCCGAACTGCACGACCGGCTGATGGCTCCGCTTTATCCGATCGCGTTCGTCGTTATCGCCTATGCCTACCTCGGCGCTCCCCGCACGACCCGCCAGAGCCGCAGTTTGTCAATGCTTGGTGCCATCGGTGGCGTCGCACTGCTGCGCCTGATCGGATTTGCCTCGACGGTTTTTGGCGCCGCTATGCCCTGGGTGCTCGCGCTGCAGTATCTGATCTTGGCCGCTGCGATTGGCGCTGGACTATACGTCATACGTCGCGGGCTGATCATTGAGCCCCCTGTCTTCATTTCCGATTGGTTCGCTGCGCTCATCGAGCGCTTGGGCCGACGCTTCGTTACGCCGTGATGTGACCGCTATGCCGATCATCGCCGGAACCCTTGCACGGTACTTCGGGCTGCGATTTGCCAACGCAGTGCTTGTGGTCTTTGTCGGCATTTTCGCGCTGGTCGCGCTGATCGATTACATCGAGCTGATGCGGCGTGCCGGCGATATTCCAAACGTGTCGGCCGCACTGGTCGCAAAAACCTCGTTCTATCGCGTGCCGCAAGTCGTCGAACGCATCCTGCCGTTCTGCGTGCTGATCGGTGCCATGTCTTGCTATCTCAACTTGTCCCGGCGGCTCGAACTGGTGGTTGCCCGTTCAGCTGGAATGTCGGCATGGCAATTTGTCATGCCAGCCGTCGTGACCGCATTCGTTTTTGGTCTCATCGCCACCACCATTTACAATCCAATATCGGCCACTTTGCAGGAGCGCTCGAAGCGCTTCGAGGCTGAACTTTTCGGGCAGACCGCCTCCACGCTCGGCCGGAGCAGCGGCACGTTCTGGATGAACCAGCGCACCGACGAAGGTCAGGCCATCATCAATGCAGTTGCCAGCCGCGACCAAGGCATCAATCTCAACGGCGTGTCGATTTTCGTATTCGACATCGATGGCCGTTTCAAACAGCGGATTGAAGCGCGCGCTGCCGTTCTGGTCCCTGGCGCATGGGTTTTGCGAGATATCAGCCTTTATGGGCTCGGCACCCTCCCAACTACCCAGGCCGAATACCGGCTCAAGACCAGTCTGACCCCCGAGCAAGTCCGCGAAAGCTTTGCTACTCCCGAAACCGTCCCGTTCTGGGATCTTCCCGTGTATATCCAGATCGCAGAACACGCGGGGCTCGTAGCAGCAGGCTATAAATTACAGTTTCAGAAACTTTTGGCGCGTCCATTTTTGCTCGCGGTAATGGTTCTTCTTGCAGCTGCTGTAAGTCTACGCTTCTTCCGCTTCGGCGGTATCCAGAAGATGGTTTTAAGTGGCATAGCCGCCGGGTTTCTGCTTTACGTTTTGTCGAAAGTGACTGAAGATTTAAGCAAGGCTGAGTTGATGCACCCTGTAGCAGCAGCTTGGCTGCCCGTGCTCGTCGGCGGCGTCACGGGATTTGTAGCGTTGTTGTACCAGGAGGACGGGTGATGGCGGGGCTTTTTAGCGCTCGTCCATCAGGGCCGCGGCCGTATGGCCGTGGCCTGATGATGCTTGCCGCCGTCCTCGGCCTGTTAGCCTTCGACGGGCTGGTTGCGTCTGCGCCGGCGCAGGAGTTGCAATTTCCGCAGCGGCCGCCGCCGCCCAAAAAATCCAAGATTACCCTGGAGCGAGAAAAATCCGGGCAAAAGCAAATGCTCGTTCAAGCGAACGAGGTTGCCTACGACTACACAAACAATCGCGTTGCCGCCGTTGGGAACGTGCAGATCTATTATGGCGGATCGACTCTCGAAGCGAACCGGGTCGTCTACGATCAGAAGACCAAACGGCTTCACGCCGAGGGCAATGTCAGACTCACCGAGGAGGATGGCAAAGTCACCTACGGCGAGATCATGGATCTGTCAGACGACTACCGCGACGGATTTGTTGACTCATTGCGCCTAGATGCCCCCGACCAGACGCGCATGGCCGCCTCGCGCGCTGAACGTTCCAGCGGCAATTTCACGGTATTCCATAACGGTGTCTATACGGCCTGCGCGCCCTGCAAGGATGATCCGAAGAAGCCTCCTCTTTGGCAGGTCAAGGCTGCGCGTATCATTCACGACCAGACCGAGAAAATGATCTACTTCGAGGACGCGCGGATCGAATTTTTTGGTCGGCCGCTCGCGTGGCTACCTTACTTCTCGGCGCCGGATCCGACGGTCAAGCGCAAGACCGGTTTTCTCATGCCGTCGATTTCGACAAGTTCTGTTTATGGCGGAGCCATTGAAGTCCCCTACTACTGGGCATTGGCACCAGATTACGACGCTACGTTCGCGCCAATGATCACGACGAAGCAGGGACCGTTGCTCCAAGGTGAGTTTCGCCAGCGTTTGATAAACGGCGCCTATTCAATTCGTGCCGCAGGAATTTACCAGCTCGACAAGGACTATTTTATTCGTAGCGACGGCAGCACGACGCCCGGCTATCGCGATTTTCGCGGAAGCTTGGAAAGCTCGGGCTTGTTCGCGCTCAATAATAAATGGGTCTGGGGCTGGGACGGGGTACTGCTGTCCGACAAAACGTTCTTTCAAGATTACAACCCGCGCCTGTCGAGATACCGGACAACTGATCCATTCCAAAATCCGTATACCGAGGCGATCTCGCAGGCGTTCCTCACCGGCAAGGGCAACCGCAGCTATTTTGAAGCGCGATCTATCTACTATTTTGGCTTCTCCGAGGCAGACTCGCAAAACCAGATTCCGATCATCCACCCTGTGATCGACTATAATTATACGTTTGATCGTCCAATCCTTGGCGGCGAACTTGGCTATCGATTGAATTTCACCAGCCTCACGCGCCAGGATGCCAACTTCGATGCGATAACTCAAAGCGCCCTGAACAACGGCAGTTGCACGCAGACTGCGGACCCCGCGATCAAAACAACAGCGAATTGTTTGCTACGCGGCGTCCCCGGCACCTACACCCGCTTTTCGGCCGAGACACACTGGCGACGCAGGGTCACCGACCAGTTTGGCCAGGTGTTTACGCCATTCGCCTCAGTAAGGGTCGATGCAGGATCGATGCAGATCAAGAATCAACCGGGCGTCGCCAACTACATTGAGACCGGCGACGACAATCTCGTGCGCGCGATGCCGACCGTTGGACTCGAGTATCGGTATCCGTTCATCAATATACAGTCTTGGGGCACGCAGACGATCGAACCGATCGCGCAAGTGATCATTCGTCCCAATGAGCAGCAGATTGGTCGATGGCCGACCGAGGATGCGCAGAGTCTGGTCTTTGACGACAGCAACCTGTTCCGCGTCGACAAGTTTTCCGGCTGGGATCGCGTGGAAGGTGGCAGCCGCGCAAACTACGGCATGCAGTACACGGCACAGGTAAATCAAGGTGGATTTGTCAACGTGCTCTTCGGACAGTCGTATAATCTGTTCGGGCAAAATTCGTTCGCGCTGGGCGGCACAACCAACACGGGTCTCGACAGCGGCTTGGATACGACGAGATCGGACTACGTGGCGCGAGTGTCTTATCAGCCGAACAGCACTTACATGTTCACCTCACGGTTCCGTTTTAACAACGATTCTTTCGAGGTACAGCGAACCGAACTGGAGGGCCGGGTCAATTTCGATCGATGGTCAGGAGCTTTGCTGTATGGAAATTACGCCGCCCAACCCGAGCTTGGATTTCTCGATCGCCGGCAGGGCATCCTGGGAACAGGCCAGGTCAAGCTTGATGCCAACTGGGTTCTGTTGGGATCGGCGCGCTACGACATTAATGCCGGGAAATTCGATCAAACGCGCGTTGGAGTGGGCTATGTAGATGATTGCCTGATCCTGGGCCTGAACTACATTACCAACTACACCTATAGCGGAAACGTGCAAGCCAATCACACGGTTATGCTGCAACTCAGTCTGCGCACGCTAGGTGGCACGTCCGTTGGCCAGCCGGTCGGTCGGCCGGCGTCAAATTAGGATATTCGCGCTAGAGCTCGGAGCCGGTACATTTCGATGCCGAACGTGTCGATGAAGCGATATCAGTGGTTCGCGGGCGCAATGATCGCCATTGTCCTTGCTTGCCCCGCAGCGGCCCAGGTTGTCGTCATAGCCAACGGTTCCCCCATAACCGAATACGACATTCAACAACGTATGAAACTCGAGGGGAGCGCCACGCACAAAACCGCGACGCGTCAACAGGTTATTGATGATCTGATTGACGACCGCCTCAAAATTTCAAAAGCGAAAGTTTACGGTCTCGAAGTCACCGACGCTGAGGTGAACGGCGCCTTCGAAGGCATGGCGACGCGACAGCACGTCACTATTCAACAATTTTCTCAGGTTCTTGAACGCGCCGGCATTTCTCCGAACACAGTCAAGGCGCGTATTCGGGCCGAATTGACCTGGCAGCAGCTGGTCCGTGGCAAGTTCGGCTCGTCACTACAGGTCGGCGAGAGCGATATCGCCAACGCTCTGAAGGACCGAAACGAAAACGAGGCGTCGGCCGTCGGCTACGTCTACACACTCTATCCGGTGACCGTCGTGGTTCCGCGAGGCTCAAGTGAGGCCACAATTTCAGCCAAGCGCAGCATCGCGGACAATCTCCGCCTCCGATTCGTGTCTTGCAACGAAGGTCTGGCCATGGCCCGCGCCCTGCGGGATGTGGCCGTCCGGGAGCCGATTACGCGCAGTTCGGCGGACTTGACCGCACAGCTGCGCGAAATTCTGGGAAACATCGAAGTGGGGCATTTGACCGCTCCAGAGGTGACCGCGCAGGGGCTGCAGATGTTTGCTGTCTGCAACAAGAAGGAAACAACAGCCGAATCTCCACTGCGGCGCGAGGTGCGGGAGCAGCTTTATACTAAGCGCTATGAATCAGAATCGAAAAAATTTCTCGAAGAAATTCGCAAGTCGGCGATGATCGAATATAAGAACCAGAAATGAGCGAACCGGGCGGCCTTCCACTGGCGCTTACGCTGGGCGAGCCGGCTGGCATCGGCCCTGAATTGACAATCAGGATTTGGCGACGTCGTAGGGAGCTCCGGCTGCCGCCTTTTTATCTTGTCGGGGATCCGGACTTTGTCCGCGATCGTGCGCGCCAGCTCGGATCCGAGATCGCATTGAGCACCGTGACCCCGGCACAAGCGGCGGACGTATTTCCCCGCGCTTTGCCAGTCGTACCGCTTCAAATGCCTGTGACGGCCGCGACTGGAAAACCGGACGAATCGAGCGCGCCCGCCGCTATCGCCTCTATCCGGCGAGCTGTCTCCGACGTGCTCGCGGGTCAGGCGGCGGGGATTGTCACCAATCCGATTGCAAAGAACGTGCTTTATCGATCGGGCTTCGCCGAGCCGGGGCATACGGAGTTTCTTGCCAAGCTGGTAGAGGAAGCGACCGGAAAAGCCAGCTGCCCGGTGATGATGCTTTGGTCGCCGGAGCTTGCCGTCGTGCCGGTGACGATCCACCTGCCGCTTAAGGATGTCGTTTCAAGACTGACCTTCGAGCTCGTGGTCGAGACCGGACGCATCACCGCGCACGATCTTACCAAGCGTTTCGGCATTCTGCGCCCGCGTCTCGCCGTCGCTGGCCTTAACCCGCATGCCGGAGAAGATGGCGCACTTGGTGAGGAAGATGCTGCAATTGTCGCGCCAGCCGTCGAACGTCTGCGCGCCGAAGGGATCGATGCTGTTGGGCCTCTTCCGGCCGACACGCTCTTTCACGAACGGGCGCGCGCGGCCTACGACGTTGCTCTGTGCATGTATCACGACCAGGCGTTGATCCCCATCAAGACGCTGGCATTCGATCATGCCGTTAATGTTACGCTCGGCTTGCCGTTCGTGCGCACGTCTCCCGACCACGGCACGGCCTTCGACATTGCGGGCAAAGGCACCGCAGATCCTTCCAGCCTGATCGCCGCGATATCGCTTGCCGCACGCCTTTCGGCGACCGCGCCGGCCCTGGTTCCGGCCAAATAATGGCACAACTCGATGACCTGCCTCCGCTGCGGGAGGTCATCCGCAAGCATGGTCTGACACCGAAAAAATCTCTCGGTCAAAACTTTCTGTTCGACCTCAACCTGACCGCCCGTATCGCTCGCGCCGCCGAGCCGCTTGAAAACATCACGGTGGTCGAAGTCGGCCCTGGCCCGGGCGGCCTCACGCGCGCACTTTTGGCATTTGGAGCACGGCGCATTATTGCAATCGAGCGAGACCGGCGTGCAATCGATGCGCTTGCAGAGATCGCCGCACGGTATCCCGGGCGCCTCGATATCGTTGCGGGCGATGCGCTTGAGATCGACCCGCGTGAGCAGCTTGGTCCCGAACGTCGACAGCTGCGCCGGATGGCCCCGCGTCCAGACCAGAAGGGGCCGGCCGAGCTCGCTTTCGATCACGTATGACTACCCGCGCGGGCTCGTGGAGTACCACGCGGTGGGGCACACGCTGCTCCGCGGCCGGCGCCGCCAGGTGGACGACGTGGTGACGCTTCCCCCGGGCCAGATCATCGACGACGCGGTCTCCGCGGGACTGAACTTCGCGGCGGGGCGCCTCGAGCGGGACCTCGACGGCGCGTATCGCATGACGGTCCTGCGGCGCTCTCGACCTCGCGGTGAAGGGCCGGACGACGTCACCCCCGGCGCTTACCGCGTCGAGGTCGTGCCGGTGCGCTTCCAGGTCGAGCCCGAACCGGCCACCGGCAAGCTGGTCGCGCGCGTCGACATGTCCGGCTGGTCGTCCTGGGCCCGCGCCGACCAGCCGGCCCGGCTCGTCTTCACTCCCGAGCGGCGCCTGGAGTCGATCGAGACCCGACTGATCTGGGGCAGCGCGGTCCGGATGCGCCTCTCGTAGTCCGCCGGGGCGACCGGCAAGAAACGCCGGCC
>Ga0207662_10001455_pt1 | contig 11489 bp, 6 predicted proteins | sample KBSS33LmetaG_FD_184338 | JGI IMG/M metagenome (GOLD analysis project Ga0207662, IMG submission 184338) | Switchgrass rhizosphere microbial communities from Kellogg Biological Station, Michigan, USA - KBS S3-3L metaG (SPAdes) (version 2) | ecosystem: Host-associated > Plants > Roots > Rhizosphere... | reverse complement strand
ACAGGCCACAGATAAACAGGCCACAGATAAACACGGATAAACACGGATAAGACAGATGAAGATGCCTGGACACGGCGTGTCCGCGCCTATCCGTGTTGATCTCTGGCCCTCATACTAATCCGGTTTCCCCTCAGCGCCCGAACAGCAGGCGCCGCGCGCGCGTCTTTCCGAGCGCGTTGACCACGAACGACATCGCGACGATCCGGGTGTCGAGGGCCAGCGACTGCCGTTGTGCGTAGCACCGATCCAGCGCGAGCCCCTCGGCGGGTGATCGCGCCGCGAGCTGGGCGAGGCCGGTGAGGCCGGGCGTGAGCGTCCAGCGCGACGCGGCGTGATCGTCGAGCCAGCGGTAGCGCTGCGCGTCCTCGCGCGTCACCGGCCGCGGCCCGACGGCGCTCAGATCGCCGCGCAGGATGTTGAGGAACTGCGGCAGCTCGTCGAGACCGGTCGCGCGCAGCAGCCGTCCCGCACGCGTGACGCGCTGGTCGCGCATGGTGCGGAACTTGAGGATCTCGAACGGCCGCTGCAGACGCCCGAGCCGCCGCTGCCGGAACAACAGCGGCCATCCGTCATCGAGGAGGATGGCGGCGGCGATGCACACCATCAGCGGCCCGAAGAACAGCAGTCCGCCCACCGCGCCGACTACGTCGAACGCGCGCTTTGAACGCGTCACCCCTTTACATTAGCGGAAATAACTTTACAATGCAAAGTCATGCCGCACGCGCGCCCGCTTCGCGTCAAGTTCATCCTCCCGGCGCTGACGGAAGCGACCAGTCCGTACTGGCGCCCCATCAAATACTCGCTCTTTCCGCCGCTCGGCCTGGCCACGCTCGCCGCCTACCTCACGTCGGACGACGAGGCGGTGATCGTCGACGAGCACGTCGAGCGGTTGACCACTGACGACGAGCCCGATCTCGTCGTCATCCAGGTCTACATCACCAACGCCTACCGTGCGTATCGGCTCGCCGACCACTACCGCGCCCGCGGGGTGTTCGTCGCGCTCGGCGGACTGCACGTGACCTCGCTGCCCGACGAAGCGGTGCCGCACGCCGACGCGATCTTCATCGGCCCCGGCGAGCAGACGTTTCCGCAGTTCCTGCGCGACTTCCGGCAGGGACGCGCGCAGCCGATCTATCGATCGACGGCCGGCCGCTCGATCGAGGAGATTCCGCCCGTGCGGCGCGATCTCATCCAGCGCCGCCGCTACCTCGTGCCCAACTCGATCGTCGTGTCGCGCGGATGCCCGATGCACTGCGACTTCTGCTACAAGGATGCGTTCTTCCAGGGCGGGCGATCCTTCTACACGCAGCGCGTCGACGCCGCGCTGGCCGAAATCGCGCGGCTGCCCGGTCGCCACCTCTATTTCCTCGACGACCATCTGCTCGGCGACCCGCGCTTCGCGCGCGCGCTCTTCGACGGCATGAAGGGCATGAACCGCCTGTTCCAGGGGGCCGCCACCGTCGACAGCGTCCTGCGCGGCGATCTGATCGAGCACGCCGCCGAGGCGGGCCTGCGCAGCCTGTTCGTCGGCTTCGAGACGCTGACGCCCGAGAACCTGCGGCGCAGCCAGAAGCGGCAAAACCTCGGCCGCGACTATTCAGCGGTGACCGCGCGGCTGCACGATCTCGGGATCATGATCAACGGCAGCTTCGTCTTCGGCATGGACGACGACGAAGGGGACGTCTTCCGCCGCACCGTGGACTGGGCGATCGCCCACGGCGTCACCACCGCGACGTTCCACATCCAGACGCCGTATCCCGGCACGGGGCTGCACGCGCGCATGCTGCGCGAGGGACGGATCACCACGAACAACTGGGATCGCTACGACACGCGGCACGTCGTCTATCGCCCGGCGCGCCTGACGCCGGAAGCCCTGAAGGACGGCTACGACTGGGCCTACCGCGAGTTCTACCGCTGGCGATCGATCGCCGGCGCGGCCTTTGCTCATGGGACGATCAAACACCGCGCGAAGCACTTCGCCTATGCGGCGGGCTGGAAGAAGTTCGAGCCGCTGTGGGACATCGTGATCCGCGCGCGGCAGCTTCGCGCGATGACGCCAGTGCTGGAGGGCGTGCTGGCCAAGGTGTCGAACGCACCTTCGGCACGTTCCAGTTCCGTAACGGCGCCGTCTCAGAACGGCACACAGGCTTGCCGGGGATCCGCGAGCTGCACTTCCTGACCCGCCCGTTTCCTGCGAAAAAACCGTGATTTTGTGACGAAAACTGTGATGGCACGGGCAATGCTCTGCCATGGCGCATCGAAACAGACCTGCTCATAAGGGAGTTTGCTGTCATGCGTCGTGTACTCGCCTTCATTCCCGTGTTGCTGCTGCTCCTCGCGGCACCGGTATTCGCTCAGGGTGAACAGTCGGGTGCGGTTCGCGGGCGTATTGCATCGTCCGACGGCCTCGCACTTCCGGGTGTCACCATCACGGTCGAATCTCCATCGCTCCAGGGTGTGCGGTCCGCCGTCACCGACGTGAATGGCGTCTACTCCATTCCCGGGCTGCCGCCGGGAGACTACGTCGTCCGCTTCGAGCTGTCCGGCTTCGCGGCCGCGCAGCGCAAGGTGTCGGTGCCGCTCGGGTCGCCGCTGGTGCTCGATCGCACGATGACGCTCGAAGTCATCAAGGAGACGGTTGACGTGAAGGCGCCGGCGACCGCGCCGGCGGCGGCGCCGTCGGGCGCGGTCAACGTCCGCACCGAGGCGGCGCGGCTGCTGCCGATCGGGCGCACGCCGTTCCATCTCGCCGAGCTCACGCCCGGCCTGACCGACAACACGCCGCAGCAGAACCAGGTGACGATCGGCGGCGGCATGGCCTACGACAACGTGTTCCTCGTCGACGGCGTCGACGTGAACGACAACGTGTTCGGCCAGCCCAACGGCCTCTTCATCGAGGAAGGCATCCAGGAAGCGCAGGTGCTCACGTCGGGCGTCAGCGCCGAGTTCGGCCGCTTCGGCGGCGGCGTCGTCAACGTGGTGACCCGCAGCGGCGGCAACATCTTCTCGGGCGCGTTCCGCACCAACCTGTCGAACTCGGCGTGGAGCGACGAGACGCCGTTCGAGGACGGGAAGGGCACCAAGCGCGCGAGCAAGCTGTCGCCGACCTACGAAGCGATCGCCGGCGGCCCGGTGATGAAGGATCGGCTGTGGTTCTTCGGCGGCACGCGCGTCGAGCGCACGACGACGTCGAACCTGCTGCCGGTGACCGGCATCGCCTACGAGGGCAAGAACAACAACCGCCGCTACGAGGCGAAGCTGACCGGCACGATCGCGGCCGGGCAGACGCTGCAGGGCTCCTTCATCGACAGCTCGACGGATCAGTTCTCGGTGTCGCATCCCAACAGCATCGACCCGCGCGCGCTGACCTCGCCGCACACGGCCAACCGTCTCGGCGTGGCGACCTGGCGCGGCGTGATCGCGAACCGCGCGTTCGCGACGGCGCAGTACTCGCAGAAGTTCTGGCAGGTGACGAACAACGGCGGCACGTCGACCGACATCCACGACTCGCCGTTCCTGAGCCGCGGCACCACGTCGGGCGTCCCGGCGAACGCGGAATACAGCAACCCCTACTTCGACTCGACGGATCCTGACGGCCGCAACAACCGCCAGGCGACGGCGAGCCTCTCGTATCTGCTCGGCCGCCAGGGCATCGGCAGCCACGAGCTGAAGTCGGGCGTCGAGTACTTCGTGTCGTCGCGCCAGACCGGCAACTCGCAGACCTCGACCGGCTACATCTTCCAGACCGACTACAAGCTCAATGGCAGCCAGCCGGCGCTCGACGCCAACGGCCGGATGATCCCGGTGTTCACCCCGGGCACGAGCCGTCTCGCGACCTGGATGCCGACCCGCGGCGCGACGATCGACATCACCACGACGTCGCTCTTCGCGACGGATCGCTGGGTGGCGGGCCCGCGCCTGACGTTCGATCTCGGCGTGCGCTACGAGCACGTCGGCACCGAGGCGGACCTGCAGACGCAGGCGGTCTCGGCCAACACCTTCATGCCGCGCCTGGCCGCGACCTACGCGCTGACGAAGGACGGCACGACCACCGCGTCGGCTACCTACGGCCACTACTCGGGCACCTACAACGACGTGCAGTTTTCCCGGAACAGCGCGGCGGGCAACGCCGATCGCATCACCGGCCAGTACACCGGCCCGGCGGGACAGGGTCTCGACTTCGCGCCGGCGTTCGATCCGGCGAACTACACCACGATCGCGGGCACCTTCCCGACGGCGAACGTGTTCTTCGCGCCGGACCTGAAGTCGCCGATCACGAAGGAAACCACGCTCTCGCTCGGCCGCGAGTTCTCGAACGGCCTGTGGGCGCGCACCCGCTACGTGCATCGCCGCGCCACCAACTTCGTCGAGGACTACATCACGATCGCGGACGGCAAGACGACGGTGATCCGTAACGGCGTCAACTTCGGCACCTTCGACAACGCGACCTACCGCAACAGCGATCTGCCGAAGCGGGAGTACGACGCGATGGACTTCCAGTCCGGCTGGCAGGCGACGCGCGCGCTGATGGTCTCGGGGCAGTGGACGGTGCAGCTCCACAACAACGGCAACTTCGAGGGTGAGGCGGCGAACAACCCGGCGATCCCGTCGATCATCGCCGACAACCCGGAGATCTTCGTCGAGCGCGACTACCCGATGGGCCGTCTCGACGACTTCCAGCGCAACAAGGTGCGCGTGTGGGCGGCCTACGGCTTCGGCCTGGGCCACGCCGGCCGCCTCGACGTGGCGCCGATGTATCGCTACAACTCGGCGCGGACCTTCAGCTACACCGCGACGGTGGCGATCACGCCGCAGCAGCTCGCCGACAACCCGGGCTACGCGCGCGTGCCGACCTCGCAGACGCTCTACTTCGGTGAGCGCGGCGCCGGGACGTTCGCCGGCTACGGCCTCTTCGATCTCGCCACGACCTGGAGCATGCCGGTGTGGAAGACGGTGTCGCCGTGGTTCAAGGTGGAAGTGCTGAACGCGCTCAACAACCAGAAGCTGATCAGCTGGGACACGACGGTCACCGCTGACGCCAACGGTCCGAAGGACGCCGACGGCCTGCCGCTGAACTACGTGACGGGCCCGAACTTCGGCAAGGCGCTGCGCACGACCGACTATCCGCGCCCGCGTCCGGGCATGGACGGAGGCCGCACGTTCCTGATGGCCTTCGGCGTCCGGTTCTAATCGCCGAACGGTTCATACCGAGGGGCCGGGAGCAATCCCGGCCCCTTTTTTATTGCGCGCGAAGCGCGATGACGGGGTCGACTTTCAGCGCGCGGCGTGACGGGATGTAGCTCGCGACCATCGCGACGAGCAGCATGATGAGCGCTACCGCCGCGAGCGTCAGCGGATCGCTGGCGCCGACGCCGAAGAGGAACGCCGACAGGGCCTGCGCGGCGGCGAACGCGCCCGCCAGGCCGATGGCGATGCCAATCACCGCCAGGATGACACCTTCGCGGACGACCGGTCCCATCACCTGCCGCGGCGCGGCGCCGAGCGCGACGCGGATCCCGATCTCGCGCGTGCGCTGCGTGACCGAATAACTGATCAGTCCGTAGACGCCCACCGCCGCCAGGATCAGCGCCAGCATCGCGAACACCCCAATCAGCATCGTCCGGAAGCGCGGCTGGCTGACGTTGCTCTCGATCTCCGACTGCAGCGTGTCGACGTCGCCGAAGGGCAGATCCGGATCGATCGCGGCCAGCTGTGACTTGAGCAGCGCGGTCACCGCGGCCTGCGGCAGCGAGCTGCGCACCGCGACCGTGGTGAACGGCAGCGCGAACTGCTCGAACGGCAGGTAGAGCAGCGGCGGCGCATTCTCGTTCAGCCCCAGCTGCTTGGCGTCGCCGACGAGACCGACGACGGTGAACCACGGCTCGCTCGGATTGTTCTCGAATCGGAGCCGCTTGCCGACGGGGTTCTCGCCGGGCCAGTACTTGCGCGCCAGCGAGACGCTCGCGATGGCGACGGGCGTGCTGTTTTCCTTGTCGCTGTCGGTGAAAGTGCGTCCGGCGAGCAGCGGAACGCCCATGGCGGAGAAATAGCCGCCCGACACGGTGGCCAGATAGCCGAACGGCCGATCGGCGCGCGTGTTCGAGGCGCGTCCCTCGAGGAAGAACGACGCGCTGGCGCTGCCGGCGTGGAACGGACCGGGGAAGCCGACGCCGACGGCCTGCATTTCGGGGCGCGAGGCGAGCCCTTCGACCAGCCGCCGGTACAGCCGCGTCTGGTCCGCCCCTTTCGGATAGCGTGCCTGCGGCACCATCAGGCCCGCGACGATCACCTGCTCCGGCTTGAAGCCCGAGTCGACGCGCTGCAGGCGCAGGAAGCTGTTGGCGAGCAGGCCGGCGCCGGCGAGCAGTACCAGGGTGAGCGCAATCTCGGCGACGACGAGCACGGCGCGTCCGCGCGCGCGGCCGCTGCCGCGATCGCCGGACTCCTTGATCACGTGGGCGGCCTCGGCGCGTGAGGCCTGCATCGCCGGCAGGATGCCGAACAGCACGCCGGTCAGCACCGACGCCGCCAGCGTCACGAGCAGCACGGTGGTGTCGAGCGCGATCGCGTCGGCGCGGGGCACGCTGCTCGGCAGCAGGCTCACGAGGACGGTCACCAGCCACGAGCTCATGAGCAGCCCGGTGATACCGCCCGCCATCCCCAGCACGAGGCTCTCGGTGAGCAGCTGCCGTATGAGCTGTCCGCGGCTCGCACCGAGCGCGGCGCGAATGGCCAGCTCACGCCGCCGCCCCGTCGCCCGTGCGATCAGCAGGCTCGAGACGTTGGCGCAGGCGATGAGCAGCACGAGCCCGACCGCGCCCTGGATCAACATCAGCGCGTCGCGGATGTCGCCGACCAGCGTTTCGCGGATCGGCTGGATGCGGACATCGCGGCCGCCGCTCGTGTCGCCGTGCTTCTGCTGGATGTCGGCGCCGACGTTGTGCAGGTCCTCCGCCGCCTGCGCCATCGTCACGCCGCTCTTCAAGCGCGCGATGGCCTGGAAGTACTGCACGTCGCGATTGGTCTCGGGATCCTTGAGCTCGATCGGCGACGGCGGAACCGCCAGCGGCGACAGCAGCCAGGCCTTGGCGCCCTGCGGCCAGGCGAATCCGCGCGGCATCACGGCGGCGACGGTATAGGCCTGACCGTTGACGCGGACGCTGCGTCCCGGCGCTCCCGGATCGTTGGGGAACAGCTTCTGCCACGCCTCGTGACCGAGCACGATCAGCTTGTCGCCTCGTCCGGTGTTGTCGCCTCGGGTGAAGGTACGGCCGAGCGCCGGCGGAGTGCCGAGCACGTCGAAGTACTCGGAGGTGACCCACGCCCCCTCGAATTGCACCGGCTCCCGCGATCCCGTCGCGATCGCGACCACGTCTTCGCGATAGCCGGCGATCGACTCGAGGCTCCGGTTGTTCTGCCGCAGGTCCATGTAGTCGCCGGCCGAGTGATTGCTCTCGCGCTCGTCCTTCGAGGTCGTCGACACCTTGACGACGCGGCCCTCGTCGCGGAAGGGCAGCGGCCGCAGCAGCACACCGTTGACGATGCTGAAGATGGCGGTGTTGGCCGCGATGCCCAGCGCGATCGTCACCACGGCGATGGCGGTGAAGCCGGGCGTCTTCAGCAGCGTGCGGATCGAATAGCGAATACTGGACATCCTGGGGTCTCCTCAATTGGCGCGCAGCGCGTCGTTGGGATCGACGCGCGTGGCGCGCAGGGCCGGCACGACGCAGGCGGCCATCGCGACGAGAGCGAGAATCGCGGCGGTACCGGCGAAGACGCGCGGATCGGTGGCGCGCACGCCCTGGACCAGATCGCCGAGCAGCGACGAGGTGAGCCACGCGCCGGCCACGCCGAGGGCGATGCCGATCGCGGTCAGCCGCAGGCTGTGCAGGCCGACCAGGCGGACCAGATCGCGCGGCGAGGCGCCGAGCGCGAGCCGGATCCCGAACTCGGTGCGCCGCTGCGCCACGGCATACGCCATCACCCCGTAGATCCCGGCGGCCGACAGCGCCAGCGCCATCAGCGCGAACGATCCGAGCAGCGAGAGCGCCACCTCGGTGTCGCCCAGCGCGCTCGACACGAAATAGCTCATCGGCCGCAGCTCCGCGACCGGCAGGTCCGGATCGACGCGCTGCATCGCGGCGCGCACGCCGGCCGCGATCGCCGACGGCGATCCCGCCGCGCGCGCGACGATCTGCATCGCGCCGTTGGGGTTCTGCGCCAGCGGATAGTAGACCACCGGCCGCGGCCTGCCGGACAGCGCCTCGTGCTGGACGTCGTTGACGACGCCGACGACCGTGCGCCACGGCGCCGCGGCTTCGAAGCGCGCCAGCTTGATGCGCTTGCCCACCGCGCTGTCGCTCGGCCAGTAGCGGTCGGCGAAGGCGCGGCTGACGATCACCACCAGCGGCGCGCGCTCGTTGTCGGCGGCCGCGAACAGGCGGCCGGCCTGCAGGTGAATGCCCAGCGCCTCGTGGAAGCCGGGCGTGACCGCGCGCCGATCCGCGTTGGGCCGGGTCGCCGGCGTCGGCGCCGCCATGCCTTCGATCGTCAGCGAGCCCGACGAGTTGTCGCCGGTCAGCGGCAGCGCGTTGGACGCGCCCACCGCCGTCACACCCGGGACCGCCGCGATCTCCTGCGTGGCGCGTTCGAAGAACGCGCGCTGCGTCTCGGCGGTTGGGTACTTCCACGGTGGCAGGAACGCGGGAACGACGAGGGCGTGCGAGGCGTCGAAGCCCGGGTCCACGCGGCGCAGGTGGCCGAAGGTGACCAGCATGAGGCTGGCGCCGACGAGCAGGACCATCGCGAGCGCCACCTCGGCGACGACGAACGCGCTGAGCGCGCGCTGCCGCGAGCCCGACGTTCCGCGCCCTTCGGCCTTGAGCGTGTCGTTCGCCTCGGTCCGCGCGGCGTGCCACGCCGGCACCAGGCCGAACAGCAGCCCGGCCGCCACCGCGATCCCGGCGGCAAACGCCAGCGCCCAGCCGTCGACGCGAATCTCGTCGGCGCGCGGAATCGACCCGCCGGTGGTGCGGGCGAGGAGCTCGGTGAGCCACGTCGCGAGCAGCGCGCCCAGGATGCCGCCCGCCGCCGACAGCAGCAGGCTCTCGGTCAGCAGTTGCCGCACCACGCGTGCCCGCCCGGCGCCCAGCGCTACCCGGATCGCGATCTCGCGCTGGCGCGCGGCGCCGCGCGCCAGCAGCAGGTTGGCGATGTTGGCGCAGGCGATCAGCAGCACGAAGCCGACCGCGCCGAACATCACCAGCATCGGCGTTTCGGCATCGCCGACCAGCTGCTGCTGCAGCTTCACGGCCGTCGCCCCGGTGAGATGGTTGATCGCCCCCTGCGAGGCCAGTGCGACGCGCGCCAGCTCGCCGCTGGCCTGCTCGCGCGTCACGCCCGGCGCCAGCCGCGCGTAGACGTCATACGCGTGGTCGGTATCGTTGACCAGCGCCGGCGAGAAGGTGAACGGCACGACGAGATCCACGTTTCCCTGGAAAGAGAAGTGCTGCGGCAGGATGCCGATCACGGTCGTCGGCCGGCCTTCGACGCGGATGACCCGTCCCACCAGGTCGGCGGCGCCGCCGAATCTTTCCTGCCACACGTGGTAGCTGATCAGGATCACGTCGCCGTTGCCGGGTTGTTCCGCGTCGCGCGTGAAGGCGCGCCCGGCCACCGGCCGCACGCCGAACAGCGGAAAGAACTCCGCCGACACGCGCATCGCCCCGAGCCGCACCGCGGGCTGATCGCCGGCGACGACGGCCAGGCCCGGGTAATCGACGATCGTCGCGTCCTCGAGCACCTTGCTCCCGCGGGTCCAGTCGAGGTACTCGCGCGCGGCCACGACCGTCTTCTCGAAGCCTGCCTGCGCCCGCGTCTCGCGCACGACGACCATGCGATCCGGGTCGGGGTAGGGCAGCGGCTTCAACAGCACCGCATTGGTCGCCGAGAACATCGTCGTCGTCGCGCCGATGCCGAGCGTGAGGACGATGAGCGCCGTGACCGTGAAGCCGCGGCTGTGAGCCAGCATGCGAACGGCGAATCGGAGATCAGCAATCATTTCAACGTCCGGTTAATGCCAAATGCCAGTCAATGCCAAATGCTGAATGCCAAATGCCGAAAATGGCAAAACGCCAAATGGCGAAATGTCAAAAGGAGCCAATGTTCGAGAGGTGAAGCTTCTGCGTACTTCTTGTCTCGTTTGATCACGCACCACAGAAAACATTCAGAAAAACCGCGGGCACGCGAGCTGCTCTTAGAGGCTGCATCATGGATAAGCCTTACGACATTCAAGAGCGGTCGTTCCTGTTCGCGTGTGACATCGTCGACTTCTGCAGACCGATCATGCCCAGGCAAATGATCGTTCGCGAGTTGGGGCGGCAGTTGCTCGACTCCGGCACATCCATCGGCGCCAACCTCGAGGAAGCGGACGGTGGTCAATCGAAGCCTGACTTTCGCAGCAAGATCGCGATTTCGCGCAAAGAAGCCTTTGAGACGCGATTCTGGCTTCGGCTCATGGTGCACGCCGACGGACGGTTGACTCCGTCCGCGAGTCCGCTCCTGCAGGAGTCCAACGAACTGATCGCCATCCTGACGACGATCAAGAAGAACTCCGAAACGAACGACAACCGTGGCTAGCGAGCGGACTGCCAACCGGTCGCGAGTGTCTAACTGGCGGTTTGGCAAACGTTTAGGAGACGCGAGGGAAATCGGGAGGTGGCCAAAGTGTCCGGACGTGGGACGAACCGTTCCGACTTCGAACTGTCTTGCCGGCTTTGCCGTACGGCTTTGCCTTTGCCCTCGCCCTTTTGCCCATTTGGCCCTTGCCCAGTTTCAGCATTCAGCATTCAGCGGCATTCTGCATTTTCGGCATTCAGCATTCAGCATTCGGCATTGACGAGACGCCGAGCCTCGCTTTGAGGAGGTTGGCGAACTCCGGGCCTTTGCCCTGCTCCTCGTGCTTGAAGTAGACGTAGGCGTCGTGCGCTGAGCTCTGGGCGCGGATGACGCCGGCCCAGCGGTCGATGTCGGCGGGCTGGTAGCCCTCGTCGCGCAGCCGGTAGTAGGCGTAGTCGGCGGTCGAGACCAGCGGGGTGGACATCTTCTCGCTGTCGGCGATGCACAGCGCGAGATTGCGGTGGCGCAGCATGTCGAACACCGCCTCGTCGTGCCAGGAGTCGTGGCGGAACTCGAACGCGCCGCGCGTGCCTTCGGGGATCGTCTCGAGAAACGCCTCGAACACCGCGTCGTCACGCTTGGACGTCGGCGGGAGCTGGAAGAGCAGCACGCCGAGCTTGGACCCGAGCGTTGCGGCGGTCTTGCAGAACGTCTGCGTGAGGTCGGCGACGTTCTTCAGCTTCGAGTCGTGTGTGATGCGCCGCGGCGCCTTGAGCGTGAAGGTGAAGTGCTCGGGCGTTCCCGCCGCCCATCCCTCGAGCAGCTTCGGCGTCGGGATGCGGTAGAAGGTGTAGTTCACTTCGACCGTGTCG
>Ga0207662_10001453_pt1 | contig 11500 bp, 10 predicted proteins | sample KBSS33LmetaG_FD_184338 | JGI IMG/M metagenome (GOLD analysis project Ga0207662, IMG submission 184338) | Switchgrass rhizosphere microbial communities from Kellogg Biological Station, Michigan, USA - KBS S3-3L metaG (SPAdes) (version 2) | ecosystem: Host-associated > Plants > Roots >... | reverse complement strand
GTGTGTACGGCGTTCCCGCAGCGACGCTCGCCGGTGCGGTGATGATCCCGCTCGCGGCGCGTTTGGCTTACGATTCCGCGGCGGCTCTCGTGTTGCCCGAGGCCACCTGCTGTACGATAGTTAAGGTATTGGCGGAAGCAGCAGGTGGTGGCGGGATGATCGGCGGTCAGCTGCTCGATCTCGAGGCTGAGGGCGAGGGCAGCGCGCACTCGCGTGACGACCTCGACGCCATCCATTCGGCGAAAACGGGGGCGTTGATCGCGGCGTCGCTCGAGATCGGCGGACTCGCTGCCGGAGCTTCCGGAGAAAGGCTTGGCGCGCTCACCGATTACGGCACCCGCGTCGGGCTGGCGTTTCAGATCATGGACGACGTGCTCGACGTTACATCATCGACGGACAAGCTGGGCAAGATCGCCGGACGCGATGCGGCGCTCGGCAAGAGTACGTATCCGGCGATGCTCGGCATCGACGGTGCAAAGGAAAGGGCAGAGCGACTCGTGCGCGAGGCTTGCGATGGTCTCCGGCTGAATAGTCTGCTGACGCCCGAGCTTGAAGACCTGGCTGGATTCGTAGTCTCGCGCACGCACTGACGCACACACCAACACACTGATCGCGACGGAATGACCATACTCGACCGCATTCAATCACCCGATGACCTCAAGGAGCTGACGCGCGACGACCTGCGCGAGCTGTCTGCGGAGATTCGTGAGAGACTCATCGAAGTCTGCTCACGAACGGGCGGGCACATCGGCGCTGGATTGGGTGTCGTTGAGCTGACAGTCGCGTTGCATGCGACCCTCGATACTCCGCGCGATCAGCTGGTTTGGGACGTGGGCCACCAGGGGTATCCGCACAAGCTTCTGACGGGACGCAATACGCGGATGGAGACGCTTCGGCAGGAGCAGGGTCTTTCCGGATTCCTCAAGCGCAGCGAAAGCGACTACGACACTTTCGGCGCCGGCCACGCTGCGACTGCGATTTCCGCGGGGCTCGGGATGGCAACCGCGCGCGATCTCAACAAGGAAAGCTTCCGTGTCGTCTCCGTTCTCGGAGACGGAGCGCTGACGTGCGGCCTGGCGTACGAGGGACTCAACAACGCAGGTGCATCTGGTCGCGACTTCATCGTGGTCCTGAACGACAACGAAATGTCCATCGCTCCCAACGTGGGCGCGATGTCGAAATATCTCACCTCGATTCAACGCAACCCTCTCTACAATCGCGTCAGATCCGCCATCGGGTCGGTGATCGATTCTGCGCCGGGCCCGCTATCAGGCGTTGGTACACTCGTGAGGAAGTGGGAGGAGAGCATGAAATCCTTCCTCACTCCCGGCGTGCTGTTCGAGGAGCTCGGCTTCCGTTATTTCGGACCGATCGACGGTCACGACATCGATGTGTTGATGGACACGCTCGTTGCCGTGCGCGACATGGGCGGGCCGCGCCTGGTTCACTGCATCACACAGAAGGGAAAAGGCTTTCCAGCAGGCGAGCACACCGAGAAATGGCACGCACTTCCGCCCGGCCACGATCCGGCCACCGGCAAGCAACGCAAAGTTTCCGCGGCGAACGCAGCCTACACCGCGGCTTTCGGGCAGGCTCTGGTGGAGCTGGCGCAAGAGAACCCGAAGGTCGTCGCGATCACAGGCGCGATGCCGAGCGGAACGGGGACCGGCGCATTCGCCAAGGCATATCCAGATCGTTTCTTTGACGTCGGCATCGCCGAGGGGCACGCTGTGACGTTTGCCGCCGGCCTGGCGACCGAAGGCATCCGTCCCGTCTGCGCCATCTATTCGACCTTCCTTCAGCGGGCTTACGACAACGTCATTCACGACGTGGCGATTCAGCATCTTCCGGTCGTGTTCGCGATGGATCGCGCCGGACTTGTCGGAGAGGACGGACCGACGCACATGGGACTTTACGACATCGCGTACATGCTGGCTGTGCCGGGAATGGTTGTGACCGCGCCGAAGAACGGCAAGGAGATGGTCGCTCTGCTGCGCAGCGGTCTCGCTTACGATGGCGGGCCTTTCTGCCTGCGCTACCCGCGCGATGCCACTCCCGACATCGTGCCGCCAGCAGCGGAGATCGATCCAATACCGCACGCAACCTGGGAAATCTTTCGACGCGGGGTCTCCCCGGGTCGCGATGCCGATAACTCCGTCGCGATTCTCGCCGTTGGAACAATGGTTCTGCCTTCTCTGGCGGCCGCGGAGATCCTCGCCGCTTCCGGTGTCAGTGCGACGGTGGTCAACTGCCGCTATCTCAAGCCGTACGATGAGCGGGCGCTCGCAGAGATACTGCGCGATCATCGTTACGTGCTGGTCGTGGAGGAAGGGACTGTCGTCAACGGCTTCGGCGCATACATCAGCGCCGTCATCGAGCAGATGGATCCTTCTGTGAAGGTGGCAGTCCATGGCGTGCCCGATGCTTTCATCGACCAGGCGCCGCGCATCAAGCAGCTGGCGCGGCTCGGTCTGGATGCCCCGGGCATTGCAAAGCGTGCAAGCGAAGCTTTTGCACTCGAGGGTTCCCGCAGCGCCCATCTTCGCGCGATCTGATGCGGCTTGGTGTCATCGGGCATCAGGGTTACGATGAGCTGCCGGAGATTCTACGCACGCTCTTTCGTGTCGCGCCCAAGCTTGGAATCGAACCGCTTCTGGAGCAGGGGCTTCATGAGGTAGCGGGGAAGGGAGCGCGGCTCGAAGACCCGTCGCTTCTCGACGCCCTGGTGACACTGGGTGGAGATGGAACTCTCCTGCGAGGCGCGCGGTTTCTGGATGGGCGCGATATCCCGATTCTCGGGGTGAACCTTGGCCGCCTGGGCTTTCTTACCAGCTGCCAGAGTGAGGACTTCGAGCCGGCGCTGAAAAATCTCGCTGGTGGCGATTACGTGGCACAGCCGCGCATGGCGCTTGGCGCGCGCGCCATCAACGCCGACGGCGAAGTGCGGAAGCAGTGGCGTGCCTTGAACGACTTCGTGCTCCACAAGGGCGGATTCGCGCGCGTTGTGCGCTTGAACGTGTCCGTCGACGGCGAGAGCATCGGCATGTACGCCGCCGATGGAGTGGTGATCTCCACTCCAACCGGTTCCACAGCCTACAGCCTGTCGGCAGGCGGTCCGGTCGTCGTCCCCACCGTCGAGTCGATCATCATCACGCCGATTTCACCACACACGTTGGCGATACGGTCGCTAGTCGTGCCGCCGGATGCCGAGATTTCGGTGGAAGCAAACGAGACTCCGACGGAGCTTCTGGTTACGGTAGATGGACAGGTCGGAACGAGCTTCGTGAAGGGCGACAAGCTCATGGTGCGGAGGGCGGACAATCCGGTGCGGATCGTTCGCTTCCCGGGCGCGACTTTTTTCGAGCGCATGAGTGTCAAACTGGGCTGGGGTGGATTGCCCGGAGGCGAGTAGTCAGAGCGATGCTGACTGAGCTGAGAATAAAAAACTTCGCGATCATCGAGCAGGTGGCGCTTCCGCTTGCCCCCGGCTTCAATGTTCTCTCCGGAGAAACCGGCGCCGGAAAGTCCATCATCGTTGGCGCTCTCGGTCTTCTGCTCGGAGAGCGCGCGAGCTCCGATCTCATCCGGTCAGGTGCCGACAAAGCGACCGTTGAGGGCGTCTTCGATATCCGCGACCTCAAAGCAGTGGGGACTCTCGCCGACGAGCGCGGTATCGAGGTCGACGACGACATACTGGTGCTGAAGCGGGAGATTGCCCAGAACGGACGCGGGCGCGCGTGGATCAACGGTACAACTGTCACGGCCGGTGTACTCGCCGAGATCGGACGAGAGCTGGTGAACCTCCACGGCCAGCACGACGCACAAACGCTGCTGGACAACGAGTCTCAACGCGTGATTCTCGATGCCTTCGGCGGCGCCGATGAGCAGGCGGATCGCGTGCGCGGCATCTACCGCGAGCTTTCTGACGTGCGCCGTGAAATCGCGACGCTCACCACGCGACGAGCCGACGCGGAGAAGAGAGCTGACTATTTGCGGCACGTGGCGAAAGAGATCGAAGAAGCGAAGCTCTCGCCGGGCGAAGACACCAGGCTTGAGGACGAGGCGCGCGTTCTGGAGAACGCCGACGAGCTCCGTACTCTCGCGAGCGCACTGAACGAGCTTCTTTCCGGCGACGAGGGAAGTGTCATGACACAGCTCGGTGCCGCGCAGCGCCCGCTCTCCTCGATCGAACGGATCGATCCCTCGGCTGCGCGAATGCAGGAGCTGTTCGATGCCGGATTCTACGCGCTTCAGGAGCTGGCGCGGAGCGTCGAGGATTACGCGGGCTCGGTGGAGCTGGACCCGACGCGGCTGGAGGAGGTTCGTCGCCGGCGCGATCGTCTGTTCGGTCTGCTCAAAAAGTACGGTCCCACTCTCGACGCCGTCATTGCGGCTGGCACCGCCGCTCGCGCCGAGCTGGATCTCATCGACACCGCTCAGTTCGACCTGGCAAACCTCACCGCTCGCGAGCAGGACGCGCGTCGACGGCTGACAGCAGAGGCTGAAAAGCTCTCGGAGAAAAGACATTCCGCTGCCAAGAAGCTCGCCAAGGCAGTCGATGCGTTGTTGCCAGCCCTCGGGATGCCGGATGGCCGGTTTTCAGTGGCCCTCACTGCGCGCGACGAGCCGACCGCTGATGGCGCCGAGGATGTCGAGTTCCGGGTTGCGCTGAATGTCGGGCACGAAGACCGGCCGCTCGCACGCGTGGCATCGGGTGGCGAGCTGTCACGCGTGATGCTGGCGCTCAAAACCATTCTGGCGCGGGTCGATCAGGTGCCGACGCTGATCTTCGATGAGGTCGATGCCGGCATCGGAGGGCGCGTTGGTCTGCAGGTGGGCGACACGCTTCGTCGCGTGGCCAGGGAGCACCAGGTCTTCGCCATTTCCCATCTCCCGCAGATCGCCGCGCGCGCGCACCACCACATCGTCGTCGCCAAGGGTGCCAAGGGCGGCGTCACCACCGCGGACATAACCGTTCTCGACGGGTCGAGTCGGGTCCACGAGATCGCGCGGATGCTGGGCGGCGATCCGGACAGCAAGGTCAGCCGCGCGCACGCGAAGGAGCTGCTGGAAAGCGCGGCGACGCCGGCATAAAGCGCTGCGGCTCACTGATCGAGAGCTTGCACTTCCGGGCTTCGACCACGGCTGACAGCGGACAGCGGACAGAAACTGCTACTGCTGGGCGCTGACCGCTGCTAGCGCTTAGCGCTAACCGCTGCAAACGACGGGACAGTGGTTGGCTCCTCTAACTCCACGTTCCGCTCTGGATCGCTCGTACCGTTAGAATGGGATTGCGAGATTGCGGCGGGGTTTGACAGCGCCAAGCGAGTCGCGAACCAGAAAGGAACGTGAGGCTCAAAGATCCAGCACTGTCTCGTCGTAGGCAGCGGTCAGCGTGGGGCGCATCAGCGATCAGTGCCCAGCAGAAGTAGTTTCAGTGATCACGCAGCTATCCTGTTACTCCGAAAAAAAAAGGGACGAGCGTTTCGCTCGTCCCTTTGATACTTGTAACTGACTGCTACGGACCGCCGAACAGTCTGGCGTAGAGTCTCAGCTGAATCTGGTCGGTGAAGAACTTCGGCTGGTTTCCGCCCGATCCGCCCATCGTCTGCCAGTGCAGGTACGTGACTTCGAACGGAATCTTCGCTTTGCCCTTATCGAACGAGTAGAGGTTCGAGAAAGAAATGCCGCCACCGAATCTGTGCTCGGTCTGCTCCGTCTCGAGGTTCAGCGTTGACGCGTCGAGGCTCACATCTGCGAAGCCCGTCACCGCGGCAGGAATGGTGAAGGTGCCCGTGTATTTGTCCTCCTGCTTGTGGCGGTACATGTACCAGCTCGACACCGCAAAGAAATCGTTGATCACTATGCGTGGCGCGGTCTCGAACTCGAACGTGCTGCCCAGCTCGCGATGGACTGACTGACGACGATAAAGCGGGGCGAGCTCCTGGTTCGGCAGATCGATGATGCGCATCGTCTCTTCGTCCGCGAAGGGCTTGTTGAAGCGCAGAACGAAAGATTGCCAGAAGTGGCTTCCGACGAGGAGGTCGGTGTACCATCTACCTTCGATGGCAGCCGCACCGCGACCCGTACCGATATCGATGAAGTTATCGGGTGACTCCATCTGACCACTCGGCAGACGCACCATCGCGCCGAAGGCCGCGCGGAGATTGATGCCTGTGGGAGACATTCTCGCCTCGGTGCTGCCACCAAAAGAATCGTAAAGCGAGAATTTGGCGCCGATATCGATGTCGCCGATGTGCGACTTGGTCACCGTTGAAAGCGGCGCGGCTTCGATGCCGAATGCAGGATCCGTGAGGATCGTCTGGGCATCGCGAACACTCAAGCGCGCCTGCGACGCGAATGGGCCCGTAGTCGTTGCAGCAATCGAGGTGACACCAAACTGATTGTATAGAGCCCGGAAGGCTGCTACGCGTGCTTCGATTGCCAGCTGCGCATCCGTCCCGACGACCGGGACGAACGGTGAAGTCCCGTAGATCTGGTTGACGCCGTTAGCGAAAGCGGTTGAGTTGTTGACCAGCGACTGTGCGTTTGCCCGCTGAGCATTGAGCGCCGGACACTGGGGCGAAGCGCCCGGATTGGCGGCGCAGGCGTCGAGCGCGCCCTGCAGCTGGGCGGCTGCTGTGCTGAACTGCGTGAACATGGCCGCGTTCTGGGTCTGCGCCGCGGCATTCGCCAGCGCGGGGTTGAATCCCAGGTTGCCGTTGGTACCAGCGGTGTTGACGTTGAAGAACGTAGAGCTGCGCGTGACGACGTACGGAATCTGCAGGCCGATAGACAAGCGCTTCGAGAGTCCCGCCTCGAACACGAACGGGAAAGCGGTGACGTGGTCGCGCAAGTTGACGACGGTGTTGCCCAAGCTTGCGAACCATGTCGGGTTTCCGGTCAGCGCCTGAAGTCCTGACTGCAGGCTGACGAGATTGGGAAACTGTCTGACACCAATCGTGTCCAGAGTGAAATCGACGCCCAGCGGCTCGAGTGCGCCGTCGGGACGCCCCGGAGTGTCTTTCCCGTAGCGCTCGTTGAACCAGGTCCACTGGCCGACCGTCCGGAAGCGAAAAACGCCCCTGGGCAGCACCAGGGCATCGTCACCAACACCGAGCACGCGCTGCGCGCTTGCCGGGTTGGCAAAAGTGGCGATGACCGCCAGTGCAACGGTACAAACGCTGACCAAACGACGGCGCATAGATTCTCCGCAGGGGTGTGATGGAGCCAGGGGGGCGTTCGTCTGAGTGGGGCACGTCCGCCGGCGGGGAGACGTTATCATTTCGTTCGCCGTTTTGTCAACTTGAAGTTGCACCATGTTTCCGGCCTTTTCGCCGGCGCTTGTACGTGAGAAAACTGGCCGGTAGGTTTGGTCATCTGCGGGAATAGCTCAGTTGGTAGAGCACAACCTTGCCAAGGTTGGGGTCGCGGGTTCGAGTCCCGTTTCCCGCTTCGTTCTGATCGGGGTCAGTGTCGCTCTGCCCGCTGGCTCGCTCGCACGCTCGGGTGGCGAAACCGGTAGACGCGAGGGACTTAAAATCCCTTGGGATAAACTCCCATGCGGGTTCGATCCCCGCCCCGAGCATTCTTGAGTCTCCTACCGAACAAATCATGAGCGCAGCCACAGCGATGCGGTTGACCCCCCGGCGCATCGATCGGGTGCTGCTCATAGTGAATCCCGGGTCGCGACGGGGCGAGCGCGTGCAGCGCCGCGCAGTGAGAGCGTTCGAGAAAGCCGGAGTCGAGTGCGATGTGATGCCGACTGAAGCCGCCGGGCACGCGGCGATCCTGGCGAAAACCCACGCGCACAAGTACGAAGCCGTCTTCACGCTCGGTGGCGACGGTACCGTGATGGAGGTGGTTGGCGCACTCGCGCACCACGGTCCGCCGGTGGGTGTGCTTGCCGGCGGCACCGGGAATGTCGTCGCGCGAACTCTGCGCATCCCTCTCAATCCCGCGCGGGCGGTGCCTTTACTGCTTGCTGGCGATGTGGCGACTATGGATCTCGGCCGACTCGGCGATGGGCGGCGATTCGCGATCGGAGTCGGGGTAGGTCTAGATGCGACGATGATTGCGGAGGCGCCGGCGCGCCTCAAGAAGCGATTCGGCTTCATGGCCTACATCCTCGGCGGGTACAAGGCTGTTCTCGCCAACCGCAGGTTCGATCTCCGGCTGTGGGTCGACGGGGTTCTGTTCGAGCGTCGCGCGTCTGCCGTGCTCATCGCAAACCTGGGGGCCGTTCTCAATGATCTCGTCGCCTTCGGCGATGGCATCGTTCACGACGATGGGCTTCTGAACGCGTGCGTCTTCTCCCCGCAGACTTTCCGCGATTCATTGCGCATTCTCTGGCGCATGCTGCGCAAGGATTTCCGCAGCGACCCATGTCTCTTCTACAAGTCGGGCCGCGACTTTCGGGTCGAGACCATCCCACCAATGCCGGCGCAGGCGGACGGCGAGCTGTTACCGGAAGGGCCGCTGGTGGTGAGCGTCGATCCGCTGGCGGCGCGCCTGCTCATTCCAAAACGGCGCCAGAAATAAAAAGGGCGAGCTACGGCTCGCCCTTTTTGATTGTCTGACTCAGAAGGGAAGCTCTTCCTCGCTCCCGATCAGAACAGACTCGCTCGGCTCCGTCTTTTTCGGCGCCTTTCCATCGCCCTCAGTTCCGGCGTGTTTCGGCCAGATCACGCCATCGCATGACCGGTTCTGGCACTTATAGTCCGGGGCTTTGGGATTCCGTTTGGTGAGTCGGTTATCCCACATCCGACCGCCGCACTTCGGACAGCTGACGATCTCCATGTTGGTGAGGGTCGAGCTCGGGATACTTCCGGCAACGGTTCCGTTGGCGGACCCCTGCGCCGGTGCTCCAGGCCTTCCGTACCGGCGGGCATAAGCCAGCTGAGGATCTTCGATGGGTTTGGCGTACTTGCCGTCGCCATCCATCTCCACCCAGTTCTGCTCGTAGTCATAAAGCTCGTTGCCAACGCCGAAACGAACGGCAGCGCGCTTGAACGCGTCCGTCGAGGCCTGTTTGTAGTCGCGGCCTGTGCCGACGTCCTCCCGGATTACGCCGAGGATCTGGAGCCGCGCCTTGAACGAGCACTGTGCTCCGTCCCCATCTTCACCAGCCATCGTGGGCAAAAGATCGAGGGTGAGGTCCCACTCCCCCGGCACCACGGTATCGAGTCTTTCTCTAACGGTATTTGCTTCGATATAGGCGACGAATCGCGCGAAATACTTTCCGTCGCGGGAAGTCACCTTGCCATCCTGTCTCCAGGAAATTGCACCAGCCGGAACCGGGGCCGATAGTTTCGCCCATACGTCCGTCTTCTCAATGTAGGCATCCTGTCTTGCAATCATGCTCTCATCCATCCGTTGTTAGTCGCTATGTCCTGGCTTTCGTGAACTTTTGCACGTCCTTCACCGCACTGCACTGTTTGCCGTGCTCGCAATACCAGCCGTGCCGGTCGAAGAAAACGAGGTGGTGGATTTTGGTCTGATCGAGCTTCTCTTCGACCTGGAACAACGCCGTCACCGAGGTGCCCTTTCCGCACATTTCGATGGGGTCCATTGGCCGAACCCTGACCTTCCTGACTACCTCCGCTTTCCTCTTCCGCCTACCGTTGAGGTTCCTCCTTACTGGTGGCAACGTAAGCTCCTGCTCTGCCGTAACTTATGCGCCGTGGCTTCGGCACATATTCGGGTACTCAAAAGTAGTAGTTTTGTTCCGCCAAAGCAAGCCGAGCCGGGCACAAGTTTCGCTCATGTGCTGTGTCCCAACGTGCGGTCAAAGGAGACGATGATGCAGCTCGGACTAGACTTTCTTAAATCGCAGATCAACAACGCGGTCATGCAGCACCAGACGATGCTCAGCGCCATCGAGGAGCATGAGGAGCAGGCCGAAGATGTGCGGTTCAGAGATCTCTGCTCGCGCCACATTCCGCATATGCGCGAGCATCAACGCATGCTCGAGGAGTATCAATCGGCGCTTGGTGCCGAGGCCGGCGTAGTGAAGAAGGCGCTTGGGACCGCAGCGGGGTTCGTGCGCGACCTGGCCGATGCGGCGCGCGAGGACGACTTTCTGCGGCTCGTCCAGGACATCGTTATGGCCCGTCAGTCGGAAGACACTTTCAAGACGTTCCGCGAAGCCGGAAAAGCCCTGGGTGACGCGCGGCTCCACGAGATCGGCGAAATAGGAGAGCGACACCATGATGCCTTCGTGCACGAAGCCAACCGGCTGGCGCAGCAGCTGTTCGTGGAGCACGTTCGCGGCGTCGATGGCGCGGCGCATACGACCGTGGAATCGCGTGTTGACGCGAAGGCCTGATTGAGAGGAGATCCTGAGATAACCGGTGATCTGGTTGGCCATTAGGAAAAACATTGCATTCCGCCGTGCGCGTCTGGTTGCGCGCGGCGGATTTGCTGTGGTCGCGATCGCCTCCGCTGTTGGTTGTCACCATCATGTGAAGCTGGAGGAGCCACCGGGCGACCAAATAGAGACAACGCTTTTCCTCATCGGGGATGCCGGCGAGCCAGATCCGCGTCAGGTCGGCGCGCCGCTCGATTCATTGACCGCCTTGGCGAGCGTGGCGCCTGAACGCACGATCATCGTATTCCTTGGCGACAACGTTTATCCAGGCGGAATTCCCGCCGAGGGTGCGGCTGAATGGGCCGACGCGCGCCGCAGGCTCGAAGAACAAATCAGGGCGATTCCGCCCGGCGTGCGCGGGATCTTCGTGCCCGGCAATCATGACTGGGCCAACGAAACCGCTTTCGGCCTCTACTCGATTCGACTCCAGGAGCGGATGATCGCAGCGCTCGCGCAAGGTAAGAACGTACGCCTCATTCCTGGCAATGGCTGTCCCGGTCCTGTGTCAGTGGATGTTGGCAGGCTCCGGCTAGTGGCTCTGGATACGCAGTGGTGGCTGCACTCGTTCATCGTTCGTGATAGCAGCTCCCATTGTGCTGCCTCAACGATGGCAACTGTGACCGCGGCGTTGAGAAGCGAGGTTCGCGCTCCGGGGGAGGGGCGTGTGGTATTGGTCGCTGCTCATCACCCGCTGATGACTGGAGGGGCGCACGGTGGCTATTGCGGAGTCAGTGGTCCTTATCGGCGGTTCGGAGGCGCCAGCCAGGATATCCTTTCTTCGGGCAACCGAACGATGCGAGACTCCATCCGCAGCGCGCGGAACTCGTCAAGCGCGCGGCGCTGGGCGATCGTCACCAGCAGGCCGCTGACGTTCTCGATCCGCTCGCCCTCGGCGAGCTTGGTGTGCACGCCGTGCCAGGCCTGGTTGTAAAACGCGTCGAGGTCGAGGTCGTCGAAGCGCACGCCGCTGGAGGCGAGCTTGCCGCGAACGGTGCGCAAGATGTCGGGCTTCAGGCGCTCGTAGTCGCGCGCGAGGACCGTGTCGGCCTGCTGCGATGGCGCCACGATCGTCATGGCACGTCCACTCGCACCTTGATCCGGCTGCTGCGCTCGGACGCCCACGGCCACCCG
>Ga0207662_10001451_pt1 | contig 11503 bp, 9 predicted proteins | sample KBSS33LmetaG_FD_184338 | JGI IMG/M metagenome (GOLD analysis project Ga0207662, IMG submission 184338) | Switchgrass rhizosphere microbial communities from Kellogg Biological Station, Michigan, USA - KBS S3-3L metaG (SPAdes) (version 2) | ecosystem: Host-associated > Plants > Roots > Rhizosphere... | reverse complement strand
GCGCACCGTCCGCAGGATCCGCCGGAGCTGTCGGAGGACTGGGCAGCCGCGAGCTGAACTTCAACCCGCCGGTCGCGCGTCGCACCTTGGCGCGACATCAGAGTCGACGCGGCCGGCGGGGGTTTCTTCAAACGAGAAAGCCGCGGAGCTTCGGTGCGCTCCGCGGCTTTGCGTTCACCTGTGGATCACGCGCTCTGCTGCTCGCTCCCGGCGTGCGCGGCGATCGGCTCGCCGAGCGCCAGCAGGTGACCCGAGCGCTTCTGCTTCGTGAGCAGGTAGGCGGCGTTGTGCCGGTTCGCCGGTGTCACGAGCGGGATGCGTCCGCTCACGGCGACGCCGTGCGCACGCAGGCCATCGACCTTGCGCGGGTTGTTGGTCATGAGCCGGACGCTGGCGATGCCGAGTGCGCGCACCATGTCGCTGGCGGCACGGTAGTCGCGCTCGTCGTCGCCGAAGCCCAGCAGGTGATTCGCCTCCACCGTGTCGTGGCCACGGTCCTGGAGCGCGTAGGCGCGGATCTTGTTCGAGAGCCCGATGCCGCGACCCTCCTGGCGCAGGTAGAAGAGCGCGCCGGAGCGCAGCGAACCGAGCTGCTCGAGCGCCGCGGTCAGCTGGTCGCGGCAGTCGCAGCGCAGCGAGCCGAGCACGTCACCGGTCAGGCACTCCGAGTGGATGCGCGCCGGCACGTCGCGCATGCCGCGCACGTTCCCGCGCACGATGGCGATGTTCTCGTCACCGTGCGCATCGGGCGTGAACGCGACCACGCGGAAATCGCCGAAGCGCGTGGGCAGCTCGGCGACGGCGACGATGTGCAGCGGACGCGGGCTCAGGCTGGGCGTGTCGGTGGCGGGCGCTTCGTACCTCGGGCGTCGGGCCTTCATGGGGATGAGGTCTCCGTCGATGCTCGGCTGGGATCGTCTGTGACTCGTTGGGACCGCAAGGTGTGACCCCGTTTCGATGCGCCGCGGGCAGCGAACGACTCGCGCGCTGACCCGACTGCTTTCAAGTCGGCCCGAGCGTGGGTGTTCCCCCTACGGATGGACCCGACGTCAGCCGCGCTCGACACCCGCCTCGGCGGTCTCCGGGTGACCGCGCGAGGCGAGCACCGCCGCGACGATCACCAGCACGGCGCCGAACATCTGACCCGGCCCGAGTCCCTCGCCCAGGAATACGAACGCCGAGAGGATCGCCACCACCGGCTCCGCGGTGGCGATGACGCCCGCCTCCGCCGCGGGCAGCCGTTTGAGCCCCGCGTAGAAACAACGGAACGGCACCAGCGTCGAGAACACACCGAGCATCGCGAAGCGCACCCACAGCGACGCGGGATAGTGCGCGGCGACGATGCGCCACGGCGGCGTCACGCACATCCAGAACACCGCCGCGACGCCGAACGTGTAGACGAGCACGGTCTCGGGCGCGTAGCGCGCGACGAGTCGCTTCGACGCGAGCACGTAGAAGGCGAAGATCACCGACGACGACGCGCCCACGCACCAGTCGAACGCGCTCGCGTGCACGCTGCTCCGGTCGACGCCGCTCACGAGCAGCGCCGTGCCCGAGAGCGCAAGCAACACCGCCGCGACCATGGGCGGCGACGGTCGCTGCCCACGCGCCATCTCCCAGAGCACGATGAGCGACGGCGCCACGTACTGGAGCAGGATCGCGAGCCCGACACCGAGCTTGGCGATCGAGTAGTAGTAGGTGCCCTGCACCGCGGCGACACCGAAGAGCCCGAGCACCAGGAGCGCGCTGCGGTCCGAGCGCTCGACGCGGAGCGCGCCGCGGTTCCTCGCGAGCAACCAGGCGAGGAGCAGGCTCGCGGCGATCACGAGGCGCAGCTCGACTGCCGTCTGTGCCGGGACGCCGCTGTCCCGGAACACCGAGCGCGCGAGCGTTGCGGTGCCGCCCCAGAACAACGTGGCGAGGAACACGAGCCACCGGCCCAGCGCTCGCTGCCCTGACTGCGACTCGCTCAAGCGCGGCTCTAATACAATCTAATATGCTGTTGCAGCTAGTGTTAGCAGATTATGATGTCGCGAGTCGATCATCGGCGCATGCCGGCGCCGATCTCGATCGTGGTCTCCGAGCCCGCCTCGAGCATCGTGCAGCGGCCGGTGAAGCGCACGCCCTGCTCCATCGCCACGGTCAGCGCCGCGACGTCGCCCTCGACGCGCGCGCCCGCCCGCATCTCGATCGAGCCCAGCGCGCGGATGTTCCCGTAGACGCGGCCCATGATCACGGCGTCCTTCACCTCGACGTCCGCGCGCATGATCCCGTGCTCGCCGATCTCCAGGCGCTCGCAGTTCAGGATGTCGCCCTCGAACTCGCCGTCGATCCGGAGCGTGCCGCTCACCATGAGCGTGCCGCGGAAGTTCGAGTTCACACCGATCACGGTGTTCGCGGACACCGGGTCTTCAGGTTGTGGTTGCGGGGTTCGGAACTTGAGCACATGCACCTCCGTGTGTGCGTCGCCGTAAGGCGCGGACTATAGAACACCCCATGCCTCGAGCAGCCGCTCGAGGTCATCCTGGCTGTAGAACTCGAACTCCACCTTGCCGCCCTTGCGCCCGGCGTGGATCGCGACCTGCGTCGAGAACCGCTGCTGGAGCTTGGTCTCCCATTCCGGGAGCCCGGCCAGGCGCGCGGCGCGCGGGCGCGCGTGTGCCGTGCGCTGCTTGCGACGCACGAACGACTCCGTCCGCCGCACCGAGAAGCCCTTCGTCGCAACATAGCGCGCCGCGGCGAGCAGGTCGCCACGATTCTCGAGCGCAAGCAGCGCCCGCGCGTGGCCCGCGGACAGTGTTCCACGTGAAACCATGTCGATCACTTCAGCCGGAAGCGACAGCAGGCGAAGCGAGTTGGTGATCGTGACGCGCTGCTTCCCGACGCGCTCCGAGAGCTTCTCGTGCGTGAGGCCGACCTTCTCGATCAGCGTCTGGTAGGCCCTGGCTTCCTCGATGGGGTCGAGCGCCTCGCGCTGGATGTTCTCGACGAGCGCCATCTCCATCATGGCGCGGTCGTCGACGTCCTTCACCACGACCGGGACCTTCTTCAAGCCCACCATCTGCGCCGCGCGCAGCCGGCGCTCGCCGGCCACGAGCTGGTAGTCGCCAGGCGAGACGCGCCGCACGAGCAGCGGCTGCAGCACACCGGCGGCCTTGATCGAGTCCGCGAGCTCGCGCAGCGTGGTGTCGTCGAACCGCTTGCGCGGCTGGAACGGGTTCGGAGAGATGAGCTCGATCGAGAGCTCCATGGTGCCGCCCTGAGGCGGCAGGCCTTCGGTGGCCACCGCCGCGGTATCGCCAGAGATCAGCGCGTCCAGCCCGCGCCCAAGCACTTTCCTAGTCATGGCCCAGGACCTCCTTCGCCAGCTCGCGGTAGCTTTCCGCCCCGGAGCTGTGCGGATCGTAGAGGACGATGGGTTTCCCGAACGAAGGCGCCTCGCTGAGGCGCACGTTGCGCGGGATGACCGTCCTGTAAACCCTGTCGGAGAAGAACTTGCGAGCCTCGTCCGCGACCTGCTTGGAGAGGCTCACGCGCGCATCGTACATAGTGAGCAGAACGCCCTCGATGCGGAGGGCGGGATTCAGGTGGTCCTGGACGAGCCGGATCGCGGTGATCAGCTGCGTGAGCCCCTCGAGCGCCAGGTACTCGCACTGGAGCGGGATGATCACCGAGTCGGACGCCGTGAGTGAGTTGATGGTGAGGAGTCCCAGCGACGGCGGGCTGTCGATCAGGACGAAATCATAGTCATCTCGCACTTTGGCGAGGCAGGTCTTGAGCCTCGTCTCGCGCGCCAGCATGCCCACCAGCTCGACCTCCGCGCCCGAGAGCCGCTGCCCGGTGGGGAGCACCTCCAGACACGGCACGCCCGTGGATTGGATGGCGTCCTTCGCCTCGGCCTGGCCGAGAAGCACCTCATAGGTGCCGAGCTTGAGATCGTTCCCGTTCACGCCCACGCCGCTGGTGGCGTTCCCCTGCGGGTCGATGTCCACGAGCAGGACCTTGCGCCCCTCTTGCGCCATGCAGGCGCCAAGGTTGATCGCGGTCGTGGTCTTGCCGACGCCACCCTTCTGGCTGGCGATGGAGATGACGCGTCCCATTCCCTAGGTCTTCTCGGCGGGGTGCGGTGGCTGTCCCGTCGGTCGCGGCTTCTGCGACCGTCCATGTCGTCGTGAGCGCGGGGGCACGGGCAGGAGGGAGGTGCCCATCGAAGCGCCCGGGGGAAACTAACAACAGAACCCGCGTGCGACAAGCGCAATGTTCCACGTGGAACCGGCGCTGTCGTTATCGAGCAGCGCTATGTGCTTCTTTCGAATACGGCGATTGAGTTCGGGCCAGCGCCGATCGGCAGTGGTCGCGGAGCGCTCCAGCTGCTCCGCCAGTCCGCTGACTTCTCCACAAGCTCCTGCTCGAGGCCGCTGCCTTTCCACAACACCGCGTGCCCGCCGGAGCGAACGATCCTGGCCGCGAGCGCAAGCGTCGGGCCGGCCCTCATGGTCGCGCGCGAGGTGAAGCCATCGCATCGCAGCGCATCGTGCTCGTCGTCGACCAGCACCTCGAGTCGGCCAGTCATCACCTTGATATCCCGCAACTCCAACCGCTCCAGCGCTCTGCGCAGAAACAGCGTCTTGTTCCGGCGCGATTCGACCAGGGTCCAGCGTGGGCCGATGCCGGCGATCGCGAGCGGAAGCGCGGGGAAGCCGCCGCCCGAGCCAAGATCCACGATGTGCTTGGGAGCGAGCTCGCGCAGCACCGAGGCGCCCGCAAGCGATTCGGCGATGTGGCGCTCCACGAGCCGGCTCTCGTCCGCGTGCGAGATCAGGTTCGAGACGCCGCGGTTCCATTGGAGGAGCTCGAGGGCGAACGCACGAAGCCGCGCGAGCACCCGGTCCTGGTCGCCGGCTGCTCCCGGCAGGAATGCCCGGAGCGAGCTCCAGGGCTGGCGGGCCAGGGTGCGCTCGGGATCGGCCGAGGGAGCGTGGCGAGGCGCGGGCGCGGGGCCGCGGCGAGGCGCGGGCGCGGGGCCGCGGCGAGGCGCGGCCGCGGAGCCGCGGCGAGGCGCGGGGCTGCGTTTGGACGAGTTGCGCCGCGCGGGCGGCCGGGGGGTTCTCGGTCTGGCCATGGGTCGCGCACGATACTCGACCCGGGCCCTATCTGCTTCAGGACGCTGGGGCCGGTTCCTTCCGGGCCGCGAACCGCCGCGCGTGCACCATCAGCACCGCCACGTCCGCAGGCGAGACGCCGGCGATGCGCGACGCCATCCCCAGGGTGCCCGGCCGCCAGCGCCTGAGCTTCTCCAACGCCTCGCGCGAGAGACCGTGCAGTTCTGATGACCACAACGCGTCGGGTAACGACACGGCATCCAACGCCGCCGCGGCGGCGGCCGTGCGCCGCTGCCGCTCGATGTAGCCGCGATAGCGCGCGCGCACCTCGAGCGCCGCCCAGAGGCCGCGCGGCAACGCGGCCTCGACGCCCAGGGACGCGAGCGACGTGTAGCTCCCCTCGGGGCGCGCGAGCCAGTCGATCGCGCGCACGGCGCGCGCATCGCCGGCAGCACCGGGCACGGTCACGCTCACGCGCGCGAGCCGGCGCTCCTCGTCCTCGACCGCGGCCCAGCGCTCGCGCACGCGCTCGAGCTGATCGTCGCTCAAGAGCCCGAGCGCGTGCCCGGTCTCGGCGAGCCGCTCGTCGGCGTTGTCGGCGCGCAACAGCAACCGGTGCTCGGCGGCCGAAGTGAACATGCGATAGGGCTCGCGGTGCTCGCGCGTCACCAAGTCGTCGACCAGCACGCCGACGTAGGCCTGGTCGCGACGCAGCACGAACGGTGTCTCGCCGCGGAGCATGCGCGCGGCGTTGACGCCGGCGACGAACCCCTGCGCCGCCGCCTCTTCGTAGCCCGACGTGCCGCAGATCTGTCCCGCGAGCCAGAGCCCGCGCGTGCGCCGGCACTGGAGCGTGGCGTCCAACTGATGCGGGAGCACGAAGTCGTATTCCACCGCGTAACCGGGTCGCAGCATCTCCGCGCGCTCGAGGCCGCGGATGGTGCGGATGAACTCGAGCTGCACTTCCTCGGGCATGCTGGTGGAGACGCCGTTCACGTAGATCTCGTCCACCGTGCGCCCCTCGGGCTCGAGGAAGATGTGGTGCTGCTCGCGCTCGGGGAACTTGACCACCTTGTCCTCGAGCGACGGGCAGTAGCGCGGGCCAGTGCCGGTGATCGCCCCCGAGTAGAGCGGCGAGCGGTGGAGCGCGCCGCGGATCACGCCGTGCGTGCGCGCGTTCGTGTGCGTGACCCAGCAGTGGACCTGCTCCAGCTCCAGGCGTTCGGTCCAGTGCGAGAACGGCTCCGGCGGATCGTCGCCGGGTGCGACCTCCAGCGCCGCGAGGTCGAGCGAGCCACGAAGCAGTCGAGGCGGTGTGCCGGTCTTCAATCGTCCGCGCTCGAACCCCAGCTCGGCCAAGCAGTCGCTCAGCGCGCGCGCGGCGTGCTCGCCGAGCCGTCCACCCGCCAGCCGTCGCTCACCCATGTGCAGCACGCCGTTCAGGAACGTGCCCGGCGTGATCACCACCGCGCGCGCTGCGAGGAAGCGCCCGTCGGTGAGCTCGACGCCCGCGACCTGGCTCGCGCGCACGCGCACGCGGCGCGCGAGCCCTTCCACGAACTCGAGGCCCGCGACGCCGTCGAGCAGTCGCAGCATCTCCGCCGAATAGAGCGCCTTGTCGCACTGCGCGCGCGGCGACCACACCGCTGGGCCGCGGCCGCGGTTCAGCATCTTGAACTGGATCCCGGCGCGGTCGGTGACGAGGCCCATCACGCCGCCCAACGCATCCAGCTCGCGCACCATGTGGCCCTTGGCGATCCCGCCCACGGCGGGGTTGCACGACATCTTCGCGGTGTCGCTCACCTGCGCGGTCAGGAGTGCCGTGGAAAGCCCCATGCGCGCGCACGCGTGCGCGGCTTCACAGCCGGCATGGCCCGCGCCCACCACGACGACGTCGAAGCTGCCCTCGCGCACGGCCGCGCCGCGCGCGCGCGCGGGCAGCGCCGAGGCGGGCGCACCGGGCGAGGGCGCGAAGTGCGCCGCGGATTCCTCGGGACGAACGCTGTCGCTCACTTGCCGATGCAGAAGCGCGAGAAGATGCGCTCCAGCAGCTCCTCGCTCGCCTGGCGTCCGGTCACCTCGCCGATCGCGGCGAGCGCCTCGCGCAGCTCGAGCGCCACGATCTCGCCGGGCGGGGCGGCGCCGTTCACCTCCGAGAGGTCGCGCGCGCGGGAGAGCGCCCCGCGCGCGCGGGCGAGGGCGTCGGTGTGACGCGGGTTCGCCACCGCGCTCGCGATCCCGCCCGGCGTGCCCGCACCGAGCTGGACCGAGATCGCGGCCCTGAGCTCGATCATCCCCTCGCCGGTCGCCGCGGACACGTGCACGCCCCGGAACTCCGCGGGCTCCGCCGCACGCCACGGCTCCAGAGCGTCGACCACGACCCCGAGATCCGCCTTCGTCACCGCGATCACGAGGTTCCGGCCCTTCAACTGCGCGGGCAGCGGATCGCCGGATGGATCGAACGGCTGCGAGCCATCCACGACCCACAGGATCAGCGCCGCGCCCTCGAGCGCCGCGAGCGTGCGTTCGACGCCCATGGCCTCGACCGGGTCGCGCGCGTCGCGAACGCCCGCGGTGTCGGAGAGCGTGATGGGGATGCCCGAGATCACGAGCCGCTCGCTCACGCGATCGCGCGTCGTCCCCGGCTCGGCGGCGACGATCGCGCGCTCCTCGCCGAGGAGCGCGTTGAAGAGCGACGACTTTCCGGCGTTCGGGCGGCCGACGATGGGGATGCGCACGCCCTCGCGCACGGCGCGCCCCCACGGCGCGCTCTCGAGCAGCGCGTCCAGCTCGCCGAGCACGCCTGCGATCTCCTCCCGCACGTGCTCGGGGATCTCGATGCCGCCCACGTCCTCGGCGAAGTCGACGCGGGCCTCGACCTCGGCGACGCAGGTGAGCAGGCGCTCTTCGAGCGCCTTCACCCGGCGCGAGAGACCGCCCGAGAGCTGCGCCAGCGCCAGGTCGCCCGCGCTCTCGGTCTCGGCGTGCACCAGGTCGGCCACCGCTTCCGCCTGCGCGAGGTCCATGCGGCCGTGAAGAAACGCGCGCAGCGAGAACTCGCCCGGCGCGGCGAGGCGCGCGCCGGCGGCGATGAGCGCGTCCAGCACGCGTCGCGCCGGCACCGCACCGCCGTGGCACGACCACTCCACCGTGTCCTCGCCCGTGAACGAGCGCGGCCCCCGGAACACCCCGGCCACCACCTCGTCCAGCCGCCGCTCGCCGCCGGCCTCGTCTCGCGCTTCCGGGCCCACCGCCCAGCCGTGGTGGAGCGTGTGCCCCGCCGCGCGCGTGAGCGGCGCGCTGCCGCGGAACACGCGATCGCTCACCGCGAGTGCCTGCTCGCCGCTCACGCGCAGCACGGCGAGCCCGGCGGTGCCGGGCGCGGTGGCGAGTGCGGCGATGGTGTCGACGAGCGGCTGCACGTCATGCACTCCCGAACGAAAAGCAGGCGCCCGGCTCGGGTCGAGCCGAGCCGGGCGCCGGTGGAACGAGATCTCCGGAGTCAGCTCGCTGAATCGTCCTCGGATCTATCGGGGAAGCTCGCCGGGGCCACGGCGACGCGTTTCACCGTGCCGATCCCGAGCGAGTACGTCCTCACGCGCGCATCCTCGCGGAGCGTCATGTGCACGATGCGGCGCTCCTGCGAGTTCAGGTGATCGCTCACCACCTCGACCTGGCCTGCGGCGGCCTCGTCGGCGAGCCGGCGCGCCAGCTGCTCCAACTCGGTCTCGCGGTGTTGCCAGTGGTCGTTGATCTCGAGCTGCAGGTGGTAGCGCGAGCCGTCGCCCTTGTTGAGGAAGCGATTGAGCAGGTGCTGGAGCGCCTGGCGCGTGTCGCCCTGACGGCCGTTCAGCAGGTCGTCGTCGCGGTCGACCTCGATGGTCACGTCCACGCGATTGCCCTCGGCGCGCACGCTCACCTTGGGCTCGAAGCCCATGGCCCGGAGCAGCTCCTCGGTGAGACGGCGGCTGGTGCTCGAGAGTTCGTCCACGGTCATCTCCGGTCCGCTGTCGTGACGCTCGCGGTGTCGCTCACCACGATCGCGCGACGGGCGGGCACCGGCCGCAGGCCGGTCCGAGGCCATGGTAGCGCGCGGCGCGTGGATCGGCTCGACCTCGGGTTCGATCCGGGGCGGCGTGCCCGCGCTCGCCCACGCCGGGGCGCCCGCATCGGAGAGCGGTGGCGGTGGGACGTGCGAGGGCATCAGGGGCGACTCCTCGAACCCCGACTCGTGCTCTGGCGAGAACGATTCCATGAGCCCGGGGCGGTCGTGGGCGTCGCTCGTGCTCTCGAAGTCCGGGGCGTCGTCACCGTTCAGGACCGGCGCACCCGGCAGGATCGCGGCCCCTTCCGGTGCACCCGTCGGGCTCCGGCGACGGCCGCGACCGCCGCGACGGCCGCGACGACGGCGCTTGCGGCTCGCGCCCTCACCATCGGCGCCCGCTCCTGCGGCTGGTGCTGGCGCCGCCAGGCGCGGCTCGGCCGCCTGGGGCGCGGGGGCCTCGTGGGCCTCGTGGGCTGGCCGCGCCTCGCGCGCGGGCTCTTCACGGCGCCCGCGTGCCGGCCGATCGCCACCGCGCTGCGGGCGTTCCGGACGTTCCGAGCGTTCCGGACGTTCCGATCGTTCCGGGCGTTCCGATCGTTCCGGCCGCGCGCTGCGCTCTTCGCCATGGGCCTGCGTCTCGGGGCGACCGGCCCGGCCGCGCGGTTCCCGTGCCGGGCGTGGCTCGGCCGCGGGGTCTTCGGCTCCTCGCCGGCCATGCCCGCCGCCGGTCGCCGCTCCACGATCCCGGCCGCCGCGGGCGCGCGCGCCCGCACCACGCTCCTCGCCGCCCGAACGACCGCCGGCGTGCGCCTCGCGCGTGCGCTCACCACCGGCACGGGTCCGGCCACCGCGCGTGCTCGGGCGCTCCTCGCGTCCGCCCCGACGGGGGCGGCGATCCTCACCCGCGCGCTCGATAGGTTCGCGGATCGCGCCGCCGGGTCGCCGCGCGACGCTGACGCGGAACGGCCGCGCCCCGATCCCCAGGAATCCGCCCTTGCCCTCTTCGATCGTCGTGATCACTGCCTCGGCGCGGGTCAGCCTCAGCGCCTCGAGTCCCTTCTTCACTGCCTCGTCGAACGACTTGCCTTCATAAACCGAACCAGCCATCGCATTGCCTTTGCCGGACGCGCGTGCGTCGCGCACCGATCCCCCGCTCGTGAGCGGTGAGTGTGCGCGCCGGTCGCGGCGTCCCGGATCGTGTGGGAGTGAAAGCCCCGCGTGGCACGTCGCGCGCCGCGCGATGCCGCTCGAGTGTCCGAGCGCATCGCCGCCAGCGCGCGGAACTGGCTCGCGTCCTCGCGCGCGCACTCCGGTCGAGTGTCGCGCCGCGTATCCGCGTCGGCCGTGACATTCCGCGAAGCCGTGTCGGATCGACGGGGAACTCTACTTCGCCGTGGCGCCCGTCCGCCACGCCGAAGGTCGTCAAGCCTGCGCGCTCAGGTCTTCGCGCGCGCGGAACCCGTGCCGACGGGGACGACGACCCCATCGTCACCCCGGATCGCCAGCCACTGCTGGAGCGAGGTGTACAGGTTCATCACCGTCCAGTAGAACACGAGTCCGGACGGCAGACCATAGAACACGAACAGCATGAACAGGTTCATCAAGTACATCGTGGACTGCTGCTGGGACGGCGTGGGGGTGAGCCGCTGCTGCAGGAACCCCGTGCCCGCCATGATGATGGGCAGCAGGTGCACCGAGAATCCGGCGACGCTGAACAGGTGGTCGGGCGCCGAGAGGTCGTGGATCCAGGCCACGAACGGCGCCTGGCGGAGGTCGATGGCGCTGGAGAGCACGGCGTAGAGGGCGAAGAACAGCGGCATCTGCAGCACCATCGGCAGGCAGCCGCCGGCCGGGTTCACCTTGTTCTCCTTGTAGAGCGCCATGATCGCGGCGTTCATCGCCTCCGGCTTGTTCTTGTACTTCTCGCGCAGGCGTTCCATCTCCGGCTGCAGCCGCTGCATGGCGCGCATGCTCTTCATGCTGCTCATGTTGAGCGGGTGGAGCACGAGCCGCACCAGGGTCGCGAGCAGGAAGATCGCCACGCCCCAGTTCCGCACCCACGACTCGAGCAGGCGCAGCAGCTGGAGCAGCGGGTAGCTGAACGGCAGGAGCCACGAGGCGCCCAGGTCGACCGCGCGCTCCAACTGGAGGCTGCCGGGCCGGCCCGCGCCCGAGAGCTTGGCGATCGAGAAGTAGTCGGCGGGTCCGAAGTAGACGGCGAAGCGCTGCGTTCCCGAGGACGGCACGCTCGTCACCAGCGTGCCCTCGGCGATCGGCTGCGGGTTCTTGACGCCCTTGGGGAGCCGCAGCAGCTCGTCGGGCGTGAGCTGGTGCGCGCCGCCGCTGGAGATGGTGG
>Ga0207662_10001450_pt1 | contig 11506 bp, 10 predicted proteins | sample KBSS33LmetaG_FD_184338 | JGI IMG/M metagenome (GOLD analysis project Ga0207662, IMG submission 184338) | Switchgrass rhizosphere microbial communities from Kellogg Biological Station, Michigan, USA - KBS S3-3L metaG (SPAdes) (version 2) | ecosystem: Host-associated > Plants > Roots >... | reverse complement strand
GGCGGTCCGCGCGCGGGCCGCCGCCCCCCCGTTCACACCGTGGCCGGCTCCAGCGTGTCCACCTCCGCCGCCTTCGACGGCAGCGAGTCCGACTTCCGCTCGAACATCAGGTACAGGAGCGGGAGCACCAGCAGCGTGAGCAGCGTGGAGGTCACCAGCCCGCCGATCACCACCGTGGCGAGCGGCCGCTGCACCTCGCCGCCGGCGCCGCTGGAGATCGCCATGGGGATGAACCCCAGGCTCGCCACCATCGCCGTCATCAGCACGGGGCGGAGGCGGGTCATCCCGCCCTCGCGGACGGCCTGCTCCAGCGGGCGGCCCTGCTGGCGCAGCTCGTTGATGTAGGAGACCATCACGACCCCGTTCAGCACCGCGATCCCGAACAGGGCGATGAAGCCCACCCCGGCCGAGATGCTGAAGGGCATCCCGCGCAGCAGCAGCGCGAGCACCCCGCCCACCGTGGCGAGCGGGATCCCGCTGAAGACCAGCGCCGCCTGCCGGAGCGAGTTGAAGGTGGCGAAGAGCAGCAGGAAGATGAGCCCCAGCGAGAGCGGCACCACCAGCATCAGCCGCCGGGTCCCCCGCTCCAGGTTCTCGAACTGCCCGCCGAAGTCCACCCGGTAGCCGGGTGGGAGGGTGACGCGGCCGGACTCGAAGAGCGCCTCCACGTCCTTGACGAAGGACCCCATGTCCCGGCCGCGGACGTTGCCCTCGATGATGACCAGGCGGGAGCCGTTCTCGTGGCTGATGTCGGCCGGACCCTGCACCTCCTCGATCCGGGCGAGCTGCCCCACGGGGACGCGCTCCCCGCCGGGGGCGCTGACCAGGAGGTTGGAGATCGTCTGCACGTTCTGCCGCGCGGACTCGGGGAAGCGCACGGTCAGCGCGAAGCGCCGCTGCCCCTCCAGCACGGTGGTCGCCTCGGCACCGCCGATCGCCTCCACGGTGCGCATCACGTCCGCGGAGTTGATCCCGTAGCGGGCGAGCTGGTCCGGGAGCACGCTGATCTGGAGCTGCGGCAGCCCGGTCAGCTGCTGCGCCTTAAACCCCGTCGCACCCTCCAGCCGGGAGACGGCGGCTACCGTCTCGTCGGCCTTCGCCTTCAGCACCTCCAGGTCGTCCCCGTAGATCTTGACCGCGAGGTCGCTCCTCACGCCGGCGATCAGCTCGTTGACGCGCAGCTCGATCGGCTGGCTGAAGGAGAAGACCATCCCGGGGATGTCCTCCAGCACCTCGCCCATCTTCTCCTCCAGCTCGGCCTTGCTCTCCGCCCGCTTCCACTGGTCCTCGGGCTTGAGCATCACCAGCACGTCGCTGATGTTGACGCCCATGGGGTCGGTGGCGATCTCCGCCCGGCCCGTCTTGCCGACGATGTCCTCGATCTCGTCGGGGAAGGCAGCCAGGAGCCGCCGCTCCATCAGCGACGACTGCCGGATCGACTCCTCCAGCGAGATGCTGGGGAGCCGCATCACCTGGACGGCGAGCGACCCCTCGTCCAGGCGCGGGATGAACTCCGAGCCCAGGAACGGGAAGGTCGCCACGGCCACGGCCACCATCGCCCCGGCGCCCAGGAGCACCTTCTTGGCGTTTCCGAGCGTCCATTCCAGCGCGGGCTCGTAGATCCGCTTGGCCCGGCGCACCAGCCACACGTCCTTCTCCTCCACCTTGCCGCGGAGCATCAGCGAGATCAGCACCGGGGTGAGGAGGAAGGTGAGGATCAGCGAGCCCACCAGCGCGAAGACCACGGTGAGCGCCATCGGCCGGAACATCTTCCCCTCCACCCCCTCCAGGGAGAGGATGGGCAGGTAGACCACGATGATGATCCCCACGCCGAAGAGGATGGGGCGGGCCACCTCGGCGCAGGAGTCCAGCACCGTGCGCAGGAATCCCTTGTCCTTGCGCTCCGAGAGGTGGCGCATGGAGTTCTCCACCATCACCACCGAGCCGTCGACCACCAGCCCGAAGTCGATGGCGCCCAGGCTCATCAGGCTCCCCGCGATCCCCGCCTTGACCATCATCCCGACGGCGAAGAGCATGGAGAGCGGGATCGCCAGCGCCACGACCAGCGCCGCGCGGATGTTGCCGAGCAGCAGGAAGAGCACGGCCACCACCAGGATGGCGCCTTCCAGCAGGTTCTTCTCGACGGTCGCGATGGTGCGGTCGACCAGCTCCGTACGGTCGTAGAAGGGGCGGATCTTCACCCCCTCGGGGAGGCTCCGCGATACGGTGGCGAAGCGCTCCTTGACCGCGTCGACCACGGTGCGGGAGTTCTCGCCCATGCGCATCATCACGATCCCGGTGACGACCTCGCCCCGGCCGTCCTGGGTGACGGCGCCCTGGCGGATGGTGTGGCCGATCGCCACGTCCGCCACGTCGCCCACCCGCACCGGGGTGCCACCCCGGCTGGTGAGGACGATGTTGCGGATCTGCTCCAGGTCCTGCACCTGCCCCACGCCGCGGATGACGAGCTGCTCCGCGCCCCGGGTGATGTAGCCGCCGCCCGCGTTCTGGTTGTTGGCGGCGACCGACTCCAGCACCTGGTCGAGCGTCAGGTCGTACTGCACCAGCGCCTCGGGCCGGACCAGCACCTGGTACTGCTTGGCGTAGCCGCCGAAGGAGTTGATCTCCGCGACGCCGGGGACCCCCCGGAGCTGGGGCGCCACCACCCAGTCCTGGAGCGTGCGCAGCTCGGTGGCGTCCACCGTCTTCGACTCCAGCGAGTACTGGAAGATCTCCCCCAGGCCGGAGCTGATCGGCCCCATCTCCGGGGTGCCCAGCCCCTCCGGGATCTCGTCCCGGGCCTCCTGCAGGCGCTCCTGCACCTGCTGGCGGGCGAAGTAGATGTCGGTGCCCTCGTGGAAGATCACCGTCACCTGGGACAGCCCGAACTTGGACAGGGAGCGGACCTCCTCGACGGCCGGAAGCCCCGACATGGCGAGCTCCACCGGGAGCGTGATCTGGCGCTCCACCTCCAGCGGGGAGAGCGCCGGCGCGTTGGTGTTGATCTGCACCTGCACGTTCGTCACGTCCGGCACCGCGTCGATCGGGAGGCGCAGCGCGGACCACACGCCCCAGCCGACCAGCAGCGCCGTGAGCGCCACCATCAGCAGGCGGTTCTTGAGAGCGAACGCGATGATTTTATGTAGCATGGGGGTCGCTCCTCAGTGCCCGTGCTCGCCGATCTCGCCCTTGGCGAGCTCGGAGCGCAGGGAGAAGGCGCCCGCCAGCACGACCCGGTCGCCCGCCTTGAGGCCGGAGCGGACCAGGACGCGGTTCCCGTCCAGCGTCTCCCCGACCTGAACGGGCACGGCGCGGAACTCGCCCGGACGGGTCCCGGGGACGAACACCACCTGCCTCCCCTCCAGCTCCTGGAGGGCGTCCTGCGGGACGGCCACGCCGGCGGGGCCCGTCCCGCCCACCTGGATGCGGGCGTTGGCGAACATGCCGGGCTTGAGCGCCGCGTCGTCGTTGGGGACCTCGACGCGGGCGCGGACGGTCCGCTTCTGGGGGTCCACGATGTCCCCCAGGTAGACGATCCGGCCCGGGAAGGTGCGCCCCGGGTAGGCGGCCACGCTGACCGCCGCCGGCTGGCCCACGTTCACGCGGCCGAGGTCGCGCTCGAAGATGTCCAGCTCGATCCACACCCGGGACAGGTTGGCCACCGTGAACAGGGTGTCCGCCGACTCCGCCATCTCGCCGAGGCTGGCGTCGCGCGCCACCACCGTCCCCGCGAACGGGGCGGTCACGGTGAAGCGTCCACCGCTCCCGCCGCTGGCACCCAGGGCGCGGAGCCGCTCGCGGGTGCTCTGCAGGGAGGCCTGCGCCCGGCGCAGCTCAGCCTCGAACTCCAGGACCTCCTTGCGGCTGGAGATCCCCAGCCCCTCCAGCCGGCGCTCGCGCGCGTAGTTCTCCTGGGCGATGCGCAGCAGCGCCACCGCCTCGTTCTCGTCCGCGCGGAGCTGGCCCACGTCCGGACTCTCCAGCGTGGCGAGCACCTGCCCCCCGGCCACCCGCTGGCCCACGTCGGCGCGGAGCTGGGCGATGCGCCCGGCCGTGCGGGGACCGACGTGGGTCACCCGGTCGGCGTCGTAGGTGATCGCCCCGGTCACCGCGAGCCCGCTCGTCTGCACGCTCTCCGCCGGGCCCACGCGGATCCCGGCGACGGCGAGCGCGGCGGTGTCGAGGACCACCACGTCGGGCGCCCCCGCCGCGGCCTCGCCCGCCTCGCCCTCGGCGTGCTCCTCCCCCTCCGCCTCCGCGTCGCCGCCTCCGCACGCCCCCACGCTCCCGGCGAGCGCCGCGGCGAGGAGGAGCATCCAGGCCCGGCGGCCGAGCCTCTGAAGTTCCGTCGTCGTCATGATCTATCTGCCTGCGCTGAGGGAATGTCGGGGGTGTCGGTCGCGAGGCCGGCCGTGGCGGACTGGAGGTCGACCAGCGCCCGCCGGCGGGCGAGCCAGGCGTCCCAGTAGCCGGTCTCGGCGTCCAGGAGCTGGTTGCGCACGAGCAGCAGCGTCGTCAGGCCGATCTTGCCGGACCGGTACGCGGTCTCCAGCCGCTCCCGACTCTGGCGCGCCGGCTCCAGGACGGTGGACTCGTAGACCTCCACCTCCTCGGTCGCCGAGGCGTACGCCCGCACCGCCTCGGTCACCTGCGTGCGGATGCGGGCCTCCACGGCGCGGGCCTCCAGCGTCGCTTGCTCGGCGCGCGCCTGCTGCTCGGCGACGCGGCCCTGGTTGCGGTTGAGCACGGGGATGGGGACGCCGACCCCCACCCCGAAGCGGGGGCTCCCGCCGTCCTCGTCGCGCTCAGCCACCACGCCGACGCGCAGGTTCGGGAGCGCCTCGCGGCGTGCCAGGCCGGCGAGCGCGCGGAACTGCTCCGCGGCCGCCGAGCGGGCCGCGAGGTCGGGGCGTCGCGCGAGCGCGACGGCGATGAGGGAGTCGGCGTGGAGGGCGCCGGGGACCGGCGCGCCGGGGAAGTCCTCCGCGAGGCGGAGGGGCTGGCCGGGGGCGATCCCGACGAGGCGCTTGAGTTCCTGCTCGGCGCGGGTGGCCTCGCGCCGGGAGGAGAGCACCCGGGCGCGGGACCTGCCGTAGTCGATCTCGGCCAGGTCGGCCTCCAGGGCGCTGATCTCGCCCTCCCGGGCCTGGATCCGGACGGCGGAGAGCAGGCGCTCGTTGAGCGCCAGCGTCGCCTCGGCGAGCCGGAGCTGCTGGCGCGTGGAGAACGCCTCGAAGTACGTGGCGCTGGCCTCGGCGACCGTTTCCCGCGCCGCGTTGCGGACGGTGGACTCGGCGCGCGAGACCCCGAGCTGCGCCGCCCGGCCGCGCAGGGAGCGCTGGCCAGCGACCTCGATCTCCTGCGAGAGCGACGCCTCGAACTGGCCCACCCCGCCGGTGGCGGCGGCGGGCAGCTCCAGCTCGGCCTGGGGGTTGAACGCGGGGAGCCGCGCCTGGCGGAGCTCCGCGCGCGCCACCGCCGTCTCCTGGCGCTCGGCCAGCAGGTCGGGGTTGCCGCGCAGCACCAGGCGCTGCACTTCGGGAAGGGAAAGGGTCAGGGTGTCCCCGGCGGACGCTTCCGCGCGCCGGGTGGAAATCGTGTCCTGCGCCCCGGCCGCCGGTGCCCCCATGGGGGCGACCGAGGCGGCTGCGGCGCAGGCCGCACCTACCAGGAATCGTCTCATCCGTGCCTCGCTGGTTCCCGGTGCGCGGCATCGGACCCGGTGCGCGATTGCACCGGGGCGGACACACGTCGCCCCAGGAACGGGTTTTCTGGATTCGTTGGGGAACTACGCCAGAGAGGGCCACGGGCGCGCGGAGGCGCGCCTGCGGCCGCACAGCGAGGCTACGCCCGGGGAGGCCGGAAGAGCGTAGTGGAGACCCGGGCCGTGTGGACCTGGGGCTCGAAGGAAGGCTGGGGCAGCGTTCGCAGGGGGAGGTCGAACGCGAAGCTCGCGGGAAGGGGGATCCCGTGCTGGTGGGTGCAGTGGTCCGCACCCGTGCCGTGGTGGTGGCCGGGCCCGTGCCGGTGGCCGCTGTCCGCCGGGTGCCCGGCGGGCGAGCCGTCCTCGTGCCCGTGCTCGCCGGAGGCGTGGAGCCCGTGCGCGGCCGCCGCCGCGCTCGACTCGTGGTGCACCTCGCCGTCGCGCAGCTCGCCCAGGACCGACTCCGAGGCGGAGACGGCCAGGGCGAGGAGCATCACGAAAGCGAGCAGACGGCGCAGGAGCACGGGGCCGAGGTCAGAGGTTTCTCGTGTGAGCGCCGCGGGCGGGTTGCAGGGTCCGCGCCGGGCTGCTATCCTGCACACATGAGCAGGCATTCATACTTTCACGAATTTAGCATGCAGGATCGCACCCCGCAACCCGCCGACCCCGCCCCGGACCCGCACGGTGACGCGGCGAGACACGTACGCAGCGCGGCCCGGGACGCGCGGGTGGTGGAGACGCTGTCCGAGACCTTCCGCGCTCTCGGCGACCCGACCCGTCTCCGGATCGCGATCACCCTCTCCGACCGGGAGATGAGCGTCACCGACCTGGCCGAGCGGCTGGAGATGTCGCAGTCGGCCGTGTCGCACTCCCTGCGGGCGCTCCGGCAGCTCCGGCTGGTGCGCGTCCGCCGCGCGGGACGGACCGTCTTCTACGGCCTCGACGACGACCACATCGTCCGCCTCCTGGACGAGGGCGTCCGGCACGTGGAGGAGGCGCCGTGATCGGCACGGTCCGGGTCTCCACGCACCTGGACGTGCCCGCCGACCGGGCCTGGGAGCTCGCCCGACGGAGTGACACCTTCCGCTACGTGACCCGCGGGGTGCTGGGGTTCCGCAGCCCCGAGCCGCTCCCGGAGTTGTGGCGCGAAGGCCGCGCCTCGCGCGGTCGGCTCGTCCTCTTCCACCTGGTGCCGGGGTGGACCCACGAGATCCGCGTCACGGCGGTGGACTCCCGCACGCGGGAGATCCGCACCCAGGAGGCAGGCGGCCCGATCACCGCCTGGAACCACCGGATCCGCATCCAGTCGGAGGGCGAAGGGTGCCGGTACACCGACGAGGTGCGGATCAGCGCAGGGATGCTGACGCCGCTCGTCTGGGCGTATTCCCGTGTCGTCTTCCGGTACCGGCAGATGCGCTGGCGGCGGCTGGCGAGAGCGTCGGCGGGCTGATTCCTTGCCTGCCTGACAGATAGCACGGCAGCGTGACTCATAACTGGGAGAGCGTGACACAAAATCGTGATTCACGCATTGGTGTGTCACGCTCCGACCATCTCAGCCCTGGGATCCCGTCACTCCGCTGCCTCCCGGAGGTCGCTCCGCGCATCGCGGACGATGGACCACGAGGATTGCAGGAAAAGCCCGGCGATCACGACCGCCACCACCAGGTCGGGCCACGCGGATCCCGTCCACGCCACGACGGCCGCGGCGACCACCACGGCGGCGTTGCCGATGGCGTCGTTCCGCGAGAACAGCCATACGGCCCGCGCGTTGGCGTCCCCCGTCCGGTGCGGGATCAGCACGAGGGCCGCCGCGACGTTCACGACCAGCGCCACCAGCCCCAGCGCCCCCATCAGCTCGGCCTGCGGGGGCTGCTGCGCGAGGACGCGGTAAGCCGTGTTGGCGAGCACGCCCAGGCCCAGCCCGCCGAGGAAGAGGCCCTGGATCAGCGCCGACCGGGCGCGCCAGCGGAGCGTCCAGCCGATGGCAAGGAGCCCCAGGAAGGTGATCAAGCCGTCGCCGAGGAAGTCGAGCGCGTCGGCCTTGAGGGCCTGCGACCCGGACAGGAAGCCGCCGACCATCTCGACGACGCCGTAGCCCACGTTGAGGAGCACGACGATCCACAGCGCACGCTTGTACGCGGGGGTGATGTGGCTCAGGTCCTTGGGCAGGTCGTCGTCGTCTCCGGCACTCTCCGTCCCCGTCCCACCCACCGGGTCGAGCCTGTACCCGAGGCGGGTGACGGCCTCCTCGACCTCGGGCAGCCGCGCGCCGGGATCTTCGACCCGGAGCGTCATGATATGGGAGGCGGTGGAGACCTTCACCGTCTCCACCCCGCGGACCGCGCGGGCCGCCTGCTCGATCTCGGCCGCGTCGGAGGCGCAGTCCATCCCGATCACGCGGTACCGCGCGGCGGGCGCCGGTTCTTTCATCATGAGATCCCTCCGCGATCAATGCGGGTAGTGTGGGAACGGTCCGGGTACCTGGCCCGGACCTCCCATCGTTCCAGGCGCGTGTCACCCATGGTCATCCTCGGGCCGCGATGGGTGGCTCGACGTGAGGGCGAGCGCGACGGCGCCCAGCACGATGGCGGTGTCCGCCAGGTTGAAGGTCGGCCACCGCGCGGAGCCGATCCCGACGTCCAGGAAGTCCGTCACGGCGCCGTTGGCCAGGCGGTCCGCGAAGTTGGCGACCGCGCTGCCCAGCACCGCGCACGCCGCCCAGGCCCCGGGCTCCGGGAGCGTGCCGGCGCGGAGCGAGCGCACCACCCAGACCGACAGGACCAGGATCACCGCCCCGGTGAGGACGAGCACGCCCGCGCCGCCGCCGCCGAGGAGTCCGAAGGCGATCCCCGGGTTTGCGCCCAGGGTGAGCCGGAAGAACTCCCCCGCCACCGGTACCGACCGGTGCGGAGGTAGCGCGGTGCTCGCCCACGACTTGGTGAGCAGGTCGGCCGAGAGGGCGAGCCCGGCAGCCAGCGCCGATTTCCAGGCGGCGGGGCTCACCGGCCGGCCGCACTCAGCGCCGGACCGCGCCGGTCGGCCAGCCACCCGGCCGCCAGCCACAGCGCGCAGACCGTCACCAGCACGGGGGAGAACCACCGGCCGTAGACGCCGTACGGCGAGTAGGCCTCCGTGGCGGTGTGGAATGGCATCGCCAGCTCGGCGGGGAAGATCCCGGCCTCCGACAGCTCGTGCAGGGCGTAGACGGTCACCTGGATCGCGAAGAGCACCAGGAAGACGCCCGTGACCTGGAAGAAGCGCCGGACGTTGATCCGGTGCCCGTAGCGCGCCCACGCCCAGGCGAGCGCGCCGGAGGCGGCGAGCCCCAGCAGCGCCCCGGCGACCAGGTTGCCCTGACGCACGGTGAAGAGCATCAGCGCCGTCTCCATCCCTTCCCGGGCCACCATGAAGACGGTGAAGAGGAAGACGCCCAGCCAGGCCCCGCCCCGTGACGGGCGCGCCGCCGCCTCCCCCAGCTCCCGCTCCATCTCCCGCTTGAGGTTCGGTCCGGTCCTCCACATGTGGACCACGAGGGAGACGACCGAGACCGCCGCCACCAGCCCGAAGATCCCCTCCCAGAGGGGGAGGTTGGCGCCCCGCATGAGCACCATTCCCAGGGCGGCGCTCGCCAGCACGGACGCCGCAACCCCCCAGTAGACCGCCGGCGCGAGGGCGGCCCGGTCCGTTTTGCGGAGGTAGGCGAGCGTGATGGCGACGATCAGAAACGACTCGAAGCCCTCCCGCAGCACGATGATGAACGCTTGCAGCATGTCACTTCTCCCCGGTTCCACCCGGAACCGTCTATGAGTGCTCGCCCGCGGGCCGTCCCCCCGACCCCGGGCGCTCGATTCCGCGGGCGGCACGGGTGCCACCCGGCTTGCGGGCGCTGTAGAGCGCCAGGGTACCAAACGCGGTCACGAACCGGCCCCGCTCCTCCACCCGCTCGAGGCCGGCTTCCCGGAGGATCCTGGGGAGCCGGCCGGCCACGCTCTCGGCCGTGGTGGCGAAGCCGTCCACGAGCTGCACGCCCAGGAACGCCGCCCGCATCAGCGGGTTGTGCGGCCGGCCCCAGTCGGCGACGTGCAGCGCCCCGCCGGGGCGGAGCACCCGGTACACCTCGCGCGCCGCCGCCCGCTTCCCCTCCGGGTCCAGGTGGTGGAGCACCAGGCTGGAGAGCACCCGGTCGAACCCGCCCTCCGGGTACGGCAGCGCCGTCGCGCTCCCCCGGTCGAAGCGGATCTCCAGTCCCGCGCGGACGGACTTGGCGCGCGCGATCTCCAGCGCGTCCGCGTCCGGGTCGATGCCCACCAGCTCGGCGCCCGGGACGGTCCCCTTCGCCAGCAGGGTCAGCGTGCCGGTCCCGCACCCCAGATCCAGCACGCGCTGGCCGGGGCCGAGCTCCGCCTGCGCCACCAGGCGCCGCTTGAACGCGTCCTCCGGCATGGTCCACCGGATCAGGGCATCGTAGAGCGGCGTGAGCGTCCGGAAGCGCAGCGCGCGCAGGTAGCCGTCGCGGGTGCCCACGGCGCTACGCCTCCTGGAGCACCGTGCGCTCCGCCGCGGCGGAGCGCGCCGTGCGCCGGTCCCGCCGTCCCTCGATCCAGGCGTAGAGGGTCGGGAGGACCAGCAGGGTGAGCAGCGTCGAGGTGACCAGCCCGCCGATCACCACCGTGGCCAGCGGGCGCTGCACTTCCGCGCCGGTCCCGGACGAGACCGCCACCGGGACGAAGCCGATGCTCGCCACCAGCGCGGTCATGAGCACCGGCCGCAGCCGCTCGCGCGCCCCCTCCACCGCCGCCGTCGGCGCGTCGGCCCCCGCCTGCCGGAGCCGCTGCACCGTGGTGAGCAGAACCAGCCCGTTGAGCACCGCCACGCCGAAGAGGGCGATGAAGCCCACCGACGCCGAAACGGACAGGTGCAGCCCGCGCAGCCAGAGGGCGGCGATTCCGCCCACGGCGGCGAAGGGGAGGTTGACCAGCACCAGCCCCGCCAGGCTCCAGGAGCGCAGCGAGGCGAACAGGAGGAGCGCGATCAGCGCGATGGAGACGGGCACCACGAAGCGCAGGCGGCGCATGGCACGCTCCTGGTTCTCGAACTGCCCGCCGTAGGTGAGGAACACCCCTGCCGGGAGCTTGACCCGCTCACGCACCGCCCGCTGCACGTCGGCCGCGTAGCCGCCCAGGTCCCGCCCCCGCACGTTCGACTGGACGATCACCAGCCGCTGCGCCTGCTCCCGGCTCACCTGCACCGGGCCCGACTCCATGCGGACGTCGGCGAGCTGCGCCAGCGGGACGCGGGCGCCGCCGGGGGAAAGCACCGTCAGCGATCCGATGGCCTCCGGCGTGGAGCGCACCGAGTCCGGGTATAGCACGGTCACGTCCAGCGCGTAGCTCCCGTCCAGGGCCTGGGCGACGGGACGCCCGCCGATGGCGGTCGCCAGCACCTCCTGCACCTCCCGCACGGGAACGCCGTAGCGCGCCATGGCGTTCCGGTCCATCCGCACCGTGAGGTAGCCCTGGCCGGCCGTCTGCTCCACCGCGACCTCCGCGGTCCCGGGGACGCCCTGGATCGCCGCGGCCACCTGCTCGGCCACGCGCTGGTTCTGGGCCGGGTCGTCCCCGAACACCTTGACCGCCAGGTCGCTCCGCACCCCGCTGATGAGCTCGTCGAGCCGCATCTTCATGGGCTGGGTGAAGCCGAAGGCTACCCCGGGCACCCGCTCGTTCAGGTGCTCCTCCAGCTCCTCCTCCAGGTCCTCCTTGTCCAGCCCCGGCCGCCACTGGTCGCGGGGCTTGAGCATCA
>Ga0207662_10001449_pt1 | contig 11509 bp, 16 predicted proteins | sample KBSS33LmetaG_FD_184338 | JGI IMG/M metagenome (GOLD analysis project Ga0207662, IMG submission 184338) | Switchgrass rhizosphere microbial communities from Kellogg Biological Station, Michigan, USA - KBS S3-3L metaG (SPAdes) (version 2) | ecosystem: Host-associated > Plants > Roots >... | reverse complement strand
AACATCGGACCCGCGATGTCCAGGTGGGCCCAGGCCGTGCCCTTGGGCACGAACTCGCGCAAGAAGAGCGAGGCCGTGATGGCGCCGGCCAGGCCGCCGGAGGCGATGTTGTTGATGTCGGCGTAGGGCGTCTTGAGCCCGTCGCGGTACTCCTCGACCAGCGGCAGCTCCCAGAAGGCCTCGCCGTGGTTCTCGCCGGAGCGGATGACGCGGCGGATGAGCTCGCGGTCCGTGCCCAGGACGCCGGCCACGGAGGGGCCGAGCGCGCGCACGCAGGCCCCGGTCAAGGTCGCGATGTCGACGATGTGGGTGGCGCCCTCCTCGCCCGCGCGGTGCAGGCCGTCGGTGAGGACGAGGCGACCCTCCGCATCCGTGTTGTCCACGACGACGGACTTGCCGTTCTTGGCCGTCCAGATGTCGCCCGGGCGCTGCGCGTTGGCGTCGGGGAAGTTCTCCGCGCAGCACAGGATGCCCACGACCTTCACGTCGGGCGCGATGCGGCCCAGCGCGCGCATCGCGTACAGCACGGCGGCCGCGCCCGCCATGTCGCCCTTCATCTCCCACATGTGGTCGCCGGGCTTGAGGCTGATGCCGCCCGTGTCGAACGTGATCCCCTTGCCCACGAGGGCGATCGTCTCCTTCGAGGCCTTGCGCGGCACGTGGCGCAGGATGACCATGCGCGGCGGGTGCGCGCTGCCCGCGCCCACGCGCAGGCAGCCCTGGTAGCCGCGGGCCTTGAGGCCGGCGGGGTCCAGGATCTCGATCTCCAGCCCGACTTCCTTGGCCACCTCCGCCGCGCGGTCCGCGATGTACTCCGGCGTGCAGACGTTGCCCGGCTCGTTGATGAGGTCGCGCGCGCGGTTGACGTTCTCGCTGACCCACGAGTAGCGCGCCTTGCGCGCCTCCGCGTCCGCGCTGTGGTCGGGGTGGACCAGGATCGTGACCTGCACGTCCTTCTGCAGGAACTCGTCCTTGTCCTGCTTGTAGCGGTCGAAGGTGTAGGCCCCGACGATCGCGCCCTCCGCCACCTTGCCGACGAGGGGCGCCGCCGCCGCGCTGTTCATCACGATGCCGATGCGCGCGTGCCGGTAATCGCGGCCGAGGCGCAGGGCGCGCGCGGTGAACGTCTTCACGTTCTCCCAGAGGTTCCAGGCCTTGAGGCTCGGGCTCCAGTAGGCCACGAGCGCGGAAGCGGGGGAGCCTTCGGGCAGGGTCGCGAAGTATTCGCGCTTGAGCGTCTTCTCGCGGTATTGCGCCGCCGCGCGCTCCACGTGGGCGCGGATGGCGGGATGGTCGACCTCGTGCAGGACCTGCTCGTCGTCGAGAACGAACACGAGCAGGTCGACGGCGGCTTGAGACACCGGGGTGAACGCGAGCTTGATGTTCATCGAAAAGGGCCCTCGAGAGCGCGGCCGGGAGGGGGTTGATTATACTGCCCGCATGCCGTCCAGCAAGATCGCGGTCTTCGGAGTCCCGACCGCCGCCGGCGGGCGCGCCACCGGGCTGGAGCGCGCTCCCTTCGCTTTGCGCGAGGCGGGTCTCCTCGCCCGCTTGCGCGCGACGGGCGCGCGCGTGGTGAACCTCTCCGACCTCTCGCTGTTCCCGTACCGGGACGACGCCGAGCACCCGCAGGCCCGCAACGCGGAAGTGGTGGAGTGCGCGGTGCGCGCGGCCGCGGACGAGATGACGCGCGCGCTCGGCGAAGGCTTCACCATCGTCCTCGGCGGCGACTGCACGCTGGTCGCGGGCACGGTGGCGGGGGCGAGCCGCACGCTGGGCCAGCCCGTCGGGGTCGTCTACATCGACGCCGACGCGGACCTCAACACGCCCGACACCTCGCCCTCGGGTTACCTCAACGGCATGGCCCTCGCCCTCGCCCTGGGCCGCGGGCCGTCGAACGTGGTGGCGGCCGGAGGCGCGCCCCCGGCCGTCGCGGCGGACCACGTCTCGCTCGTCGGCTTCCGCGCCGTCGACCCGGGGGAGCGGCCCGCCCTCGGCGACCTCGGGCTGGCCCTGCCCGCGGCCGCCGCGCGCCGGTTGGGCATGCGGGTCGCGGCCGCGCTGGCCCTCGACGGCGTGGGCAACGGTGACGGCCCGATCCTCGTCCACCTCGACGTGGACGTCATCGACGCCGCGGAGATGCCGGCCAAGCAGTTCCTCACCCCGGGGGCGGGTCTTGCCTACGCGGAGGTGGCCGACCTCGTGACCGCGATCGTCGCTTCGCCTCGGGTCGTGGCCCTCGAAGTGACGGAGTACGATCCTTCGCGCGACCCCCAGGGCGAACACGCACGCAAGATCGTGGACCTCATCGTCCGCGCCGCCTCCCGCCGCCTGCAGGGCTGAGGCCCCGCGCTTGCCGCCCATGGGCGCGGGGCGTATTCTCGCGTCTCTCCAGGAGGAACACGTGCTCCGTCGAACGCTCGCCCTGGCCCTCGTGGCGAGCCTGTCCTGGGCGCCGATTGCTTCTGCCCAGCCGCCCACGACGGATGCGGAAGTCCAGCGCGGCATCCGGCAGGTGGAAGACGGCGACTACGATCCCGCCATCGTCACCCTCGACGCGGCCGCGCGGCGCCTCACCGCCGATCCGTCCCGCGCCCGCGACCTGTCGCAGGCGTACCTGTACCTGGGCATCGCGTACATCGGGAAGGGCCATGAAGCCGCGGCGAAAGCGAAGTTCCGCGAGGCCGTGGCCCAGATCAAGGACCTGACCCTGAGCCCGGACAAGTTCCCGCCCAAGGTCATCGACCTCTTCGAGGCCGCGCGCGCGGAAGCGCGGGCCCAGGCGACGCCCGCCCCCGCGGCGGCGCCGACGCCCGCCCCGGCCGCGGCGGGCAAGAAGGGCGGGAGCGGCAAGACCATCCTCATCGTGGGCGGCCTGGCCGCGGTGGGGGGCGGCGTCGCGCTGGCGGCGGGAGGAGGCGGGGGGGGCGGTGCCACCGCCACTCCGACCACGACCCTGCCTCCGGCCCAGGCACGCAGCTCGCAGACGTTCGGCGGCACGCTGGCCGACCAGGAGCAACGCGGCTTCGTGGTGACGGCGAGCCGGGCGGGCACGCTGGACGCCATGCTCACCTGGCAGGACCGGTCCATCTCGCTGGGCATCGGCTGCCAGCTCGAGGCTCCACCCTACACGGGCTGCGGCACCTCGAACCGCACGTCGGATACGACGGCCGCCCTCTCTTCGAGCGTGACCCAGACGAGCTACCTCATCCTCGTCTCGAACTACAGCGGCCGCGCGGGGACCGAGGCCTTCACGCTGACGGTCCTCTACCCCTGAGGCCGCCCGCGTGAACTGTTCGTCCTGCCAGGCGGAGAACGCACCCGACGCCCACGCCTGCGCCCGCTGCGGCACCGTGCTGCCCATGACGCCGACCCAGTTCATCGTCACGGTGGACCTCCGGCCCGGCGTCCTCTTCGATTCCCGCTACGAGATCCTGGGACCGCTCGGGCAGGGCGGCATGGGCATGGTGTACAAGGCGCGCGACCGCAGCCTGGACGAGGTGGTCGCCATCAAGATCCTGCGCCCGGACTTCGCGCAGGACCCGCGCATGGCCGACCGCTTCAAGTCCGAGATCCGGCTCGCCCGCCGCGTGCGCCACCGGAACGTCTGCGCGATCCACGACTACGGCGAGGACCAGGGCCTCTTCTACATCTCGATGGAATACCTGGAGGGCGTCGACCTCAAGCACCAGCTCCGCGAGCGGGGCGCCCTCCCGGCCGCGGACGCGTACGACGTGGCCATCCAGATCGCGGAGGGCCTGCAGGCCGTGCACGAGGCCGGCATCATCCATCGCGACCTCAAGACACCGAACATCATGCGCGACGCGGGCGGCGTGGCCCGCCTGATGGACTTCGGCATCGCCAAGCGCGAAGGCGACGGCACGCGCACCGCCACCGGCCACATCGTGGGCACGCCGGAGTACATGAGTCCCGAACAGGCCCAGGGCCATCGCGTGGACTTCCGCAGCGACATCTACGCGCTTGGCATCGTGGTGTACGAGATCTTCACCGGCCGTGTGCCCTTCCGCGGGGAGACGCCGATCTCGACCATCCTCAAGCACCTGCACGACCCGCCGCCCCTCGATCCGCCGGAAGCGGAATCCATCCCCGGCGCCGTACGCACGGTCCTGCGCCGCTGTCTCGAGAAGAACCCCGCCGACCGCTTTCCGTCCGCGCGCGACGTCGCGGAAGCCCTGCGCGGGGCGCGCTCGCCGAGCCGGCGCCAGCAGCCGGTGCCCACGTCCGCGCTGGAGGCGCCGACGCTGGAGACGCCGACGTTGGTCGCCGCGCCCGCGCCGCCTCCGCCCGTCCCGCGCCGCTCGGGCCTGCAGCCGTGGCTGTTGGTCATCCCGCTCGTCGCCGTTACCGGGGGCGCGCTGATGGTGACGAGGCACAGCAAGAGTGCGCCGCCGCCGGCGACCCGGGTCGCTTCCGCGCCAGAGGCCACACTGGCGCCCGCGGCGGCACCCGTCGCGCCGCCATCGACCGTGAGCGCGGCCGCCGCACCGGCGCAGGTGGTCGCCGCTGTCCCCACCTCACGCCCCCCCAAAGGCTTCGGAGTCGCGACCCGTCCCACGCCGCCCGCGAAGGCGCCCGCCGCGATGGCTCCGGCGCCGCTGGCCTCCACCACCGCGGCGACGGTGCCTCCCACCACCGTCGCTCCGGAGCCGGGACAGCTCCAGGTCGCCGTGCGGCCGTGGGGCGAGGTGTCCGTGGACGGGCGCGTCATCGGCACCACGCCACTGGATCGCATCACGCTGGCCGCGGGGACGCACGTGCTGACCATCCGGCATCCCCTCTACGAAGCCTGGGAGAAGCCTGTCTCCATCCGGCCGGGCGAAACGGCGAAGATGGTGGTGGACCTGCCCACGCAAGGAGTTCGCAAGCAGCCGTAAGTGAAGGAGGCCGAAATGACGCACTCCGCGGCGTACGCGCGACCCCTCCGTGATGCATCCGAGCTGAGCCGCTTGTCCTGCTCGTTCTGCGGCAAGACCGCCGACCACGTCCGCTACCTCACCGCGGGCGCCTCCGGCGGGATGATCTGCGACCGGTGCTGGCTGGTGGCTTCGGCCGTGTTCGTGAAGGCGTACGTGATGTCACTGCTCGCCTTCGTCCGGCCCCAGACGGCGCGCTAGCGTTTCGTCCGCGCCGAGGGCGGGCGCCGCGGCCTCTGTTTCGCCGACACCGAACGGATCGCCATCCTTCGCCGTGCCTTGGCGTCGATGGGCGGGTCCGCGTGGCTCAGCGCCTGGCGGATCAGTGCGCGCACCGCCGGCCGATCGAGGACCGCGACCTCATCCAGGACGATGTGGCGCACGCGCGTGCCCGAGCCCTTCAGCAAGCGCGCCGGGTCGGCGAGGGCCGCGCCCTTCAGGAAGAACAGCGTCACCCAGCGCGGGTACAGCGCGATGGACAGGACGGCCTCGGACGCGCGCTCGGAGGGCCCGAAGCCCACGACGAGCGCGTTGTAGTTGTCGTACACGATCTCGACGGCGCCCGGCACGTACTTCCGCATCCGGGCAACGGCGGCCTTGGCGAGAGCCGCGATCTTCGGATCGTATTTCGACAGGAACGCGGCCCATTGCCGCGCCGGAGTTTCGGCTTCTGGGGTCGGCAAAACCTGGCCAGGCTAGGCCGCGGCCAGACGTGCGGCACGCCGGCGCACGAGCACGGCCTGCAGCAGGCCGACGAGGCCGGACGCGAGCGTATAGACGCTGATGCCCGCGGCCATCCGCGCGAGGAAGACGACCGTCAGGAGAGCCGGCACCAGGATCGCGGGCATCCGCTGCGCGGCGGGGAGGTTCGGCCCGAGGGCGACGGAGAGCCCGGTCACGAGGGCGCAGCATCCGGCGAGGGCGGCGTCCGGGAGGGCGAGGTCCTTGATCCAGAGGAACCGGCCGCCGGCGGCCAGGCCGCGGCGGATCGCGCTGAAGAGTCCCAGGAAGATGGGCGCCTGCAGAACGGTCCCGAGCAGGCTGCCCCCGTCGACGAGCTTGATCCCGTTCGCCTGGTACAGCCGCGACGTCTCCTCCATCACCCGCCGCGGGTCGCTCTTGTACTTCTCGCGGACGCGCGCGAGCTGCGGCTCGATCTTCTTCACCGCCGCCTGCACCTCCAGCGCGCGGTAGGCCAGGCGCAGGGTCAAGGGCAGCAAGAGGACGCGCGTGGCCAGGGAGACGACCGCGATGGCGAGGCCCATGCTGCCGCCCAGCGCCGTCGACACGCACACGAGGGTCGCGTAGATCACGTCCACGAACTCGCTCCAGACCGGCATCGCCGTTCCTCCCGTCTCCGCGTGCGGCCGAGTGGCCGCCGTCCTCCGGACATTGCATGATCGGCCGATGAAAATCCACTGGCCGGTCCTGGTCGCGCTGGTGGCGGGCGGATTCGCGAGCCTGGCCGCGGCCATCGACGACGTGCCGACGGCGGCACGCGCGCGCGATCTCGGCGTCCCGTTCGCGTTCGGAGTCCCCGGCCGCGGGAACGCGATCACGGACGTGGCGGGCGTGGCCGTCGGCCATGCGACCTTGACCGAAGGCACGTCCGTGCGCACCGGCCTCACCGCGATCCTGCCCCGCGGACGCGGCGAAGAGGCGACGCGGCCGTGTTTCGGCGCCGTCTTCGCGCTCAACGGCAACGGCGAGATGACGGGGACGGCCTGGGTACGCGAGTCGGGGCTGGTGGAGGGCCCGATCGTCCTCACGAACACGAACTCCGTCGGCGTGGTGCGCGACGCCGTGATCCAGTACGCGGCACGCCGCTGGCCCCCGAAGCCGGACGGGGACTGGACGTTCTGGTCGCTGCCCATCGTGGCCGAGACCTGGGACGGCACCCTCAACGACATCTACGACCCGCACGTGCGGCCGGAGCACCTCACGGCCGCCCTCGACACCGCAGCCAGCGGTCCCGTCGCGGAAGGCAACGTCGGCGGGGGAACCGGGATGATCTGCTACGGCTTCAAGGGCGGCATCGGCACCGCGTCGCGCGTGGTGGCCCGCGAGCGCGGCGGCTACACCGTGGGCGTGCTCGTCCAGGCGAATCACGGCCGCCGTCATCAGCTCCTGGTGGCCGGGGTGCCCGTGGGGGAGGAGATCCGCGAGGGCGCCGCGCCGGGAGACGAGATGGGGTCCATCCTCATCGTGGTCGCGACGGACGCGCCGCTCCTGCCGCATCAGCTCGAGCGCCTGGCCCGCCGCGCGGCCCTGGGGCTGGCGCGCACGGGCGCGGTCGCCGGCAACGGATCGGGCGACCTCTTCCTCGCGTTCTCGACCGCGAACCCGCAGGCCGGGGACAGCGAGGGCCTCGCCGCGCTGACCATGTTGCCCAACGACCGCATGGACGCCCTGTTCGAGGCGACGGTGGGGGCGACGGAGGAGGCGATCGTCAACGCTCTCGTGGCCGCGCGCACGATGACCGGCTTCCGCGGGCGCACGGTGATGGCGCTGCCTCACGATCGCCTTCGCGAGATCTTGCAGCGGCACGGGCGGCTCGCGACTCCGGCGCGCTGACGCGCGCCCCGGATCAGCCGCGCGCGAGCACGGTCAGGAGCAGGGCCAGGGCCGCGGGCACGGCCTGCACGACGAGGATCCGCGGCGAGACGGTGCGCGCACCGAAGACTCCCGCGATCACGACGCAGGCGAGGAAGAACACCTTGATGGAGAACGCGAACTCCGGCGGTGAGGCGAGCAGTCCCCACACGAGCCCCGCGGCCAGGAAGCCGTTGTAGAGGCCCTGATTCGCGGCGAGGGCTGCGGACGCCCGCGCCTTCTCCTCGGACTGGCGGAACGTGCGGAGGCCGAGCGGCCTCGTCCAGAGGAACATCTCGAGGACGAGGAACCAGACGTGCTCCAGGGCCACGAGGACGACGAGGGCGGCGGCGAGGGTGCCCATCTCTAGAGCCGCGCCGTCACGAGGACCCGGCCCTTCGCGCCGACCGCCGTTTGTCCGTCCTCTCCCTTGATGCGCCCGCGCAGGTCCACGACCTCGCCGCCGAGCCGCGGGTTCGGAGTCACCCTCACCACGATCCAGTCGAGCTGGATCGTCTCGTCCGCGTAGACGGGCCGGCGGAAGCGCACCCAGAACTCGAGGCCGACCATCGCCCCCTTCCGCGAGAAGTGCGACGCGGTGAGCCCGAGCAGCAACGCGGTCGTGTGGGTACCGCTCGCAATGACGCGGCCGAAGCGCGTGTCGGCGGCGAAGGACGGATCGTGGTGGACGGGGTTGTCGTCCCCGGCCGCGTGGGCGTAGGCGGCCACGGCGGACGGCGTCAGCCGGACCCGGGACGAGAAGCGCTCGTGGGGATGGGCCCTCATGACTTCGCGCGGCGCTTCGGCTTGGCCTTGGCCTTGGCCCTGGCTTTGGATTTCGTTCGCGGCTTCGCCTTGGGCTTCACGTGATCCGGAAGCTTGGCGCTCCCCGTCTCGCGGTTCCATTCCTCGAACGTCTCGTTCGAGATCTTGCCCTCGACGAGAAGCTGCGCGAACTTGCGCCGTTGCGCCTGGCTCTTGAACGGCATCAGTCCTCCTCTTCGAGCCCCTTGCCGATCCGGAAGACGTGGCCGTCCGGGTGGCGCACGTGCATCTCGCGCACGTTCCAGGGCATGTCCGTCGGCGGCCAGGCCACGTCGAGTCCCTGCTCCAGGCACCGGCGGTGCACGGCGTCGACGTCGTCCACCCAGACCGACATCCACGCGCCCTTGTCCGCGGCCGTGTCGCCTTCGGGACCGAACGTCATCTTCACGCCGCCGTTGCCGCGTCCGCCCTGCGCGCCCTCGCAAAGGAAGATCTCGCATTCACCGGAGCAGACGGCACCGAAGCTCGGGGGATGGCCCCATTCCCAGCCCTTCTTCCAGCCGAGCTTCTCGAACCACGCGAAGCTCTCCTGGATGTTCGATACGTTCAAGATCGGCGTCAGTGCCTTGGCCAGCATGTCTCAACTCCCGGAGCGAGGGGCTCCAGCGCTCGAGGCGACGATCGGAATTCCGACGAACGGGATGTGCCCGAACCACTGGATCCACCAGCGCAGGGTGATCCGCGGCGGCCGCTGCGTCAGGGCCGGGATCACCACGAGCGACATCACCATCCAGATGAAGGGTCCGTACAGGGCGGCGACTTTCAGCACTCCATGACGCGAGGCGAGGAGGCCGCGGATCCACTCCCAGCGCAACAAGAGAAAGAGGAACACGGCGGACCAGGCGAAGGCCACGCCGAAGTGCATCAGCAGTCCGATCAGGGCCGTGCGCCGGCCGCCGTTGAGCGCGTCGCTCCCGAGAAGCACCGACGCGACTCCCTGCCACAGGCGCGAGACGGTCGAGCCGTAGAAGAAGGCGCTGAGGACGCTCGAAAAGAGGCCGTCGACGATGCCGGTCAACAGGCCGGCGCGCACGAGCCGGCTCATCGTCTCGCCACCGATCTTTTCCTCGGTCATTTACGGCCTCGCTTGACCGCCGGCGGCGGAATGTAGTGGAACCGGACGAGGTAGACGTTCTCACCGCGGCCGTGTTTCGCGACCTTCAGCAGGTCGACCACGCCCTTGAAGCCCGACTCCCGCGCCAGCTCCGGAGTGACGTCGGCCAGGCTGATGGGAAGCACCGAGTCCACTTCGATCTCGCCTTCTTCCATGCGATAGCGGTTCCCGGCCTTCACGTGGGGCCTCATCCAGATCCGGATGCTGCAGCGGATCTGGCCGGAGCGGACGCCGTCGCGGAGGCGCTTCGTGAAGATCATCGCTCCGCGTCCGTTCCGGGCCACAGCTCGGCGAAGCGGGCGCGTATCCTCTCCCGCTGCTCGTCACTCAAGGACAGGCCCATCGCGCGCTCCGCCGCCGCCCGGGCCCCGTCGGTGCTGCCGCACTGGAGCAGCGCTTCCGCCTCCACGATCCAGGCCAGCGGCTTGTCCGAGGCCTCGAGAGACGGAGCGACCACGCGACGCGCGCTCTCCGCTTCGCCCATGCGCAGGTAGTGCTCGCCCAGAAGGTACCGCGCCACCAGCACGGGCGCCTGGCCTTCGTCTGGATTGTTCTGGAGCTCCAATTGCAGGGCTCGTTCGTACTGCCGCACGGCGTCGGCGAAGCGATTCAGGCTCGTGAGCACGGCCGCGTATTGCCCGTGGATGTCCGGCGTCCGGTAGTGCGCGGGATCGGCATGGGCGATCGCCTCCACGTACCGCAGCTCGGCTTCGCTGAGTTGGCCGTTCTGCCACAGGTCGAAGGCCTCGGTGGCGGCGCGTAGTGCTCGAGGTTGGTCCATGCTGGAGACGTGCTATTTCAATTCGATGATGAGCTCGTGGAGCGTCGTATCGCCCACGTTCTCGCCGGCATGGGTCGTGGGAGGGCCGAACGACACCTGTCCCGCCGTCAGCTCGACGACCTTCTTGCTTCCGTCCGCGTTGGTCATGCGCATCCTGGCCGCGCTGAGCACGTAGACGAGGTAGTCGGGATGGGAGTGAAGAGGCTCACTTTCGCCCGGGCCGAGGCGCAGCTCGAGGACACGTACGCGGTGATTGTCGAGGAGGACCTTGCTCCGATTCGGGCCCGCAGTCAGATCCATGATCTCCCTCCAATCCTCGTCGACGACAATCCCTCGCCGGTCGGCGACCATTCATTCATGGCGCCCAACCCCGTGGTCGGTGTCGGCCGTGCGGCCGAAGCCAAGAACTCCTCGCCACGCCCAGGAGTAGGCCACGACGTTTGCCATCACGACGAAGATGGCAAGGCCGATCTGCGCCGTCCGTGTGAGGCCCTCCGGATAGATGATCGGCACGAGATAGTGCTCGATGAAGCCTCCCTGATAGCCTCTCTCTCCCGCGCGAAGGGCGAATAGATTCTCCAAAGGCGTCAGCGGGCAGAGGAGTCCAGGCATCGCTTCCACATAGACGCCCCACGCGGCGGCCAGGAGGTGCGGTATCGCGACCCAGCGGTAACGTCGGGCGAGCCAACCACCGGCCACGACGAAGATGAGGAAAGCGAAGTGGACGGCAACCGTCAGCTCGGTGAGGACGCGGTAGATCACTGGGTCCGCCTCAGCAGAAGATCCTGGCCTGTGGCAATCCACCCGCCGCGACGAGGAATGGAAGATCCGCGAGGTACGAAACCACGACGCCTCCTGCACGCCAGAGCCGTCCGCGAGAGGAAAGGCCATGAACGAAGGCAGCCCCCTGGCGATCCGGGCCCAATGTCACTTGGATAATTCCCCACTCGAGCCATCGGACAACGGGCAGCGCCAAAACGTAGAACATCGTGACGTGTCCCGTTCCGGCTGCCACAAAGGCCAACGGCGCCACTGCGAGCCCTGTAGCCCACCCGATCAGCAGCCGGCCCACACCACGAGTGAAGGCACCCCCCACGCGCCCGCCGTTGCCAAGCCAGGCCAGGCCGGCCCAGCGCCAGCCAGAGTAGCCGAACAGCTTGAGCGCGATGTACACCAGCAGACCAGTGAGGCCTTCAGTCATGACTCTTCGCCAAGGTGCGGCCACCACCGAGATCCGCGTCAGGCGGCGCTCAGGCACCCTTG
>Ga0207662_10001446_pt1 | contig 11522 bp, 11 predicted proteins | sample KBSS33LmetaG_FD_184338 | JGI IMG/M metagenome (GOLD analysis project Ga0207662, IMG submission 184338) | Switchgrass rhizosphere microbial communities from Kellogg Biological Station, Michigan, USA - KBS S3-3L metaG (SPAdes) (version 2) | ecosystem: Host-associated > Plants > Roots >... | reverse complement strand
TCGTCGCCGATTTCCCCGAGCGCGTGGATCACCCGGCGCCGCACGTCGGCGTTCTTGTCCTTCGCGGCGCCGATGAGGGCATCGACCGACGCGCGATCGCCGATGTCGCCGAGCGCCGAGGCGGCGCGCGCGCGCACGGTGTCCGACGAGTCCTTGAGCGCGTCGCGCAGCGCGGGGACGACGCTGGTGTCGCCGAGATCGCCCAGGGCGCCGACGATCGCCGCGCGCATGTCGGGGTCGGCGTCCTTCATCGCGGCGGCGAGGGCCGGCGCGGCGCGCCGGCTGTTGAGTGCGGCCAGCGATCGCACCGCCTGCCGGCGAACACCGGCATCGGGGTCCTTCAGCAGCGCGATCAGGCCGTCGATCGCGGCTTCGTTGGACGCCTGTCCGGCGCTGACGCCGACACCTTGCGTGCGATCGGCCGCGGTCCGCGCCTCGGATCGCCACTCCAGCTGCGGGTGCAGGAAGATGAGAGTGGCGCCGATGAAGATCGCGCTCGACTTCAGCAGCGTGCGGATGAACACGGTCGCTGGGCTCATGACGTCTCCTGTCCGTGCTAAAAAATCAACATCTCGAGAAGCACCACGTGCCAGGCGGCTGGGGCGCAGCCGCCGGGCGAGGTGCGGTCGTTATCGGATTTGGCCGAGCGCGAATGCGGCCTGGCGTCGCACTTCGGCGCTCGCGTCCTTGAGGGCCGCGGTGAGTGCGTCGATGGCGCGCGGGTCGCGAATCTGCCCGAGCGCGAAGGCCACTTGCTCGCGAACGTCGCTGTCGGTGTCCTTCATCGCGATGGCGAGCGCCTCGACGGCCCTGGCGTCGCGAATCTGCCCGAGCGCGAAGGCCGCCTGCTCGCGGACGTTCGGCTTCGCGTCCTTCAGCGCCGAGATCAGCGGATCGACAGCGCGCCGATCGCGGATCTGGCCGAGCGCGAACGCGGCCTGCTCGCGGACGTCGTCGGACGAGTCGTGCAGCGCGGTGCCGAGCGCCTCGACCGCGCTTGCGGCGCGGAGCTGACCCAGCGCGAACACCACCTGCTCGCGGACGCTGGCGCTCGAGTCCTTGATCGCCGCCGACAGCGGCTCCACCGCCTTGGCATCGCGCAGCTGCCCGAGGCCGAAGGCCGCCTGCTCGCGGACGTCCGCGCTCGAGTCCTTCAGCGCGAGCACCAGCGGCTCGAAGATCCGCGGGTCGCGCATCTGGACGAGCGCGTTCATCGCGGTCTCGCGCACTTCCTTGTCGCTGTCCTTGAGCGCTTCCATCAGCGCGTTGACGGTGCGGGGATCGCGCGTGCTCTGATCGCCCTTGCCGCGATGCCCTTCGCCCTCGTGCGCGGCTTCGACTGCGTGCCCGACGCCGCCGGCGATGCCGTTGGCGACGCCGTTGACCACCGCCCCGACCACGCCGCCGGCGAGGCCTTCGCGCGCGCCCTGCACCGAGCCCTGGATGGCGCCCTGCATCGAGCCCTGGATCGCGCCCTGCACGGCTCCCTGGACCATGTCCTGGACGTTGCCCTGTATGGCGCCCTGCACGTGGTTCTCACGCGCCGCGTTCCTGCGGTTGTCCGCGTTCGCCTGGCCGGGATACGACTCGTACGGCGCCTGCGCGGGCTGCGGAGGCTGCACGCCCTGCGGCGCCTGCGGCGGCTGCGTGGGACTGGGCTGCGCGTGAGGCAGGTCGGCGACGGCGGCGTTGATCGCCGAGCGTTCTTCCGCCCACGGCTGCACCGACGCGACCGGCACGATGATCAGCGCGAACGCCGCAGTCGCGGCTGCCGTGCGGGCGCGCGTCACGCCGCGGCGCGGCACGGTGGGATCGAGAATCGCCATCAGCCGGCCTTCGAGCTGCGAGCGCTTCGCCATCGCGAGGCTGGCGCCGGCCATCACCGCCGAGAAGCGGCCCGCCTGCATTACGCGGGCGATGTCGAGGAGTTGATCGGCGTAATCGGATCCGCGCGTCCCCGCCGCCAGCACGAGGTCGTCGCACGCGCGCTCGCGCTCCACGCGGAGCCGACGCGCCGCCATCCACGCCAGCGGGTTGAACCAGTAGGCGGCGCAGGCGAGCTGCGCGACGAGATGCGTCAGGCAGTCGCGGCGCTTCACGTGCGCCAGCTCGTGGAGCAGGACCACCCGCAGCCGATGCGCCGGCCACGCGTCCGCGTCCATCGGCATCACGACCGACGGCCGGAAGATCCCGAACGCCATCGGCATCGTGCCGGCGCCGCCGCGAAGGAAGCGCACGGTTCTCAGCTCGAGCATCCACGCCAGCGCCTGCGCTTCGTCGAGCCAGGACGCATCGGTGACGATCGGCGTGCGGCGCGCGACCCACTGCACCGCGACGAGCCCGACGATCATGCGGCCGAGCACCAGCGCCGCGCCGGCCATCCACACGAAGAGCGCAAGTGACGTCCAGGAAACCGCGCGGATGCGCGACGCGATCTCCCCGCCGTGGCTTCCACCTTTAGGCGGAAGTACCGCTTCACGTGAAAGCATCGTCCTGGGCGGAAGCACGATCTGGCTTCCGGTCTGAGGAGCAAGAAGAGTCGATCCGCTCTCAGCCTGCGCCGGCGCCGCGACCGTCACGATCGGCAGTTCCCATCGGGGAAGCGCAAGCGACAGCACCGGCATCCCGAGGGCGCTGACCAGGCCGAGCGTCCAGACCAGGTGCCGCGCCGACGCGGACGCGCGGCGAAGGACCAGCGCCGCGAGCGCCGTCGTCCCGAGAATCACGGACGCCTTGACGACGGCATCCACCACGATCGGCAAAGACAGGAACGTCATGGGTCTAGACTCCGCTCTTGCGCGCCGTGTCGATCATGCGTGCGAGGCGATCGAGCTCGGCGGGGGAAAACCTGGTCGCGCCGTCATCGAGCAGGGCAGAGATCGCCTCCTCGGCGGATCCGTCGAAAAACGTCTGCAGCATGTGGCGCATCGCCGACCGCTTGGCGTTGTCGCGCGCCACCGTGGGCAGGTAGACATAGCGCGGGCCGTCCTGATGATGGCGGACGTGCCCCTTCTCTTCGAGTATTCTGAGCAGCGCCCGGACGGCCGAATAGCTGGGCGCCTCAGGAAGCGCCGTCTGCACCTCGGCAGCAGTGGCCTGGCCGCGCTGATAGAGGATGTCGAGAATCTGCCGTTCGCGCCGGCTCAGGTCCCTGTGGTCGTTGTCCATACAGCTGCTTAGACGGTCGGAGGCCGCAAAAGGTGCTAGCAAAATAGCACCAGGCCCGATTTTTCGCAAATAGCTGAAAAAACACTACTTTCCGGAGGGTCTGGGCATGTGGAAGGAATTCCGGGACTTCGCCGCGCGCGGCAACGTCATCGATCTCGCGGTCGGTGTCATCATCGGCGCCGCCTTCGGCAAGATCGTGACCTCGCTGGTCAACGACGTGATCATGCCCCCCATCGGCCTGATCATCGGCCGCGTCGACTTCAAGAGCCTGTTCTGGAGCCTCGACGGCCAGACCTACGCCACGCTGGACGAGGCGAAGAAGGCCTCCGCCCCCACCATTAATTACGGTGTCTTCCTGAACACCGTCCTCGAGTTCCTGATTGTCGCCTTCGTGGTGTTCCTGCTCGTCCGCCAGGTGAACCGCTGGATGCCGCCGCCGGTGCCCGAGCCGAAGCGCGACTGCCCGTTCTGCGCCTCGTCGATTCCCTCACGCGCGCGCCGGTGTCCCTTCTGTACTTCTGAAGTCGGCCCCGCGACGGCCTGACCCCAGAGCGGCGAGATGCGCCGCGAGCGACTCGAGGCTCGCCAGGTTGTGAGCCGGCAGGAAGTCGTCCACGTGCGCGAGCGCAGCCTGCATGCCGCGGGTCAGCGGCTCGTACTCGGGCGATCCGAGGAGCGGGTTCAGCCAGATCAGCCGGTGGCAGCTGCGCTGCAGCCGCGCCATCTGCGCCCGCAGGATCGCGGGATCGCCGCGATCCCAGCCGTCGGAAATCAGCAGCACCACCGGCCCGTGGCCCAGCAGCCGCCGTCCCCAGCATCGGTTGAACGTGGCGATCGCGTCGCCGATGCGCGTGCCGCCCGACCAGTCGGGGACGGCGCGGTTCACCGCTTTCACGACGTCCTCGGCGCGCGTGCTGTGCAGGTGACGGGTGATGCGCGTGAGCCGCGTCGCGAAGAGGAACGCCTCCACTCGAGCCCGGCTGCGCGCCAGCGCATAGGCGAAGTGCAGCAGCATCCGCGAGTACGTCTCCATCGATCCGCTGATGTCGCAGAGCAGCACGACCGGCCGCATCTTCTCTTTCCGCCTGCGCCGCGGCAGCACCAGCAGCTCGCCGCCATGCTGCATGTTCTTGCGGACGACGCGGCGGAGGTCGAGGCGGGCGCCGGCGCCGGGGGACCAGCGCCGCGTCCGGCGCATGGCGACGCGCCACTTCAGGTCGCGCAGCGCGAGCCGCGCCTGCTCGATCTCCGCCGGCGTGAACTGCGCGAAGTCCTTCGTCCTGCGCACGTCGTCCGGGCTCCACGTGCGGATCGAACCCTTCAGCGCCTCGGGAGCGCCTTCGCCGGTATCGTCCTGCACGGTAGCCTCGATGGCCCCGCGCGCGGTCCGCACCGAGACCTCACGAGGCCGCTCGCCGATGGCGCCGAGCACGTTGTCACGCGTGCTGGAGCGATGCTCCCGCCAGAACAGCTCGAAGGCCTGGTCGAACCGGCGGAAGTCCTCGTGGCGGTGCACGAGGATCGTGCGCAGCGTCAGCCGGAGGTCCTCGCGCGATCGCAGCCCGACCTGCTCGATCCCCTGAACGGCGTCGAGCAGGCGGCCGGTGTGGACGTCGAGACCGGCCCCGCGCAGCAGCCGCCCGAAATGAACGAGGTTACGAAGCAGCACGCGACGCCCGCGCGCGCATGAGGATCCCGTCGAGACGTTCGCCGCGGATCGCGTGCACGTCTTCCTGCTGCTTGAGCAGGACGCCCAGCGTATCGGCGATCACCTGCGCGTCGAGCTCCTGCTGATCGAGCGCCATCAGCGCGGCGACCCAGTCAAGGGTCTCGGAGATGCCCGGCGCCTTCGACAGGTCCGCGGCGCGCAGCTCGCGGACGAACGCCGCGACTTCCTCGGCCAGCTGCCGTGACGCGCCCGGGATGCGCGTCGTGATGATCTGCAGCTCCTTCTCGAACGTCGGGTAGTCGATCCAGGCGTAGAAGCAGCGGCGCTTCAGCGCCTCGTGCACGTCGCGTGTCCGGTTCGAGGTGATGAGGACGATTGGCGGCTGCTTCGCGCGGATCGTCCCCAGCTCGGGGATCGTGATCTGGAAGTCGGCGAGCACTTCGAGCAGGTAGCCTTCGAACTCCTCGTCGGCGCGATCGATCTCGTCGATGAGCAGCACCGGCGGCCGTCCGTGCGGCGCTTCGAGCGCGCGCAGGAGCGGACGCCTGATCAGGAAGCGCTCGGAGAACAGGGGATCGCCGCCGGATGCCGCGTCGGCGTGGCCGCGCGCCTCCGCGCGCCGGATCTCGAGCAGCTGCCGCTGATAGTTCCACTCGTAGACGGCGTGGCTCACGTCGAGCCCCTCGTAGCACGACAGGCGGATCAGCTCGGACCCGAGCGCCGACGACAGCACCTTGGCCAGCTCGGTCTTGCCGACGCCGGCCTCCCCTTCGAGAAAGAGCGGACGCTGCAGCTTCAGCGCGAGGAACACCGACAGCGCGAGCGCGCGGTCGGCCACGTAGCGCTCGCCGGCCAGGAGCGTCTCGAGCTCCTGCACGGAGGCGGGAAGGGTGAACGGGCTCGCCGCGTCCACGACCGGTTACGCCCTGGCGCGCCCGGCGGCCGCCGCGATCGCGCGGGCGACGTAGACCGGCGCCATGCTGCCGCGGAACGCCGCCGAGGCGTAGACGTCTCCGAGCAGGTCGCCGCCGATGTCGCCGGTGATCGCGGCCGACGCCGCGGCGATCGATTCCGTGGTGAGCGGCTTGCCGGCGAGCGCCGCCTCGACCGCCTTCGCGCGCGTGCAGCGCGGCGTCAGGCCGCCGACGGCGACGCGCGCGGAGGCGCAGACGCCGTCGCGAACGGCGACCGTCGCCGCCCCCCCGACCACCGCGTAGCGCGAGGCCGGATGCGCCCACTTCTCGTAGGCGCTTCCCTCGCCGCGCTTGATCGGCTCGACCAGGACCGCGGTCAGCACTTCGTCGTCGCGCAGCGCCGTTGTCATCAGCCCCTTGAAGAAGTCGTCGGCCGCGATCGTCCGCTCGCCGGCCGGACCGGCGGTGACGAAACGGGCGCCCGAGATCAGCAGCACCGTCGGCAGATCCGACGCCGGGTCGGCGTGCGCGACGTTGCCGCCGATCGTGCCGCGATTGCGGACGGTCGGATCGCCGACCAGGCCCGCCGCTTCCGCCAGCGCCGGCGCGCCGCGCTGAACGTCGGCCGACGCCGCGATCTCGGCGTGCGTGGTCAGCGCGCCGATGCGCAGCAGGCCGTCGCGCTGAACGGTGATCCCCTTCAGCTCGCTGATGCGGCCGATGTCGACGACGGTGTCCGGCTGCGCCAGGCGCAGTTTCATCAACGGGATCAGGCTGTGCCCGCCGGCGAGCAGCTTCGCGTCGGGATGCGCCTTGAGCAGCTGGTGCGCTTCCGCGAGCGTCGTGGCGCGGTAGTACTCGAATGGCGCGGCGTACATCTCAGCCCTCCTTCGCGTCGGAGTGAATGGCCCGCCAGACGCGTTCCGGCGTCATCGGCATGCGGATCGACTTCACCCCGAACGGCTGCAGCGCGTCCACGACCGCGTTGTAGACGGCCGCCGTCGAGGCGATGGTGCCGGCCTCGCCGATCCCCTTCACGCCGAGCGGATGATGCGGCGATCGCGTCACCGTCGAGAGCACCTCGATGTCGGGCAGCGCGTCGGCGCGCGGGACGGCGTAGTCCACGAGCGACCCGGTGACGAGCTGTCCGTTGTCGTCGTAGACGCACTCCTCCCACAGCGCCTGGCCGATCCCCTGCACGACTCCCCCGTGCACCTGTCCTTCGACGATCACCGGGTTGATCTGCGGGCCGCAGTCGTCCACGGCGACGTAGCGCTTCAGCGTGACGCGCCCCGTCTCGGCGTCGACCTCGACGATCGCGCAGTGCGCGCCGAACGGGTAGGAGAAGTTCGGAGGATCGTAGAAGGAGGTCGCCTCGAGCCCGGCTTCCATGCCCGCCGGCATGTTCCACGCGACGTTGGCCATCAGCGCGATGTCCTGGATCGTCTTGAAGCGATCCGGCGATCCCTTGACGAAGAACTTGCCGTCGCCGTAGTCGATGTCTTCCGGCGCCGCCTCGAGGAGGTGCGCCGCCAGCAGCTTCGCCTTGTCCTTGATCTTCCGCGTCGCCACCGCGAGCGCCGCGCCGCCGACCGCGGTCGTGCGGCTCCCGTAGGTCCCCCAGCCCATCGGCGTCTGGTCGGTGTCGCCGTGCACGACCTTCACGTCGTCGGGGCTGACGCCGAGCTCGTCCGACACCACCTGCGCGAACGTCGTCTCCTCGCCCTGCCCGTGCGGCGACGCGCCGATGAAGACGTTGACCTTGCCGCTCGGGTGGAACCTGACGATGGCGCTTTCCCAGAGGCCGCCCTGGAAACCCACCGCGCCCGCGACCTGCGACGGTCCGAGGCCGCAGATCTCGACGTAGGTCGCGACGCCGATGCCGAGGTACTTCTTCTGCTGCCGCAGCCGGGCCTGCTCGGCGCGCAGGCTGTCGTACTTGACGTGATCGAGCGCCTTGTCGAGCGCCGCCTGGTAGTTGCCGCTGTCGTACTTCAGCCCGGTGATCACCTCGCAGCCGTCCTCGAACGGCGCGAGCAGGTTGCGGCGCCGCACTTCGACCGGATCCAGGTTGAGCTCGTGCGCGAGCTTGTCGATCAGCCGCTCGAGCATGAACGTCGCTTCGGGCCGGCCCGCGCCGCGGTACGCTTCGACCGGCGTCGTGTTCGTGTAGATGCCGTAGACGTCTTCGTGCACCGCGGGAACCTTGTACGGCCCTGAGAGCATCAGCCCGTGCAGGATCGTCGGGATGCCGGGAGCCGCGGTTGACAGATACGCTCCCATGCCCGCCCACACCTTGCAGCGAATGCCCGTGATCCGCCCGTCGCGCGTCGCGGCGAGCTCGACCTCCTGTACGTGATCGCGGCCGTGTGTCGTCGCCTGGTAGTTCTCGCGCCGCGTCTCCGTCCACTTGACCGGCCGTCCGAGCATCTTCGAGCAGAAGATGGTGACGACGTCGGCGGGGTATTGCGCGATCTTGCTGCCGAAGCCGCCGCCGACTTCGGGGGCGATCACGCGCAGCTTGTCCTCCGGGATCCCGGTCACGACCGACGAGGCGAAGCGCACGATGTGCGGGTTCTGCGTGGTGTTCCAGAGCGTCAGCTCGCCGGTCGCGGGGATGTACTGGGCCAGCGCCGCGCGTGTCTCGATCGCGGTCGGGATCAGCCGCTGCTGGATGATCCGGTCCTTGACGACGACTTCGGCGTTCTTGAAGGCGGCGTCGACGTCGCCGCCTTTGACCGTCCAGTGGAACGCCTGGTTGCCGGCAATCTCCGAGTGGACCAGCGGCGCGCCGCTGGCCGTCGCCTTCTGCGGATCGGTCGTGGACGGCAGCGGATCGTAGGTGACGTCGATCATCGCGACCGCGTCGTGGGCCTGGTAGGTGGTTTCGGCGACGACCACGGCGACCGGATCGCCGACGTAGCGGACTTCGTCCTTCGCCAGCGGCCAGTAGGTGCCGATCTTGAGATCCGCGCCCGGCACCAGCCACAGGCACGGCATCGCCTTGAGATGTCCCTCGATGTCGGCGTTGGTGTAGACGGCGAGCACTCCGGGCGCCTTCGCTGCCGCGGACGTGTCGATGGCGCGAATCTTCGCGTGCGCGTGCGGGCTGCGCAGCATCGCGGCGTGGACCATGCCCGGCAGCGTGATGTCGTCGGTGTAGCGGGCGGTGCCGGTGATGAGGCGCGGGTCTTCGCGGCGGCGGATGCCCGATCCGAACATGCGCCCCGTCGTCGTGGCGGGCGTCGTCGTCATGGCCGCACTCCCAGCGACGCCGCATGCTGCACGGCGCGGACGATGTTGTTGTAGCCGGTGCAGCGGCACAGGTTGCCTTCGAGCCCATGGCGGATCTGCTCCGGCGTCGGCGACGGATTGGTCCGCAGCAGCTCGTGCGCGGCGAAGATCATGCCCGGCGTGCAGAAGCCGCATTGCAGCCCGTGCTTCGCCCAGAACGACTCCTGCAGGGCGTGCAGCTGGCCGCTGGCGGCCAGCCCTTCGATCGTCGTCACCGACGATCCGTCGGCCTGCGCGGCCAGACAGGTGCACGACTTCACGCTGCGGCCGTCGAGCAGCACCGTGCACGACCCGCACTGGCTGGTGTCGCACCCGATCTTGGTTCCGGTGAGGCCCGCGACGTCGCGGAGGAAGTGCACGAGGAGCAGCCGCGGCTCGATCGTGCGCTGCAGGGCGCGGCCGTTGACCTGGATGGAGACGGAGATCTGCTGCATCGCGCGGACTCCTTCTCGAACGAGAGGGCGAAGAAAAAGAGGGGGGGATCTTACACGATTACACCGCCGCGGGCGGCAGGTAATCGTCCGGCGAAACGATCAGCAGCACGCGGCAGCCTTCCTCGGTCCACAGCTCGCCGTGATCGCTGCCGGCGTCGGCGTGATGGAAGTCGCCCGCCGCGATGCGGCGTCCGCAGGCGAACAGGCTCCCCGAGATCACGTAGCACTCCTCGTCGCCGCCGTGATGATGCGCGGGAAAGTGCGTCCCCGGCGCGACGTCGAGCAGCAGCGTCGCGTAGCCGCGGCGATCGTTCTTCGACAGGATCTTCATCCGGATGCCCGGCACCTGGTGCGGCAGCCAGTCGTCCTCGCTCTGGAGGCGGAAGGAAAAGCCCGCCGGCGCGTTCGCGGAGGCGGGTGCTGTCGCGGCGACCCTGGCCATCAGCTGTTCGAGGACGTGCGGACGCGGCGCGTCACCCGTGCCGGCGCTTCGGGCCAGCGCGAGCGCGAGGGCCTCGTCGAATTCGACCGCGTCGTGTGGATCGCCGGCGTTGTCGCTCATGACACGATGTAGCTTTCCTGAAGATACTGCCGCAGCGCCAGCAGCCCCGTGCGGACGCGCGTCTTGACGGTGCCGAGCGGGATCGAGAAGCGCGCCGCGAGCTCCGAATGCGTCAGGCCGCGGAAGAACGCCTCCTCTATCAATGACCGCTGCTCCACCGGGAGCGCGTCGAGCGCGCGCGCCACGTCGCGCTGCGCTTCCCCGTCCGGACTCGACGTGGCTTCTGCCGCCGGCGCGCCCCCGGCCTCGACCGCGCGCAGGCGCGAGCTGTTCGCGCGCAGACGATCGATGGCGCGGTTCCGCGCGATGCGGACCAGCCATCCCGCCGGCGTCCCGAGCGACGCCTTGTAGGTCTCGGCCCGCGTCCACGCCGCCAGGAAGACCTCCTGCAGCACGTCTTCCGCCTCTTCCCGGTCGCGCAGGATCCGCAGGATCAAGCCGAACAGCAGGCGGCTGTGGCGCTCGTACAACTCGGCGATCGCATGCTGATCGCGTGCGACGACGCGATCGAGCAGCGCGATGTCGTCCTCGGACTTGTCTGGCATCGCCACAAAGGACCTCGGGATGGTAACACCGCGGCGCGCGGAAAAAATCCAGCCGCCGGCCGGCGCCCGTAGATCCCAGCGGACCGGCACTTCTCAGCGAGGTTGATGCATGACACGGTGGTTCGTGGTGCGTGTTGGCGGAGCCGCGCTCTGCGGGACGGCTCTCATCGGGCTGCTGCATCTGCCGGCGGCGCGGCCGCTGCTGGCGTGGCTGGGCGCGTGTCCGGTACGGGCGACGCCCACGGCCACCGAACGCGCCCGCGCGCGCGCGCTGGTCAGGCTGCGCGGAACCGTCGCGGCGCCGGCGCGGCCGGCGCTGGGGTTCACGCTCGACACCACGACGCTCGCCGACGTGCGGGCGTGGGCGGCCGGCCACCGGCTCGCCTGCGCCGCGTCCATGGAGGACACGCTGCTGAAGTGCGACGGCGTACCCGCGGCCGCGATACCGGGGGCGACGGAGCCGGTCGACGAGGTCGCGTTCGGATTCCGCGCGAGCGACGGCCGGCTGGCGAGCGTCACGACGATCACGGCCGGACTCACCGCTTCTGCGGCGTCCGCGCGCGTGACCGCGACGGCCGCGTCACTGTCGGCAGCGATCGGCACCGCGCTGACGGCGAGCCGCCTGCCGTCCGGCGCATGGGACGCCGCCGGCCCGGTGCTGGTTGCCTACCGGTTCTCGGACTACATCGCGGGTGTCAGCGCGATGCCGATGAGCGCGCCCGGCCGCGGGGTCGTCCTGCGCGAGTACTACACATCCGCTAGAGCATCGATTGAGGAGGAGTGACATGTTCGACCGATTGATCACAGGCACCCGGCAGATCGTGACCGCGTCCGCGCTCGCGGCCCTGCTCGCACTCGTCGCGGGCGTCGCCACCCCGCACGCCGCGGCGCGCGGCGATGGCGACGGGAACCGCAGCGTGGCGGCGCGGCTGGGCG
>Ga0207662_10001443_pt1 | contig 11537 bp, 11 predicted proteins | sample KBSS33LmetaG_FD_184338 | JGI IMG/M metagenome (GOLD analysis project Ga0207662, IMG submission 184338) | Switchgrass rhizosphere microbial communities from Kellogg Biological Station, Michigan, USA - KBS S3-3L metaG (SPAdes) (version 2) | ecosystem: Host-associated > Plants > Roots >... | reverse complement strand
TCAATCGCGAACACGAGCGGCTGACGCGCGAGTGTCAGCGACAGCAGGCGCTGGTGCGACGCGATCGCGCGCTCGCGGGTCTCCGGCCCGGACAGCTCGTAGAGGTGCGCGAGCGTCTCCTGCCGCGTCAGGTCCGCCGGTTCCAGCTCGGCCGCCGCCTCGAACGCCGCCAACGCCACCTTGCGGTCGTGCAGCCGCTTGATCGCGACGTCGCCGAGGCGCGTCCAGAGGCTGAGGCGGAACGCGTGCGGCGCGTCCGTCGGCAGGCGCTTGATCATGCGGCGGTAGCTGTGCGCGAGCGCCTTCCAGTCGCCCGACGCCTTGTGCAGCGCCTCGAGATCCTCGAACGCCACCGTCATGTCGGGCGCGTCATCCAGGCAGCGTTCCAGCAGCGAGGCCGACTCGTCGCGCAGATCCAGCTCATCGCGCAGGATCAGCGCCGCGGAGTACAGCGTCCGCGCCCGCACCGCCGGATCCTCTTCCACCTTCGCGAGCTGGTGCAAAAGGTCGATCGCCGGCTGCCAGCGCGCCTGCTTCGTGTAGACGTCCAGCAGCTTGTGCAGCGTGGTGCGCCGCCCCGGCTCCAGCTCCAGCACCGCGCGGTAGCAGGCCTCCGCCTTGTCCGGATCGGACAGCTTCTCCGCGTAGGCGTCGCCGATCTCCTCCTCGAGGCCGGCCTTCTCCTCGGCCTCGACGACGTCGGCGAGCTGCCGGCGTTCGCTGACCCAGGCCGCCCAGTCGCCCTTCGCCGCGTAGGCGGACGCGAGCGCGTCCAGCGTGGGGCGATACTTGGGATCGAACGCCTTCGCCTCCTGGTACGCGGCGAACGCGCGGTCCGGGTTGCCGAGCTCGAGGTGGCAGGCGGCGATCTGCATCGCCACCTCGGCGGAATCGGACGGCGACAGGATCTGTCGCTGATCGCGCAGGATCGCCTCGTACAGCTTCAGCGCGTCCTTCCATTCGTGGCGCTGCATGCGCAGGTCGCCGTACTTGTGGAGGACCGGCAGCGACTCGGCGCGCGCCTCGTGAGCGCGTGCCAGCGCGTCCAGCGCCTTGTCCATCTTGTTCTTGTCGGTCTTGCCGAGCTGAACGCACGCCTCTGCCATCCTCATCTGCAGCGCGACCAGCCGATCGGTCTCACCCGGTTCCAGTCCGTCGATGACGATGTCGAGCAGTTCCTCGACGTCGGCCCAGCGCCCGCGCTTGGCGTAGATCTCGGCGAGCCGCTCCGCCGCCGGCGCGTGATCGGGATCGGCGGCCAGCGCGCGCACGTAGAGCTCGACGGCCTGGTCCTCCTGGCCCTCTCGACGTTCCTTCCCGAGGCCGCCCTGGACGATCAGCGCGGCCTCGGTCAGCAGCGGGGCCTGCGCCGCGGGCGTCGATTCCCGCTCGGCGGCGTCCAGGAAGAGTCCCAGCGCGGCCTCCAGCTCGCCGTGGTGGCGCCGCACGCGCGCGAGCGCCGCGAGCGCCGCGGGATCCTCGGGCGCGATCTCCGCCCACTTGCGCGCCGCCTCGGTGGCGGCGTCCCACTTCCCCAGGCGTTCGGCCAGCCGGTCGATCGCGGCATACGTCTGCACGCGCCTGTCTCCGGCGGTCTCGGCGCCGCTGTACGCCTCGAGGGCGGACTCCCATTCGTCAAGCTCACGTTCGTAGATCTCGGCGAGCGCCGAGAGCAGATCGCGTCTCACCTCGATCGCGCCCGTCCCCTCCAGACGCCGCGCCATCGCGGCCGCCAGCGCCGCCGGCCGGTCCGCCGCGCGGTAGAGCCGCTGCAGCGACTCGAACGCCTCGGCGTCCCCGGGCTCGATGCGCAGGATCTGCTCCAGCGCCTCGGCGGCGCGGTCCTGCCCATCGGGGCGCGCCTCACCCTCGGTGGCGAGCCGGCGCAGGATGGCGAGCCGCTCCGCCGGATTCGCCGCGCCGTCCGCTTGCCGCTGCATGGTCCGCAGGACGTCGTCGTGCCGCTCCGCCTGCCGATAGATGCGCTCGAGCAGATCGAGCAAGCCGCGATCGCTGCCGTCGTCCCCCTGGCCGGGCACCGCCGACAGCAGCTCCAGCTCCTCCGCCGCCCCGTCGAGATCGCCCAGCGACTCCGCGAGGATCTCCGCGCGCCGCCGCCGCAGCGCGATCGCCTCGGCGGGCGGCGACTGCAGCGCGCGCCGTTCCAGCAGGCGCGCCAGATCGGCCCAGCGCGTCTGCTGCTCATACAACCGCTCGAGCGCCCGCGCCGCGATGCTGCCCTGCGCGTCGGGATCGATCGCCAGCACGGACTCGTAGGACGTGATGGCGTTGTCCACGTCCGCCAGCTGCGTCTCGTAGATCTCCGCCGCTTCCAGCATGTGCGCGACCGCGCGCATCGGGTCGTCGGCCTCGTTCGACGCGACCCGGAGGACCGTGGCCAGCTCGCGCCAGCGCCCGAGCCGCCGCAGCAGCTCCGCCTCGGCGTCGCGCGTGTCCCGGTCGGCGGGATCCGCCAGCAGCGCCTCGCGGTACGCGGCCAGCGCGTCGTCGGGGCGCTCCAGGTTGTCGCGCAGAACGCGGCCCAGCTCGCGCCAGATGCGCGCCGATTCCGGCGTGGGGCCAGCCGCCTGGGCGATGTCGGACGCGTCCTTCACCAGCTGCTCCCAGGCGCCGGCCGCCGCCGCGTCCGCCCGCAGATCCTCCCACAGCTCGTCATCCGCGGGCCGCAGCCGCAGCATGGCGATGCCCGGCGTGAGCGCGCGCGCCGGGGTGGCCAGCCGTTCGCGGAAGATGCGCGCGACATCGCGCAGCGTCGCGAGCTGGTCCTCTTCCTCCTCGAGCAGATCCAGACGCCGCAGCTGCAGCTCGATCAGGCGGTCCCAGCGCTCGTCCTCGCGCAACGCCGCCTCGACCCGCGCCAGCACCTCGCGTGGCTGGGGATTGCCCGGATCCTGCGCCCACTTTTCCAGCCAGATGCCGACGTCGATGTCGGTGTCCAGCGGCGGCAGCTGCGCCGCGATCGACGTCGCGATCGTCGCGAGCCGTTCGATCCCCTCCGCGGTGCCCTCGGGACAGGGAATCACCTCGAACCCCGTGCGCAGCGCCCACACCGACGCCTCCGTGTCCGCGTCGGGATCCATCGACACGTCCAGGAAGAGGAAGTGCGGCACCTCGCGCGGCCGCGTCGCCAGCCAGGACGACAGCCACACCAGGTCCGGATCGTTGGGACGGAAGCCAACGAACACGAACGATCGGCGCTTGGCCATGTGCGCCAGCCAGGCCACACCCGGCGAGGGCACCAGACGAACGCGCGCGTCACCCGGGCCCAGGCACAGGCTGTCGGGCAGGGCCAGGCGTCCCGACAGGTGCAGGAGCGGCGGCCCGATCGACTGCGCCTGCGCCGGATCGTCTCCCGCTGTCAGCACGGCGGGCGGCCGCCGAATCCCCGTGGTCCCGTCGAATGCGCGTTCCCAGAGATCGTCGAACGCCGTCGTCACGACCGCGCGCCACGGGTATCGCACGCACGCCAGGAGCGCGTCCGGAACCTTGGTGTCCTCCGGATAGGCCTGCGCGAGCGTCTCCTCGACCAGCTGGTGCGGCACCAGATCGCGAATGAACGCGAGCGCGTCGGCCATCCGTCCCGTGGCGGTCAGCCGCGACACGACCTGGCGCGCGTCCGAAAATACCAGCCGCGCCGCGAGCGCCTCGGTCAGCTCGTTCCAGCCGGCCTTGCCCGCGAGCTCGCTACACCCGAGGCCCGCGACCAGGACGACCTGGCGCTCCTTGAGTCGTTCGACCAGCGAGTCCGGGATCTCCACCATGCGGAAGCCTCGGCGCTAAACACGGTTTCATATCGCGTTCTTGCCCTCGGGAGGGAGAGAAAGTACCCAAGTGCGATTTTCGGGATGCCGCCACGGGCCGGCGGCGGCTGGACATAAAAAAAACGAGCCGCTTCTGCGAGTTGTAGCCACTGAGGGGTAGCAGATTGCGAGGCGCGCCCCACGCCTCGCTTGGAATTTTTGGAACCGTGAAGCTTTGGAACCCCGCACGAGGGAGCCGACGCAGATGGGCAAGGTGACGAACGAGGCCGTGGAGCTCGCGACGGAGGAGACCGACGAGACCGTCGAGGTGCTCAACCGGATCCTGCATTTCGAGCTGAACGGCGTCATGCAGCACTTCCACCACAGCTGGATGAGCCGCTGGCTGGGCCCGTCGCGGGCGCGCGCGCTGGCGATCGGCCGACACATCTCGTCGCTCACCGGCGCACCGACGGTTGGCGTCGAGAAACTCATGGACGAGGCGCTCGCGTCCGCCGGTGGCATGGTCGATGCGGCGCGAACCTTCGAGCGGCAGCGCGTCGAGGAGTATCGCCGTCTGCTCGAGCTGGTGGCAGGCCGCAGCGAAGGCCTGGAATCGTTTGCACGAGCGCAGATCGCGGCCGAGGAGCAGCACAAGGCTGGGCTGCCCGGCGGTGACGCGGACGCGTAGCCGCGTGACCCACATCGGCGTCGGACAGCGTCGGGGTCCTCCCAATAACTTCCAAACGAAGCCGATCGGCTTGCGCAACGGCGTAGGGGTGATCACCTAGTCTATGAAGTGATTTTGCTGGCGGACCCCGATCCGACGAGCAGAAGCCTGCTCCGTTCAGCGCTCGAACGCGCGGGCTACGCGGTGACCGCGGTGGCCACGGGTCTGGAGGCGGCGACGGTCCTGATGCAGACGGTGCCGCGCCTCATCGTCCTCGACCTCGATTTGAAGTGGCTGAGCGGGCGTCAGCTGATCGGCGTTCTGCGCCGCAATCCGCGGACGTTCTTCATCCCACTGGTCGCGATCGGCGGCTCGGTGGAGGATCTCGGCGGCATACCGCTGCTGTTGCGGCCGGTCGCCGCCGAGCAGTTGCTGACAATCGCTCAGCACTTCCTGCCCGGCGCGGCGGATCACGACGGCTTCGTATGAAGCCTAGTCCTTGTGCACTTCCTTGTGGATCTCGTCGGACGCCTTGTTTCCCAGCAGCGTCGTGACGGCCGCCGGCGAGGCCCCACCGCGCAGCGGAACGGGCGTCGCGCTCGCGGACTTCTCCGCCATCTGGAGGCGCTCCTTGACCGTCGTCGTCTCCTTCAGGTCGGCCTCCAGCGCCGCGATCTCCTTGCGGTGATCGGCGAGCTGCTTTTCGAGGTCCGCGACCTTGGTGTGCTCGGAGGCGATCTTGTCCTGCACCGACTTCTGCTTGCGGGTCGCGTCCTCGATGATGTCGGACAGGTGAACGGCCAGCGACGCGAGCGTCGCGCGAACGACGCGGACAACCAGCTCCGTGTTCTGGTCGACGGGCAGCCCTCGCAGCAGCTGGATGGCCTCCGCAATCCCGTAGTGGTTGCTGCCGCCGCGCGACGCGGCGCTGGCCGCGGGCGTGGGGGCGGCATCCACCGTCGCCTTCTGATCCCGATCCCAATCCTGCTTCTTCGCGAATATGGACATTTGTCGTTCCCCCTTTTCGGGCTTTTGCCTGGGGTGCCAGTTTACTCCCGGACCGAATCGGGGGGATCGCAACATTCCTGAAGGCGACCCTGATGGCGTCGTACGTGCGATAATGCGCACCCCGTGAATACACCCACCGATCCGCCGAGCCCCTATCAGTCACCAACGGCCGATCTGTCGCAGCCGGTCGCGCCGCTGCAGGAGTTGCCGCCGCACCAGCGATCGGGGGCGCCCAAGGTGTTCGGCGTTCTCTCCATCATCTTCAGCAGCGTCGTGCTGCTGGGAAGCGCCCTGGGGCTGCTTGGAACCCTTGCGTCGAGCGCCCTCGCGGGAGCGGGCAACATGGTGCCCGACGCCGACAAGGCGGCGGAGCTGAACGCGATGCTCGCGCCGATGGCGCGGGTCTACCAGGGACTGGGACTCGAGAGCCTCATCCTATTCTTGATGTCGGTGTTGCTGCTCGCGATCGGGATCGGTCAGCTCCGTTACCGGGCGTGGGCGCGGCGCTGGTCGGTGTACTGGGCCGTTGCGGGGCTGGCGTGCGTGGTGCTGTTGGTGGTGATCTCGATGGTGATCGTGTCGCCCGCGTACGCGGATCTCCTGGACGCGCTGTCTCGGATCAAGCCGCCGAACGGGGAGCAGATGCCCCAGTTGGGCGCGCTGTCCGGCATGGTCGGCGGGGTCTTCGCCGTCATCGCCATCATCCTTTACACGCCGTACCCGGCGTTGATGCTGCTGTTCTTCACGCGCGAACACGTTCGCGCGTCGATGACCCGCTAGCGTCGATGACCCGCTAGGCGCGCGCAGTCCGGCCGAACCGTTCAGCGGCGCGAGCCTTCGCCTTGGCGGCTTCTTCCTCGCGGTTGCGAGGCGCGGCTGTCGTGCTGAGCGAGTCGACCAGGCGGCGCGCCACCCGGAAGACGTCGTCGACCGAACGGTTGAACGCCGCCTCGTTCGTTTTCGACGGCGCCGTGAAGCCCGACAGCTTGCGCACGAACTGCAACGAGGCCGAGCGGACCTCCTCGTCAGTGGCGGGCGGCGCGAAATTGAACAGCGTCTTGATGCTCCTGCACATCTTCATTGCCTAGCACGATCCGGGCCGGACGGGGGGAGGGGACGCTTGCTCGACCACGCGGTGATCTGCATACTGCGCCCGAGTTTCAACCCCAGGAGGAAGCCATGAAGAAGATGAGACTGTTGTTCGTGGTGCCGGTCTTGACCGCCGGCGTCGGGTTCGCGGGCGGCGTGTTCGCCGCTGGCGGCAAGGGCAAGGAGATCGTGGTGACGCCTGCCGCGGACGTGAAGTTCGAGCCGATGGACCCCAACGACAAGGAGATGAAGGGCGCGGCGTTCGCGGTCGTGTTCGGCGACGTGAAGAAGAAGGGCCAACCGGTCGGCATTCTGCTGCGGGTTCCCGCGGGCGGCCGCGCCGGCGCTCACTCGCACACGTCGGACGACTACGTCGTCGGCATCACCGGTATGACGCACGACTTCGTCCCCGGCGGCGACGAGGGCAAGGCGCTCGGCCCGGGCGGCCACTGGTTCCAGCCCGGCAAGATGGTTCACGACAACCACTGCGAGGAGAAGGGCGGCACCTGCCTCTCGTTCGTCTATCTGCCGAAGGGCTTCGACATCATCCCGGCGAAGGCTGACGCGAAGGCCGCTCCCACGGCGGCGCCCGCGCCTGCCGCAGCGCCCACCCCGGCAGCCGCCACCGGGAAGCCGGCGGCACCCGCGCCGGCTCCTGCGGCGGCACCCGCCGCCAAACCGGCCGCCGCGCCAATTCCGGCCGCGCCGGCTGCTGCGCCGAAGAAGTAAGTCACGGATCGTTCACGTAGACGTTCACGTTCACGGCCACGTAGACGTTCACGTCAACGTAGACGTGAACGTGAACATGAACGTTCTCGTGAACGATCTGATCTGTGATCAGGCTGCGTCAGTACGCGGGCGGCGCCCAGTAGCCCTCTTGCCAGACCCACTGGTACCCGTTCCACTGCCAGTGCGGTGCGACCCAGAACCAACCCGCGTAGGGCGGGAAGGCCCAGCTGCCGCCGATCCAGACGCGCACGCCGCTGTGGTAGCCCCAGTACCCGGGAACGTAGACCCGCGCGTGCGGGGGCGCGTAGCCGTACCCATGGACGCCATAGCCGTAGCCATGACCGCCATAGGCCGGCGCGACGTATCCGCCGCGCGGCGCGACGTATCCGCCGCGCGGCACGACGTACCCGCTGCGCGGCGCGACGTACCCGGCGTGCGGCGCGACGTACCCGCCGTGCCATCCGCCTCCGCCGTGGAACCCACCGCCACCGTATCCGCCGTGGAACCCACCGCCACCGTATCCGCCGTGGAACCCACCCCCGGCCGCCTGCGCGGCGCCTGGAGCAATCAACAGAGCTGCCCCGAGCGCAGCAATCAATCCCAGCCGTTGCATGATCTTCACCTCCAACAAGCGTTAGACGCGCGAGCCGGCGCGTTCGTTGCGTCAGCCTGCGACGCCGCTAGTAGATCTTGCAGAGGCCTGGCTGCTCGGCCGTGCGGAAGTTTCGCAGCATGAGCTGCCACAGCGGATCGTTCCACATCTCGTTCATCTTGACGCCGGGCCGCACGGGACAGGTGCTCGTCGCGAACGGGGCATACGGTCGCGCGGCGTTCATCGCCGCCGCGTGATAGACGAGCGCCCGCGGGAACGAGCTGTCCAGCACCAGCGACATGTAGAACATTCCGTTGTCCAGCTGTTCCTGCTTGAAGGTGATGTGGATGACGTTGGGCGCATGCTCGGCCGGAGGGTCGATGCGGCGGAGGTTCACCAGCGCGCCGTCGCGGTCGTCGGCGGTGACGAAGAAGTCGTCGCCGGGAAGAACGACGACGGCGCCGTCGAGCACGTAAGGCAAGCCGGGCGTGTTCATGAGGAACTGCCCCTTCCCTTGTTGTTGAAGGAGGAGCGTTTTTGCGGGACGGCAGTCGATGATCCCGCACGGTGGCGGCCTGGGCGGCGGCGGCTGATGGGCCTCGCAGGCCGCGATTGCCGCCGCGGCGGTCAGCGGCAACAGACGCGCCCGCCGTCTCATGCGGCCACGTTGCGCGTCGGTTCGGACGGGAGGTGGAGAATCCAGATCTGGCTGCCGACCGGCGGCGGATGGACGGTGTTCGTGCGCCCGGTCATCCGCCCCATGATCGTGTCGAACGTGTAGTCGACCCGCATCACGCGCCGGCGGTTGATCCTCATCAGCGTCGGCGACACGGCGGTCACCTCGGCGCGCGCCGGCTCGCCGCGCACGTAGATGCGCCGCACCGCCAGCACGCGGCGCATCCCCAGCGCGAACACGAACGCGCCCACGGCGGCGAATCCAAACGGAAACAGCACGAGCAGGCCGAAGACGGACGACCGCTCGCCGCTGATTCGCGACAACCCGGGCCGGCCGGGGTCGTATTCGATCTGGAACCGGGGCGCGTAGAAGCGCCACGGTTCGGTCGTCTGCCCGACGCCGTGGCGCTCGACACCATCGCGATCGGTGAAGACGTAGTGAACGCGGTGGACTCGTTGGCGGTTCACGCGCGTATTGGTCGCCTCCATCGTCCCCATGATCGCGTTCGCCTTCACGCCGTGCCGGTCGAGCGCGATGTCGTTCCAGAACGGACCGCCGACGACGGTGAACACGACGGTGACGATGCCGCCGACGGTCAGCCAGATGCCGCCGAACAGCAGCCGGAACCACGCCGTCGCATCGAGGGCCCGCAAGCGGAAGGGGCGCGGCGCGGGGGGCGGCGTGCCGGGCAGCTCGGGCATCCGCGGATCCTCCCAGTTGCCCGGCCGTTTGCAACCCACTGCGCTAGGCTGTGACGCGCATGTCGGGTCATCCACCCATCGCGGCGCCGCCGCCGCAGCCGCCACCGCCGCCGCTCGCGGCGCGCATCCGGGCGAGCGCGACGCATTCGTTGCAAGCGCTGGGTCTGGTGTGGCGGTCCGCGCCGGGCGGCGTCGTGGCGCTGGCGGCGTTCACGCTCGCCGCGGCGGCGCTGCCGCCCTTCGTCGCGTGGGTCGGAAAGCTGATCATCGACGCGGTTGTCGCGGCGCACGCCGCCGTGCCGGGCGCCGCGCGCGCGGCGACGCTCCATCGGGCGGTGCGCCTGGTCGCCCTCGAGCTGGGCGCCGTCGCGGCGATGGCCGGCTGCGAGCGCGTGCTGGGCCTGGTGCGCCAGCTGGTCGGGCTGCGCCTGGGCATCGATCTCAACATCCGCATCCTGGAAAAGGCCGAGAAGTTGTCGCTGCGCCATTTCGAGGACGCCGAGTTCTACGACAAGCTGACGCGCGCCCGGCGCGAGGCATCGACGCGGCCGCTGTCCTTGATCCAGAGCAACTTCCAGGTCGTCCGTCACGGGCTTACGCTCGCCGGTTACGTCGCGCTGCTGATCGGTTTCTCGGGCTGGATGGCGCTGGCGGTGCTGGCCGCGACGGTGCCGGCGTTCATCGCGGAGGCGCGCTTCTCGGGCGCGGCCTTCCGGCTGCGCAACTGGCGGTCGCCCGACTCGCGCCGGCTGACGTACCTGGAATACGTGCTCGGCAACGACGAGCACGCCAAGGAGGTGAAGCTGTTCGGTCTGGCGCCGCTGTTGCTCGGCCGCTACAAGCACCTCGCGGAGACCTTCTTTGCCGACGACCGCAAGCTGGCGGTGCGGCGCATGGTGTGGGGCTACGCGCTGTCGCTCATCAGCACGGCCGTGTTCTACGGATGCTACGCGCTGATCGTCGCGGCGACCGTGCGCGGGCGCCTGTCGCTGGGCGAAATGACGCTGTATCTGGTGGCGTTCCGCCAGGGGCAGCAGAGCTTCCAGGCGGTCCTGTCAGCGCTGGGCGGCATGTACGAGGACACGCTCTACATGTCGAACCTGTTCGACTACTTCGCGATCCCGACGGAGGAGAAGAAGGCGGCGGGACCAGTCGGGATCGTCCACGCGGAGGAGGGCGTCCGCTTCGAGGGCGTCGGCTTCAAGTATCCGGGCGGCAAACCGGGCGACGCGGACAAGTGGGCGCTGCGCGGCATCGACGTGTTCGTGCCCAAGGGCCAGAGCCTGGCGTTGGTGGGCGAGAACGGCGCCGGCAAGACGACGTTCATCAAGCTGCTCGCGGGCCTCTACGACCCGACCGAGGGGCGGGTGCTGCTGGACGGCCGCGACGTGCGCGCCTGGGACGAGCGGGAGCTGCGCGCGCGCATCGGGGTCATCTTCCAGGACTTCAACGAGTATCAGCTGGCGCTGCGCGAAAACGTCGGCTTCGGCAGCGTCGATCACCTGGACGACGAACTGCGCGTCGGGCGCGCCGTGGACCAGGGCGGCGCGAAGGAGCTGGTCGCGACGCTGGCCACCGGCCTCGATACGCAACTGGGGCGCTGGTTCGCGCAGGGTGTGGAGCTGTCGGGCGGGCAGTGGCAGAAGGTGGCCCTCGCGCGCGCCTTCATGCGCGAGGAGGCGGACATCCTGATCCTCGACGAGCCGACCGCCGCGCTGGACGCCGAGGCGGAGCACGCCGTGTTCCAGCGTTTCCGCGCGCTGGCCGCCGGCCGCACGACGATCCTGATCTCACACCGTTTCCCGACGGTGCGGATGGCCGATCGCATCCTGGTGCTGGAAGCAGGGCGCGTGATCGAGGACGGCAGCCACGCCGAGCTGCTCGCCGCCGGCCGCCGCTACGCCCACCTGTTCGGCCTGCAGGCCGCCGGATACCGTTAGCCGGCCTTCGATCGACGATACTCGCGGATCGACGACCACATCGACCACACCCCGAGAGAGCCGCCCAGAATGAATAGTGCGGCTCGAACCTCGATGCTGAGCGGGAGCAAGAACGCCGCAAAGAGCGGGACCAGGTTCGCTCCCTGAAGACCGGCGGCGACGACTTCCCACGCGGCGCGGCCGGCCCGCCACGTCAACACCATCCTGATCACCGCGGGCAGGAAGGCGAGCACCAGGATGAAAACGGTGACGCCGCGGGAGAAAAACATCACTGCCTGCGCGGATGCTACTGCGATTCAGGCGCGGCCACGACCATCGCCCAGGCGGGCGAGGGCAGCCTCGGCGTCGGCGAGCGCGTCCGCGGCCGTCGCGGC
>Ga0207662_10001435_pt1 | contig 11559 bp, 8 predicted proteins | sample KBSS33LmetaG_FD_184338 | JGI IMG/M metagenome (GOLD analysis project Ga0207662, IMG submission 184338) | Switchgrass rhizosphere microbial communities from Kellogg Biological Station, Michigan, USA - KBS S3-3L metaG (SPAdes) (version 2) | ecosystem: Host-associated > Plants > Roots > Rhizosphere... | reverse complement strand
CCGAAGAGCACGTAGTGAAAGTGCGCGACGATGAAGTACGTGTCCGTCTGCTGCAGGTCCGCGGGCGGCGACGAGTGCATGATCCCGGAAATGCCGCCGATGGTGAACAGGCCAACGAGCGCAATCGCGAACAGCATCGCTGTGTTGTAGCGATTCGAGCCCTGCGCCATCGTCGCGAGCCAGTTGAAGATTTTCACTCCCGTCGGGATCGCGATCAGCATCGTCGCCAAACCGAAGAAGGTGTCCGCGATCGGCCCCATCCCCACAGCGAACATGTGGTGCGCCCAGACGCCGAAACCGAGCACACCGATCAGGATTCCCGAATACACCATCACCGGATATCCGAATAAAGGCTTCTTCGAGTTCACCGGGATTACTTCGGAGACCAGCCCGAAGGCAGGCAGAATCAGGATGTAGACCTCTGGATGTCCGAAGATCCAGAAGAGGTGCTGCCAGAGGAGGGGATCAGCTCCGGCGCTCACCGTATTGTAGAAGTTGGTGCCGAAGAACCGGTCGAAGAGCAGGAAGACGAGCGCGATCGTGATGACGGGGAAGGCGAGCACGAGCAGCACCTGAACGACGAACGCCATCCAGGTGAACATCGGCATCCGCATCAGCGACATCCCCGGCGCGCGGAGATTGATGATCGTGGTCAGGAAGTTGAACGCGGCAGCCAGCGACGACACGCCAAGGATCTGCAGGCCGATCACCCAGAAATCGATGTTCACCCCGGGCGAGTACTGTCTGATGGTGAGCGGCGCGTAACCAAACCAGCCACCATTGGGCGCCACGGCGAAGAAGATCGGCAGCGTGATGAAGAGTCCGCCGAAGAGGTATACCCAGTAGCTGAACGCGTTCAGGCGCGGGAATGCAACGTCGCGCGCTCCGATCTGCAGCGGAATGAGGAAGTTGAAGAACGCTGCCGAGAGCGGCATGATCGCGAGGAAGATCATGGTCGTCCCGTGCATCGTGAATAACTGGTTGTAGAACTCGGCGGAGACGAGGTGCTGGTTAGGGCCTCCGAGCTGGGCGCGGATGATTACCGCCTCGATGCCGCCGAAGATGAAGAACCCCAGCGCGGTGTAGAGATACAGAACGCCAATGCGCTTGTGGTCGGTGGTCGCCAGCCAGCTATAGAGGCCGCTGTGCTCGCCAGGATATTCGGCGCCGTGCGCGGGGGCTCGGATTGCAGTGGTTGCCAAGTCTGATCTCCGGTTACTTCAGTGCGGTTAGATAAGCGACAATGTCGGCGATCTGCTGATCGGTGAGTCCACCGTTCGCCGCCGTGACTTTCGATTTCATGACAGGGTCGTACTCGTCCACGCCGAGCGTCGGCATCAGGACTTCGGGCTTCATCTTGCGCGCGTTCTTGATCCAGAGCGCGAGATACGCAGCGGTATTCGGGAAGCGGCCAGCGGCAAGCGTGCTGCGTGAGCCGACGTGCGTGAGATTGGGTCCGACGATTCCCATCGCCGCCGGGTTGCCGGCGATCGAGTGGCAACCGATGCACGCCGAGCTCGAAAAGACTTGCTTGCCACGCGCAGCGCTGCCCGTCAATCCTGCCGTGAATTTGAGATCGCCCGGGGCTGTCGCGTGCGGCACCGCGAAATCCGGAATGCTCTCGCGCGGGAAGATGTAACCAGCCTGCACAGGATAGGCGTTCGATGCCCGCCCATCGGCCATCGTCGCGCCACTGGGGGTGACACCCCTGACCGAGCTCTGAGCACCGGGATTGGCCTCGGGATTCTGCGGACGCGGAAGAGCCGGCTGCGTGCCGCCTGTTGCCTGCGTGCCGGAGCTCTGTTGCGCGACGCGCGGCGCGGCAGCCTGCGCCGCAGCCGTCGGTGCCTGGCTGCCGCCGGGAACAGTTACGACCGGGCCCTCCATTGGTGGCGGGATCGGCCCACCAGCAGGAGGTGTCGGGCCTGCGACTGCGCCGTAGTGCGCTGGCATCTTCTGCCCCGCAACCCACGATTCGAATTGCTGCGGAGTCACGGTAAAGACACGGAAGCGCATGTTGGCGTGCGACGCGCCGCAATACTCGACACAGAAGCCGTTCCAGACGTGGCTGGCTGTCGAAGTGTCCGGTGTATACCAGATGTAATTCGTCCGATTCGTTACGACGTCACGCTTCCCGCCAAGCTGCGGAGTCCAGAAGGAATGAATCACGTCGGCGGAGCGGAGCCGGAAATTCACCGTGCGACCGACGGGAATGTAGATCTCATTGGCGGTGGTGACGCCGTACTCGGGATATCTGAATTCCCACCACCACTGGTGGCCGGTGACATCGATGTTGAGGGAGCCCGGCGCGGCCTGGGCCTGGGTGATGAAAATCGTCTTCACCGTCGGAACGGCGATGAACACAAGGACTACTGCGGGAATCAGCGTCCAGGCGATCTCGAGCGGAGTGCTGCCGTGCGTCTGCGGCGGGTTCGGCTGATTCTCCCTGCGCCGGTATTTGACCACGACGTAAACGAGAGCCACCTCGACCAGGACGAACACGATCGTCCCGAGCAGCAGCAGGCGATCCCACAGGAAGTCGATCTCGCGGCCAAGATCCGAGTGGGGATCGAGCGTTGTATTTGGATGTGCTTCGTTACAGGCGATGGCCGTGACGGCGAGCACGGCGATTAAAGCGTAGGATACAAGCCGCCTAAGGCGGTCAGAACCTTTCATGCGAAGAAAATCCTGTTCTCGTCGTTTAGGGCGTCGCGCCGCTACAAGCTAACTCTCACGGGCGCGTAGTGGGAGGGCGCTCCGCTATGACAATCCTGTGCTTTTTTGTCGGAAATTCCTGCGGCGTGTAGGGCTATTCCGTACGTCGCGGCGCTGTCATCGCCTCTGGATTGAGCAGACGGTCGAGCTGTTCTCGCGTCATGAGCCCGCGATCGCATACCAGCTCGTAAACGCCTCTTCCCGAGGAGAGCGCTTCTTTGGCAATCTCGGTCGTCGTCTCGTAGCCGAGCACCGGCACCAGAGCGGTGATGATGCCCACCGACTGCTCCACGAAACTTTCCATTCGCTCGCGATTAGCGGTGATCCCCTCCACGCAGCGGTTCTGCAGAATCTTGCATGCGCGAGCGAGGTATGTCATTCCGCTCAGCAGCCTGAACGCGATGATCGGCTCGAACACGTTCAGCTGCAGTTGTCCCGCCTCCGCCGCCATCGTCACCGTCATGTCGCCGCCGATGATGTCGAAGCAGACCTGATTCACCATCTCGGGAATCACTGGATTCACCTTGCCAGGCATGATCGAGGAGCCGGGCTGCATCGGCGGAAGGTTGATCTCGCCGAACCCGGCGCGCGGCCCCGAGCTGAGTAGACGAAGATCGTTGCAGATCTTGGAGAGCTTTACCGCGCAACGCTTGAGGACTCCAGAGAGCTGCACGAACGCGCCCGTATCGGCGGTCGCCTCGACAAGATCGGGTGCGGTTATCAGTGGAAGTCCCGTGATGTGCTCGAGATGTCGCCGCACGCTCTCCGCATAACCTGGTGGGGCGTTGATTCCCGTGCCGATGGCGGTCGCTCCCATGTTGATCTCGCGAATCAGCGCCTGCGCCTCGCCCAATCTGTCGACATCCTCGAGCATCGTGTGAGCGAAGGCGTTGAACTCCTGGCCGAGCGTCATCGGTACCGCGTCCTGGAGCTGAGTGCGTCCCATCTTGATGTAGGAGCCGAACTCTTCTCCCTTGTGCAGGAATGCCGCGGCGAGGGCGATCATCGCCAGCTGCAGGTCCGAGATACTGGTGTGGAGCGCGAGCTTTACCGCCGTCGGGTAGACGTCGTTGGTCGACTGACTGAGGTTGAGATGGTTGTTGGGATGGACGACGTCGTAATCGCCGCGCTCCTTGCCGAGGATCTCGAGAGCGCGATTCGCCATCACCTCGTTGACGTTCATGTTGGAGGATGTGCCCGCTCCTCCCTGAATCATGTCGACCCGGAAGTGATCGTGGTGCAGCCCTTCCCTGATTTCACCAGCCGCCTGGCAGATGGCGTCGACGATCTCGCGGTCGATCAGCTTCATCTCGAGGTTGGCTAACGCCGCGCCTTCTTTTACGGTAGCCAGGGCGGCGACGAAGGTCGGAAACTCGCGCAGCTCGATGCCAGTGATGCAGAAGTTCTCCATCGCGCGCAGGGTCTGGATCCCGTAGAGCGCGGTCGCCGGCACATCTCGCTCACCGAGCAGATCTTTTTCGCGCCGGGTCGGCCCCGAGATGTCGACGCGCGGCCCTTCTGCGGCCTCGAGGCGAAGCTTTCTGGCGCGACCAATCGGGGACGGCTTCATGTGTAGCGGGAAGCTACAAAGCCCGCATACCTTATTGAAGTCATTCGCCGGCCTCCTTCTGCAGATCTTTTTTCTTTACTCCACCACAAGCAGCTTCCGCGCCGACAGACTGCGGGACGATACCTCGTTCGAACATGACGACTGCCGCGCGCGGTGGATACGGGTCTGTCGCGGAGTTCTTAACTGCATCTGCTAGGCGCTGACCGCTCTTGCGCTGCACGCTGACCGCTGCAAACGTCGGGACCGATCACGTTAAAGCAGAGGAAAAACTAGTTGTCACTCTAAGATCAACGAGATCTGTCTAGTCGTCTGCAGCGGTGAGCGTGCAGCGTAGCAGCGCCAAGCGCCCAGCAGATGTGGTTAGTCAAACGCACAGCAGATGTAGTTAGCCAAACGCCCAGCAGATGCTGGTAAAGTCCCCAATCCGGAGTATCCAGTGCCTCTCTCCAGGCGAAGGTTCGTCGGTGTCAGCGCAGCGGCGGCAGCCGGTCTCACTCTCGATGCTGAGGCTAGAGCAGAGGTTCTGAGTCGCGGCACTCGGCTCTCCGCGGATTCAGCGGCGCCGCCGGTAGTGATCTCCTCGGCCAACGGCATCCGCGGCGTCGCCCGCGCCTATGAGATGATCGCGCGCCAGAACGCCGACACTCTCGATGCCATCATCGCCGGCGTCAACATCCAGGAGCTGGATCCCGACGATCAGTCAGTGGGACTCGGCGGCCTTCCCAACGAAGACGGCGTCGTCCAGCTCGACGCGTCGTGCATGCACGGGCCCACCAGGAGAGCCGGGGCCGTCGGCGCGCTGGAGGACATTGCTACGGCCTCGCTCGTGGCGAAGGCGATGATGGATCGCACCGACCACATCATGCTCGTCGGAGCCGGCGCCAAGAAATTCGCCCTGCAGATGGGATTCAAGGAGCAGAATCTCCTGACCGAGAAGAGCCGGCAGGACTGGCTGCGCTGGAAGGCGTGCCTCAATCCGAACGACAACTGGCTCGACCCGCTTCCCGCCGTTGCCTACGACCATCCACTCCACGTCAAATTCACCACCGGCACGATCAACATGAACGCCGTCAACGCGCGTGGCGACATTTCCTCGGTCACCACCACCAGTGGTCGTTCGTGGAAAGTGGCAGGGCGCGTGGGTGATTCACCGATCATCGGCGCCGGGCAGTACTGTGACAACACCGTTGGCGCCGCGGGCTCTACGGGCCGGGGTGAGGCGAACATTAAAGTCTGCGGCGCTTTCCTCATCGTCGAGTTCATGCGCCAGGGCCTTTCGCCAGAGCAGGCTTGTCTCAAAACGATCGATCGCGTCGTCGCGATGACGGAGCAGCGCCTCCTGGATCCGAATGGCCGCCCACTCTTCGATCTGGAGTTCTACGCCCTCACCAAGGATGGGCGCTTCGGTGCCGCGTCCGCCTATGAAGGCGGCAAGTTTGCCGTCGCCGACTCCACCGGCGCCCGACTCGTTCCGATGGCCTACAAGTATGCTCGGGCCCAGCGCCCACAGATGCCCGAGATCAGCTGTCGAGTTTGAACGTCCCGACGAGATTCGAGATCCGGTCCGCGGCGTCGGTCAGAGCGTGGGCCGCCGACGCAATGTCTGCGATTTTCTTGCTCTGATCTTCGCTCGACACCGCGACATGATGCATCGCGCGGGAGAACGACGCAGTACCCTGCGATAGGTCAGCGAGTCGCTGGGTCATCTCCTCGATCAGATCGTTCGCCTCGCGGACGGACCGCTCAATGCGGCCGCTCAGATCCTCTCCTTCGACGGTACCTTCCTCGACCTTCGTCAGCGACTGTTTTCCGGCGCGTGTCGCCCCCAGGACCTGTTCAACCGTCGCCAGTGTGCGCGCGCTCGATTCGCGGGAGCGGGTGACGCTGTCGAGCAGCTCCTGCACCAGGGATGTCGTGCGCAGCGCCGCGTCGCCCGAGCTGGTCGCGAGGCGTCTCACCTCGCTCGCCACGACGGCGAATCCGTGGCCGTGCTCGCCGGCGCGCGCTGCTTCCATCGCCGCGTTGAGAGCGAGCAGCTTCGACTGCTTGGCGATCTTCTGCACCAGAACCAGGAACGCACCGATCTCGTCGGCCGCCGAAGCCATGGCATCGATTCCCTCTCTGCCGTCAAGGGCGTCGGATGCCAGCTCCTGTAGCGAGCTGGTCGTGCGCTCGAGTCTGATCCTGTTCTCTCTCGCCAGCTGGCGCAGCGCCTTGTCGCGCCTCAATCCTTCCTGTGCAGCCTCACGCAGGTGACCGGCTATCTCCACCAGCTTCGTTCCCTGATTCGTCAATTCCTTGATGGTGCGCTCGCGGGCGACGGCATCCTGACTGAGTCCGTTTACCGTGCTCGCTCTGTCCCGCGCGATCGCGGCAGCAGTCACGGAAGACTTCGAGAGCTCGCTGGCCAGCTCGTTGTTCTCGGTCGCGGACGCTCGCATTCTGGTCGCCACCGAGCGCAGCTCTGTGAGCATCGACATCGTCGAGCGCGTGAGTCTGTCGACCGACCGGTTCGACATGCCGGGGTTGTAGACGCCGCTCAGATCGCCCTTGGCAATCGCCTCGTGCGTACGCGCCAGCTCCGCGGCCGGACCGCTGACGTGCTGGCGAACAAAGATCAGCGCGGCGGCAATCGTCGTAACGAGCGCTACGGCAATCCAGAGAAGTGCGATCACGAACGCCGGAACCACGCCGCCGACCGCGAGAACCTCTTCGCGGGCGCCGGTCGGAATGAGCCGGTAAGCCTGGTAGAGAATGGCGCCGAGTCCGATCAGAAACACCGATCCGAAGAGGATGCTCGCTTTGAGCGCGCGGCGCTGCAGCGCGCTGAACACCGGCTTGAGAAACCCGGACGCGGAGCGGGATGTGACTGGAAGCGGTGTCGCTGTCATCTCGAAGAGCAGTGGTGAAACCGCAGGCGCAGCCTCGATCTACAGATGAAACTCTGAGTCTTAGCCGCTACTTTGTACAAATGGACAACTCGGCAACACGGAACGACCCTCTCTCGCCACCTGTGACTTACGATCCGCAAACGATCGAGCAGAAGTGGCAGCGCATCTGGCGGGAGCGTGGCACCAACCACACCGACCTGCAGCGCGCGCAGAGGCCGTTCTATGCCTTGATGATGTTCCCCTATCCGTCGGCGGAAGGACTCCACGTCGGCAATCTCTTCGCGTTCACTGGGAACGACATTTATGGACGATTCCAGCGTCTGAAGGGACACAACGTCTTCGAGCCGCTTGGCTATGACGCTTTCGGGATTCATTCGGAGAACTTCGCCCTCAAGGTAGGCGTTCATCCGATGGACCTGATCCCGCGCAATATCGAGAACTTCCAGCGGCAGCTGGAAAGCGCTGGATTGATGGTCGATTGGCGCTACCGTCTGGCTACAACTGATCCGAGCTACTACAAGTGGACCCAGTGGCTCTTCCTGCAGCTGTTCAACCGCGACCTGGCGTACAGGAAGAAAGCGGCGGTCAACTGGTGTCCGAGCTGCAAGACCGTGCTGGCCAACGAACAGGTTGTGTCGGGCGGATTCTGCGAGCGCTGCGGAACCGAGGTCGAGCAGCGGCTGCTCGAGCAGTGGTTCTTCCGCATCAGCGACTACGCGCCGCGTCTGCTCGACAATCTGGACCGGATCGATTGGTCCGAGACAACCAAGACCGCGCAGCGGAACTGGATCGGCCGCTCCGAAGGCGCCGAGCTCGACTTCCAGACGAAGACGGTGCGCGGAGAGGGATGCACGATCCGCGTTTTCACCACCCGGCCAGACACCATTTACGGCGCAACCTACATGGTGCTAGCCCCCGAGCACCCACTGGTGGAGTCGCTGACGAAGCCGGCCGAGAAGAAAAAAGTCGCCGACTACCTGGAGCGCGCGAAAAAACAGGATCTCGTGTCACGCAAAACAAGCACTGACAAGACCGGCGTGTTCACTGGTTCGTACGCGCTCAACCCGGCGACCGCGAAAGAGATTCCAGTCTGGATCTCCGACTATGTGCTGATGGAGTACGGCACGGGCGCGATCATGGGCGTGCCCGGTCACGACGAGCGGGATTTCGAGTTCGCCAGCAAGTTCGATCTGCCGATCGTGCGGGTTGTCTGCGGCGAGCGCGAGGACGCGAACACTCCGCTCAACGAAGCGTTCGTGGACTGCGAGACGGGGACGATGGTCAACTCCGGCGTTCTGGACGGACTCCGCGTCGAACCCGCGAAAAAAGCAATCGTCGAGCATCTGGCGAAAACCGGCTCCGCGAAGCCGATCGTGAACTACCGGCTGCATGACTGGTGCATCTCGCGTCAGCGCTACTGGGGCCCGCCGATTCCGATCATCTACTGCGATGATTGCGGAATTGTCCCGGTTCCGGAGAAGGATCTGCCGGTGGTGTTGCCCTTTATCGAGGACTTCAGGCCGGACGATTCCGGTGTGTCACCGCTCGCGCGCCACGAGGAGTGGTACCGCGTCGCCTGCCCGAAATGCGGCAAGACCGCGCGTCGCGAGACCGACGTATCCGACAACTTCCTCGACAACTCCTGGTATTTCCTGCGCTACCCGACCGTCGGCCGCGACGACGTTCCCTTCGATCCAGCGGTCACGAAGAAGTGGCTGCCGGTGAATTCTTATATCGGAGGCAACGAGCACGCGGTGCTGCACCTGCTGTACTCGCGCTTCATCACCATGGTGCTCCACGATGCGGGTCAGCTGCATTTCGAGGAGCCGTTCACGAAGTTCCGCGCTCACGGACACATCATCCGTGAGGGCGCGAAGATGTCGAAGACCCAGGGCAACATCGTGAATCCGGACGAGTACATCGCGAGCTGGGGTGCGGATGCTTTCCGGACGTACCTCATGTTCCTCGGTCCCTACGAGCAGGGAGGCGATTTCCGTGACGCCAGCATCTCGGGAACGCGGAGATTCCTCGATCGGCTGTTCGCGTCGGTGCAGACGATGACGAGTCAGGGTGAGCCCGATCACTCGGTGATGCGGAAGCTCCACCAGACGATTCGTAAGGTCAGCGAAGACATCCCGCGACTGAGCTACAACACTGCGGTCGCCGCGATGATGGAATACATCAATAGTCTGCGTAAAGGCGAGCGCACTCCTCACCGCGACGAAGTGCAGCCGTTGATCACGCTCGTCGCTCCTTTCGCTCCGCACATCGCCGAGGAGCTATGGGAGCAGACCGGCGGCGCCGGCAGTGTGTTCGATTCGGCGTGGCCAGAGTTCGACCCGGCACTCGCCAAAGAGGACACGATCGAGCTGGTGGTGCAGGTGAACGGGAAGGTGCGGAGCAAGATTCACGTTGCGCCGGACATCGCCGAGGCGGCGGCGGTGAGCGCGGCATTGGCGGATCCGGCAGTGGCGAAGTTCGTGGGCGGGAAGCCGCGGAAGGTGGTGTTCGTGCCGGGACGGCTACTCAACATCGTCGCCTGACGCCCGCCACCGGCGCGGCGGCCGAACGTCAGCGCTATCACTTGGGCGCCCCATCATCGATGTAGCAGTTCCACAACAGTTGGGGTCCTGGAGAAGCTTCCCGCGAGCGGAAGCCGATAGTGTATCTCGTTGTGATAGCGGGACTTAGCACCGCCTGGACTCACCGCCGGGGCCAGCTCAGCTGGGAGGTGCCCGGCTTGCACCACTGTCACGGTCCACAATCCCGTGAGCTGGCCGCCATGTTCCCCGAACAAACCGAATTCACTCCAGGTGTTGCTGAGTCCGTCATCCTCTCGCGGGTTCGCGCCTTCGTCAGCGAGGACTCCCTATACCGTCAAAACGGCTTTGTTCTCGGCGAAAACGAAAAGTTCTTCGAGAAGGCGGCTCTCGACTCGAAGTATGTGCTGGCGATGATCAACTTCGTCGAGCAGGAGTTCGGCATCATCGTCTCGAATTGCGAGATTTGCGACGACAATCTCGGCTCGCTCCGGGCGGTTGCGCGCTTCGTTGCCAACAAGCAGCCCTTCGCGGTCGGCTAAGCGAGTCCGCTTCGCTATTCGTAGAGGTCGCTGACATTCGCGGCTGCGAGCTCGACGAGAAAACCGCCGATACGCTCCGTCACCGCTCGCAGGAACTTCTCGCCCTTCTCGGCCGTCGCAGCAGCGGGATTTCCCGTTCCGGTGTCGTCGGTGACTTCGCGCCAGTGACGAGGTGCCCACGCCCAGCCATCGCGAAGTCCCGCAACGCGAAACTTCCGCGCCTTGCCCGAGCCCGCCTCCGCGAGCGGTCTCAATAAATCCGGCTCGAGCGCCATCATCAGGCTCGTCTCCATCTCTCCGGCGTGATCGCCGGGCTCGTCGAAGTAGTCGGCGCCCTTGATGCACGTCCACCAATTGATCGTGCAGATGAAGATGTCGGCCTTCGGCTGGAGCTCGCGGATCATCTGCCTGAAATCATTCCCGCCGTGTCCGTTGAGAATCAGGAGCTTTTTGACGCCCTGACCGGCGAGTGATGTCGCGACGTCAGTGAGCACGGCCAGCTGCGTGCTGGGATTCATGTTGATGGCGAGCCGAAGGTCCAGTTGACCAGTGTTCACCCCGAACGGCACTGTCGGGAGCGCCGCCACCTTTGCGCCTTTTTTCCATGCGAACTCCGCGGCGCGTTCGGCGAGGGCCGTCGTCTCGTAATTGTCGGTCGAGTACGGAAGGTGGTAGTTGTGCGGCTCGGTTGCGCCCCATGGCAGAATGGCCACTTCGTAAGCGGTGTCTTTGACTGACTTCCAGTTGGCTTCGGCGAGAACGAATGGTCTTGGCGGCATCAGATACGAGAGAAAGGAATTCGAGCGGAAATCTCGGCAGCAACAAAATGCGTCAAAACGTCCTGCTTGCCGAGGTGGTGGGGCTGCACAACATTCACGAAAGTCGGTTTGATCCCGTAGCGTCGGAGGAAGGATGGCTCGCGCCCGTGTAGCACCGCTTCCCGTAATCGGTTTGCTGCTTGCTGGACTTGCGACGGCCTGCGTGCGGCCGAAGCCAGAGAACCAGGTGATGCGCCTCGGCGAAGACGTTCTGGCGTCCGGCTCCGCTCCTTCGCTTGGCGACACCATCCCAGGGGATGCGATCCTCGCCGGCGGCGAAATCTCCTTTAACGGTCGGACCGGAGGCGATTACGTCGCAGCCGGAGGACGACAGGATATCAGGGGTTACATCCACGGCTCGATGCGGGCCGCCGGCGGAAAGATCGAAGTGAGGGCGAACGTGGATCGGAATGCGACGATCGGCGGCGGCGACATCTTCATTGATTCGTCGTCGGTGATTGGGCACAACGTCTACCTGATTGG
>Ga0207662_10001431_pt1 | contig 11568 bp, 9 predicted proteins | sample KBSS33LmetaG_FD_184338 | JGI IMG/M metagenome (GOLD analysis project Ga0207662, IMG submission 184338) | Switchgrass rhizosphere microbial communities from Kellogg Biological Station, Michigan, USA - KBS S3-3L metaG (SPAdes) (version 2) | ecosystem: Host-associated > Plants > Roots > Rhizosphere... | reverse complement strand
GGAATGTTCGAGGGCTTTCACTGAACAATGTGCGATTGGAAGTAGCCGCGGCTGATCTGCGCCCCGCTGTTGTGTTCGAGAATGTGAGGGATGCGGCTGTTCAAGCGCTGAGCGTAGAAGGTGATCCAAAAGCAGAGACGGTCTTTCGATTCAACAGCGTGCGCGACGCTTTGCTGTCGGCATCAAGAGTGCTGACTTCTGCCGCGGCGTTTCTGAAAGTGATCGGTCCAGACAATGAACGAATCACGATCGATGGCGGTGATGTCTCCAAGGCCACAAAGCCGGTAGTGTTCACTGGCGGTGCTAGTCCGAAAGCAGTGAGGTTGAGAATGTAACGTTGATACAGGACTTAAGCGATTCAGTACCGTTCGCGGTAGCGGATGGCCCAGACTCAAGATCCAAAACTTCCGCATCAATGGCTGCTGAGCGTGGGCCATCCGCTACCGCGAACGGTACTGAATATGGTGCCTGGGCCATCCGCTCCCGCGGACGGTACTGAATACAGTCTTTGAATCGGAGGATCTGCATGTCGATAATCACGTCGCATCGTTTCCGGGTAACACTGCTCTCACTAACAGCCCTGACCAGCCTTGCTATCTACATAGTCTCAGCGCATCAAACAGATGACCGCCTCACGGGTAACTGGGCAGCTCGTAACGTCGGTACAACTGACGGCGTAACTCGCTCAACATACTTCAATCTCAAATATGAAAACGGGAAGATCACCGGCACGATTCGCGCTACACAGTTTTTCTACACGATCAAAGAAAGCACTGGTGGACCAGACGGCTTCACAATTATTGCTTCTATGATGGACGGTCACAGCGAGCGCCGCGTTCAATACGAAGGAAAACTTGTCGGCGATGAGTTGCGCATCATCCGACGGAATCGTCCCGATCAACCCGTTACAGAGTTCGTTGCAAAACGTGCTCCAGCAGGTGAAGGAGCCCTGCCCGCACGCATTGAGCCACCGGCACGACATAAAGTTGCGTACAACGGACTGGCAAAGTCGCCGCCAATGGGTTGGAACAGTTGGAACAAGTTCGCGGGTCGCGTTGATGACGCAGCTGTGCGCGGAATCGCTGATGCAATGGCCAGCAATGGCATGCGCGAGGCGGGTTATATCTATGTCAACATCGACGACACGTGGGAAGCAGGTCGGAACGCCCAGGGTGAAATTCAAACTAACAAGAAGTTTCCTGACATGAAGGCGCTCGCCGATTACGTGCACAAGAAAGGGTTGAAGCTCGGCATCTATTCATCGCCCGGTCCAAACACTTGTGCTGGATACGAAGGAACGTACGGGCATGAAGAACAGGATGCGATGACGTTCGCGAAGTGGGGGATCGACTATTTGAAGTACGACTGGTGCGGTGCGCGCACGTTGTACACAGATGAAGAGATGCCGGCGATCTATCAGAAGATGGGTGACGCACTGCTGAAGACGGGACGACCGATCGTCTATAGCCTTTGTCAATATGGACGATTGGATGTTTGGAAATGGGGCCCAGAAGTTGGCGGCAATCTTTGGAGGACGACTGGCGACATTCGCGATACGTGGGATTCGATGACTGGCATCGGTTTTCGACAGAACGAGCTTGCGCAGTACGCGATGCCTGGGCATTGGAACGATCCGGACATGCTGGAAATCGGGAACGGCGGCATGACCGATACTGAGTACAAAACGCACATGAGTCTATGGGCCATGCTTGCTGCGCCACTGCTTGCGGGAAATGATCTGCGGCAGATGAAACCGGAAACACTTGCGATTCTCACAAACCGCGAGGTGATCGCGATTGATCAAGACAAACTCGGAAAGCAGGGAAGTCGTTTTTGGCAGTCCGGTGAGCAAGAGATCTGGACGCGCGAGCTTTCAGGAGGCGCAAAGGCAGTGGCTTTCTTCAATCGCGGGAAAGATGAAGCCAAGATGAGTTTGAAGTGGGCAGATATCGGAGTGTCAGAGAAGTGGAAGCTACGAGACCTTTGGCTGCATCAAGACGTTGATGCGAAAGGACCGGAGTATTCAGTAACTGTTCCAGGTCACGGTGTCGTGATGCTGCGTGTCGCGAAGAAATGAAAATACCACCGACTTTCAGTCGGTGGTGTCTGAAAACGAAAAATGAGGATTGTCGAATGGCAAATGGAAAATGATCAGATCTTTCGTGCGATGTCGCCGGTGCGCACGGTTCCACTCTGCACAACACGCGCATGAACGCCGCGCATGCAGAGTTCTTTTCCCACCTCTGAGTTCACAAACTTCATTGCATCCGCGCCAAAGCGAGCGACGAACTTCATACAACCCAGGTGTGGCGGCTCGGTCACTTCGATGATTGCTGAACCGATCGAAAGACGTGTACCCGCCGGCAGGTTCGCTTTGCCCAGATCCATCTCGATGAACAACTGATCACCGGCGAGCGGCCAACGCTCTTTCGCCTGGGCGACGAGGTCTACCACGCGCGAGTTCATGATGGTGACCTGCATTTCCGGATGTGGTCCACCGTCCGCTGTTTTCGAACTGCCGCGATACATCCAACTGTCGCCAATAAGACCATCCTTCACATCGAAGTGCGCTTCAGCGACGACTTCTCTTGTATCTATTTGCGGGCGTCGGACAATCATTTCCACAACGCCGTTGTCTTTAGGGGATTCGCGGATTCGATCCACCGCCGCTTCGAGTTGGGTCATTGTTAGGTGATTGAGGGTAGTAATCATGGCCGAATAATATAACTCGGGTGGCGTCAAAAGATCACCCATAAAAGATTTCGCTGAACTCTCAGCGTGCTCTGCGTCTCGCCGGTGGACTGTTCGATCTCTACTACACTCAACTACCTTTTTAACGATCTCAATGGCACACTATGGACACACCAAAACCAACCGCCGAACAAGACGCAGCGCTAAGGTTGCTAAGAAGTTGAGTCATTAACTCGGCTTTAACAGTTTTGGCCAGCGCTTCTTTTCGTTGCGGTTCAAAGATCACCTCGGTAATGGATTCAATTGAAAGGCGAAAGACTATGAGTGAAAACGTTCAGCCACAACCGGTCAGGCCACAACCAGCCAAGCCACATCCTTTAATGCAACGTCTCATGATTTGTGCGGGAGTGCTGCTGATCGTCTTTCTGCTCGGCTTGGTTCCGATGTGGCTGAAGGCTCGCGCTGCAAACAATAGTCTCGCTGAGACTGAGCATCAATTAACACTCGCAAAGATGCAGAATAATATTGGCTCAGCAGTAATCGACTCGCGGAAAGGTGATTATGAACCGGCGCGGCAGGCCGCCAGTCAGTTCTTCACATCGTTACGATCTGAACTTGATAAGGCGGATGGTTCAAATTTTACCGAGGCGCAACGGCAGGGCATCCAGCCGTTGTTGGCCGGCCGTGATGAAGTGATCACGTTGCTTGCCCGCAGTGATCCCGCCTCAGCCGATCGACTCACCGACTTGTATCTGGCGTATCGTAAGGTCATGAATGGTTGATGAGTGATAAGAGCGAAGAGCCAAGAGCCAACGGCACTCTTCCTTACCACTTACCACTAATCGCTTATCATTTGAATCCGGTGATTAGAACCACGTCGCTGGTCTGAGTGCCTCGCGCCACGGCTAGTTGCTTGCCTCAGTTTGAAGCACAATACAGGAGTTACGGAGGCGGGGATCAAACGATCGCGATGATAATTGAGCGTGTGAAAAAAGACACCCACTCCAGCGGCGTCGTCAATCATTCAAGCGGAGCGACAGCCGTGTTTATGAAAAGAGCGGCAGCGGCGGGAGGTTTTTCATTGCTTGTGATGATCTTTGATCTTGATCGTTACGGAGTTTGTCGTGGGCTGAACTTGGTAGGTCCCCGTTGGTGCGTTGACTAGCTGAATTACTACCCGTTCCTCGGGCTCATTCTCGCTATCGTCGATCGGCACGACATTCACCGTAACCGAGCTGACGCCCGCTGGGATCACCGCTTGGCCAGATAGCTGTTGAAAATCGACGCCGTTGGTTGCTGCATTAGGAATGTTCCCCGCGCCTGAACCGTTGACGCTATAGAACACTGTCAGTGGCTGAGGAGATGATCCGCTGCGAGTAATTGTGAACGTGCCCGCAACGGCACCTTCCTCATTTGCATTAGGCTGAGTTGAGCTGATTGAGACAGTGGGGACTGTTTGATCGTTGTCGTCAATAAACCCGACGGCGCTGCCGCTAGTTCCGATTGTGTATAGCTGACTGCGTAAGAGATTGATTGTGAGTGATTCGCGAGCCTCGGGAACCGCATCGTCAATTGGCATTATGCTCAACTGCTTAGAACTCTCACCAATTTGAAACGTCAAGGTTCCCGGTGGTTCGGTAAAATCCACGCCAGCAGTAGCTGAAGTGGAGGTCGTACCCGACTCCGAAAAGCTGACTGTGTTGCTGGTCCCATCGGAAATCGTCCTCACTGATCCATCGCCTAAACTCACGTTACCGCCACCGCTTCGCAATGCAGAGTTGACGAAGTATTTCACTTCCAGTTGGCTTCGTACATCGCCTACTCGCGTGAATCTAAAAACAATCGGTTGAGGACCCGATTCAGAACCGTTTGCATTTGTAGCTGTCACGGTGACCACGGTGTCGTTGTCTTTGATTACAACCGACGCGAGCGTGTTGTCGAATGTAGTCGCGGCAGGTACGTCAGCTAACGCAATCGTGACAGTCTCATCGGGTTCGACGATTGAATCGTCGATCGATTTGATGTGTATCTCCGTACTTGTAGCGCCGGCGGGAATTTGAACTTGATTCGGGATGGTTGTGTAATCGACTCCGTTTGTGGCACTGCCGCCAATCGTGAGACGAACAGTTAAGGCCTGCGTTGTGGATCCTTCGCGCGATACGACTAATACGGCTTCAGTATTTCCCGATTCAAACGCGATCGCAGATGCCGCTTTAATGGTCACGTGGGGTGAGTTTTGAAAAATCGGTCGTGCGTCGCTGCGCCAATAAGTGAACAGCGCAATAGTACCGATGAGGAAACATGCGATTCTGTTTAGTGTAATCCGGAGCTTCATTGCGGCCTCTTGTTCTCAGTTCGTTGGTGGAAACGCATCGACCGGTTGTTTGTCACTTGGTCCCTCGAGCGTTATTGAGACCAATGGGGGGATGCCCGGATCGCTTGGAGCGACACACATTACGAGAGAATCGTGCTGGCCGCGGTAACTGCGCTTCCAGTAAATAGTGCGATTCAGATCATCCAATCGACCGCTCAGCGGACCATTAATGTGATCAAGCTTCAAGTCTGCATTAGGTTCCGGCGAAAACAAATCGGGTGCGACAATGCCTTTAACCTTCCAGAAGGGATTTAGGAATGCGCCCCCTTTGAATACTTCACCCGCCCATGATTCCGTGAAATTCAGGCTAGTGTTTATATCGGGAGCCGTTTGCGTGTTGTAGTCGGCGATTCTCAGACCGTTACTGCAGGGATAGGTGCCGATAATGGCCGGACCGATCAGATTGAAGCGATAGCCTAACTGTCTCGCGCGGCTAATAAAGACATCCAGATCGTGTCCTGTGAGTACGAACGTTGTAAGCCCCGGCGGAGCAAAGATAATGCCGTCGCCCTTTGGCGGTGAGGCCCCAGATTCCGAAGTTCCAGCATTGATCTGCATAAACACATTGCGCGTTCCATAAGGTTTCGTGGTGTCGAGACGAAAGGTGAGAGACATTCCAGGCGTGTACGCTTTCCACTGCGCAAGCTTTAGTTCAGGGACAGGGTTCTGCAGATTGCTTACTTCACTAATGCGATAGAAGGAAGGATCTCGGTCAAATGTTGCGTTTACCTTTACTGTCGCATCCTTCGTCGTATCAAGCGCGACTTTCAGCGTGGCGAATCTTGGCAACACCTGGAAGCTTGTAATAAGCGGGTTGGGTATAACGGTGGCGGTGATCGGATTGCATGTTATCGTTTTTGGACTAGTGCCAAGTTCAGTCACGCCGTCTTCAAAAGTCGCCTTAATGGCGTGAGGTTGACCATCATATACAGATATGGGAGGTGCGATTGAGAATCCGTGAAGACCGTTATCGCCGGTTGCTCCAACCACATCCTGACGAGAAATGTTTGCCAGCACGGTCGTTTTCAGAGTGGAGCCATCAAAAATCTTCACGTTGATGGCTACATTTGGGCGGGTGTTATCAGCAGCCCATCCCTCAATACGCTGACATGTCGCAACGTCAAGAAAGCCTTGTAGACCGTACTCGTGTCGAGCTGTCGATTTAGAAGAGCTAACGGCGCTCCCAGCCCAGATTCCGGCGACTACAACTAATGCGAATGCAAAGAGTCTAGCTGATTTAGCTTTCGTTAATCTCATAATCACTCCCTGTAGAATCCGCGTTCTCTGTGACGCTTGGGGAATCGTCGGGTACGTCGGAGTTGGAACCGATTTGGAAAAAGTCAGAAACTTGTATGTGTGGGGGGACGCTCACGAGATTAATCGCAGTAGAGTTATTCTCGGACTGTGTTCTTTCAGCAGGCTCTCCACTACGATGTCGGATAATCCAGATCTCATGACTCTCCTCGGTTATGACGGTTCGCTTTTTTTTCGTCATCGGCTATACGGCCTTTGTTCTGGATCTTTCGAAGTCCGTTGTTTTTGTGATTGCGTGCTCTGAAACCAGTGTTCTAGAATTGCGGCCCAATGAATTGAGCAGCTCCCCAGTCTGCTCCCGAAAAATATCTGTTTGTCAAAAGTGAAGTCCTTAACGCGTCTAAATTCTTCTAAAACGACCCTCTAAAGAACGACGAATGCACACTTCGGCCGGACAGTTCTACGAGTTTGGTTCCTTTCGCGTAGATCCTTACAGGCATCGACTCCTACGCAACGGACAGCCTGTTCCGCTACCTACTAAGTCTTTCGAAACATTGCTTGTGCTGGTTCAAAATCCCGGCAAGCTAATGACGCGTCAGGATCTTCTCTCCGCGGTGTGGGCTGACGCATTTGTCGAAGATGCAAACCTGACGGTGGCAATTTCGGTTCTGCGGAAGTCACTAGGTCAGGAGACAGATTCAGAAAGCTACATAGAAACAGTTCCGCGTGTAGGGTACAGATTCCTCGGCGACGTTGAGCTGGTAACGGAACAGCCCGGTGCGCTAGTGGTTGAAAAACATCGCGTCTCCAGGACGGTCATTGAAGAAGACGTGCCCGACTCCGCGTCAGTTAGTAATGCAGTAACGAACTCTCTTAAATCAGTCTATCAGCATCGGTCCTTACGAATTGCGGCGGGCGTAGCGTTGGTTGCTGTTGCGATCATTTCTTATTTCTATCTCCGACGTACAGATCACGCCGCGCTTGCCTCTCCCAGTATGGGTTCTATCAGGTCCATTGCCGTGCTGCCTCCGCGTTCACTTTCAATCGGGAATGACGATCCGTCCCTGCGATTGGGAGTTGCGGATGCGCTGGTTACGCGCTTGGGCGGTTTGCGTAATCTATCGGTGAGACCAACGGCCGCAAGTGTTCGCTATCTCAATTCAAATGAGGATCCCATTGAAATCGGACGTGCCTTGCATGTAGATGCCGTGCTCGATGGCAGTATGCAGCGCGAAAATGGACATCTGCGCATAACACTCCGGATGCTCAGCGTTGCAGATGGTACGCAACTGTGGTCAGCGACCGTTGACGAGTCAGACAAAGATATTTTCAAGCTACAGGATTTACTTTCGCAGCAAGTGGCGAATCAGTTGTTCGGCGAATTATCCAATTCGGAAAAGCAAAGAATTGGTCGACAACAAAGTCATTCGACGGAGGCATACTCGGCATACACGCAGGGAATGTACTTTTGGAATCGCCGCGGTGATCAGGCATCCAAGAGCCTTCCTTACTTTCGCCGCGCTATTGAACTGGATCCAAACTTTGCCGAGGCATATGTCGGCCTCGCCACTGTTGATGCCTGCACGCAAATTCCATCACCTGAGGCTGAAGCCTTAATCGAGCGAGCACTTCAACTGAACAATTCACTCGCTGAAGCGCACGCCAGCAGCGGCCTAATCAAAATGTTCCATCACTGGGATTGGCGTGGAGCTGAAGGTGAATTGAACAAGGCCCTTGAACTCGATTCATCGTCGGTGAGCGCACACCATTGGAAAGGTATCTACCTTTCACTTCAGGGGCGATTTGCGGACGCACAAGCAGAACTAGATCGTGCCCTGACACTCGATCCGACCTCATCAATCTTGCTGGCAGACATCGGTCAGCTTCACTACTTAAACCGCAAGTACGATGAGGCAATCGAGTATTGCAACCGATCATTAGCAATTGATCCTGAGTCGCAGATGACGCAGTTGTATTTATTCAACGTCTACGCTGCAAAAGGTATGGAGACTGAAGCTCTCAAGCATTCTGTTCTGTTCGAGCTGGGGAATGCCGACTCAGAGAGAACAAAAACAGTGCTCGCTGACAAGTTGAGAATTGGCCTGGCCCAGGCATTGAAAGAAAAACTAGCTGACTACGTCGGACGAGATGAGGAGCAGCAGTCAATTCTGGCACTACAAATCGCGCGAATTTATCTGCTATTGAAAAACTACGATCAGGCAATGCGATGGTTGGAGCGTGCACCTGAACGACCAAACTTTTTCGTTCCTTACATTGCGGTTGATCCACTCTATGACCCACTCCGCTCTAACCCACGCTTCCAGGGAATCGTAAGGAAAATAGGCTTGAGTTAGCTGCTTGCAAATAAGCGCGGGGCTTCGTGGATCGCCCTTCTTTTTCTGGACAAACCGAACGATCCACGAAATCACACAAACCAACACGAAACCGAGCTTTCCACGTCGTCCGCTCGGACCTCACCAAGAAAGCTATAGCCAACCCTTCTCGACAAATGGATCACAGCACCGTTCCTTGAGAGGCGATGGTTCTGTAAGTTGAACCTGAACGGCGCGAATCGTAGAGACACGCCTTTTACGGGCGACATAACGCGTTTAGAAAGTTCTTTTAGAAGAATTTAGCTGGGCGTTAAGGATTTCAAATGCAGAACGCGAGTAAGTGTATGGAATGTTCTGGAAGCTCGCGCTCATCCTTGTCGTTGGCAGCGTGACTTGCACGTTGTGCGTCGCGCAATCACCTTCGCCTGCGAAGTTGGAGGTAACGGCTGGCTTTGGCGCAGGAGTTGTCAGTCCGAACCAATCAATTGAGTTGTTCTTGAATCGAAAGCTCGATGCAGACGAACACCTCGCCATCATGGTCGGCACTACAGACGTTTCGAGTTTATTCACACTTGAAAAACTGAAATTGCGATACGACGCCTCGGTGTGGCCACTTCCACGCGGCGATTCGCTTCTTGTGGTGTATCTGACGTCTGCAACCGATTGGGTCGAGCTTGGCCGATTCATTCTGAGAGTGTCAGATACTGAAACGGCGCAAGCGGAACGATTTGGAAATGTGTCCGGTGACGATGAACCAATTGCTTCGCCTCACAGTCCCTTCAGGTTCGATGTAAGAAGCGGTCCGTCGATCTTTGATGAAGATTTGGCCACCGATTCTGACGCCGAACCGGCCCAGCAAGCAGCAACGGCTCAGACAGCAAGGAAGAGAAGGCGCGTCAACTTCCTGCCGACGGTGACGCTGTCGCTAACCACTCAACCAGCCCAATCAACATTCCCAGATCCACAACCCAATCGAGCAACATTCACCGACTTGAATATTCAAGCGTCACTCAAAAATGAGTCAACGTTGGGTTTTCTTACAACTCAATCGTCCTTTGATGTAGCCGGTTCGACATTTCAGCAAGCAGCGCTGCGATTTGGAACGCTTGGCAACACCGCGCCGAATGTCGATCTGGCCAGTTATCAGATTCATTTCGAAGCCGGAAGAGTGAAATTTGATCTTGGCCATTTTTCCTACGGAACCGAGCGCCACCTCGTAAACAACTTCTCAAGTCGCGGTATTAAGGTCACGGTCCCATTCTTGAAGTACTTCGACCTCTCAGCAGTTGCCATGAACGGCACTCAACTTGTCGGTTACTCAAACTTTTTCGGATTGGACAAGCGCCGGCATAGATTATTCAGTGGCACTCTCGGTATCGAACTTTTTCCAAAACGTCCGGGCGCGTTGCGCGTTGAAGTCGGGATGCTCAACGCTTACTTCCAACCAATTAGTGGGGTCAATCGTGGCGTTATCACCGACACACAGCGCAGCCGCGGTATCTCTTTCCGAATCATTGCGAGCGATAAGACAGGACGACTCCACTTCGAATCGGGATTCGCGCGGAGCTTCTTTGCCTCGCCTAACGATGTCACACTCTCGCAAGGTCTTACTCTAGTTCCGTTGCCGGGACTGTCTCGAAATGCCCACTACGTGGACGCGAGCTATCAGTTTCTTCGCGGCTTCGGTCTAAGCAAAACGAAGAAGGCGAACCTCATTGTTAGCTTTAGAGAAGAAAACGTCGCGCCACTGTTTCGCAGTCTTGCTGCTCCCACGCAGGCTGACAAAGTGCAATACGAGGTCTCAGCCACAGGCTCTATCAATGAGATCAACGCGCAGTTCGGTCATTCAAACTTCCACGATAATCTCCGAAACATTCCGTCAATCCTACGGACGCTTAACGGCACCACACATGCTTCGTTGGCTGCTCCTGCCGCGTCGCTGCTGAATCTTGCAGAGAATCCCACGTGGTTGCCACGACTCGCTTACAGTTTCGATCGTGTCCATGCGTTCGGTGCAGCTATTCCCGTGAACGGTGGATTCGAACTTGCACCCGACGCGATTCCGGATCTAATCGGTACCAGCCAGACGTTTGGCGCTGACTGGTTAGTGCATAACGTCACGGTCGGGTATAGCGTGAACCGCTCTTACCAGGACAATCGTCAGATTGGAAGGCAAAGATCCGATCAAGATGTGCTCGTTAACACAGGCCGGGTGGGGTTTCCAGTCAACCCAAAATTGCGGCTTAACTTCGACGTCAGCGAGGAGAGCTCCGCAAACATCGAAACGGGACGCATCGATCGAACATTCAGAGTGGGTCCAGGCTTTTCATGGCAGCTCTCGCGGCATATGGGCATCGTCGCCAATCTCGCGAACACAATCTCCGGCGATGTTGCCAATACCAGTCATGGACGTAATACGGAATTTGACGCGGCGTGGACCTACACCTTCCAGCACGGAGAGGAAGGGCTGCGGAAATACACGGGCCAATTCTTTTTACGCTACGCGAATCATTATTCACGATTGATTGATCGACTTCTTTTTAATGAGTCATTGCGAAAGAACCAGACGATAACGGCAAATTTTGCGATTACTTTCTTCTGACACGTGATGATCAGAACAACACTAATTATCATCGGTTTGCTCTGGACGGTCGGCGCACGGGTTGCGGCACAGACCATTCAGGTTTCGCCGGCAGACATCAATGCTTATTCGCAAGGTCCTACATCGGCATTGCTCACGTTTGGAAATGTGATCAATTACCGCGCAGCCGAAACGACATGGTGTGGTTCGTTGATACCTGCTGCACCCGATCTCGGTTCGAAATGCAATCCCGCAACAGTGTTCGGCGTGCTTCCCGCACGATACGATCAGTCGACGGTAAGTAACAACAATTCCTTCACTGACGTGATGTCAGT
>Ga0207662_10001430_pt1 | contig 11571 bp, 7 predicted proteins | sample KBSS33LmetaG_FD_184338 | JGI IMG/M metagenome (GOLD analysis project Ga0207662, IMG submission 184338) | Switchgrass rhizosphere microbial communities from Kellogg Biological Station, Michigan, USA - KBS S3-3L metaG (SPAdes) (version 2) | ecosystem: Host-associated > Plants > Roots > Rhizosphere... | reverse complement strand
GGTGGCGGCCTTCGAACGCTTCGTGCCGTCCCTGGGGGTCGGGATGTTCGGGCTGTTCGTCGGGCTCATCGCGCTTTTGGCCGTGGCCGCGGCCTTGCCGCGCCGCCTCACCATCGACTGGGCCCGCCAGAGCATCTCCATCGGCGGACTCTTCAGCCGCACGGAGATCCCGCTCCCGGACGTGGCCGCCATCGAAGCGAAGTGCGTCCGCACCCACCACAGCGGCGGGAAGAACAGCTCTTCGTACCACAGCTACCGCTGCGAGGTCGTGGTGCACCGGCGCGACCCCGCGTCCGCGCACAAGCCGGTCGTGCTGGTTCAGACGCGCGAGTTCCGCGAGGACCCGGACACGCCCTACCGGCGCACCATCCCCCTGGTCACGGAGCTGGCCGAGGCCCTGGGCGTAGAGCGGCGGGTTACGGACTATTCGTAAGGACAGCCGACCGTAGAACAAGGGCAAGCCGACCGCAGAGCAAGGCGGCGTCGCGTAGCGGCGGCGACTTGCGAGGGGGGTTTCAGGGGGGGTCGCGAACTCCCAACGTGGTAAGGAGTGAGTGCCCCCCCTGACTTATTACGTCTCGACCTGCCGCATCGTCTCCGGGTTCCACGAGATCGGACGCCGCTCCTTCTGGCTCACGTTGCACAGCAGGGCGGGACCGGCCGCGCGCAAGCCGAAGACGGCGTCTTCCACCACGGGCCTGCGCGTGCGCACCGCGTCCACGAAGTTCGCGGTGTGCGCGTCCGTCTCGTTGTAGTCCGGCGGAGGCAGGAACCTCTCCTCGCGGCCCGTGCGCATCTGCGGCTTGCTCTCGGGGTACTTCTTCCGATACTCCGTGAGATAGGCGTCCTGGATCGCCTTCGGGAAGGTGTCGATCGTGTAGCCGGGCTCCTTGTCGGGATCGCGCTTCGTGATGGTGATCCCGTCGCGGCCGAGGCTCATGATCCCCTCCGGCCCCACGAAGCGGAACGCGTCCTCGCCGCCCGCGCCCGCCGCGAAGTTCACGCGCAGCGACAGCGTGAACTCGGGATGGGCAGCCGTCTTCGGATAGTCGAAGAGGCCGAGCAGGACGTCGGAGGCGTCGCGTCCGTCCTTCCAGTACCGGATGCCGCCCGTCGAGAAGACGCGGTTCGGGCCCATGGAGCCCGTGATGAAGTGGATGCCGGTGAACAGGTGGACGAAGAGGTCGCCGGCCACGCCCGTGCCGTAGTCGTCGTAGTTGCGCCAGCGGAAGAAGCGCGTGGCGTCGAACGGCCGCTTGGGCGCGGGGCCGAGGAAGCGGTCCCAGTCGACGGTCTGCGGCGAGGCGTCGGGCGGGATCGTGTATTGCCAGGCTCCCAGGGGCGAGTTGCGGTTCCAGTAGGCCTCGACCATGTTCAGCTCGCCGATCGCACCCGCGGCCAGCAGCTCCTTCGCCTTGTGGTACACGACGCTGCTCACGCGCTGGCTGCCCACCTGGAGGATGCGGCCCGTCTTCTTCTGGGCCTCCACCACCTGCAGGCCCTCGAGCACGTCGTGGACCATCGGCTTCTCGACGTAGACGTCTTTGCCCGCGTTCATGGCTTCGATCGCGATGCGCGAGTGCCAGTGATCGGGCGTGCCGATGATGACGGCGTCCACGTCCTTGCGGGCGAGGATCTCCTTGTAGTCGCGCGTCGTGACGACGGAGTCGCAGTAGACCTCCTTGGCGCGCTTGAGGCGGCCGTCGTAGCAGTCGGCCACGGCCACCAGCTCGACCCCCGGCGTCTTGAGCATCGCCTTGGTGTCGCTGTTGCCCTGCCCGCCGAGGCCGATGGTGGCGATGCCGACGCGCTTGGCGTCCGCGGACGCCTTGCCGCCGCATCCGATGGGCGGCTTCTCCTGGGCCGCGGCCCTGGGTGCGGCCGCGGCCGCGACGACGGCGGCGCCGGCCGCGATCTTCAGGAAGTCGCGTCGCGACGCGTCTGCGTTCGGTGCCATGGGATCCTCCACGAGTGGGTGGTGAGAGCGGCCGAATCGGCAGACTAGTCCTCTCGGCCGGACCCGTCAAGGTGCGCGCGAGTCGGCTATCATCCCGCGCCGATGCACGGCATCCACATCCTTTCCGACATCGGCATGGCCATCGTGGCCGCCACCGCGGCCGCGCTCCTCGCGCGCGCCCTGCGGCAGCCGTTGATCCTCGGCTACCTGGTGGCGGGCGTGGTCGTGGGGCCGGCCATGGGCTTCGGCCTCGTGAAGGACCGCGAGAGCATCGAGATCATCTCGGAGATCGGCCTCATCCTCCTGCTCTTCATCATCGGCCTCGAGATGGACCTGCAGAAGCTGGTGAGCGCGGGACGGTCGCTCGTCCTGGCCGGCGCACTTCAGTTCCCGATCTGCGCCGCCCTCGGCCTCGGCTTCGCCCTCGCCATGGGGATGCCGCTGGGCGGCGGCCGCTTCGATGCCGCCTACGCGGCGGTGGCCCTCGCCCTCAGCAGCACGATGATCGTGGTCAAGCTCCTCTACGACAAACACGAGCTCATGACCCTGCCCGGCCGCCTCACCCTGGGCGTGCTCGTCTTCCAGGACGTCTGGGCGATCCTCGTGCTGGCCGTGCAGCCCACCCTGCTCCACCCTTCGGCGGGCGTCCTCGTCGCCTCGCTGTTCAAGGGCCTCCTGCTCGTGGCGGTGAGCCTGGCCGCCAGCCGCTACCTGCTGCCCGCCCTCTTCGCGTTCATCGCGAAGGTGCCGGAGCTGCTGCTCGTCACCGCGCTCGCCTGGTGCTTCCTGGTGGCGGGCGTGGCCAGCGCCCTCGGCCTCTCGCGAGAGATGGGCGCCCTCATCGCCGGGGTCGGCATGTCCACGTTCCCCTACAACCTCGACGTGATCGCGAAGGTCATCACCATCCGCGACTTCTTCGTCACCCTCTTCTTCGTCGCCCTCGGCATGCAGATCCCCGCCCCCACGCCGTGGGTGCTCGCGGTGGCGGGCGGGACGTCGCTCTTCCTCGTGCTCACCCGCTTCGCCTCCGTCTTCCCCATCCTCTACGCGACGCGCTGCGGGCTGCGCACCAGCCTGCTGCCCGCCGTCAACCTCTCGCAGATGAGCGAGTTCTCGCTCGTGATCGCGTCCCTGGGCCTGGCCCTCGGCCACATCGACGCGCGCACGGTCGCCGTGCTCACCTTCGTCTTCGTGATCACGTCGGTGGCCTCGACCTACATGATCGCGATGAACCACGAGCTGCAGGCCCGGCTGGCCGCGGCCGCGCGCAAGCTGGGCCTCCGCGACGCCGAGAAGGAGGAGGCCGCCCCCGACGCTTCCGGATCCGCCGCCATCGTGTTCCTGGGGTTCTACCGCGACGCGAGCTCGATCGTGCATCAGTTCGAGATGGAGGCGCGGGGGTCCACGGACGATGCCCTGCTGCGCGAGATGCTGGTGGTGGACTTCAATCCCCAGGTGCTCGAGGAGCTCCAACGCCGCGGCATCCGCTGCGTCTACGGCGACGTGTCGAGCATGGACACCCTGCACCACGCGGCCGTGCATCACGCGCGCATCATCGTCTGCACCCTCACCGATTCCATCCTCAAGGGGACATCCAACGCGCGCCTGCTGCGCCAGCTCCGCCGGCAGTGCCCGGAGGCCGCGCTCGTGGTGGCCAGCGAGACCATCGAAGGCGCGCTCGCCCTCTACGCGGAGGGCGCGGGGTTCGTGTACATCCCGCGGATCCATTCCGCGCACCACATGGCGGAGGTCCTGCGCACCGCGCTCGAGGACGGCCTGGAGATCGCGCGGGCGGAGGAGATGACGGCCCTGCGTGAGCGGGACGAGGTGCTCGCGTAACATCCCTCGCCGTGAAGTCCCTGCGGGCGGCGGTCTGGCTCCTCCCCCTGGCCTTCGTGATCCACGACGGCGAAGAGATCCTCACCATGCCGCGCTGGATCGCCGACCACCGCTCTCTCCTGGAGCGGATCGCGCACACCGGCGCGCCCGCGCGCCGGGTCGTCGACAACCTGCCCACGACGACGGCCCAGGTGGCGGTCGCGGTGGCGGTGGAGCTGGCCGTGCTCCTCCTCGCGACCGTCCTCTTCTCGCGCGGGCCGCGGCCCGGCCCCGCCTTGTATTTCTACGCGGCCGCTCTCGGCGTGTTCACCGCCCACAGCCTCACCCACCTCGGCCAGACGCTGCTGCTCGGCGCCTACACGCCGGGAGTGGTGACGGCGGTGCTCATCGTGCCCGCCGCGGGCGTGTACCTCTACAAGCGCCTGTTCGAGGCCGGCCTTCTCTCGCGGAGGAGCGCCTGGCTCAGCGGCTTCGCGGGCGCGGTGGGGATCGTGCCCCTGCTGCTGACGGCGCACCGGCTGGGGAAGACGTGGGGATGACGCGGACGAGACATCGCGGAGCGTGACGGGGCGCATACGGGCGGGACGACCGGACCGGGCCTTGCCGGAAGTTCAAGTACAATCCGGCGACTCGTAGCCAAGGGGGGCATACATGAATCTTGCGCGACGGCCTGCGCGCAGGGCCGTTTGAGGTCAACCGTCCTTCTGTCCTGCTTCATCCTGGCCATCGCGGTGACCGGCGCGGCCCAGGACGTCACTCCCTCCCCCGTGCCCGCCGCATCGCCCGCACCTGTCGCTTCACCGGCTCCGGCGCCCGCGGCGACGCCGTCGCCCGAAGCCCCGCGGTCGCTCGGGCCGGCGTTCGACGCGGCCCTGCTTTCGTCGCTGCCCATGAGCAACGGCGTGTGGTCGATCTTCGAGACGATCGAGTCCACCGCCATCCTCGACCGCATCGAGAGCAGCGGCCTCTACGTCGGCGAGGCCGGGCTCATGGGCGTCCGCGGCAGCTCCTGGACGCAGGCCACGTGGCAGCTCGGCGAGCTCGACATCACCGATCCGGATCGCACGGGGACGCCCCTCTTCTTCGCCGCTCCCGAGGCACTGGCCGGAGTCGAAATCTCGGCCGGCCTGTCCCCCGCGGATCTCCGCGGCTCGGGCCCGGGAGTACGGATGGTCCCGCTGCAGCCCAACGCGCAGTGGCGGAAGACGATCGCGATCAGCAACGCGCCCACTTCGCTCCAGCAGGCCTCCCGCCGCACGGGAGCGCCCGCCATCGCCCACCTCGATTCGTTCTCCAGCGCCCGCTTCAGCGTGAACGGACCGCTGGTCGCGGATCGGCTCAATGCCGTCGTCTCCGGGAACCTGACCAGCGGCGCCCGCCGTGAGCGCTCCGACCCCCGATCGCTGGACGGACGCGAGGCCGGCGTGCTGGCCAATCTCCTCTACACGCCGTCGTCCCGCGACCAGGTGCACTTCCTGGGCGGCTGGCAGCGCCTGTCCCATCCCTACACCGGCCGCGCCCGCTTCGGCGGGGGCAACGTGCAGCAGGTCGATCACTTCCTGCAGGCGCAGGCGACGTGGCAGCGCCAGGGATCGCGGCCGTGGTCCGTGACCGCCGGACTCGTACGCGGCTCGTTCGATCCGCACCTGACCGAGCCCGCCATCGGGTACGTCGAGCGCCTGGCCGACGGGCCCGTGCAGCAGCAGTTCAACGCCGACAGCACGCGTGGACGGGCCGCCGTCAGCGGATGGTTCGACGCGTTCACGAACGGCAACCACGCCGTGCGCGTCGGCACGTCGCTGGCCCGGACGCGATCGGAGACGGACCCCGCGGAGGAGATCCACCTCACGCCGGAAACGGTCGGCGGGTTCCCCGCGCGGGTCTGGGACTACGGCTGGACGGGATCCACCTCGTGGCGGGGGACGGACATCTCTGCCTACGCGATGGACGACTTCCGTTATCGGCAGCTCTCCATCAATGCCGGAGTGCGCTTCGAGTCCTCGCACGCTTCCGCGGCGAACTCGGAGGGCAAGATCGAGTGGACGGGCGTGACCCCGCGGATCGTCGCGCGGGTGCGGCCGCTCCCGAAGGAGCGTCCAGGCCTGGGCCTCCTCGCGGGCTACGCCGAGTACCAGAGCCGCCTGCCCCTGAACCTGCTCGCCTACGGCGATCCCAACGCGCCCCACGGCGCGGCCTACCAGTGGATCGACCAGAACCGGGACAACGTGTTCCAGCCGGACGAGCGCGGGCTGCTGGTGGCGCGGGTGGGGCCGGGCGGGCCGCGCGCGACCATCGATCCGGACCTCCAGCCCACGCGCTCGAAAGAGGTCTTCCTCGGCATCGAGACCCAGATCGGGACGTTCCAGGCCCGCTTCCTCGCGTATAGCCGCCGCGAGCGGAACCTCGTCACGTCCGTCAACTACGGAGCGCCCACCTCCGCCTACGACGTGACGTACATCCCGGATCCCGGCGACGACATCTTCGGGGGCACCACCCTCCAGCTTCTGCCGATCTACAACCGGAAGATCGAGAGCTTCGGCCGCGACCGCTACCTGCTCACCAACGACCCCGAACAGGGATCGGGCAAGGGCATGGAGATCTCGGTCGACGGACGGATCGGGCGGCGCGTGCGCATGCTCATCGGCGCCACCGCGTCGAAGACGGCCGGCCCCTCCGCCTATCGCGGCTACCTGGCCACCGAAAACGACCTGGGCCTCGTGGGCGAGCGGCTGGAGCTGCCGAACGCGGCCACGTTGTCCAAGGGGCGGCTCTTCTTCGAGCGCGGCTACACGATCAAGATCGCCGGCACCTACGATGCGCCTCACGACTTCCACTTCGGGGCGGTGGCCCGCTACCAGGACGGCCAGCACTTCGCGCGCTTCGTGATCCCCCTCGACCTCAACCAGGGACCCGAGCCCGTCAAGGGCATCTACAACGGCGACTCGCGCTTCACGTACGTGCTGACCATCGACGCGCGCATCGAGAAGGGATTCACGTTCGGCCGCACGCGCCTGGCCGGGGTGGTCGAGGCCTTCAACCTGCGGGGCACCGGCATCGAGGTGGAAGAGGACGTGACCTGGGGCCCCTCCTACCGTACGACCTCCGCCGTCCAGCCTCCGCGCGCGCTGCGGCTGGGCCTCCGCTTCGACTTCTGATCCGGGGCGACGGCCGGCGGCCCGACGATCTCAGCGCAGGCCGCGCGCCACGTAGAGCTGCGAGAGGACGCGCGCGTACCCGTAGAAGTACGCGTCGCCGGCCGGCGTCGTCTTGAACTGCATGATCGAATACACGCCCACGGGGTCGGGCGGAATCAGGGTCTTCCAGAGCTGCCGCTGCCCGCTCGCCAGATCCAGGCGGAACACGCTCGCGGGCACGGCGTCGCGCCGGAAGACCCACAGGGCCTTGCCGTCGGCGCTCCAGCCCGCCGGCCGATCGTCCTCCTGCGAGCCGGGCACGGGCCGCGGCGGCGCCGTACCCGCCACCGGGTAGAGCCAGATGCCGGGGTCCGCACGCGTGGCCGCCACCCACTGGCTGTCCGGGGAGATGGCCAATGCCTTGGTCCCGGGTGGCGTCAGTGGCTGCGGCGCGCCGCCGTCGACGTTCTGCACGTAGGCGCGGATCTCCTGCCTGGCCATGCTGCCGTTGAACAGGACCCTTCGTCCGTCCGGGAACAGCACGGTGCCGTAATACGCGGAGATCCCGTGCGCAGGCAGCGTGCGCGGCTGGCTGGTTCCCCAGGGCAGGAGCAGCAGCTGGTTCCCGGCGGCCCCCGTGGCCACGACGGTGCGCGCGTCGTTCACGTCGTCTCCGTACGCTTCCAGGAGACCGAGGTCGGTGAGGGGCGACGCGTCGTCGGTGGCGCGAAGGTAGAGACCGAACTGGTCGCCCATCAGGATCCAGCGGCCGTCGGGAGAGAGGCTGGCCAGCCCCGAGCTGTCGTGGTACGAGAGGTCACGCTCGGCGGCCGCACCCGGCGGCCGCCCCATCACCCCGCGCGTCTCCTCCTCGCGGGAGAGGAGGACCCGTCCATCGGACGCGATGTCCCAGAGGGTCAGGGACGACGGCGACGCGAAGACCTCGCGCTCGCGGCCGTGGAGCGAGACCGCGCGCAGGGCGCGGTTCGCGCGCCAGCCGCCGGCCGTGAACCAGACCTCGCTGCCGTCGGCGGACCAGGCCAGGCCGCGCGCGTTGCGGAAGTCGTCCGTGAGCGCCTTGAAGCGCCCCTCCCGGTCCACGATGCCCACGCGGCCGCCGATGCCCGCGCCGCTGCGGTCTTCCAGGAACGCGACGTGCTGGCCGTCCCGGGAGACGCGCGGGCACCGGATCGAGCGCGCCGTGTACAGAGGGCGGCCGATCGGATATTCGAGGCGGCCCTCGCCCCCCATTCCGGTGGAGAAGACGGCGGCCAGCCGCTCGCCCGAAGGATCCCAGTCCGCGCCTTCCGCATCCTCCATGAGCTCGTGACGAGGACCTCCGGCCACGATGGAGGCGATCACGAGCCGTCCCACCACGTGCTCGCCGCCGACGAAGCGGGGCTCCGCGGACAGGGCCAGCTCGCCCTTGCGTGTGGCCAGGACGTCGGCGCGCCGGTATCCGAGCGATTGCGAGCGCGGACTGTCGGCGAGGTCGAGCCGCCAGACTTCCATCTCGTTGTCGTCGCCGCTCGCGCTGTAGACCACGGACTGGCCGCCGGAGGCGAAGCGGGCCCCGCCGACGCGGGCGCGCCGGAAGGTCAGCCGCTCGAAGGTCGGAGCGGGTGCCTGGACGAGTCGCACGATGACGGCCGTCAACCCCGCGAACGCGGCCGCGGCCAGGAGGCCGAGAGCCACCCGGCGGATCGTCCTTCCCCGGTCGTCCCCGACGGGCCGGCCCTTGGCCGTGGTCTCCTGGAGCTGCTGGAGCTGGAAGGCGAGGTCGCGCGCGGACTGGAAACGCTCCTCCACGTTCTTCTCGAGACAGCGCCGCACGGTCACGACGGCCGCCGGAGGAAGCGCGGGGTTGAGCTCCGCAGGGTCGGCCGGCTCTTCGCGCAGGACGGCATGAAGAGTCTCGACCGTCGAAGCGCGCTGGAACGTGCGCGAGCCCGTCAGCATCTCGTAGAGGACGGTGCCCAGCGAGAAGAGGTCCGTCCGGTGGTCCACGCGGTGGCCACGCGCCTGCTCCGGCGACATGTAGGCGGCGGTGCCGCGGATCACGCCGGGCCGGCTCGCGTCCGCGGTGTCGTCGTGTGATCCCGCGTGCGCGTCGCCCTCGGTCAGCTTGGCCAGCCCGAAGTCGAGGAGCTTGATGCGGCCGTCGTCCGTGATGAAGATGTTCGCGGGCTTGACGTCGCGATGGTAGATGCCGCTGGCGTGGGCGGCCCCCAGGGCCTGCGCGATCTGGATGCCGTATTCGAGGGCCTTGCGATAGGGCAGCGGTCCCTTGTCGAGGCGCTCGCGCAGCGACTCGCCTTCCAGGAGCTCGGAGATCACGTAGGGGACGCCCCCCTCGACTCCCGCGTCGAAGACGCCGCGGATGTTCGGATGGTTCAGGGCGCCCGTGGCCCGCGCCTCGCGGTTGAACCGGTCGAGGTGCTCGGCCGTGATGGTGACCGAGGGGTGCAACACCTTGAGAGCCACCTCCCGATGGAGGCGCGGGTCCCGCGCCCGGTACACCTGGCCCATGCCGCCCACGCCGAGGAGGGCGACGATCTCGTACGGGCCGAGACGGCTACCGGCGGCTAGAGAGATGGCGGCCCTCGGTGGCGGCGGTCGCGGGAGGACCGAAGAAGCGCTCGCCTATCCTCACCACGAACCCGACGGAGAAACGAGGAAAGACGTCACGGCTGTCGCCGGACACGGGAAAGACCCACTCCATCTGTGCGCGCGCTCCCAGGACGGTGTATCCCCGTTCCGGGCTCTCATGTCGTTTCGTGAGGTAGTCGCAACCGCCGCCCAGGACGAAGGCCGCGCGGGTTCCCTTGAGCTCCCCGCGGTCGCCGTGGATGCCGCCGAACGTCGCGTGCGCGAACGGCAGGTACTTGTCGTGGAGCCTGTTGGCGAGGGTCCGACGCACCCCGGCCGCGTAGGAGAACTCCTTCAGCTCCTCACCCTCGTGGGTGCCGACGAAGTACGCCGTCCCGTCCGCGAGGAGGCTCCACTGACGAGGCTTCGGGGCAACGTGGTAGTCAGGCGGCCTTTTTCCCAGGAGAAAGGCCGCCGTCACCTGAACCCCACCGAGCGCGCTCTGCGCGGACCCGGAGCCGGCGCCCATGATGTCGGCGAAGTGGTTGTCGGCGCTCGCCCCGGCGGGAACGAGCGCGACGGCGAGGACGAACCAGGGTCGTGCACTGCCCATGGGTCCCCTCTCTCTGCGGGCGGGGATGGAGGTCTCCCGGACCGCACGTCTCAAAAGTGGTTGGTGGCGGCTACGCTACTCGTACCCGCTACCGTCTGCAACCCGACGCGGTCTAGCGGGCGGGGAGCGTCACCGTTCGGCCCGTCCGTGACGATTCCCGCGCCGCATCGAGGATCTCGGTGACGACGAGGTTGTTCTCGAGAGAAGAGAGGCCCGTGGGACGGAGCTCTCCGCGCGCGACCGCGGCCAGATAGCGCACCGGGTCGTCTTCGGGGGCCACGAGGGACGGCGAAGCGACCTCGCTCTCGTCCTTGCCCTCGAAGCGGAAGCGCACGGCCTCGCGCTTCACGGTGAGCGCCTGTCCCGTCCGGCCGTAGACCTCGAGGTCCTTGCGGTCGAAGGGCCAGTTCCACGATGCCTGGATGATGCCCACCGCCTCCGGCCAGGCCACGACGATGGTGGCCTCGTCGTCGACACGCGGATAGACCGCCGGCTTGAACGTCTGGGCCACGGCGCTCACCGACACCGGACGCGCGTTCTGCATCAGCCACGTGAAGAGGTTCGCCCCATAGCAGCCGAAATCGGTGAGGGCGCCGCCGCCGTTGAGGGCGGGGTCGGTGAGCCAGCGGAGGAACTCCGGCTGGACGCCGATCTCCTGCGGGCCGCGATGCCCGTCGTGCGCGACCATCTTGCGCACGGGCCCGAGCGTGCCCGCCTTCACCGCCTCGTAGACCGCGCGGTTGCTCGCGTACCAGGTGGTCTCGTAGTTCACGAGGACCTGGATGCGGCCGCGCGCGGCCGCGTCCGCGATGCGCCGCGCATGCGCGTTGGAGACGGCCAGCGGCTTCTCCATCATCACGTGGACGCCGCGGGCGGCGCAGGCCTCGACGACCTGCGGGTGATCGTAGGTGCTCGTGAAGATCGCGACGGCCTGCGGGCGCGCCGCGTCGAGCATGGCCTCGGTCGTGGCGTGGAAGATGCCGGCCGCCAGCCCGTACCGCTCGCGGTACGTGTCGCGCAGCGTCGCGTCCGGATCGACGACGCCCACGAGCTGGACGTCCGTCCGTCCCTTGAGCCGATCGAGGAACCCGCGCACGTGCCCGTGCACGAGCCCGACGATGGCGAGGCGCACGGGGGGAGGTTCGCTGTCCGCGGCCCCGGCGGGCAGGGACGTCAAGAGGGCGACCACACCACCGGCGAGGCAAAGGGTTGCGGCCGTCCCTCGGCAGCGCATCTGTATCCTCCCTGGGGAAGGCGAACTCGATGCAAACGACGCACTTCGTTCGGGTTGACGTAGAGATTGTCCTTGAGGTCCTTGTGGCGGATGTCCATGCCCGAGTCGACGATGCCGACCACGACGTCCTCGGAACCAGTCGTCTTGTCCCACGCCTGAACCGCACCGATGTCGATGCCCGTGCTGGTCTTCAGGCCCCACTGGT
>Ga0207662_10001427_pt1 | contig 11579 bp, 9 predicted proteins | sample KBSS33LmetaG_FD_184338 | JGI IMG/M metagenome (GOLD analysis project Ga0207662, IMG submission 184338) | Switchgrass rhizosphere microbial communities from Kellogg Biological Station, Michigan, USA - KBS S3-3L metaG (SPAdes) (version 2) | ecosystem: Host-associated > Plants > Roots > Rhizosphere... | reverse complement strand
ATGATGGCCTTCTAGTCATCCACGTGCCCAACGTCCACAGTCTCGAGTTCAAACTCTTCGGCCGCTGGTGGTTTCAGCTAGATCCTCCCAGACATTTCTACCATTTTGACCACTCAAGTCTGACGGCCATCCTCGCCAAAGCTGGCTTCATGGCGCATGTGGCCCGCACAGCCGTCAGTTCCGTCTTCTTTATGGCCAGTCTGGATCGGGCGTGGAAGCACCGGTTCGGGAGAGAGGTGCCTTTCCGGAAGCTCATCGGCCTGTTGATTGCCGGTCCAATATCGTTCGTGGCCGGTCGTCTTGGTTATGGCACCGAATTAACTATCCAAGCGGTCAAGCAGAACCGTATCGTTGGATGTATGGGGCAGAACACATGAGACGCCGGTCAACGCAGATGTTTGATCTGCGGATCGTATGATAGAAAAAGTTAAGATCGAGTGTCAAAGCTAGCTCTCCGGTCAGGAATCGGCCTAGTAGTTCTCGCGACATCATATTGTCTGCTTACTGCCGTCCATCTTCACCGCTATGTGTCTCAGGCCAAGCCTGCGACCAACATTGCGAGTCCTCCTCGGGTACAGAAATTCATCTGGATGGAGATCATGCTAATTGCGGCAGCCCTGCTGATGGGCAAGACGGCAGTATCCGCAGCCACAGCCGACTCGCCACAGCGAGCACTGCTCTCGAAATCGCACCCGATTACCCACATGCTCTGGGCTTTATGCGGTGCGTATGTATTGCTGGTCTATTATCCGCTTCCTCCCGAAGGACACCATACGGATAAGGGACTGCTCACATCCGGCCTCCTTCTTGTGTGGAGTCTCGCGGCGGTAATCCGACCAACTGCATTGGGCGCCATGAAGTCGAATCGCATCGTCACTACCACGAAGCTCGTTCTGGCTAATCTGTTGATCTTTATTGTCTTGGCAGAGCTCTCGCTTCGGCTGGCGGATCCCTTCCTCGCCAGTCTTGGACTTTTCGGCGGCAAACACACGCCGGCGCATCTTACGCCTCATCAACCGGTACTGGGCTCGATCGGAAGGACGAATAGCCATGGATTTCGCGATCGTGAGCGTACCTTCGATCGGACCAATGTTGCGATACGCGTCCTTGCCATAGGCGATTCACAAACATATGGTGCAGGGGCCTCGTACGATGAAACCTTTTCCACGCTATTAGAGAAACGTTTACAAGGGAAAGAACCCAGAAGCGAAGTCATTAATCTCGGCGTGTCCGGATGGGAACCGCCTCTCTATCTTCATCTCCTCAAGATTTATGGTCTTCAGTTCAAGCCTGACCTCGTGCTTTTGAATTTCTATGTGGGGAATGACATCATCACGCGTCGAGGTGTCTCTTTGGAAAGACCGCTTATCGTCGCGGGGCAGAGTTATTATGTCCATTCGACAGGAAACGCCATCCACGATACCATCAGCCCAGATCGGTCGTTTCTCTACCATCACCTGAACTACATTGTTCGTGTCGGCGGTATATATCTGGCAAATCGGGGACGGGTCCAGGCGGGAGAGGTGCCCTGGATTCCGATCCGCACAAGGAAACAATATTTGGAGGAATTGGATCAGCGTACTGACATCTACTTGGTTCACCCTCCGCAGGAAATCGTCCTACAATGGGAGAAAACATTTCAGGTCTTGACTGAATTTCGTGACATACTCCATGGGAAAGGGATTCGCCTTCTCTTGGTCTTGTTACCAGACCATCTTCAAGTTGATTCGAACCTCATGCAGGAATTTCTGACAGCCCGCCAGGAAGATTCAAGCCTCTTTGATTTCGAGCGGCCTCAAAGGATGTTGAAAGAATGGGCCTCAAACAACGGCGTCCCGACGGTTGATGTATTGCCTAGGTTCCGACAGACTGCGATTCAGGAGCCGTTGTTCTATGAGACAGACCTACATATGAAGCCTGCTGGACATCGCCTTGTAGGGGAGACTGTATGGCTGCCTATGTGGACGCTGCTTGCGGTACCCTCACAGTCGGTCATCTCGACCGGTAACGAAGTTCCTTGAGGGTCTGATCCAATTCGTTCTTGACAGGGTTATTGGTTTTGTTCATATTGTGAACGCTTCGCCAGTTTGTCCGCATCTTTCATGGATTTACCAGGCCAACGCGATCTCTTATTGCTCAGCGAACTCGATCGCAACGGCGGAGCCACGCAACGCACGCTTGCGACCAAGCTGGGGGTCGCTCTTGGACTGACGAACCTGTATCTGAAGCGCCTGGCGCGCAAAGGATTCATCAAAATCGCGACCATTCAACGCAATCGGATCCGCTATCTCCTCACTCCACAGGGCTTTGCCGAGAAATCCCGCCTCACGTACCAGTACATGGAATATTCGCTGTCCTACTACCGCGACATGCGAGGACGCCTCAAAGACATGTTGTCCTCGCTCGAAGGGACCAAAGGGCAGCGTGTCGCGATTTGCGGTACCGGAGAGCTTGCAGAATTGGCCTACTTGGCGCTACGGGAGATGAACATCGATTGCATTGGATTCGTCGATGGGAACACGCGTGACACATTTCTTTCGCATCCGGTCTCTTCGCCGGACCAGATCACGGCGTGGCAATTGGACCGAGTTCTGATTGCCGATTTTGACCATGCGGCGGCGTACGAAGAACAACTGGTGCAGTCCGGCGTTCCTCGCGAGAAACTGCTGAGGTTGGGCCTTCGACAGTAGAGTCTGAAGTGACGGATCGGGAACCGTCCCGTCAGGTGCTGTAAGTGAGAGGGCGAAGCTGTGTCTACCGGGTCGAAATCGGGCCAAATCACCGGTCTTCATTGGTATGCGCTGCGGACGCGGTCGCGGCATGAAAAGATGGTGCGTGACCAGCTCGCGCAACAAGGGATCGAGCCGCTCCTGCCGACCGTCAAGCGTCTTAGTCAATGGAAGGATCGGAAGAAAGAGGTCGAGGTGCCACTGTTCTCGGGTTACTGCTTCGTCCGCTTTGCTTCAGATCAAAAGCTGCCGGTCCTCAAGACCGTCGGCGTCGTCGATATTGTGGGCGGCGGGCAGCGTCCCGAACCAATTCCTGATGAGGAAATCACGGCGATCCAGACGTTGATCGCCAGCGTTCTGCCCTATGACCCGCACCCCTATCTTCAGGAGGGCATGAAAGTCGAAGTCATTAGGGGGCCGCTCCAGGGGCTTCACGGGATTCTGCTTCGTAAAGAGAAGCGGCATCGCTTGATTCTCGGGGTGCGTCTGATTCAGCAGGCGGCCGCGGTGGAAATCGATACGGCGGATGTGGTGCCGATTCCGTAGACCTGGCTCGAGGCCTGGAGCCAAACACTTACAGCGAGGTCAGCTGATAAGCATGGAATGTCAGAACGATTTGACCGGCTGTCGATTGAGCGCGGACACGGTGGCAACGCGCTATGAATACGAGGATCAGCTGCACTATACCCTTTTCGACGTATGCCGTGCTATTGAACTCATGAGGACCAGTCATGACTAAGTTTGCCATCGTCGCAGGAGCCCGACCTAATTTTGTAAAGGTTGCTCCATTGATGGAGGCCTTTAAGAAGGCCACGGACGTCCAAGCTATTCTCGTGCATACGGGACAGCATTACGACCATCTCATGTCGGCAGCATTTTTCGAGGACTTGGAAATGCCGTCGCCAGATATCTATTTGAAGGCTGGATCGGGAACTCATGCCGAACAAACGGCCAAGGTCCTCCTCGCTTTTGAAGAGTACATCACCAATCATTCCGTGGATTGTGTCATTGTCGTGGGCGATGTCAATTCGACTCTCGCGTGTGCGCTTGCTGCGGCAAAATGCCGTATTCCGGTGGCCCATGTCGAGGCCGGGCTGAGAAGTTTCGATCGTACGATGCCGGAGGAAGTGAATCGAGTTCTGACCGATGCACTGTCGGATTATCTTTTTACTCCTTCGAAGGATGGCGACGAGAATCTCAGACGCGAAGGCACACCCAGTGATCGAGTGTTTCAGGTCGGCAATATCATGATTGATACACTGCGTAGGTATGAACACGCGGCCCGAGCCCGTTCGCTCGCGACTCGTCACGGCCTAAAAGCAAAAGAATATACGCTCTGTACCTTGCATCGCCCAAGCAATGTGGACAATGAAGAGACATTCAGGAATATTGTTGCGGTCATTCGACAATTGTCACAAAAACAACCCATAGTGTTTCCAATTCACCCCCGCACTCGTTCCCGAATAAATGCATTTGGATTAGAGAGCCAAGTACATGATAAGCAATTGGTGTTGCTCGATCCTCTTGGATATCTTGATTTCCTGAGCTTACTCGTTGATGCGGCATTGGTGATCACGGACTCTGGAGGCATTCAGGAGGAGACGACCGTTCTGGGAATCCCGTGTCTGACACTACGAGAAGGCACCGAGCGTCCTGTCACCGTAACTGTCGGAACTAATCGTGTCGTCGGGACGGATACACAACGAATTTTGGAGGCAGCGAACAGGGCTTTGGCAGGTGACTGGGTGAAAGGCGGTATACCGGATGGCTGGGACGGTCATACCGCTGGAAGAATAGTGAACATACTCGTCAGCAGAAAACTCAGCCTGGCAGAACGCGCTTCTGGGTCCGAGTTGAGGATGCCTGTGTTCTGATCGGTACTCTCAAGACTCTCATCGATATGTCCAGCCATGCCCGGGAAGGCTCTTCAAGTCGTTTTCATGCCAGCACGTTGATATGGCAACTGCAGGTGTACGGGCTCGCCGGAATCACACTGTTGACGTTCTTCCCAAGGCTCTTTCGTTTTCAAGAACATGTCTTTTTTCTGTTGTTCGTCGTCGCGATAGCTGTTGCTTGGGTGGAAAAAGTCAATCCGTATGTTCGAACCCGTCTGGATATACCGCTCATCGCATTCGTGAGCTGGGTGTTACTGACGATCCCCTTTGCGATCGATCCCGCATACAGTTTTTCGGAATGGCGAAAGTTTGTTGCCTCCATCCTCGTGTTTTACTGGACAATGTTCGTATTGCGCGTTCGCGCCGATGAAGAACCGGCTCGTAAAATCTTGTTTGTGCTGGTGCTGGGAAGCTTCGCGTTGTCGATACTCGCCCTCGAGGATTTTATCTTGCGTGGAGGTAGTTGGAGAGATCGTCTGGTCCGGGCAACCGCACCATCTTCAGATTACAATTGGTTAACCACCTATTTCGTGCTTGTCATTCCGATTCTCATTGGATGGCTGTTGACCCAATCGTCTCGTGCAATGCGAGCGGTGGGACTCTTCAGTCTCGCGTCGTCGATGGTCGCACAAGTCGCTGCCTACACTCGAGCCGGGTGGGTCGCCCATTTCATCCAGGCACTAGGGTTGCTGTTCATTGTTCGCCGGCGGCAATTGATTGTAGTGGTCCTCATTGGCGCCGTACTGGCAGGAAGCCTGTTGATTACTCTCTCGTTAACTGGGTTTCAACAACAGACCACCGATCCTTGGACATTCAGCGCACGGGTGAAAACATGGCGGCTTGGATTGCAGCAAGTCGTTGAACATCCAATCGTAGGGGCCGGTTTCGGCAACGACACGTTTTCAAAAGTCTATGCGGCTGAGATTGAAGCGGATAAAGACAAGGGGCCTGTAGAAAAAATACTACCAGCCTTACACAACACGTTTGCGATGGTGCTCATGGGCAGCGGGATTCCTGCTCTTCTCTTGTTTGTCTGGATCATAGTTTGCGCCATTCGGGAGCTGCTTGCCGGTGTGCGAGTATCTGATCTTCGACAGAGCGGACCCATGGTGTTCCGTATGGCCATTGCCTTGGCAGTCATTGGCTTTGTGGTCAGAAACCTTTTTGATTATATGTTTGCCGGAAGTCTCGCCACCTTGTTTTGGATTTTGATGGCCATTGGCCTGTCCTTAAAAGCAGAGCAATCGTTGGGGAGGAGAGGATTTGAAGCAAGTACTCATTAAGCAAGGGCAGGTGGTCATCGAAGAGGTGCCCGCTCCAAATGTCCATTCCGGTACCGTGCTCGTTCGAGTGCGTAGTTCGTGCATTTCTATCGGGACGGAGCTCAGTGGCCTCAAGGCCAGCGGGGAACCATTGTGGAGAAAAGCCTTTCGGTATCCGGGCAAGATCAAGAAGGCCATTGCGATGGTGTCGGAGCGAGGCCTCGTTCATACGATAAGCCATGCCCAGGGGGCGCTTACCTCTGGGCAGCCTACAGGTTATTCAGCAGCAGGAGTTGTCATCGATGTCGGGGCTGATGTCCATGACATCGACATCGGAGACCCCGTAGCCTGTGCAGGAGCGCAATGCGCCCACCACGCGGAGGTCATTAATGTTCCACGAAATTTGACGGTTCGCATTCCGGATGAACTCGACTTCGAGGCGGCCAGCACCGTGACGCTGGGAGCGATTGCATTACAAGGTCTCCGCCGGGCCGCTCCGACGTTAGGCGAGACTTTTGTCGTTCTTGGATTAGGGATTCTTGGTCAATTGACCTGCCAGATGCTGCGGTCGAACGGGTGTCGGGTCATCGGGACTGATCTTTCCAACGATCGCATCGATCTCGGAAAGCGCTTGGGAATGGATGTGGGGGTCTATCCGGAGGAAGGAGCCAGCATAGAACAGGTTATCCGGCTCACAGATGGTATTGGCGCGGACGGCGTGATCATCACGGCAGCAAGTCCTTCGGATGCGATTGTCTCGACGGCGTTTCAAATGTGTCGGAAAAAGGGACGCGTGGTACTCGTCGGCGATGTCGGGCTGCAGTTAAACCGAGCGGATTTCTATCAAAAGGAATTGGACTTCTTGATCTCGAGTTCCTATGGACCTGGCCGATACGACCGCCGGTATGAAGAGGAGGGTCTTGATTACCCTGTTGCTTTTGTGCGCTGGACGGAAAACCGCAATATGTCCGAGTACCTCCGCATGTTGAACGAACGGAAAGTCACCGTCGCTCCATTGATTGAGGCAACTTACCCGATCAACGAGGCCCCCGAAGCGTATGAACGTTTGAAGACCGACGGAAAAAAGCCTCTGATGGTTCTCCTCGCCTATCCTCAGGAAATGAAGGAACCTGCACATTCCCGGGTTGTCATGAACGCGATTGCCCAACGAGCATCGGGCGGCCGAATCCGCATGGGTATCATAGGTGCAGGCGGATTTGCGAAGGCAATGCATCTGCCGAACTTGAAGGCGTTGTCACACCTCTACAGTGTACATGCCATAATGAGTCGTTCGGGTCATAATGCCGTCGCCACGACGAAGCAGTTCGGTGCGCAATACTCCACCACAGACTACGAAGCAGTGCTCAAGGACCCCGAAGTTCAGGCCGTACTGATCTCGACGCGTCACGATCTTCATAGCGGGATGGTGCTTCAAGCCCTTCATGCCGGCAAGCATGTGTTGGTGGAAAAGCCACTCGCGTTGTCCAGGACTGAATTGGCCTCCATTCAGGATTTTTACGCGAAGGGGAATGGGGTGGGACTTCCCATGCTATTGACCGGATTTAATCGTCGATTTGCCCCTGCCGTCTCACGCATTCGTGAGCTCACCGCCAATCGAAGCAATCCAATGATACTCAACTACCGCATGAATGCGGGCTATCTTGGGATGGATCATTGGGTGCATGGAAAAGAGGGCGGCGGACGCAACATCGGCGAAGCGTGTCACATCTATGATCTCTTTACGGCAATCACTAATAGTAAGTTTGAGAAAGTGCACAGCGACACCATTCGTCCGGCGACAGGCCACTACCGCCGACAAGACAACTTCATTACGACCATCACATTTCAGGACGGCTCAGTCGCGACATTGACTTACACGGCGCTGGGAACCTCCGATTACCCTAAAGAACGCTTCGAGATATTTGTCGACGGAAAGGTGCTGTTCTTGGACGATTACAAACGACTCACGATTGCCGGTGCCAGGGCAAAGGGAGTCGAGTCGGCGATCGCGGACAAAGGGCAGAAGCATGAACTAGAATCGTTCGGCCGAGCGATCCAAGATGGAAGAGAATGGCCGATCCCCCTATGGCAACAGCTGCAAGCAACGGAAATAAGTTTCTGCGTTGAGGACCAGATCAATCCAAGCTGGGAACATAGTCCGGTTAATCCCTGATGTTGAATCAGCCTCGACTCGTTCATTCGGACAGCCAAATCAGCACCCACGAGTTTTGCCTGTCAATAGTTGTCCCTGTCTACAACAATAGTGCTTCCATGAGCGAGCTTTATTCTCGCCTGTTGACTACTCTAAACGACATTGGCTCTCCTTCGTTTGAACTTGTTTTTGTCGATGATGGTAGTGTGGATGATTCGCGCATTGTTGCGAAGAAATTGTGTGATGTCGACCGTCACGTAAAAATGATTGCGCTGAGTCGGAACTTTGGACATCAATTCGCGATTACTGCTGGGTTCGATGCGAGTTGTGGTGATGCTGTTGTGGTGATGGATGCAGATCTGCAAGATCCACCAGAGGTCATTTCTCAATTTGTCGAAAAATGGCGTGAAGGCTTTGATGTCGTCCACGGAGTTCGACGTCATCGCTCGGGAGAATCGCGGTTCAAAGTATGGACGGCGGCCCTCTTTTACCGGATTCTGAGAATGCTGACTCGTACGGATATTATCGTTGATTCGGGTGACTTCAGGTTAATGAGCCGACGAGCGATGGATGAATTTAACGCCCTTCGAGAACGAGCTCGCTTCGTTCGTGGGATGGTGTCGTGGCTTGGATATCCGCAAGCCGTTGTCTATTACGATCGGGCTCCCCGGTGGTCAGGTGATTCACAGTACTCCTTTAAGAAGCTGATGAAGCTAGCTTTGGACGGTCTTCTTGCTTTTTCCGATGTGCCCCTTCGGATTGCGAGTTGGATTGGATTTGGTGGAGTAATGTTCTGCCTTGCTTACTTTTGCTATGTAATTTTCAACAAGCTTGTGTTTGGAATTCCCGTTGAAGGCTGGACTTCCTTAGCTGCAACCGTTCTCTTCATCGGCTCAGTTCAATTGATGATCCTCGGAGTCATGGGCCAATACGTGGGTCGTATATATGAAGAGCTCAAAGGGCGACCTTTGTATGTTGTTCAGGAACGTATCGGATTTGACGGATCGACCAGGAAAATACCATGACGGCTTCTGAGAGCTATCGAGGCAAACGAGTTTTGATCACTGGCGGACTCGGGTTCATCGGTAGCAACATTGCTCATCAACTTGTCCCAATGGGAGCAAGGGTCACCATTGTGGACTCCTTGGCTCCTCTCTATGGCGGCAATTTCGCCAATGTCGAAGAGATACGAAGTGACATCACGATCTGTTCTGGCGACTATCGAGACCCTTCTTTAATGACTTCTCTCCTACGTGAGACGGACGTATTGTTCCACATGGCGGCACAAGTAAGCTATATCGATAGCGCAAAAATCCCTTTGGACGACCTGGACATCAACTGCAAAGGGACACTTCAGATGTTGGAGATATGTCGCCAACACAATCCTGATGTAAGAGTAGTGTTTGCCAGTTCGCGGCTTGTGCTAGGCAAGGTCCTAACGCAGCCAGTACGGGAGGATCATCCTGCTGAACCACTCTCTTTATATGGAGTTCACAAACTGGCCTGCGAAGAGTATCTCCGGTTCTATGCTCGTACCTATGGCCTTAAAACCGTTGTTCTTCGAATTACAAATCCGTATGGAGAACGTCAACAGCTCAAGCATAGCAAGTACACGCTGCCAGGTTGGTTCATGCGACTGACGATGGAAGGCAAGCCAATTACCATCTTCGGGGATGGGAGCCAGTTGCGGGACTATGTTTACGGTACCGATATCGCGGAAGCATTTGTGTCTGTCGGGGCTACACAAGTCCCTTCTGGGGAGATTTTTAATTGCGGTTTTGGTCGCTCGGTTCCCTTTCGAGAAATGGTGGAAACAATCGTAGAGGTCCTAGGCCGTGGAGAGGTCAAATATATGCCATGGCCAGCAGACTATGAGCGTTCGGAAACGGGAGATGTTAACTTCGACGTGTCAAAGATACGACGTACAACCGGATGGTTCCCAGCGATCTCACTCAAGGAAGGGGTCAAGAAAATGTACGATTTTTTTTCCTCGCGTTTAGATCGGTACATCTAGCCCCCAGTGATCGGACGTCCATAACACCTCTAACCGAGCTTCTCTAGGGCATGCAAGAGTTCGATCGGTTCGCCAGCGAATATCATCAGGTACTTGATGCCTCTCTGGCATTATCCGGAGAAGTTGGTCAATATTTTGCAGAAGGTAAAGCACGTTATGTAGCGAGAAAAGTCGGTAGCGATTTTTGCGGGAGAGTGCTCGATTATGGCTGTGGGATCGGAATTCTTGCCAAGTGTCTCCAGCGGCATCTGCCAATGGCTTCTCTTGATGGTTTTGATGTGTCGGCGGACAGTATCAAGAAAATCGATCCCAAGTTGACGTCACAGGGAATATTTACGTCAAATAGCACGCAGCTTGCTACCAACTACAATGTCATCGTTGTATCAAATGTCCTCCATCATATCGAAATCAGCGATCGACAAAGGATCATTCAAGACCTAAGTAATCGCCTCTGTGTGGATGGATTTTTGTTCGTCTTTGAGCATAACCCGCTCAATCCAGTCACACGCTGGGTGGTGAGAAACAGTCCCTTAGATGAGAATGCGGTGCTACTCTTTCCGGCCGAAGCCCTGGCATACGCGTCTCGCATCGGCCTGAAGGTTTGTGAAAAGTCCTATCTCTTTTTCTTCCCGCGTCTGTTGGCTTCCTTTCGAAGGTTTGAGCCATATTTGTCCTGGTGTCCACTCGGTGCGCAGTATGCGCTGGTACACCAACGAGGCTCACGCTAGATGGAAATTATGGGATCCCGATATCGTCAACTCCAGGAAGCGCTGGAAGGATATCAATTGACCGGGACGGCTTTGATATCGCAAACGGGCCAAGGTTTGGGTCCTGCGGGCGTCAGCGACGATATTGGTACATACTATTTCATCCCAAAGATCGCTGTCACATTTGCGTTGACCCTTGATCAAACCATTGAGCTTTTCTACGGGTTGATGATGGCTGGTGCAGTGGTTCTGAGCGCAGCCGGGTTTATCTTGTTTTTTCGTTCATGGGCCAGTGTTCTGATAACTCCTTTGGTTCTAGGAGTGCTTGGATACATTTCATTTGCAAAAGTTGGTGACGTGTACCTTGTTTCCTGTGCGTTGCCAATGGCGATCGTTCCACTGTTCTCATGGTTGGCAAAAGTCGATAAGGGAGGCAGTGTGCTGACGGGGTTCAGTGGGATTTCCGGCGTCTGCATCGGTCTGGCCCATTACATGCGTGCCCACGCCGGTACTGGACTGCTGCTCTACCTGTGTGCGGCTATTTTCTGGCATCTCGGAGCAGCGAGGGCCAGGCGAATCGCTACCTTCGGCGTGTTAATTGCTGGTGTGCTCATGGGGCACCTATTTTTTCAAGCGCTGATCGTGGAGCGTGATCGATATCTTTTGGTTCATGCCCCTGGCGCACTATCAGCGATCACTGGACATCCTTTTTGGCACTCTATCTATATCGGATTCGGTTTCTTGAGCAATGATTACGGGATCCAATACCTTGACCAGATTGCGATTGAAAAAGTCAGATCGATCGCGCCCAGCGCTAAGT